>Ga0179593_1212771_pt1 | contig 20515 bp, 20 predicted proteins | sample CZODoug2_1_08_16_FD_185931 | JGI IMG/M metagenome (GOLD analysis project Ga0179593, IMG submission 185931) | Vadose zone soil fungal communities from Angelo Coast Range Reserve, California, USA - CZODoug2_1_08_16fungal (PacBio error correction) | ecosystem: Environmental > Terrestrial > Soil >... | reverse complement strand
ACTCCCTTGCCTCTTTATCTTTTTTGGTGTTTCGAACGCAAACGGCTGGAGGCCAAGGCATTTTTTGTTCCCCAGACGTGCCTGGCCATCCTATCCTCCTTATGTGGGTTCTTTTTCTTTCTTTTCGAATAGAACACCTCCTCTCTTTTCTTTTCTTTTGTTGGTTCTCAAGGAAAGGCCGAATCTAATCGCCCCCTCCCCCCCTTTTTTTCCGCCGAGTCGTTTTTGGAGGCTCGGACTTTCAAGTCTTGTCCATTTCGTGCCTCCATTTTTGGGTCCTTCACCCTACCCCCCCCCCCTTACTGGATCCCCCTTGCAAGGGCTGGGTGCAAATGTCCTTACCTGCTGACCTCAGTTTGACCCCTGGTGAACCCAAGGAAGGAGTCGCCCGCTTGACCCCTTCGTTCTATCCTTTTTTACCCCGGAAGGAGAGCCTTCGCGTCTCTCCCCCCCCCTTTTCCCCCCCCTTGGCCTTTCTGGAGGTAGCCTGATGCGGATGCAACTTTGCCCCTTCCCCCCCCGGTTTCGAGGGCTGTAAGACAAGCCGCGGGCTGGTCCTTCCTTCCTACTCACACCCAATTGTTTCCATTGCCCCAACCCCGTTTCCTCGCTTTGCTTGAGGAACTGATTTACCTCGCTTTCGTGACAAGTCTTGGCCCCCCGAGCTTTTTTGAACCTGCTCGACCGGGGCCCGCGTTATTGAATTGTTCCCCCGGGTAGGGCCCTGTCCTTTCACGTTATTGCGATTTCCCCTTCCCTTGGCCAAAAGTGGTGCACCAAACGACCAAGTTCCCCCTGCCCGGCTTCGCCGCCTTCAATTGGTAGCCCCCCGTTGTCGTCTTGAACCCGAGTTTTTCTTTCTGTTTCTTTTGCGGGAAAAGGCAGGTTGATGTTCGAGTTTGATCTGCTCCCCGTTATTTCAAAAACCCCCCCCGACAATTTTACCAAACTTTTCGCTTTCCTTCGGTGGTCTTTTCTTTTTTCCCCGGGGCCCTCGCCCGCCAAGGGTTTCGTTGCCGAACATCTAACACCTTCCCGATGATTTTGACTTGCTTTGTCTTTTCCACCCCCACCCTGATCCGCGAGGACCAACGTGACACCAGGAAAAGGTTTTCCTTGGTACTGGTTGATTTCTTGTTCTTGTTCCAATGTTGCAAGCGAGTGCACCACATTCGTGCGTCTTCTGCTTCCACTTTCATTCGTTGGGTCCCACCCTTCAAAGTTGCTTCTTAAGTTGTGACCGTCTCCTTCCCCTTTAGAATAAGCGTCGAGTCGGCACCCGTTCCGCGAAGTGTCACCTGAGCTTTCGGAGTCACCAGTGAAACCCCCTCTGTTCATTTTTTCCCCCTCGTTGCCCAAGGGCCTTTGGTTTCCCCTTAATTTTCGTGATGTTTCTGTTTTCCTTCTAAAAACGGGCGAGAAGTATTCTTCGACGTCGATCGGTCCTCTTTTTTTTTTTTCTCCGTCATCTGGCCAGTACCGGGCAAAGAACGGCGGCTGTCTGGGCCTTAGGTTTTTCCTCGTTCTGAGTCCAAGTTTCTTCTGCCATGAGGTTTCCCCCTCCGACCGGGCGGGCGCGCAGGGCCTCCCTGCACCCTTTGGCTGCTTTGTAGACCGTTTGGGGGCTTTTTCCCAGTTTTGACGTTGCGGCGACGGGTCTCGCCGTGAACCATTTTTATCCCCTGGAGTTGCTATCACGCTGTGCAGCACGGACACTCTCCACCCGTCCTTTTACCGAGCCCCCTTCACAAGGAGTAACCCATCAATCATTTTCCTTACCCTTGGGAACAGATGCATGTACGTCGTTCGGCGGCCCTTCTTTCCTTTCCGGTTTGTCCCCCTAAGACGGCGTAGTCAGACCCTCCTGACGTTTTCCCATTCATGACGTTCTACTTTTGTCGCGAGATCGTGCTCCCCCTCTTTTTTCCCCCCCCCAGGGGGAGATGTACCCCTAACTGGTTCGATTTTTTCTCGCTTCCTGCCCCGGCTCCCTCGCCAACTCGCCCTCTTTCCAACATTATCCCGTTTGCTTCCCCTGGTCACAACACACTTCGTGTTTCCTTGGCCTAGGACCGACCGTTCAGTGCCCCTTTACCCAAGTATCCCCTGAGTGGCTCCCCGCGTCCAGACCTTTTTTTTTTATTCGTTCCTTTTTTTTTTCTTACCAAGAGAGTAACTTGGTCCCCCCTCCGCTTTTTTTTGACCTGTTTCTCAAGATTGGTCCCCCCACCCCTGGACGCCCCAACCCCGTCAGAGTTCTTCCTTTTTTGCCGGGTTTCACAAAATTTTTTCCCCCCTGTGTATCTCCCCCAAGTTGTTTGCCCCCAGTTAATCCACGCCCTATTCTGCCTATCTCCCGTCGTGCAACCCCCCCCCATCGACCTCTTACTCGGATCTCTGACCCCTGGTTTTTTCTCCCAATGGACCCTCTGTACATCAACCCTGCCCCGTTGCAGACGGGTTTGACCTTTCCATCCTGTTGTTTTTTTTTTGGATGGTGGGCGTCGGCACGGTCGCGGTGCGGGCGGGTCCACTTCTTTGTCACGCCGACGTGTTTGATCTCCGGGCACGAAGCGTCCCCCCTGTTGCCTTCGCCCCTTCCCGTGATCTTCAAAAGCACGCGGGCTCTCCGTTTTGCCGTCTTTTGTTCCCCTGGCGGAGACCCAGCCTCAGATGCTTGTGTCGCACCCACTTTTCCTCCTCCTGGTCATTTCTTGCAATTGTGACTTCCCCCCCAGAGCCCAAACTGACCCCGCCGGTGGTTTATGTGTGATCGCCCGCGTTTTTTCTTGGCCGCGTGATGGTCTGTGGGTTCGCGTCGTGCTGCCTCTTGTTTTGTCCTCTGGTTGCATGTCATGAGGCGGGTCCTGTCACCTGTTTCCCTTGTCCCCCTTTTCTTCGTTCGTCAGGTTTTGAATACCTCTCTGAGGAACAACTTCCTTTTTCCTCAGAACCGCCGTTTGATTTCCCCTGTTGGTTCACTTCTTTCCCTCTTTTTTTTTCTCGTGAAGATTTTTTCCCCCCCGCGGAGTACCCTCTGAAGCGCTATATCTCTCTTTTTCCTTCTCCTCCCCCCCTTTTTTTTTTTTTAGTATCGATTTAGTCGGGCGTCCTTGGTACTCGCGGACTATTCCCGCGCAGCCATTCCCTCCTTTCCCTCAGCTGACCCCCCACCATGACAATACGGCTTTTTTTTCCTGGTGAGACCCCCCGCTTTTTTCCCAGCTCCTTGGATTCTGCCGTGGCGGACGGTTTCGACGACCCCCCTTTACCCCTTTGTCCCCACGGTGGACCCCTTTTTTTGAACAATTCCTTTAATGGATGCCAGCCTGTCTTTCCCCCCCCCAAGTACGTGCGTCCTACATTCAGAACCAGAAACTCATCTTGCGCCTCATTCCGCCCCTAGGCGTCTTTTTTTCCCCCTGGACGTTTACCTTTTTTATTGAGATGTCACCCTTTACACCTGCCCCGTCTTTGCGTCATCCAGGGAGAGTATCCCTTGTTTTTCCTCCCCAGTCGTCTTTTGATGTGTTTTTTATTCCCCTGGGTTTTCAGATCCCCCAAAAGGGTTCTCATGACCCCTGTCGTTCTTCCCCTGACCGTGAGAGGAGCGTGCCGCCCCCTTTTTTTCACGGTTCCCCCCTTTCGTTTGCCAGGTATCTGCACCCACCCCCCTGTCGGCCCCTTTTGAGCATTTGCACCCTGAACGGAGAGACCCGTGCCCTCCGCAAAAATTTGTACCCCAGATTGAAAACTTTGTCACACTGGCGTTCCGGTGTTGCTTTCTTTCCCTTTTGTTTCTTGCTCGATGCGCCAGGTCCTTCTCTAGCTCTTTCGTGTTTTCGCGCTTCGGCGAGATTTTGAAGACTTACTTGGTTGGCTTGGTTCTTCCCCCCCCCTTTGTTTTTTTTGCTTATAAAGGGGTACACCCTTTTGCCCGGTCCTTGTTTCCCTGCCCCCCGCAACCTCGCCTTGCTTGGACGACTGGGCACTATTCGATCTTTTTCCGTGTAACCGTTTTTATTCTTTTCCCAGGTACTTTCGCTTTTTCCACGGGCAGAAAAAACCGTCCCGTTCCGTGTCACCCCCTGCTGCCTTCTTCTGCCTGACGTGTTGGTTCCCTCTTTTGGGTTTTGTGCCTACCCCAGTTTTCGGGGGTCATCGGCGCCCCTCCTTCGGTGTGTCCTGTCCGCCGAAGCCGGTGTTTTTCATTTTTTTTTTCCTCTGTTCCCTGTTCGAGTTGTCCCCTTTGTGCCTTCGAGGCTCTTTTTTGTCCCCCTCCCTTTAGGTCCACCCCCCTAAGCACGGTTGTTGTCCCCAACCCAGTCTTCCTTCTCTACGGCGACCGGCTTTCCCCCTTCCCCCCTTTCCCCGATTGGGTCCTTCGCTGTCTTTACTACGCCTTCCTCGCTTTTTACCCTTTCATTTTCCCTGAGCATGTCCGTCGCAGGCGGTCTTTGCTTTGCGTCCTTTTTCGTCGGGATTTTCGGTCCCGGTTTTTACTCCTTTGTGAAGACTATATTTCCCCCTTATGGTGTGCTCAGTTTTTTTTTTGCTTTTCAGTGTTCTTTAATAACGTTATTCCGGATGAACCCCCCTTAAAAAGTTGAGGGTCTCTTAACCCGCCCTCCCCCTGCACACCCAAATTGTACTCCCCGCTTTTTTTTTTCTTCCTTTGTGGATTGAGGGGGCCTGCCCCTCCGGACCGTGAGGGCGTTTTTCGGCCTTTTGCTGCCATATGCGCCACCGCATTTTCCTCCACACCGTAAGAACGACATTTTCCGCGACGGGCGTTGCCGGTGAACCCAAGGTGGTGACGATGTACCCTTCCTCTCCTGATTTGCAGATCGACTCGAAGGTTCACCTCTCTGCCCTGCGCGTGTTTTTTTTTGTCTCAGGACTCCTGTGTTTTACCCACCCTCCCCACACCTCTCGGACATTCTTTTGATTCTTGCCACTTGAAGAGGGTGCCCCCTTTCTCGTTTAGTCTTCCTGACCGGGTTTCCTGGGGCGACTTCGCGGCTTTTTGTTGTGCCGAGGCTTTTCCTCCCCCTGTTCTTTTGCTGTGTTTCGGCGTGTGTTATCCTCTCTCATTTAAGTTGGGGGGCACCCCTCCTTTTTTGCTCCCTGTAAAGCCGACGGAGCCTCTCCCCATTTGTTGTGGCCCCTTTTCTTTGGTTCCGTTTGCTTTACCCAGTACTCGACGACTTCAGTTCCCGAAAAGTTGGGTCCTTTCTTTTTCTCTGCAGATTCATGGTTTGTTTTTGCCCCACGCGGACGGTCAAAGCAGCCCTTCTTTTGCTGTTTTTGAAACTCGGGTCTTTGTCGTTTGTTACGTTTGCCCCTCGTTTTTTCGACCCCTGTTTTTCCGAGGTGTTAGCCCCTGGTCCTGAATGTTGGTTGACCTATGGCTGTTTTGGTGACCATCGAAACGCATTCCCCATACTACTGCTCCCATCCGTCGGTCCGCCGGCCTTAGCATCCTCTCGGTTCTCAAAAAAGGTGTCTTTACCCCAAGTTTTCTTCGTTCCTCCTTCCGGGCAGGTCACTACATTTGTCGTTTCTGTTTGCCCAGCTTACTTTTCCCTTTCCTGATCGGTAAGACTCCCCCGTTTTCACCGGTGCCCCCCCCCTCCCCCCGTCACTGCCGGGCAGTCCGGGCCCCTGTTTTTTTCCTCTGCCCTGGTTGCGGATGGTTTCCCCGGGTTAATTTTTCCTTTCGTGGCAACCCGAACCTCCTCTGTCAATTTCCGTTCCTGCCTTCTCCCGGAGCGAGTCCAGCGTTCTTTTGTTGGTGGGTGGTTTGTGAACTGTTTCTCAACACCTGTTTTGGTGTCCTTGCAGTTCGTACCATCCCCACTCAGAGGATCACCTTTGTATGACCTTACCTGCCGGACCTTGGTTTTGTTTTTAGTTTCCCGTGACTCTCTCCGGATCCCCCGCTCCTGCCCCACTTGCCCATTGTGGGCGCGGTTTGACTGCCCTTTCTTGTTGTAGCCGAAGGTGAGGCTGGTTCTTTCCCCCTCCGTTCCCGCTTGAGTGGGTCAAAGGTGCTCCCTTTTTCTGTCGTGGTCATGCGCTTTCTTCCAAGTCTCTCCCCCCTTCCCTTGGAGTTCAGCCAGTAATTGTATTGGGTTTTCGTGATGCTGTAAGGACAACGCCTGGGACTTCCCTCGTTTACCTCCCCTCATGGCCTTTGGCCGTTCGTGACGTTGTAGGTCGTCGAAGAATGATGCGTCCGGGTCCCCTTAGGCCCCCCCCGGGGTTTTTTTCTTGCACGACTCCTTTCGGTGTTCCCCGATTCATTTTGTGGTCTCGAATCCCCCTGCCGACCTCCTTCGGATTTCTCTGGGGATTCCCCCTTCGTCGGTTTGTTGGACCCATAAACTGGACTGGGCGTCAGTTGCCTTTTTCGGTTTCCCCCCTTTTGATCCGCGTGATCCCCCCCCCTTGAAGACTTAACCCTCTTCTCCTCCTCTTGGTTTTTTCTTGTTGTTGTGGCTTGTGCTGAGATGTCTCTCCGTGAGTTCTGTGATTGTGTTCTCGACCGCACGGCCTTCTACCCCTGGAGTTTATGGACCTATCTCGGTTGAGTTCATTTCCCCTTTAAGCGGTTAGAGTTTCTCTGTACCATCTTTCACACCCTGTCCCCTTGCTTGCGCCGCGGCCCGGACTCCTCCCGGCCGCAACTTTCCGTTTCTACCTGCCGACCCCCACTTGCCTCCCTTGCCGGATAGTTGAGGACACCCCGATTTTGAGTGGTTACAATTTTCTTTTTTTTTTTTTTTTTTTTTGGTCCCTTCGTCCCTCGCCGTTTTTTTTCCCCCCCCACACCTAATACACAGCCCTGGCTATGACCTGACCCTGTCCGTGTCCACCCCTGTTGGTGACGACCCTTGCCTTCCCCCCCCCCCATCCTACGGAGCCCCCCTGTTTTTTCCCCCCCTCCGGGCAGGCGTTCTGATGAAAAGAAAGCCTCACAACCTTTCGGTTTTTTACACGGGAACTCGAGCTGCGTGAGTAACTACCTTGACCAAAAATGGGAACATGGAGGAGCGCGTGCTCGATTCGGCTCATTTTGTGTAGCAACCTACCCCATCCCTTGGTGACTTGAGCGTTTCCCCCCCCCCCTTTTAGACCCCAGTCAGGAGGTCTGCGTCTTCGGGAGAGACTTTACCCCAGTGTTTCCTCAGGTGTCCCCAAACAACCCCCGAATGCGTTGTGGAACCTTGTCTATCCCCCGCCACCCTTAGTAACCTCATTTTCCAATAGATTTTTCATCCCATTCACCTGTCCCCCGACGGAGTAGTCCCCTAACCCCCCCACTGCTTCGACCCGGTTTTTGCCCCAACGTCTTTCTTCGTTCCATGGTTAGTGCTGAAATGTCTTACCGGTGCTTTCTGGCTATTTGCCGGGAACTTGACAAAGTTGTTTTCACCTCCCCCCCCAACCTACCCAACCTTTAACCTGCCCAGGATGACATCCCTTAGTGGTTTTTTCTGTCGTTTTCCGGCCCCGGCGGGTTTCGAGGCAGATGCTCGTCAGAGTTTTTTTTCTCGAGTTTGCCCGCCGGTGTAACCAACCCCCCCGCCCCCCTCTTCCCCAGGGCGCCCAGGCCTCGTGTCTGTTACCCCGCCCCCTAGTGCCAAGGTGTCTCCGACCAAGATACGTTTTTTCCCCCATCCCCCCCCCTTTCCCTATGTGCTGGACCTTCCTCCCTTGTTCCACCCCCTGAACCCGCGAGTGTTGGCCGACCTTCCAACCGTGTTCTTTGATCTTTTGGATTCTTTTTTTTCTTTTAGCGACGCTCTTGGACACCACCCCTTTCCCCTCCTCTTTCCTTTTGACGCTCTCCCCAGTTTCCACTCTTTTGTGCACCCTACCCGGCCTTCCTTACCGAGCCCGTCCTTGGCACCTTCTCGTTTATGGCGATGTCTCGTCAACCCCCGGCCGCCCCTCCTTTTCTTGACCGGTGGTGGAGCATGAAACTCGTTAACAGTTTTATCGGAATGGGCTCCCATCTTTCTTTTTGTCCAGATGGGAGTGTACACTGTCTGCCTCCCCTGTTTTCTGTTTATATTTCTCGTCGTATCCTGGACCTTTTTGCCGGATGGAAGTAATAGTGAACCTTTCGGTGCACCCTCCCCCCCCCCCCCCCCCCCGGCCCCACTCATCACCAAACTCCAACACACCCCCCCCCCAACACCAACCCCACACCCCAAACCATCCACCTTCCCCCCCCCCCCCCCCCCCCCCCCCCCCCCCCCCCCCCCCCCCCCCCCCCCTTTGGCTTTGTGGATGTCCTTTTCCTTGCACTTTTCTGAGAAAGAATTCGCTTGCTGGCCGCCCCTTCCCGTCCGTCCTTCGTGAGAAGGCATCCAGCCAAAGGCGTTTTTGCTTTTGTCGTCTGTCCCGGTTTTGGCTTCCCCCCCCCTTTTAGGCTCCTGCTGGCGAGGCCGCACCCCCCTTTCTCCCCGTCGGCCGTCTCACTCTTTCCGGTTTGGTGGGAACTGACCCGCGCACCCCGCCTTTTCCCCCTGTATATATTCCCCCAAGGGTAAACCTCCCTTCCCCCTTTCGTTACTTGACCCTTTTTTTCGGGCCCAAACCTTCCTGCGTTTCGGCTGGCCTTCTCAGCAAACCCAGTTCATCTACGATTTTGGATTGTCCGCCATCCCGCCTTTCCCCCCCCCTCTGACGTTTTTGAGCCGGTCTCTGTTTTCTATCTTTTAGATCCTTTTGCCAACGGGGTCGATTTCCTACTTTTTTTGCTCTCCTTCCCTTGTAGGTCTCACCGAGTGCCCCTACGCCATCTTCCTCAAACTTTTCGGCTGGTTGTTCCCCCCCCACAACCCGGCGTCAGTGTTCCGGCTTTTCCCCCGCGTCAACGTTGTTCAGAAAAGAAACCACCCCCCGGTTTTTTCCACATGCCTGGCCTTTCCCCCTCCTTCCCGAAGGTGGCTTCCAGTCCCGTTCCCTTTCCCCCTTGCCCATATGAGGGCCCACCCCCATGTTCCCCCCCTCATGCCGCACCTCTCTTCAACAGATTGCCCCCCCCCGGTTGAGAACCTCCCCCATGGCAGGCTTGACTTGTTGTGCTTGCCGGGTGGTACACCAATTTTTTTCCCCCTTTGCTCGCCCAGGCCCCCCCACTTCACCCCCCCCCCACGTTCCGGCCTTAGGGCTTTTCATTCTACCGTCCCTAATAACCACCCCCCCCCTCCTTCTCCGCATCGTCGGACCCTGCAGTACTGCTCCACCCCAGCCCCCTCCGTACCGTCCCCCCCCCACTTGACGACCGGGGTCATCCATCTTTTTGTCTCCCTTCTTTTGGGGTTCTTCGTCCCAACCGGTAGAGGCGGGTTGCTTGTCCCCCAAGGCTCCCCCCCCTGTCCCCTCCCCCCCCGTGTGTTCTGCTTCCCTTCCCTTGTTTGTTCCACCTGACCGGGTCGGACCCCCTTACTGCGCCGTACTCCTCCCCCCTAGTGATCCCAGGCACTGGGTCGGTGCCTTCCCTGTGGTGAGTTTGGTCTTTTTGCGTGATTTCCCCCACCCCCTTAAGCGTGCTGCTGCTGCAAACACTTTTTCTCCGCCTACTATCGTCGTTCCGGTGGAACGTCCCTCTTTTCTCCCCCCGGTGCTTAAAGTGGCCGTCGTGGATCTGCCCGAGATGATTCTTTCTGGTTGAGTTGGTCCGTTTTTCTGTTTTCGACGTCGGCTTTGCCCTGCTTTTTTTCAGGCGGTCCTGGCATCCCCTGCTTTTCGGGTCTTGTTTTTTCACTGTCCCGTGTTATTTTTTCCCCTTCCGGTACGAAAAGCCAGGTTCACCTGCCTTTGGGCCCAGCGGTTCACTTCCAAGAAGGTAAGTTAGTGTCCCTATTCCCCTGAGTTTTCGCTTCCCAAAGAGGTCCCCTGCCTATGTCCCCTGCCGTCCTTCTATCTCTTTCCCTTTTTTTTTTACATCCCTCCTCCGTGTTGTTGTGAGTCCGCCCGTTTTTTGACTAGCCGCTGCGTATGTTACTTCTGGAGTTCAATTTCTTCCGCCGACTCCCCCCCCCTTTCCCCCTCCTTTTTCCCAAGACCCCCGGTTTGGGTACGGATTTTAAAACCAGCTGCGCAGTCTTTTCGCGGATTCCTGTGAGTGACCCGAATACCTAACAGTACCCCTTTTTCTCCACAGTGACAGTACCACCCATCATCTGTTCTGACCAATTGCCGCTTGGACCACCCCCTCTTCCTGCGCCGTCCGCCTGTTCAAACCCCTTCCCTCTTACCAGGGCGCTTTTTTTGTCTGTGACAGAGGAGACGATTAACGGCCGTTTCCCCATTGCCTGCTTGGTTCATGTCCAGAAACATGCCCGCCCTTCCCTTACGTTTTCTCAACGGTATGATTCTGTTGCGCAGTCCTTTCTGATTTCCGACCCCTGTCCAGCTGCTAACAAAGGTACCCCGGGCTCTTTTTCTTCTTTTTTGATGATGGACCGTTGTCTAGGGGATGTCCACTGTCCGGCCTGTGTCCTTTCTCAGTCTCAGTGCCGTTGACCTCATTCCCCCAAAAGTCCTGGGAGTGAGCCCTTTGGAAAATCACCTGTCTTTTGCCCTTCTTTCCGCCCCGTGCCCCCAAATAGGCGAAAAATGCTGTATTGACCCCCCCCTTTCCTGGCAGGGTTGGCTCCCTGGATTCTTTTTCCTTTTTTGGATTCTTCCCCCTCCTCCCCAGGTTTCCTTCTATTTCTCTTTGAGTGGTAAGTGGTTTTTCGGTTTCGGGCGAGTCTGGGATTTCCGTCGTGCGTGTGATTCACTTTTTATTTGTGATCTCCATTGTTTTTCCCCCTTTGGTTTTCACCTTCCCGATGGCCCCCCCTAAATATTCCTTTTATTTTTTTGCTCCCCCGCGTACCTCTTTCTTTCTTGTCATGGTTCGGCGCCTTTGTTGACATTTTCCCCCCATTCTTTGCCCCCCATGAGCAACTGTTGCCCTGACATGCAAACTTTGGACGGTTTCTTCCTCTGCTCTCTCAGAATGCGGCGTAAGAAGTTTGGGTCTTTTTTGCGGATTCTTGTTTTTTTTTTATGGCTTTTAGCAACCCTTTCCCCCACGTACCCGACCTACCTCCTTCGGGTGGAAATTGGCCAGGCTGAGGACCCCCATACCTGCCTAGTTTAACATTGCGCTCCATTAATCCTTGCCGTGATGTTGCTTTCTTTGTATAGTGCCTGAATCGGCGGCGTTCCCTTCCGTCATCGACCGTAGGACACTTTTCTACCAAACATTGTGGCCCAACCCGCGTCCTTCCCCTATACGACCTCCCCTGACCCCTTGCGGTCCGCTCAACCGTCCTCCGATGGGTTACCTTCGCGGTTCCTTCAGCCCGTTTCCCCGATTCCCCCTTTTTGATGCTGTCGTGGCGTGTACGCACGCCTTTCCTCTTCCCTTTTTAAACGACTTTTTTTTTTCGCTCCACTTCTGAGGTTGGAGTTTTTTTACACTAATTGTAAGTGAATATTTTTTACCCCTTATGTGGGTTTTGGGAGGAGTGGCTTGACTGTCCTGTTTTTGAATACGGTTTTTCTCTTTTCCCCCCCCTGTGATCTACTTTTAGACACCCCGACTCCCCTCCCCTTGTTCTCCCCCCCGAAGTTGATCCCAGAACAGGTTTCTGTTCTGGGACTTGAGGTCGCCTGAGGGGTGTTTTTTTTTTGCCATCCGTGGTCCCGGCCTCCTTGTGTCTAAGGTCCAAGTCTAACCGGACCCCTGCCCCGTCCCACAGCCTCTCTTTCCGGTGACGGTTAAGCACTTTTTTTTGAAGATTGACTTACTCAGACAGAGTTCTCTCACTCCTCCTTTTTCTCCCTTCAGTTTTGTGTTTTGGCCTTTTCTTTAGGACCATATTTTCCACGAAACTATTCAGACCATGATATTTTCGGGCCATTGCCTTTTGAGTTTCCCTTTATTTTCAGATTGTTTCTCTTTTTTCTATTAATTGCCTGTCTGTGAGACATTTTAGAGAAGAACACCGGGTGGTTGCCGATCTCTCGACCCCCTGATGGGTCAGGTAGACCTTGGTTTTTGACGGTCTCTCATTTTCTCCTGTCGTTTTGAAAAAGCACCGTCTCTTCGCCACCCGTTATCCTTTGCCCCGCCTCGCACTCCATGGCTCTTTGTTTTTTGGCTGCACTTTCCCTTCGGGCTTCATTACCCCCCCGTGGAGCTCGCGATTTTCCCCCCCTTTCAAGACATTGGTTACCTTTCTTATAGACTGTTTGATTTTAACTGGTTTGGTTTGTGGTGCCAACCCTCCCTGAACGGTTTCAGCCCTTTTTTTTTCGCGGGGTGATGGTCAATAGCCTTGTCTTGATTAGGTGTTCCTGCCTTCTCTTTCGAGACCCTGCCCCCCTGCTGTGACTTTACGTCGGCCTTTTTTTCCCGGTTGCGAAACGACATGGCATGGGTCTTCCTTTTGACACTCGTTTTGAGCAATATCTTCCATGGTCGCCCTTTCCCCCCCTGACTTCCTATGCTTTTTTTCCTTTCCCTCCCCTGAACTCCGTTCCTTTCTATCGAAACCGGACGGTTTTCACCCAAGGTTATGCGGCTGCCTGCCGGCGAATTTTAAAGTTTGTCAGTCTAGCTTTTTTACTCGTTTTTTTCCTACATCATGTCCATGTTCCTTTCTCCTTCCCGATCACCCTGTTTGTCTCCCCTTCCCATCCCGGTTTCCTGCCCCCTTGTTCCCCTGTTTCCCCATGCGTTGTCGATCCGCTTGTTTGTTCTTTTTGGGGGCACGGTTTACCTTGTTTTTCCCTTTCACCCTAATCGGTATGTAATCAATGTTACTTCCCCCGTGACTGGGGACTTCGAGCCCCCCCCTTTCCAGGATTGTGCGGTGAACCTTTTCGCCCCCGACTACTTGTTCATGCTTCTTTCTCCGACCCAGTCCCCCCTGCCGGTCTTGTCCCTGATCCCAGTGGCCAAACGTGCGAAAGGGGCGTCGCCTTGCCTCACTTAGGATGCCTTCCTCCTATCTAGAACTGCCTGTCACTTAGCCAGCTGTTCCTTCTTCTTCATTTTGTCGGTGCCCATGTGCTCCAATCTCGGGATCGTCGCCCGAAAGTGCCCCCACCTCCGTGCCCATGGGTGGCTTGCATCGCGGGATTTTGACAAGTCTTTTCCCTTTCGTTTGACGTTTTGTAGCCGAACTACTTCATTTCTCTTTTTGATTTCTTGCGCAGTGGGACTTCTCCTTGTTCGTCACGGGCTATTGGACCCTCCTTTTTTTTCCCCACATGTGGTTTGAAGTCGGTCTTATCCGTGTCTTTTCTTCCGGTTTGCACCCCTTCCCTTTCGTTCCGCCAATTCTCCACAGTTCACCCCGTTTTATTTTTTGCTTTTATGGCGGAGAAGGCCCCCCCGACTTTGTTTTTCCCTCGTTCCTTCCACCCCGTGATCCGGGCGAGTTCCCCCCCCCTCAGTGTAGGATCATTCCTTCTGGTTGGTGTGGGTTGCTGTTTTTAGTTTGATTTGTGGTACGGACCCTTCCCTACTGCGTGACCACTACGCTGGGGGGGTTGATTCTTTCCAGTCCCGTTTTTCCCGTAATTTTAGGTCTTCCCCCCCCCCCCCCAGCGGTTATGGGTTCCCCCCAGTGGACGGTTGTCCTTGTGTGGGTAACCAGTAACCTTTTGCTTTTCGGCCTTCGTTTTTCTCTAGTGAAAACAGCGCTTTCTTCGTCATTATTCTGTTTCTATATTTTTTTGACTGACACTCCTACCTGTTGTTGTTGTTTTGCGTCAGCTTACTTTTGACTTATTGTTATCCCTTGAGCGGTGCTTCTACCGCAAAACCAAAGTGAATGAGGACCATGGAGGTAAAACACGGGTCAGACCACCGTCATTCTTTTTTTTTTCATTAATTTTAGTATGAAGGTCTTTATTCACCACGTTTTGCCCCGCACCTCTTTTTCCTTTTTCCGCGTTCCTCTAACGTACAGGAAGCATCTGTCCCTTCCTGACGCGTCCTGGCCCCTCCCCGTGGAAGGATCGTGCTTCCGACATGGCTTTTTTTCTCCTTTTTCCCTCGCCCCTCCTGCTCCCCCCTTTTTCCCCCCCGGACTGTCTTCCCCCCGGCCCCAGTTTGACCTTCTTTCCCCCTTTAATAAATGCCTTGGCAAAGCCTAGCTCTTTTCCCACGTTGCAATCTTTTCCATGCTGCCCCACACGGCAGCTTCCCCATTAGGTGTTATCCCAGGCCTGTGAAGTTCTTTGTCTTCTCCTATCTTCTTTCCCCCCCCCTGGCCTTGTGCCCGGGTGAGAGGTAGTCCCAGTATCGGGATCCCCTTTATACCCTTTCCCCCCACCAACCCCGTTTTCTTCCCCTGTTTTGTTGCTTGGCTTAGACCAAGTCTCTTTTTTTTTTTTTTTCTTCACTAATTATACCCAGTTGTTCGTCCCACTCCTTTTCCCCCCCCCACCCCCCCCCCCCCTCCCGCTTTGTTTAATAGCCCCTCCGATGGCCCCACTTTCCAATAGATCCTGTACCAAAGTCTAACCCTTCCAACCGCGTCCCTTACCTTTCCCCGGGACCCTTGGGAAAGCGTTTCCTTCCCGGTCACGGCTCGTTTTCCCTTTTTACCCCTGTGCTCTGTCTATCCGGACCCCCCCCTGTCAACCGCTGTTCCACCAAATAAACGACAAAGGGAAAACCTGGTTTCCCCTGGCCCCCCTCATGCCTACGTTGGGTCTAGGCGCTCCCCTTTTCCACTGTTTCTTTTTCGGACTCCAAGGCGTGGTTTTTTTCGGCGCGACTTGAATGCGGTATAACTTTGGTCATGAGCATGTACTATGGAACTTTCCCAGATTGTCACCAACCTACATTTTTTTTTTCCCCACGTTTCGAAATGTGCCTCCCTCGTTTGATTGTTTCCTTTACCCTTTTTTTTTCTGGGCAACCGCCGCACGGTACCCCCCCCCTCCTTCTCTTTTCCCCTCCCCTCTATGCCTGCTGACCCTGCGTCTTTCACCCCCAATGTTATATCGTGGCTTAAAGCCACTTCCGTGTTTCCCGTGCTTGATTCTTTCGAGTCGTTTGACTGCAACTCGTTTTTTTTTCCCACACACATAGAGCTGGTATAGTTTCTCTGCTCCTTTTCTCCTTGCATGGTTTTCTATTACCTTTTGGGTTCTTTCCTCTCCGTAATCCCGGTTTATAATAGACGTGTCCTTGTTTGCTTCATTTATTCGGCAACGGCAGCGTGGACGTAGTCCCCTGACGGGCGGAGGGAGTGTTACTTTTTTCCACCCCTTTTCAAAGGGTTGCAATCTTCAATGGGGGGCCCCCACTGCTCCTGCCAATGTTCGCTTCTTACTCTGGGTAGTTGTCACCGTTCGCATACTAACAACCGTTTCTTTCCTTCCTTCTCTTCTCTTAGTTAGTGGACTCTGCGGAGTTTGGCCGTTCCTTTCGGAAACCCCTTTTTCTCCCCTGGCAAAGACATGCTCGTCTGTGCGTCTTTCTTTCTCGATCTGGAGGACAGATGTCTCTTTACATCTCGTTCAACGACTCCTCCTCTTTCTGCGCAGTGACTTTTCATCCCCAACCTTTGAGGTTTAGAACTTAGTGGGAAGTACCCCTTTTTTCCTTGTGATCGCGGGGTGTTTTCCTTTCGTCCCACTGTCAGCCCGGAGAACCGTATTTCATCTTTTTTTTGCAGTCACGCAAACAGGCGACCCCCTGTTCTTCACTGTATATTAAAGGAGTACACCTCCCTTTTCCCTCCCATCCTGCCGCCCCAGTACGCCCACGCTTCTGACGCTGTTTTTTGGCATTTGCTTACTCATTCATTGGTGAATGACGCTTCTTTTTTTCCAGCCGCGACTTTAACATAGATCCCGTTTTCGGCCCGTGTCGCCTTAGAATTAGTTTTTTTTCAGTCCTTGCTTCAACCGTTTTGCGCATGTCAAGGGTAGATCCGCCCGATGGCTCCAGACTCACCCTCGCCATCGAGATTGACACCTTCTCTTTTTTGCCTTTTCCACCAAACCGTTTCCGATTGGGGTCTGACGTACCCCGAACCGGTTCACATCCCCTACCACCACCTTTCCCCTCTTTCTCTTTTTCTCCCAAGAAGTTACCCACCATGGTGGCGTTACGGACGTTTGTTCCTCGGTACGCAGCAGATTAACCTGGTTTCACACGGTGCGTTTTCCTTCTTTCAAGATGTTTCAAGGGCGAAAAATCCAGTCGAGGTCCCTTTCCTTTTCGTTGGCACTTTCCCCCTTTTACGCCCAAGACCCCGGTTAATCAACGCCCGTTCTTTCGGCCACTTTTCCTTTTGAAGACGCCGCCCCAGACATATACCTTTGCCGAGGACTGTCTCCTCTAACTACCCCTCCCTGTGATAAACGCCAAAACCCGGGGGCCTCCCTGGTGTTTCCCCTTTCCCCCCTCTTTTTCTCCCTCGTGGTGTGGGCGTTTCCTTCCCCCCCCTTTTGCGGGTCGGGTTGAGTGTACAATTCTTTTTTCAGCCGCCCGTTGGTTGTATTCCTCCGGGCCCTAACTTAGGCCCCCCTTGCGGCCGGCTTTTGCACGTAGCTACCCACCAGCACCCTGCTGTGCGCGCCGTGGGAGCTCCGGCTTGTGACGACCCCCTCTTTTTTTTTTTTCTTGCCCAACACGTCCGCACCTTTGAACATTTTTTTTTCTTCTGTTTTTTTTTTTCCTTCCATTTTTTTCAATTCCCGTCATGGACTTCGTGATCGCCCCGCCTTTGCTGGTTCCGTTCTTTTTTTCTTTGTGCGAGGTTTCGAGTCTTGCGTTTCCTTTCTTTTTTTTTCAAGAGTTTGCTCATTTTTGATGGGGGCGGGTCTTTCTGGTGACACCCTTTTTCGGTTTTCCCGAAGAATACCGAGCTGCGCCCGCTTTTGTTTCTACTTTTTTTTTTTTTCCCCTTCTAGTTCGTTGGGTTCAACTTCTTCGAGTTAGGAGAGGTTCTCGGTTCACAGCTAGTACCTTTTGTTTTCGCGTTTAGAGATAGTTTCACTCCTCCGACGTTGTTGTGGTTTTTTTTTTTCTAGATTCTTTTTTTGGTCGTCGGGGGTAAGGAGTCTCCCCTGTACCTGCGTTTTACACCCACCTCCGTACGCGCCCCACGGCACACTCTTTAAGACTTGGAAAAGTTTGAACACGGGAACACTCCGGTTTTATTACCCTTAACCTTTCGGCAGCAGCTAGGGTTTCTGCGTGGGCCTGAATCTTGACCCTTCCCCGTCCCGCGGTTTTGACCTTTTCCGCAAAGCATGACGATGAAGGCCCGCCTTGACCACAATTTGGCCGGTCCTCCTCTCCTCCCCCCGGTACCAATACTCCCGCGCCGAGACAGCGGCGTCGATTTTTTCCCTTTTTTCCACCCCATTTTCACTGCCGGTATTGAGGTTTTGCTTTTTTTCCGTCACCCCCCCCCCCCCTTGTTCAGAAACGTCTTCGGTCGGCGGGAGCTGCGTTTCTGCACTTTCCGCTCCCATTCGTCCTGAGGGTCTCCGCATTTTTTATCTCCCCTTTTTTTTTTTTTTTTCCCGGCCGGCGTGGCTTTTGCCGGATTCTCTGCTGCGTGTGCCGCCGGTTTCTTCCCCCCCGTTTTTTGTAGTTCTGTGAACTAGATCGCACTTTTTTCCTGCTTTTGCTGCATTGTTTGAAACGCCCGCCGGGCGACAACGTATTTTCCCTCCCCCCTCGGCGACCAAGGCTGGCTTTCCTGTTCCTTTGGCCGTGGTTTGGTCGGTCTTTAGTGGCTTCCTTGGCTCCCCGGTTAATGATTAGATTAGATGTCGTTTGTGGTCATGAGGCGAGGCTGTTTTTTTTTTTTGTTTTTTTTTTTTTTTTTTTTTTTTTTTTTTGTATGACAGAAGAAGTGTTTCGTGGAGACCGTTTTCTTCGTATCCAAGGGGTAAACATTTTGTGTCTGCGCTGTTTTTGGGGCCGTGTCCCCCTTCATGGCCTTGGGCGGACACTGTTGCCTTCCATTGTCTTTTCTTTTCTTCCCGGGTCGTTTTCGGAGGTTGGACCCTTCAAAGCTTTTTTCCCCTCCCGTCACTTGGAAGGAGAAGAAAACTGGCTTCGTTACTTATTCGCAAGAAAGGTCGCCGTTTGGGGTTTCCGGGGGGTGCTTGTCAAAAGCTTCTTGGTGTTTTTTTTTTTTATTCTTTTTTTTTTTTTTTTTTTTTTTTTTTTTTTCTTTTTTTTCGCCAGGCTCTCCTTTGTTTTTTACCCCCACCACCGGACCGCCGAGCGGTCTTATTCTCTTTTTTCTTTCTTTTTTTAGTTTGTTCTTCTCGTGCGCCTCGGGCCTTATGTCTCTTCTACCCCATTCCTGCCCCAATGCCCCCGTGGCAAAGCCCCAACTTCGCTGTTTTTTTTGTTCCCCCTTCCTCCTAAGTTTTCAGACCCCAGGCTCAACGTCATTAAGGCTTTTTTTGCGTTTCCCTTTCGCGTTTTTCGGTTTTTTCCTTTCGGATTGTTCACTTGTGTATTGCGGGGAGAGCCCCTTTCCGCGCAGCTTTCTTTTGCAGCCTGTTCTCGGTCGCTTTTTTCGTTTGCTTTTTCCTCCCCTTTTTTTTTTAAGATGCGTATAAAGTTTTGGCAGCGTTTTCCTTTTCCCCTCTTGTCCTTACGGTATCAGTTGGATGGAAACAAAGGTGCGGATCCTCCCTCGTCTTTTCCTTTTCCTTTCCCCAGCCGGTTATAAAGCAAGCCGTGTTTTTTTTTCTTTTTTTTACTTTTGCGCCCGCCCCGGAGGAGGCTTTTTTTTTTCCCCTCGGTTTCCCGCCTCTGGCGTGTGAAAAAGTACGTCTCGAAACCGACTGACCCCCTCACTCCCTCGTTCTTTTCGGTGCATTTGTTTTTCCCGGCGATTGTTCTGAAGTCAGGCTGATGACTTCCCCGTCTGCTTTTTTGCCCGATAGTCTCGGAATCTATTGGCGCGTGTGGTAGGAATCTCCCCTTTGTTTGTTTTACCCCACCGTCACCCCATATTTTAGTCATGGTGATCTTGGAGGCCGTCTTGCGTTTTGGGTCCCCTTGACCGGAGGTTCTTCTCCGAACGGGTAACTTTTTTCTCCTTCTTGTTAAGGGTGTTTCCCCCTCGGATCTCAGTGCGGAAGGAGAGGTTTACGGGTCGGTTTTTTTGGCTGTGTAACCCGGTATCCCGCTCCCCTCCCCGAGGGTTACCCACTCCTTCGGATCCGTAATCCCCATTAACTCTCCCGTGACCAGCGCATGAGTTTTTTTCCCAATTATGGTGGGGCGTCACAAGACTAGCCCCCCCTTTTTTTTTCCGCCCCCTTGACCTGGTTAATGTTCCTGTCTAGGAGGATCTGGGTTTTTTTAACGCCTTTTTTCCCTGTCAAGTCAGCCGATAGTTTTTTTTTCTTTGTACTTGTAGCTGTTGGTGCTGGTTGCGTCGGGACAGCCCCCCTATTGGGACGTGGCGTACTTTTTTGTTTGTCGAGGCAGTCCGGTGGGGTTTGACCTCTGGCTCTGAATTTTCTCTCTCAGTGACGCTCATTCCCCGTTGCGCGCGCATCCTCTGGGTGAACCCTTTTTTTGTGTCGTTTTTTTTTTCCCCCCAACGTAGTGTGTGCGACGCCGGGCAGTGTTCCCTTGTGTTGTTGATTTTGCACCGCTTGGCCAGGCTCTTGCTTCTCCCGTTTTTTCCCCCTGGTCCCAGGTACCTTAACCGACCTGCCTGTCGTCCGTCCCTTTTGGCCGGCAAAGGGTTCTCTTTCGGTTGGTTGTTGGTTGGCCGGTACCTTGTCGACCGTTTTGTGTTTCAGGTTTTGTTCCTCCCGTTGTTTAATCGGAGTGATACGCGTCCCAGCTGGTCTTTGCTTTAGGTTTAACCTGGTGAAGCACCCCTTTTTTGCCATTCCTTCTGTCAAGACCATGCCCGGTGAGGATTGTTGCCCAGCCCCACCTTGTTTTTTCCACAGGGTGGGTTGTTAGGGTGAAATGTGGATTCCTTGACCCCGCGCCCTCTCCCTTTACCGCCATTGGGGTGCCTCTGTCTTGTTCCGCTGTCTTTCTCCTTTCCGTTTTTTAGCAGACGTGATCTTGGGTTTTTCCTCTGGTTTTTGCCCGTTGCCGTGGTAACGGTTCGCTCGCGGTAAGGTGCAGGCGGGGTTTTTCTTTTCCCCCCCGTTGCTGTGCCAGGCCAAGTTCATGGTAGGGTTTTTTTTTTCAGGCGAGGACCCCTTTTACCCTTGCCCCTTCCTCGTTATCCACTTAGCGGCCGGCAGGAAGTTGTCTTGAGAGTCCCTATTGGTCGCCTTTGTCTTTTTTGATCCCCAGTGCCGCGGCGCACGGGACGCTTTTCTTGTTCTCTTCTGGGGCCCTCCGACCTCGGAGGCGAGGGGATGCCCCGTTTCCGTCTGTTTTGTTTGACCCGTAGGTACTGGAGGGTTCCATGTTGTCCGAGTTTGAATTTAGAGTCCCCACGCCGGATCAACGGCGCCCAGTACCATT
>Ga0179593_1469400_pt1 | contig 20516 bp, 24 predicted proteins | sample CZODoug2_1_08_16_FD_185931 | JGI IMG/M metagenome (GOLD analysis project Ga0179593, IMG submission 185931) | Vadose zone soil fungal communities from Angelo Coast Range Reserve, California, USA - CZODoug2_1_08_16fungal (PacBio error correction) | ecosystem: Environmental > Terrestrial > Soil >... | reverse complement strand
GACCTTCTCCCCCCAGTTGCTTTCGCCAGGTGCCCTCCTTGCTCAGGTTAACAGATTCTGACAGAAGTTAGTCTTTCCTCGGGAGCTCAAGGAACAATCCCGCCTCCCCCTCGCGGAGTTTGATGGACCTATTGCGCGAGTAGGGTACCCCCCCCGGATTTGACCAAGGACTGCACGGAGAAAATGAGTGCGACCCATTTGCACCTGAGTGTTTCGACCCCACCTTTTTTTTTTCTCAGCCCAAGCTTGATCCTCTCCCCCGTTGGCGGTCGTCGGCGTTGAGATGTTTCCTTTCGCGTAGCTATCAAGCGTGCCAATTGGCTTGGAAGATTGTCTTTAGGGGTCATCAGTTGCACCCCACGGTTCCGACCACCCCTTTTCTCTTTTTTTTTATAGAGATCGATTTCTGGGGGCCTTCTTCAACGGCTGGTGATCGTGATTTCTGGGTTAGTCTAGGTTCCCAGGCTGTGTCTAATGCGGCTCTCACCTTTTTGCAAGACCCTCTCGCTTTGTGGTCCCCTCTTCCCCCTGCGGTCGACTTTTGCGTTCTTTTGGCGCCTGGGCACGGTCACGGCCTTTAGAAGGGAAGAGTGACTACATAGTGCGGGGGGTCCAGAAAGCGTTCGCGACTCCCTCGCGGGCACCTTTTCTAGATCTTTTTTGGTTTTCTCCTCGTCTCTGCGCTGGAAAACCACCGTTGGACAAGTCCCTATTTCTAGACTTTGAGTGGACCCTCCTCCAAACCTTTTTTTTCTTTCTGCGAAGTCGCGTGATATTTCGTGCGATTGGACCTTAACGCGGCATGAAATTGCTTTTTCCTTTTCTGTTTGGTGGTGAAACCCCCCTTTGGAGACCTGAATTCAGCGGATCTCTCCTGAACGCTTGCGCCTTGAACTTGCCCGTTCCTGGTTTTTCTTCGCGTTTTTGCGGTTATAAGCACCTACGGAAGCGCTTCAGACTTTTTATTCGTTGTTCTCGTTTCCCTTCGATTTTAAGAAGCAGTCCTTTTGTTCTTTAGCGCGGCTGCGACCCCTGTTGATAGAGAGTGCTTTTTTTCTTTGCTTTCTTTCTTTCACTTCTTGTGCCCACCTGCCGGGAACCCTATTTCTCGATTTGCGTTCTGGTTGACGGCTTCCCCATCTAACTTCCCTTAGGACCCAATAAGGGCAGGCGGTCGCGTAAAAGAGCGGGTGTTTCTTATTGACGCAAGCCGAGTTGCGATACGTCCAATCTCTCGCTTTTCCCTCAAATGCAACAGGGTCCTGTCGGCTCGCTTGGGTGTGGGCCCCCACCCCCTTAAGTACTGTTAGAAGTGTTATCGATCTTTTTGGCAGGAATCGATGTTCTGTACCAACTGGGTTTACAGCATTGCCTCGATATGACGTCTTGCGCTGGGCAGCTCGCGGACATTTCCCCCCCCCTCCCTTCGTTCCCGACAGTGAATGAAAAGGGGATCTTCTCTGACTTTCCCCCCTCCGTCCTTTTTCCTATTCCCTGAACTGAGTGATAACCCTGGTTTTAAGAACCGTCTTAGAGAGTTTCATAGCCGGGCGGGCGGCTGGTCCCTCCCGACTCTTTCCTTTTTTTATCCGCTGCACTCCCCCCCCCCCCATACTTCTCTGGTGCCTTGAGGACTCAACTCGTACCCCAGCTGGTAGTGCGATTGTATACTTTATTCACCCTTTCTATCGAGGATTGCGCAGAGCTTTCCTCTCCCACGGTCTGGATGTGTCCGTCTTTTCCACGTCGATGGCAACTTATTCTCTCTTAAAATAAAGTTTCCTTTTTCCTCTTTTTCTGCTTTCCCGGCTGTGTAAGTTTTGATCGGAATCTTCGTAGGTGTGCTTTCTCCCAAGCACAGACAAACGTTTCTCTCCCCCCCTTTTTTCTTGGATAGTCCAGGCGACTTCCCCCCCTTTCAACGGTCCCTTAAAAGTTTTCAGCGAGGAAGCCCACTCTTTCTTCGTTTGTAAGATTTTGCGCTTACGATCCTTTTTTTTCGTCTGTCGCACGGCTCTGGAAGGTTGCTTTCCGCTCCTGACCTTTTCCCCTTGACTGAAATTAAATTGAGAATTTCGGCCCTGAGCGAATTCACCGTTTCCAAGACGCTGGCGTCCCCCCTTTCCAGTTCTTCTCAAAACCACCTTCCACATTGCCGGATTCCCTTGAGGTAGTGCGCTGTTCTCTCGGCCCGCACGAACAACCAGCGCTCATGAATTTCCATCTCTTTTTTTCTCCCTTTCCAAAGGGCCTGGAGTTTCCCCTGCCATCTCGCCCCCTCGTCATATAATTCGAACTCCTCCCCCTGGAAAAGGTAGAGATATTATCCTCACTAGTCTTTCTACCCTACCCCACCAAGAAGTATGTTTTGAAGGACTGCATTTCTCGCGGAGTTCCCCTCACGTCCGGAAACGGGCCCCTTGCGCCCGTCGGCTTAGCCTCCCCCTCTAGTATACGCGTATTATTTTTGTGAAATGGTGAGAAAGCAGTTCGAGATTTATCAGAGGAGTTGAAGCAGACTTCTCTTCGATCTCCCCTTTCCACCCTTGTCGGCTTCCTTGCGTGTGGTCTCCTCCTCCTCTCCTCTCCCCCCATACCGGAGCTCCGCCTTGCTTCTTGCCCAACCGCTGCGAAAGCACCCCTTGCAAGCCGGAGCCTCCTTCTCACCAAAGTATAAAGGATACTGGACCTCTTTTCGGGTTCCCACCATTGCGAAGCATGCAGCTCTTCCCCGTAACCTGTTGCATTCTTTTTAGTCGTTTAGATTGCGTTTCCCGCCAATCTGAGTCAGAATTTTCCCCTCCCCTGATCAAAAAGCAAGAGACCCGCTCCCCAAGATAAATCAAGAGTTTCCATGCACTACTGTTCCCGCCTTCACTCGAGAAATGTTCCATTCTTCGCTCTTCTTGTTCTCCTGTGGAACTAGGTGTTGAGCCCGAATACCCCCTTCCTGCTCTTCACCCCCCGGGGTTTAGTTCAGATCAGAGTTACGTCCCATCCACACTTCAGCGGTCTTCAGCGCTTTTTCCCTTTTTTGAACTGAGAAACTGTCCCCGTCCGTATTGACGTTCTTACCCACACCGTGTCCCCTCCTCCTTCCCTGGAGTTCTTTTTTCGCTGTGAAAACTTTTCTGGCGTCGATTAGGAATTCCACCCTTTCTGACCAACCCCCTTTAGAGAAAAGCAATGGCATGATCTTCCCCTCTTTAAGTCCCCCGCCAATTCTCCCCCCCTGCAGGCCGTCCGCGCTTTTTCATCCCCCCTATTTTTCCTACTCTTCTTCCTTTTTCACCATTTTCCTTTGCCTTTACTTCTATGACATACCCTCTCGGAGATCACTTTCGCGATTCTCTCCTATGAACTGTCCCCCCCCCCCCTTCCACTAGTTAGTCCCTTTACCCCCCCTGATTTCCTCCTCCCCCTTCCCCTCATCTGAGGGAAGATTCCCAAATAGTGCGCCTTGGACGCGGTCCGACGGGCCATCCGTGACCCTTAGCCCCCCCCCCCCCCTTTGCTAATGATCCCTCAGCCGTTCCGGACCTGCCCCGCTTCCCTTCCCCTCTCTCCCCACGAACCCTTGCTTGGTTCTTCCGTTTTGAGATGGAAATTATTTGACGCCTCCCAAGATCGTCCAATGGTGCCTGGTCTCTATAGAGAATTGGCCGACTCTTCTAACAACCATCTCCCCCCAAAAAGCCCCCTCCTCTCTGAGCTTTATCGGGATGCCCCCCTCTCCCCCCCATTGTTTGGTTCGAACACCCCTTTCTTTTTCTCAATGCACCAACCAGGAGTGTCTTAGATATGTTGTCTCTTTGGCCAGTCCTTTCGCTCCTTTCGGTTAAAATGTCCGTCCACCTCCCCCTGCTCGCGTTAGCGCATCGAGCCCTACGTGCTGTCTTTTGTGGTATGGAGATGCACTCCGGTGGTCGTGATTGTGTGCTGCGAATTATGTCCCCAGTTAGATCCTTCGGAACACAGTTGGCGAAGCTCACTGGCTTCTTAGTCACCCTCCTATCAATCCTCTCTTGTTTCGAGAGATTTCGCTTTTTTTTCTATCCCTGCAGCGTTGCTCTCGCTACGCGGTGCCCTGGGCCTTTTGTTCTCGGTTTTACCCCTCCGTTTTCCTCACTTTGGCTTTTTTTGATGTTCCCCGACTTCCACCGGCGTTTTGGCCCTTTTTCACCAACTCAGCACCGAGCGCGTTTTATCTCGAAAGAAAGTTCTTTAGCCCTGGTCAGACCACTGACTTTTTCCCCTGTCAACAGTCAACATAGTTTGCCTCCCCCGTGGTTTTCACATTAGTTCCCAAGTGTTCCTTCCCCTCCTCCAAGAAATAGACGATAGATTGGAGGGCAGAGGTTTGTTTCTTCAGGGGCTTGCCCTTTCCTTCGGCCCAGTCTGACGGTCACCCCCCTCTTTCGATCTTGGCTCTTAGCTTTTCCCCTCGTGTTTGCGCAGCCGGACCCCCAAGCCTTTTTCTACTTTTCTTCGCTCTCGAGGGCGTGACGTGGGGCAATGTCATGAAGGGCACTTGTCCTTTGGTCTTTTTTGATAATTGAGAGTCTTTTTGATCTTTGGTAAAGTCTTTCGGCGGTTACCGGCCGACCCTCTTTGGTTTTTCATCTCCCCTAGAGGTCTATACTTTCGATTGGACTTGGCGGCAGACTGCCTCCTTTCCTAACCTATCTTTTGTGATGGGACAGTTTAGTTTCGTGTCAAACCCTCCCCCGTTGAAAGGCTGCTCTCGTTCGGTGGGTGTCGCGCCCTTTGCGCTTGCGCTTAAAAAATTTGAACAAGACCCCCTTTGAAATATTTAAGGGGTGCCCAAGCAACCACCTGGGACTTTTCCTTTCTTTAAGTATGATATGTTCTCCCTGGCAGGAAGAACTGAGTTGGATCCCTTGCTTGGGCGCATCCGGAGGGGCCTTTGTTTTTTGGAAATCCCATTTTCTCCATGGAGATCGTTCTCCGCTCCATCTTTGCACCCTCTTTAGAATTGCAGAACTCGTTGAACGTGCCCTTTTTTGAGCACTTTTGCGTTCGGGAAATAGGCATTTTTCCCCTCGCTTTTTTTCCTTCTCTCTCGGATCGTTTCTGAGAAGCTCTATTCTTCTTCCTAATTTTAGCGAGAGGATCTCCACTGAACGTTTTTCTCCTTGTTGTTTGGAGTCTGGGATTCATCCCGGACTGAAACTATCGTAAGAGATAGTCCCCTCTTTTTGGATTGCGTGCTCTACCCCCCCTGAGGACTTCCGGAAGGGTACCTTCCCTTCCCCCTCCTTTTCAAATCCGAGGAGGACGGCTGCGTCAACGAGCGGATTTTTGCGGCGGCCCTCGCGAGTGCTTCCTCTTTCTTCTAGGACGCTCTGCAACCTTCCTGGTGAGGCTTGTTTGTGGCACCCGACCGCCTTCCAACCCCGTAATGGAGAAGTTGTTCATCTGGCTAAGGATTGCGGCATTTAGATTCGGAAAAAGAGGCTTCTGTTCCTTACCTTTCCCCCGGAGTTAGGCCCCCCATTCGATTGAACGCTTCCGCCCTTTTCCCGAGACCCCCCACGAAAGGAGGAGCCGACCAGTTGAATCTTAAATTTAGAGCCGCACCCGCTGCCTTTCCCCCGTCGCACAATTTTTCTTTTCAGTGATTTTCAACCTTCTCTTCCCCCTCCCCGCGTATCTAGGCGTCCCTCCTTTTTTTCGGATGGAAGTTTAAGACTTTCGCTTTCGTACCCCCTCCACAAATCCCATGACGGGTTGTTTGCGTGGCAGGTTCTGATCATTTTTCATATAGCGTCATCTTTTGCTTGATTCGACCCCGTTGATATAGACACTCATTTCCTCTCCCCTATGTGCGCGGTGCAACCTCCTGGATGACTCCATGGTTCTCCGATTCCCTCCTTGGCGCTTTTTTTTTCGTCAACAAGTCGCGACTCCTCCACTCCTTGTTGCTCGGAATGTTGTATCTTTCTTGGTTGTGTTTCCGGCTTTCATCGATTAGGGTTGTGCTTCCTGCCTCCATAAAACCTGGGTCTATTTTTGCACGGGGTCCTTTTGGCACTTAACGGTAATGGCAGGGCCCCTCTTTCACCCCTCTTCAGGCGCGGGACCACCATGCGTTTCGTTCGTCCCCCTTCTCCCTCCTCATAAGTATGGTGTTTGATAGAGAAACCTTCCCGAAGGTTTGGAGCTTTTAAAGCTGGTCCCCTCTTTTTCACCTTTTATTGAGGAATTGCCTTCCTGTGACCAAGCGAATTCGTCAAGGAATAGAACGTGTGTGCTGATCTCACACCCCCCCTTCCTCTCCGGTCCCAAATTACTTAAAACATTGGATCAACACTTTTCGTCTTCGCGGCCTTCGCACTTACCTTCCCCTCCTTTTCCCGCTCCTCCAGAGTAAACATACAGTCCTTTTTTTTGTCGACCCTCGCGCGCCCAATCGGTAAATGGCGGCTCTTCCCACATGGTGAATCCGCAGTTCACGCCTTATTTTTACGACCCTTCCCTGACCCTCTTTCCTGCTTTGTTGAAATAGTTCAGCTCCCGAAGTCGGACCTTCCAGCCGCTCCGCGAAAAAGCCTCTCCGCCTTTTCCTACGAGGAATTTGCTCCTTTCCCTGAGATTTCTAACCGGAACTTCCCTGGCCCCCCCCCTAAGAATTAAAACGTGTCGTTGGATTGAGTTTGCCTTTCTTCCGCCAGCATTTTTAATATCTTCCCCCCCCCCCCGACTTGAATGTCGGCCCAACATTCCGTAAGGTAAACATCATCTTTCCGACTGCCGAGACCCCCCCCATCTCAGGAATGTATTTCTGGCTGGGGTAGTTGTTTTCCACTGAGCGCACGGCATGCCCCTCCCCCGCCCACCCCACCCCATGTTGGTTGTGGATCGTAGAGTCTGACCCCGGTGCTCGCAACTCGTATTCTTCAGCAGCACTCCAAATCCGCTCTCCCGAGCTCTGCCTCTTTTCCTACCCCTCTTTCCCTCCGTCCTGCCTTTCTTTGCCCGCCCCGTTTTACCTAGAATAGCTTTTCCCTCTCCTTTCTGGGTTTTGAAATATTGTTGATAATCCATCCCAGACAAGACCCTGACCCCAACCCTGGTCGTTCGATAGGCATTTTACCTCCACAATATCCTGGGTCTTCTTTTCTTTCCCCCCGATTGCAACTGCACAACAGTCCTTCCGCGTATCTGCCCCCCCCCACCCTTTATCGATGCACGTGAAAGAGTTTTCTCCTTTTTTTTCAATTTAGTTAGCGCCATTAGAATCTCAAGTTCCCGCGGGAACAACCCCACCCTTCTTCGCGCCGACATGCCATTCGCAATGCCCTCCCCCTCCTTCCCGCAAATAGCCCTTTCTTCGAAAGCAGTCCTCGTTTTTGCCCTTTCTGCAGAAATATGGTGTTTTTCCCCCCCTTAAGCGCCCCAGGTCCCCCCCCCCCCCCACCCCTTTCAACGTCTCTCTATTTTAGATTCTTTCTTCCCTCTCGCCTCCGGGACACTGTCCAATCCCTGCACTAGGTTAGAATTCCGGCAGTTACCATTCGTTTCCCTTTCCCAGTCTTCCTCGCTAGGAGGGCATCGTCCCAACTCTTCTTGTCGGCCCGTCCCTTTTGAAAGCCCCCAGGATCAGCCTGCCCTGATACCCCACTCATGTTTTTCACCGCCGTTCCTTAGGACCTTGTTTCTCCAGTCAAGGCCCTCCACTCCTAGTTTTTTCAAAACTTTGAGTTCACTAAAACTGATCTCTTACCCTTTTCCCCCAAAGATAGGCAACGCGTTCCCGAGTGTAGCCTGACTGGGCACTCATCTTATAAACCTCTTCCCTGCCCCCAGCCGACCCCGCCCCGTGCGCTCGTGTCTGTTAGTAAGGACCTGACCCCAATGGTGGCTCGCCCAAAAAAATTACTGGCACAACATGATGAAACCGCTACTTTTGTTTCCTTTCCTCTGGATCCCTTTTTTTTCTTTTTTACCCCTTCCGCTCTATAATCAGCTGGTAATAATGGTTGTGGCGAGCTTTGGGCTTGAGATGCCCTCTTCCCTTGGGTGACACCCGACCTGCGCTCTCGTTTCACTCTTGCGCCCCGAAGGCATCAGTTCTAGAGAAGAGCCCAATGCCTCTCGTGCTCTCCCCCCTCTTCTCCTTCCGCTCCCCCTTTTTTTTTTTCGGAGATGTAGGAGGTCCCAGAGAACCCCGGATATTCCTCTCCAAGGTCATTTTTTGCTCGAGTTTTTTCCCCTCTCCTACGATCCGGACTTGCTTTTCACTGCCACGTCGGCGGGATGCTTTTCCCCCGTCCCAAATTAACTCCCTTCGTGACGATGATTAGATATTTCTTTCTTCCTTTACCCACCGGCCTTTTGCATACCAAGACCATACCACGTCCTAGGTGTCCGACAATCATGGAACCCTGATTTGTGTTCTAGACAAACACCATGTTTTCTGAAAGCCATCGCTTTTTTCATCTATGGAGGAGGTCGTTGATCGTCACTTTTCCCCTTGGAGTTTCCAGGCGTGGTATCACTGTCCCCCCCTTGCGCGCTGTGCGTAGGCTCCCTCCCTTTTGTCAAGAGCAGAAAGGTCGCCAATCCTTTTTAAGTTCTGAGATTGAGGGCTTGAAGTCTTTCCCGGGTAAGTCAGGACCGTTTGTGCCTTCTTTCTCCTTATTCGGGGTGAGTCGGGGCTGCTTTCCCTCTTCGCGTCACCTCTGGACAGTCAACCCATGCGCCATTCCCCCCAAATCGAGTAGACTTGAGGACTGAGCACTTTTCCTTTTTCAACTCTGAAACGTGCATCCTTGAAGAATGATCGAGGTGCAGTAAAAAAGTGGAATCCCTGGTAAACCTTTTCCAGATCTCCCGACTAAAGTCAAACCCCCGGACGCAAAAGTGATTCCCGAGACTATTGTTCGAAGCCTCCCTTCCCAGTCTTTCGGACCCTGCGGTTGACAGCATCACGATTTCTGACCCCGAGACAGATTACTCTTGGGCTAAAACCGAACCCCAGCCCACCCTTTGCCTGCCTTTGAGCACGTAGGTGACCCCTTTTCCCCGGAGAGGACAGGACCAGAGGAGGAGGAGCATGGACGGGCTTGAGGAGTCAGGAGTGTTTTTTTCCCAGTGAACGGTACCTACTTTCCTCAGTATATGACACAAGTGGGCCAAGCTGACCATGTAAGAACTAGTTCACTTGAATGTGAGTCCGTTTTTTCTTTTCCCCGGAAAACTGAGCCTCGCCCTTTAACCCTTGTTTCCAGTATCTATTCGAGTTGCACCCCCGGGCAACACGATTTTCTGAAGAATAGCTGGGTCTTCTCCGGAGGTGGACCTGCACGATCTAGGCGTTGGATTGCGGGTTCCTTTACAGATTTTTACCTCCCCAGAGGCGGCCGAGATCTTTTTTGAAACTTTTTCTTTCTTTCTTTTCGGCGTCCCACAAGGAGGACTCTTGCCGGGCCCAGTTTAAATAAGGAATTAGTTAGGGCCCACTCTGCCTTGCGTCTGCGCGGTTTTTATAGCGGGTGTTCGGACTTTCAGTCCGGGCGAGCTTTCTGATAAGTCCCAAGTCATCTAATAGGTCCTACCATGCCAACAGTTCCTGGTCTTCTTCGCGGCTAGATTTCAGTTTGAACCCTCCGCCTTCTCACTGGCTCATCTAGATCTTTATCCTCCTCCTCGATCGCCCATTTTTTTTTTGCCAGAAAGGAAAGGCTACGGCCCGATATGACTTCTTTCATGCTACATCGAACTAGACCACCACGGAAGCCCCCCAACGTTTAATTCTTAAGGGCTCCTTACATTCCTTCCGTCTGCCCCAACTCAGCAGTTTCTCCTCTAATGATAAACCCCTTTCTAACAGGCTATTCCGAGTGGTTCGCTGCCCAGCCGGTTTCAGTTTGGCGTTTTCCCCTCGTTTTAGGGAAGCGCCCGCCGTAAAATAGACCCCCCCTTTCCCACCCTATATTTAGTTTTTTTTGCTTGTCTTCGGACTCAACTTCCAAGCTGTTCGGGTTCTAGAGACTCAGAATTTACCGTTCTGGATGATGTTTCTCTTCTCATACCGCGCCCTTTATAGAGGCCTCCAGTCGATTTGTCAATTACTTTCTCCCTTCCGAGGGCGAAAAACCTTCCCAGCCGCGCAATATCCAGACAGCGTGTTCGCCTGTTACGTTGGCTGTCGGTGTGGACATCTCCGCTTAGTTGTTGCGTCTTTGAAGCCCCCCCACGTTCTATTCTTCCGAATCTGCTCGTTAAATCCCGTCCGGAATTCTTTTTTAAACAGCCTTTTCCGGACATTTTTATTCAGCGATTTGAAGCCCCCTTGTTTTAGTCCTATCTTCTTTTTCTTCATAATAAGCAGTTTTGACGAGAGATAGGCGCCACTCCTCCCTTCTTGAAGATTGACGAGGGATGAAAAGTTTCGTCCCCCTGGCCATGTCTCTGGACTAACGCTCCCACGTGCCTATCCCGTTTATTGATGCATACCCCCTACCCTCCTCCCCTCCGAGCTCCCCCCTCACTTACAACGCCACCCCCCCCCGAGAGGCCAATCTCTAGTCTTGGATGAGTCGCGAAGCGCTTAATGTGCCATCGACTTGACTTCGCCCGGTCAAAATACAGGCCCCCTTTCTCTTCGCGCAACCTCGACAGATTTTCACTCGGTAAACTTTCCTTATCATATCCACCATGTCTCCAAGGACAGATGTCGAGTATCATTTCCTACATTTTCCAATGACCCCCTCTCCCCCGTATGTTTTTTCCCGTCGCATTTTTTCCCTCCCTTTTCTTACCCTTTCCAGCCGTCCGAAAGGATTAGCACGTCCTCAGCTTTTAATATTCCTGTCGCGCGGTTTCCCACTCCCGTTTCGAGCTTTGGGATCACATTTGACGGCGTTGTCTCAGTGGCCGATCTTCCCGGTTTAAAGAATTTCAACGTTTCTCTCCTCCCCTTGCGTTGTTAGCGTTTCCTCGTAAGCATTTCCATTCGTATCTATTCCAGTACGGCACCCCTTTTTCCCCCTCCCGCAGAAAATACGATGCCGCCGGACCCAGATCAGATCACCAAAACTTCCACAGAATCCTGGCCGGGGTTTTGTTACCCCCCCCTCCCCTCCTGCCTAGAAGCCCGGAACCTTTTTGTGGCGTGGCGTATTGTCCGTGCCTTCATCTGCTCCTGCTCCCGTCCGTCCGTTCCAACTCTAACTTATTTTTTTAGGCCTCTTCCCCCCCTACTCTTTTTCCCTAAAAGTCCCTATGTTTTTTACTCATGCCGTACCTTTGTACCGCACCCGAACATCCCGATCCCAAGTAATATTTAAAGCTATTTCCTCCCCCGGTGTTGAGCATACCATCCCCCAAGCGAGACAACCCGTTGGTAAGTTACCCTTTATAAGAGATAAGAATCAACCACACCCCCCTTGGCTCCTTCTCTCCTTGTTCCCTTTGAAACCTTAACTATGCCACGCAACAGTCAGGATTTATTTGACGTATCCCGTCCCCCCCCCCCTTGCTCTCCGTCCCCGTTCCCTTTTATTCTCTGCATATGGTTCAAGAGCGTCGTTGGTCCTTCGGATCTCCATTTCTCCCTGTTTTGACCCCACCCCCCTTAATAAGCTCCGATACCATCACTTTCACCGCATCCGCGGTTTACGTTCCCCCCCATACCCCCAACCTTCTCCTCCCTCCTTTGCCAGTTTCCTGTTTCTTTGGTTCCCCCATTCCCTCCCTATATTGCTGACATGTATACATTTTTTTTCCTTCTCGCAAGCTGAGGTCCCCTTCCCGTTCCTTATATCACTTTTTCGTAAGCGCTTTCTTCCGCTCTGCACTTCAATCCTCCATATCACTTTCCCTCCCCTCCTTGCTTGCTCCATTTTCCCCCGTCGACTCAGGAGGGGCGACCACCAACCTCCCCGGCGCGCGCGCCTGAGGGTCGCGGTTACCTCACCTGAGTCATTGACCCCAGCTGCAAAACGCTCATGATTTTTTAGAATTTCCCTTCCTCCTAACCTTGAACTCCCCCATGGTTCAAGGACCTATGAATATTCCTCGTTTCCTTACAAACCGATTACCTTTCTTTTTGACCCCACTTTGATAGAATCCGAGCACAAACCTTGCTTTGCAAATTGCCGCGTGAATCCTCTCTGGTGTCCTCCTCTACCGCTACCCACCCCTTTTGACGCAGAAACTCTTGATCTCTGCTTTTTCTGCAACTAACCCCCCCTTTGGGTTAGACCACCCAAGTTCAAAGGAGTTTTCTTCAACGATTTCTCCTTTACCGTCCGGTGTTCGGTAAAAGGCCCTATCTTCCGCTGGTCTCGAATCTCTCCTTTTCCGTGATGAGTAAGGATTGTGACGACTTGCGGTTTGGGAAACGTCCCCCCCAAAGAAATGAATATCGTGTCCCTCGGTCCACCTGCGCCCTGATCCCTAATTTGCGCTCGTTTCCCCGACATCGCTCTTTCCCCCCCCCCCTTTTGTGAGTCGAGCCCGGGGTTCTTTAGGCGCAGCCCTGTTCTTTTTTCCTCCTAGAGGTCCTTTTTGGCGACTGCTTCCTTATTAAAGCCCCCCGTTCGCTTTTCTTGTCCCCAAAAAACGCACTTACACTGTACGGGCATTCCATCCTTCAGCACGCTCGCTCGGATGGACAGAACGCGAGTCGCTGGAGCCGGATTGTACCCCATTATTCAGTTCCCAAGTTGATCCCCTGCTCATAAGGAACCCACTCTTTGTTCCCCTGTGTGTTTCGACCAACATGTCGTTATCCCGCCATAACGCACAGATATTTCGGTAGTCGGGAGCAGCGTGCTTTTAGTCTTCCCAGGCGCTCTCCCCAAACGACAACCATTGCTCTGCCGATCTTGGCTCGTATCTTTCCAACTCTCGCCTCCCATGCCTCCCCCCTTTGCTGCATATGTCTCGAGTCCTTGACTTTTTTGGACACGTTCCAAGGGGCCCCTTCTTTTTTTTTCTCATGATGTGGGGTGCTCTACGGGGTAAGTGATGCCTGAGGCGGTTCACCGCGTGACAAGAATTCCTTTCTTGTGTTGGTTCTCTTGCGGGGACTGGAGCATTTTGTTACGTTACGGCAGTTACACTTCCTTTTTCTTACTCACTAGTGCCCTGATTTGTTCCCTTTCCCGGGCCTGGTCATCTTGGCGATCATCAAATTTTCTTTCTCCCGTTCCTTGGAGGTGGTTCGACCCTTACCCCGGCGCTGCCAACGGACCGGGTTGACACTCCCCCTTTATGAAGATAGACACCATGTGGGGCACCCCACATCCAGACTGCGGCTGGACCCTCTGCGTCATTTCTCCTTCTCTTTCCTAAAGAGTTGATGCTCCTTTTTTGTCTGATCAGGAGGTTTGGTTTTGACCCATACGGTTTGGGATTACGAGCATCATTTGGTCCCACTTTCAGAATAGTGCACTTTATTTTCGGAGGCTTTTTCGGTTATATCCCATACGGAAGCGCAGGTAACCCTTTTTCCTTTCTTCTCGGATAGGCCCGGCGTCCTCCCTCAGTATCTGTGGAGTTGCTCTTTTTTTTGGTTTTTCCCTACCCGTTTTTCCTGGAGCTTGCTGGATTGGTTTATTCTCCATTCCTGATCAAACACCAGTCGCGGGGAGTCAGCGTAATCTCGAGGAGTTTCGGTTTCCTTTCCCCCTAGGACGGCATTTCCTTCCCAAAAGGAAATAGTTCTTTCCCCCTCCTTTCCGGCATGCGGCCGATTTGTTTTCAGGAGAACAGCATTCCTGAGTTGACCGATCACTTCCCACCCTTTACCCAAATGCATTTTCTTTTCTCTGTCTGATTGTTATGTGTGGAAACGACCTCCCTTCCACCACTTACTTTTCCCCCTCTCTTTTTCCGTCTTTTTTTAGAGGTTCTGATTTAGGCCCCTGGTGTGGCCGACATTAAGGGGCTTCGGTTTCTCGATATGGGATGGCTTCTGCTCCCTCTCACCCAAAGAACGGAGAGCAACTCCCCCATTTGACGACCGCTTGCAACTAAGAGAGGTGCTTCACTCCTCCCTGTGCTCCATTTTCCGAGGATAAAGACTTACGAGAGTTTTTTTTCCGGTCTTTTTTTCAGTTTCCGACGGCGTGCCCTTCCCCGCGGCCCCCCCCTTACACCCCTAAACCAACTTCTTTTTGTGTTGAGTGGGGAGCCCCTTCTATATCCGTCCCCGTTTTGCTTCGATTCGAACAGGTGGTACCTGCGACACATCCCTGAGTCGAGCGCGTTTCTCTCCGAAACGGCCTTGTCGTGACCACGACCCCACATATGGCACATTCCTTGAGCTCGTGAGGCCATAAAAGGCTTGAAGGACGAAAGAAGCTTTGTTTGCGATAGCATTTAAGGTGGTGGGGCGTTCCTTCTTGTGTTGTTCCGGGCTCTCCAATTACCGTTTATATTCATGTGCTTTCTTTCCCTAATGGTCCGACATAAGTTCCGGGGCAGTCCTTCCCCCGCTTCAAGCGCGGAAGCCCACCCGGGCTTCGTGCGTCTAGTTTCTTTCTATAAGTTGTGTTTTTGAGCCGATCCTTTGCGGGTGTCTTTACCTCTCTTACCGCTTTTTCAAAGTTTCCTCTGATGTTCTTTGAAACGAGCCGGCCTTTTTTCCAGCACGAAAGTGGTATTGTGCTTGCATACCCGTAACTAAATGAAGAGTCCGCCACATCCCCCCCACACCATGCGCATGTTGTCCGCGGACTTTGTCTTTTGTCTCTTCCACGCATATTTTTTGCCTTCCGATTTCCCTCGCTTCACATCCCCTGAAAATAGAGTTTTATCCTTCTCCTTTTCCCATTATTTTTCTGACTCCCATTTTCGAATCCCTCATTCCCCCTGTGCGATTATTACCCTCCTCAAGTTTCTCCTCACTCCCAAATGATGATGTTTTGGCCCGGATTTGTTTGCCTCTTCTTTTCGGTAAAACGTCGGTCCCCTGGACCACTCCCTCCCAGGCTAGAACGAACTCTTCCCCCTCGTTATTTAGTTAAAGGTTGATACGTTCTGATGCTCCCCTCTCCTTCGTTTCCTTCCTCTTTTTTTTGTCATCATTTCCTTTTCTCCCTTCTTTGGTTGTTTTTCCGTATCTTTTGGCCCCTTTCCTCCCTTCCTTTCTCCTTGGACCAAAACGATTGCCGAAAACTTTGCCCGACGGAGCCTGACTCTCAAAAGGATATTTTGTTTTGGTTTCCACACCCGATCCTCCCCCCCTGATCGAATTACCTGTGTTGTGACGATGTCAGCGCTCGTAAAGATTCCCCTCCCTTTCCCTCCCCCAACTTATCTTCCCGCACTCCCCTCCCGTCTTTTCCTGTCCTTTTTCTGTTCCCGTCCAATGCCGTCCCTGGTGTCCCTCCCAACACTTGAAAATCGTTTTTCTATCCTTGTGTTTCAGGTTTTGAATCTTTTTGTCTCCCCCCGCCAATCCAACCACGCTCGATCAACAGTCCCCGTTCCGATCTCTCCTCTGCAGCCACCGATCCTGAGTCCTTTTTCTTCTTTCCCACTCCGTGACTCTTTCGACAAACAGTTATTGCCTCGCTCCCCCTTCTTTCTCCCGCCAACAACTGAGATACACTTTGAGTTTCTCCTTCTCTTTTAAAAATGATGGCACGTTCCCTGATTCTAATCTCCAGTTCTCCAACCACAACCCCTCCCTGCAATAAGAATTTCTTTCTTTCCTTTTTTCGTTCCCTTTAGCGAAACATATCCCCCCCGCAACTTCGCCCCCTCCCTTCCGAGGTTTCTTGATTGTGCCCCATTATTTCTGATATTTTGAATGATGCAATTTATTTTTAGCCAAGGCCGACTTGGTTTTCCGTTTATAGTACCTTTTACACTCTCGGAGCTAATCTCCGGTTTCTTCCTCCCCTAGTCTCAACGTCCCATAAATTGCACCTTTTAGTTCTCCGGCTTTTCCCTTTTTTGAACCGTGTCACATGCTCTTCCTCCGACAGAGCGAGGGCATCTTTCCCCAACGATTTCTTTCGGTGTACCGCCTACCAAGTTCTCCCCCCTCTTCCTTTTACGATACCAAGCGTTCCTCGTCCCCCCCTCCCGCGTACTGACCGTTCTTACTTCGTCCAGCTTGTCGCCCTTTGCACAATTGTCCCCCCACGAACACTCTTCCTTCTCAATTCCGGTCTTTTCGAGAGACTGGGCCTACTTCCGATCCCAAACAAGCTCTGCACCTTTCACCAAAGCCTCCCCCCCTGATGAGCTTTTATGAGGGATGAAGGTCTCAACCCCTGTGGTGGTACTCCCCCCGCCTGTGAAACACTCAGTCTGGCAGCTAGCCCTTCCCGTTTTCGACCGGTGTGGTACCCCTTGATATAGCGCGTTCTTGTCATCGCAGTCGTCGGCCTTTTTCTTTTCTCTCCTTGACTGGAAGTGTGTGTTTGGCATCACCGCCTCTCTGTATCTCTTTTTACCGAGCTTCTCCCCCTCCCCCCCCTTTGTGATCTTTAAAGCAAGGATTCGCTTCGTCATTTTTTTCCTCTCTCTTTCAATCCGTGGGCTGAGATGTCGGTTGGTGAAGAGAGCCGCCCTCTGATCAATGCACTGCCGGCCTGTCTCCTCGTTTAAAAAATTCTTCCCTCTCCTCGTTTTTCCCCCAAAACGCCATTCCCGGGTTGGCAGCTCAGCACCCACTCAGCACGCCCTTATCGCGGACCGACCGTCGATCCGGGAGCGTCTTTCCCACACCCTGTCTCGCAGACCCCTGACTGGGATCACCTTCACCTTAGCTGAGAAAATCATTTTTCCTTTAGGTGTTGTACACCACAATGTGTTCGTCCTTTGCATCCGGCCGACTCTGCGGCCTCAGCGTGTCATTGCGCTTACTCGGAGTCTTCCCGATCTCTATAACGCTGGCACAGCTGTCCCCCCCATCTTGCCGTAGGCCCCAGTGTTTCCAGAGCGCCCTGTCGTCTTTGTTGAAGAGGAGTCGACTCTTGTCCCGCCGGCTTGTTTATTTTGCAGGAGAGTGTTTGCTGGGGGTCCATGCTTACTGGCCCGTGTTCTCCTGGCCAAGCCCCCTTCTTGTGACCCCCTTTGCTTTTCACTGAGGACTGGCAATGGCATTTCTGGTGACTTGCAGGGAAGTGGCCATAGTGCAGGGATTTTTTCCAGTGTCGCGGTTTCTGGAGCTTCCCCCTCCCTCTTTCTGACCCTGTTACTGTGGTCCCGCGCCTTGTTGCGAAAAACCAGGGTTGACAAGAATCCTTCTTTTTTTTCTCAAAGATGGGGACACCGCCCTCCCTCTTTTTAACGTTTTTGAGTTCTCGGACCGATTTCCACGCTGCAGGATAATGCCCTTCTGCGCCTCCGGAGGCTTTTTTGTTGGTGACATCCAGTGTCCTTAAAGAATTTTCGTCTCCCCTTCATTTGGACAGATTAGAAATCGTTTCCCTTTGCATCGTTGAGCCCGTTTTTGACTATACGTCCCCCCCCCCCTAGAGCTCATTATGTCGTTTTCTAGTCTTTTTTTCCCCGACGGAACCCCTTGACTTTGTGGAGGGGTCTTTCTGAATTCCCCCCAAGGTGATCTTTTGTTTGGTGAGCGTGGCGGACGGGGATTACACTTTCCTGCTAACACAGAGGCTGGAAACCCTATTGCTAGGGATTTGCTTGCGTCCCCCTAGTCATGGTTTTTGCACCTACCTACCTTGACCATCGTTCTGGAAAAATACGGTCAGTGAGGTGGCCTCTCTTTGTTGTTTCTGAAAGGAGACTCCCACGGACGAGTTTTATCCCTGATTGGGACCCCTCCCCCCTTAACGTTTCTGGGGCCCTTGATTCTCTTTGTTTTTCCCTACCTACATTGTCCCCCAATTCCTTGATTGATTTTTTCCTCTTTTCGGTTCGTCTCGATTTGTTCTTTCGGCCCACGTTGGGCGGCGCCCCCTTCCTACTCTATGACGTATGACCCTATTAGCCCCCGCGAACCAACTCCTCCTTTCGCCGCCAGCCGGGGAGTTCTCTCTCTTCTTTTAAACTCCGGAGATGTGATCATCTATAATGCGTTTTCTTATTAATTTTATTTCTCTTTTCCTCTTGGATACTTTCGTTACTCTAGGCTTTTTCTTGCTTGGGACTTTCCCTTCCTTTTGCTACAAATTCTCCCATCGTCAAAACCTTACTTCTTCTGGGTTTAGGGCTTCTTGAAGATGAACTGACAAGTTTGGTTTGCGGTGATGCGAACAGGTGGCTATCTGAGACAATCCCACCTCAGTGGATGCTCGTCGTTCTTCTTCCTCCCTGCTGGATGTGGACGCGATCCGTGACGCACGATGCCCCATTCATGAGCGCTTTCTTCGTTTTTCGAAAATCAAAGTCCGCTAATCAGCTTTTCTCCGGTTTCTCCCTGTTTTCATTCTTCGATTAGTTTTGTTTGGAGTATGCAAGCACATACAAACTCTATTCTGGAACGGCTCCCTGCCCATCATGTCCTTCCCCGGTAATTTCTGTCTTTCACCTCACGGAAGACAACCTTTTGGATTTGCGTCCTTTCCTTCCCCTAGTATAGGACGTCCCTACTCCCCGAATTTTTTCCCGAGTATGAAAGCTGTCAAAGAGGCCTCTCCGGTTGAGAATTGCTTTCCCCCCCATATGAACGACTCATTCTTCCCCGTGCGCAGTGCCTTTTTACCGCCCCCCCTTGATCTTCCGGTCCACACCTTTTCCGAGTTAACACGCTTTCTTTTTCTTCAGGACTTTGATTTTTTTCCGCCCCTCACGAAAGCGCGAATTGCATCGAATTGCTTGCGCCATGCGTCATGCCTTTTTCGGAGAGAACTCTCTTCTCGACTAGGACGTCTTTCTCTCTCTCCCCATGTCGCGAAGACCCCCCCCTCTTGTCGTCTTATTATCTTAATAAAGGGATCCCCGCCAACCCCCACGATTTTTTGTCGTCGCTCGAGGTCACGAGTCTTGAAACTCAGCGTTTTAGCACGAAAAGCCTCTTTCCCCTCGTCATTATCCTCTACCTTGTTGATCACGCCGCGATGCTCAATAGACGAGTTTGGCGCGGAATGCCTCCCCTTTAAGATTTTGTACCGGTCGGCCCCTTGTTTTCGAGCGCCGCATCCTCCTTTCTCCTCTTTCCTCCTCCTGTTCGGCCCCATCGTTCAAGCGAAAATAGATCTCCGCCTGCTCTCGACAACTTATCCAGGCCTTCCATTGGGCCTTTCCCTTTTGGGTTTTCCCCCCACCTTCTACATCAATTCTTTTTTTTCTGTCGTAGACTTGAATTTACACCCCTCGTCCCGCTTTCTTTCGTTGACAAAAAACTTCTTCCCCACGCAGAGTCCATGAACGTTCCTATCCCTGTCGTGCCGTCCACCTTCCGCCCTTTTTTACCAAGCACCTTTTGAGAACTTCCTTTACAGCTCTATACCTACCCGCCCCCCAATCCAAGCCCTCTCTCAATGGCTTTAAGTTAAGTCTCTGCGCCCCCCTTACCGTCCCCCCCCCCCCCAGCTCCCTATTTCGCGGTTTTTGCGTGCCCACCCTCCGAATAGAGAAACTTCCCCTTTTCTATTGTTTTTCCGCCCCCCCCCTTATCTACCTTGAACGTGCCAAGTATCTTCATCTTTTTCCCCCTTCAGGGAGTCGAATCGGTGATCTCCAGTCTCCCTGTCTTGCACCCCCCATATACCCTCCAATTGCCATTCCTTTTCCTCCCTGCGTGTCAGTTCATCCCCTTCTCCCTTACTAATGTAAGAGCTTTTCTGGCTTGTTTCCCCAAATTTATATATTTGCAGACAATATTTTGTCACCCTTTCTCAGCGCCGTAGGAGCACCTGCCCGTTTCGGAGATTTCACTTTCAGCACTTCTCCCTCTCTTTTTCTTGAACCTGCTTCACTACTTTAGTCACTTCCTTCCCCTGCCCCAACGTGTCTGTTCCGTCTCAGTCGACCGAGAGCTTTCAGATGACCCCATCCCCCCCGGCGCTCTTTCTTTGGACGGTAAGCCCTTTTCTCAGACACCCTTATACCCCCACTCTCCTTCAGATAACCACGCTCTTCGGCTTTGCACCGCGTCTCCCCTCGAATCCATCTAGTCTAACGGCTTTTTTCCTGCTGCCTTTTGAGACCTGCAATTTGCCGCCTCCTCACGATTGCCCCTGCGCAATGGTGGCCCTGCTGAGCTCGCCGTCTGCTTGCCCCCTTTTCTTTTTTATAAAAATCTTTCACTCACCAAGCCGCCGCCCTCGCCTGAGCTCGGATGGATGCACGCCACCATGGTGGTGTCCAACAACACCTTTCCCCTGTTTTTCCACTCTGCAAGTAGTTTCTTTTGCCCCCCTTCCCCATGTTTTTTGCTTTGTCCAATTCATGCCCTATCTCTTCTTTATCGTCCAACGAGGCGTTGCGAGTGACTGGGCTGATTCCTGCTTTAAGTGCTTTTTTTGGAAGCACCACTGATTTGGTTAGTTACTTTTCCAAGCGCTCCTTTTTCCGCGATTTGATGCAGAGAAACTCCTTGCTTTAAACCCGAGGAC
>Ga0179593_1536191_pt1 | contig 20518 bp, 23 predicted proteins | sample CZODoug2_1_08_16_FD_185931 | JGI IMG/M metagenome (GOLD analysis project Ga0179593, IMG submission 185931) | Vadose zone soil fungal communities from Angelo Coast Range Reserve, California, USA - CZODoug2_1_08_16fungal (PacBio error correction) | ecosystem: Environmental > Terrestrial > Soil >... | reverse complement strand
CCGCGTCGTTTTCTTTTCCAGGTCCGAACCAGCTCAGGGCCTGCTTTTGAATTTTCGAAGGCTCGTTGTAATGGACAATCCAGTTTCCCCCCCCGAAACGGCAGATCGTGCTCGCCATGCATTTTTCTCCTCCCAGATGGGCATCGGTCGCCTTCCCTTTTCTTTAAGCCGTGCAGTCATCCCCCCAGATGTTTACCAGGTGACAGCGCGCGATTTCTTTTCCACCGGCGCATTCAGATCCTTGCTCCCCCTTTTCTTCCGCCCGCGAGGCTTTTGCCATAGAGTTCCCTCCTTTTCCATTCTGAGCGCCGCCTGCTCTGCATTCAAAAGATCAGGACCTAGTTTTTCAGATTTTTTTTTATTTTTATTATTTCTTTTTTTTTCTCTCCGCTGTAGGCCGAGCGATCCTCCCTTCAACTGGTCGACCCCCAGAGGTTTTTGGAGTTGGGATTGAAGAGCATGCCCTTTTTTTTCCGGCTATGTAGCGAAGAGTTTTATTTTCCCTAATATCGGAAAGGTATAGGTTCTCTTTCCCCAACGCCGTTTGCACCCCCCAACCACCCCCCCCCCCCCAAGAAATGATAGGCCCACGCACCAAGGCGATTTTTTGTCCTCACCCCGCATGCTCTTCGTACATGTGAAAAGAGACCCCCTAGATGCCGGCACAGCGCGGACTCTCTTTGGCCGGACCGAGCCCTCCGACGTCCCTTTGGGAGCGCGCTTCGGCTTCGGCTTCCCGAAAATATTACGCCCGTAAAAGATATTGCCTTCGATCTCCTTTTTTCTTTTCCGACTGCACGAACTTCCTGTCCCCCCCTGTCCCCCGCAAAACAGGTAGGCCTCGTTTTCTTTGCAACGTCATTTCCTGTGCTTCTTCCAGCGGGCGAGCCGGAAGAAGCTTTCCTTGTGGCTACCTCCTGTGCTTATCCCGGAAAAATCGTTGCCCTTTTTTCTGAAAGGGATCAGGCGCGCCACTTTTTTTTTTGGTCAGCGAGCCGTGCTTGTCCTCCTTTCTGCCCGCAACTGTCGCCCCTACCCGGACGACGGAAGATCTCTCTCCCTAATAAATGTCCGCATAAAGCTTTTTTTCCCTGACAATTCGCAGGCCTGATCTCAACTTTTCCCCCAGGAAGATCATCTTCGGATTTCGCGTTTTTCGTGGATGGTTCGCACGTCCTCCCTTCTCCGCGACCTCTTTTTTTCTGCTGTTTCGTTATTCTTTCCCCATTTCAAGAACAAAGCGTTCACAGCCTGGCTCGTTAGGGATGCGTCCGGCCCTTCCTTTTCCCCAGCGGACGCCATTAGGTGCGTTCGGGCGCGCTTCCCTCACGTTCAGATCACGGCGCCTCCGTTTCGCTGCGCCACCGAAAACGTCCCCCCCCCTCTCATGTACCACGTGTCATGCGCCTCCCGTTTTCTTTCCTTGATCGGCGGCGACAACTGGCCCCTCCTCCCCCCCCCCCGCTGAAAACGAATTGACCTCTTGTTTTTCCTCCCGACGTAATTCTCCCCCCCCTTGCGAACATGAAACATTTTCCCTTTTTCCCGAGAATTCGGCTGACCTCCTTCCCCCTTCCCTCAAGCCGTGGGCCACCTCCTCTTCCGCAAAGGCGATGACTTCACGGATCGGACCCTTCTTTTCCGGATCATTTCGGTTCTTTGCCCTCCCCTTTTTTTCACCGAGCGGATTGCCTGAAAACAGGCATCTCTTCCTGTTGTTGTTGAGAGGTCTCTTTTCTCCTCCAAGGGCTGACCGGCACTCCTCCTCTTCATTACAGACGGTCGCAAACCTCTTCCCTCACGAAGGATGGTCGATCGTTCTCTTTGCGGGCGATGGTATCGCTTTCTCCGGTTGGGCCCACGGCTTTTTGCATTCACCCCTTATTTCGCAAACCAGGATGGCTCTACCCCCCTTGTAAGGGTTCGAACGATTTTCAGGCTTTTTTCCAAACAGCTTTTCAATTTCGTTCTCCCTTTCCCTTGATTGACAGATTTTTTTGTTTTCAGAACGCTTCTTTTCCCGGCTCGATCCTCCCTTTTTTTTTCTAAACGGTGGTACTGCTCTATTTTTTTTTCCTTGAACCCCTGTCGTTTCGGTTCGCAGTTCCCCTTGCTTTCCCTCAGCGAGTAAGAGAGCCTTTCTTTTCTCTTCCTGACCACGCACCGATAATGGCTCCCTCTTGACGGGTCCGGGGTCGGGCGGACGCAGCCAAGGCTCCTCTTCCCCCCCCTCGTGCAGGATTGTAAGCTTTTTTGCGCCTTCCCTCTATAAGAAAACAGCGCCAGCAGTCTTTCCCTATTTCCTTCGTGTTAGAATATGGATGAACCAGCCCCCCTTCTTCTTTGAATCCGATTGGGTCAGCGTACTTTTCCCGTCTTGGATAAGGCCATTAATTCTGAAGTAAGCGCTTATAGATTCCTTCCCTTTTCTAAAGATTCTCTATTTTTCGCCCCTTTCCCGGTCATGGCCACGTTCGGCCCCCCCCTTGCGGGAGCGGCGGGCCTTTCGCTTGAATCTTCATTAAAAGATTTTTTTCTCCTCTGATCCGGTCTATGAGTTCGGCTCCCCTCTTTTCCGTTCCGACCTTTTTTTTCTTTTCTTGCCACCGGAGTCCTGGGCTTCCTCCGATTTTAACGGGACAGGTTCGTCCCCCCGGTGAAAGCTTTCGGCCCCCCCTTCCCTCGGCCTACCGGGGGCCGTTTCAGTCCCATCCCCTTTTTTTTTTTTTTCCCCGTCCTCGTTAGTGAAGTTTCTGTCTCTTTCTCAGGAAAGATCTTTTAAGATCGGACTTTTCTTCTCCCCACTATTTTAGGCAACGTTTTACACCCTACTTTTTCCTTCGAAGGAAGAAGAGCTTCCCCCTGGGTGAAGGGCCTCCCCAATAAAATAGTCGTTTCTTCCTTTTTCTGTGCGGGTCCTTCCTTTTTTTTTTTTCTCGTTTAACATTCCCACCCGACTCCCTTTGAGGATAGCGATATTTACACACTTTTTTTTTTTTGAAGGGGAATATCATGTCTTTTTCTTACCGGCGTGGCAACCGATTTCGCCTCACCCCCTCCGAAAACTATAAATGGCCGTCCTGTATGCTCCCCCTTTAAAAAGCGGCGGGGATTCAATCAGCTGCAGGAGCTTCATCCCCCCCCCCTCCCCCCCGCCGATTTAAGCGCTGGTCGACTTTTTTTTTCTTTTTTCCTTTCCCGATAGAGCGGCCAGACTCTTGGTTCCATGTATGACAACGAGTTCTTTTTCCTCTCTTTTGAAGATGTCTTTTTCCTCCGCCGCGCGGCGCTCAGAATTTCTTTCGTTTTCCCCCCTTCCATGGGACATATGCACACCGCCTCCTTTTTCCGGTAGGAGGGGTTGCGGGCGCAATCTTTTTCCTATTATAACGTCGATGGCTGCTTCTCTCTCCCCCCCCTTCAATTGCACCCCTATGTCCTTTCCTTTTCCTTTCTTCCGACCCGGGGTTTCGTTCGATATTACATTTTCCCTTTTATGAGCGGGTTTCCCGGTTGAAACAAATGATGGCCGTTTCTCTTTCCTTTAACCTTTCGGCGTCTGGATGGTCCCTTTTTTTTTTTTTCTTCTGTTTTTCTCCGATGCTTAAGGTTTTGGCGGGACAGGTCGAATGATCTCAGCTTCCTTCTTTTGCGAGGTGGCGCCAACGTTTGGAATCTCTCTCTTTTTTTTTCCTTCTGACAAAGCGTTAGCCCACCCTTCTCTTTTTTTTCTTAGCTGAAGATCAGGCGACCGGTCCCCCACCTCGCCCTGAAAAATCCAATTGTAGCGCGACGGCTCTTTCCTTCTTTTCCCTAACGGTTTCACGACCCGACACTTCTTTTTCTCCTTTGGTTCAACCGCCGCGCCCTTCCTCCTTTTCCCTGTCCAGCTGTAGATCGAACGCCCCCCGGGTCACTCCCAGTCCAATCGCCGTAATGAAATAGGGTGTACTCCTTTTTTCCTCCGACATCGACGGGATGATCTTTTCACGATCCTTGCGCCCGCAGACACGTCCTACCTTTTTTTTTTCTTTTCCCATAGGTAAAAAGTCGGAGATCCCCGTAATCTGCGAGAATGAAGCCTCCCCCCTTCAAAGATCATTGACTACTTCTGCAGAGCCTGGAGCCACGCGCTTGTATGCTCCTCCGCCCCCGCTGCGAGGAACTGTCGCTCGTGAATAGGAGGGCTTTTTCCTTCCTAGGATTTCGACCAGTCTTTTATGTCCGCGCCGCGTTCCTTCGTCCCGACATCTCGGCCAGGTATAGGTCGTGCGGCTGTTTGCCTCCCCCACAAGACATGATAGCCCGGCAAATTTTTGGTGTGATAGCGGGCGAGTCCTCCTTCCCGGACATGTGAAACGAGACTCTTCCCCTCCCTCTCCCTCCCTCCAGACGGTGATTTCTCCCCCTGCTCGCAAAGGGACGAGCGCAGGTTTTTTTTCTCCTTCTTTGTAAAAATCGTTGCCGACCTCTCTGCCGGTTCAGATCGGACAACTCTCCTTTTTTCTTCTTCCCGTTCACGCCGCCCCTTTCTATGCTCAGGACAAAGACGGCTGTCCTTTCTCTTGAAATGCAGTCGGAGCTTTTTTTTAACGTCATTTCCCTTTTTTTTTTTTCCCCCCGTTCCCGGTAAAAGTTTCTTGAGTGGATTCTCACAAATACTCCTCTTTTTCCCCCGGAAAAAATCGTTGATGTCGACCCTCCTTTTTTTTCTTTTCGCCACCCGGCGCGAACCCTTTGGGTCATCAGCTCTCCTCCAGCGCCAGCCGCGCCCGTCTCTGTTGCCTGAAGCGACTCCTTGAACTGAGAAGAATCCATTTCGCCATTCCAGCGGACACTTCATGCTCCCCCCAACTCTGTAAGAAACAGGACTTTCCCCCCCCCCCCAATAGGATTTCGCCGGTTCGTGGGCTGGTCAGCACGACCCCCCCTGCTTCCCGCGACCTCTAGCTTTCCTGTGGCTATCTTTCAGAAGCGCCAAGACCCCATTGCTTACGCTCCTTGCGTCCGCCCGACCGGACGTCCATTCTTTTCTCTCCTCCCATTATCGGTGCGTTTTCTCGACCGCCTTTTCCGATCAAGGTCTTTTCCCTCTCGGGAGATACGCGTGGTAACCCCTTTTTCGCCCCGAACCCGTCTCGCTTGCTAACGAGCTTTCCCAACTCTTTTTTTTGCCGGATCGAGCAGTTCCCCCCTCCCCTTCGTCACCTGGAACGTCACTCCCCGAATTGAAACGTTTTCCCTCTGGCGCGCCGTCATTCTTCCCGCGGCGAACCCTCCCCCTTTTCCCCGGTCGCCGGCATCCCCTGTCGTGAGTTTCTATCTCGTGCTCAATGCAGCAAGCCGTGGTCCTTTCCTTCCCCCAGCGTCCGCAAAGGCGATTCCCCTTTTTTGTTCCTTCTCGCCATCATCGTGCTTTTTTTTTTTTTTTTTCCTCACAACGTCTGGACTCCTGCCTTGATGCGAAAACCGGCATCCCTCTCCTCCGGTGTGTTGTTGCCTTTTTTCTCAGCAAGGGCTGACCTTCCCCTTCCTTTTGTCGCAAACTCGCCTCTTCTGGTAGATAAGTGTCTCCCCCCTTTGCGGCCGGGACGCTGGTATCGCCATTTTTTCTTTTGTGGCCCACGGCTTGCGTCGCACTCTATCGAGAAAATGCATCCTTCCCCCTATGGCCGCGACCGGCCCCCTTTTTGCCCGCTTTGCAGGCGGTCTTTTTCCGGCCGCTCGTTCTTTTTTTTCCAAACCAGCTTCGATAGGATTGAAGTTACAGTTGCCCCCTCCAGGTGAAATGATCTATCCTTTCCGTGCAAGGAGAAATGAAAACAGTTTTTTTTTCTCGGTCGCTGCGTTGTTCAGGTAGGTTTTTCCCGAGAGGGTCCCTCTCCTTTCAAGCAGCGAGTACTTCGACCCTTCTGTGGAGGAGATCGCGCCCTCCCCCTCTTTTTGACCACGAGGACGGGTCGTTTTCCTTCTTCCCTTTCCGCAGTTGCGCGCGCGCACGTCTTTTGCGCGCTTAGGAAAGATCGAGATCCTTTCTCTTAGACTTTTTTTTTTTTCGATTTCTTGATGAACCATCTTCCCCTTCTCGAAGATAGCGTACTTACGTTTAAGATATTACGTTTCCCTTCGGATTGTAAGTGATAGAGTGAGAGTATCTCCCCTCTTCCCTTATAGGTTCGAGTTTCCTTCCCTTAGAGGTCATTTTTCCCCCCCCCCCGTTGAGGGGAGGTGGCTGTTTCTTCCTTCTTGAAAGGGAAATTCCATGTTGTGGCTTTTTTTCCTGACAAAACGATTTTTCAGTGCCTGCCTTGCCGGACCACCCCGGTTTCCTTTTTCTTCTGTCTTTCTTCCGGCCCCAATTTTTCCTCCCAGCCGGGGAAAGACTCCCAAAAAGAGGACAGACATGCACCCTCTTTTTCCTTCAGTACAGGCCGGCTGGTACGGGTCTTCCCTTCCCTTTTCTTTCTTTGCAGTCGTTAGGCGGGTCCCCGTCCGCTTCCCTATCTTTTACGATATACCGGCTCGTATCCCCCCCCGATTTTTACAAAGGACATTGTCCTGCTCCTTTTTCCCTCCCATGCGATCGGCCCGGTTTTCTCCCCTTACATCAGGTCGTTCATCTGTGCGCAATCCCTTTTTTTAGTCTGACATGTCCTTGTTCTTCGGCGGTGAGGCTCGCCCGCTCCCCTTCTTTGCATATAATGGATGTGGGGCGATTTTCTCCCCGGCGTGGGAAACACGATTCGCCTCCCCTGCCCTGATATGTACGGAGCGGACGTCCTGCCCTCGGCTTGGGCAATACGATGCAGGCGCCCCCCTGCGCCCGAAGATTTTTTTCATCGGTAATTATCGATCGCGCGGCCTACAGCTTCTCTCCCCCTCCTTCGTTGCCAACGAGCCAACATCCGTCTTTTTTCTCGTAGGATGCAGGGAGCGCCCCTCCTATTTCGGAGTTCTTTTGCCCTATGGCAAAAGCCTCGCTTTTTTTTCTTCGTGGCGCGGGCGCAGTCTTTGAGCTTATCCCGTAGATGTCTGCTTCGCGCGCTGTTATGTCATGACGGAGATGATGAATTCATCCTTTTTTTGTTGATCTACAGCGGATCTCTTTTTCGGTTTCAACAATGTGCCTCGTCCTGGAAACTTGCGTCGATCTGGCTGTTCCCGCTAAAATTGGTGTTTAAGATTCTTTCTTTTTGGGACCGTCGCATGATCTTCCTCCCTTTTCCTTTTTTTTGCCGAGGTGGCCCCTTTTTTTTCATTTTTTTTTTGAGGGGTTAGATCTTCCATCGGTCGGTTGTAGTTAAGGGATGCAGACTCCCCCTTCAGGCGAGCTGCTTGCACTCCCCCCTCCTTTTCCCCCCCCAAAAAGCCAATTGTCAGCGCTTATTTGTATGCCTTTCCAGAAAAGAACGAAGATAGTGCTTTTTTTTTTCAACAGCAGCAGCCGCTAATCCCTCTGTTTTCCTACCCCCGGGTCGTCAAGCCGGGTCAGGAATTATCCATCTTTTCCCCTTTTTTCTGATTGAAGGTGCCCTCTCGACTCAGCATCCCCCCCGGAGCATAAGATACATTGCGCCCGCAGACCCTTTTGCCTCGGACTTTTGCCATAGGTCCCAACTTTCTTCTCTCCGCCGCGGCGAGCCTGAGATTTCCTCCCTCCCCCAGGATCAGGACGCTTCGGGGGTTTCACGCGCTGTAGGAGAGCGCTCGATTTCCCCCTCAATGGCGACAAGAGCTTTCCTTGGCGTTGGGATGATCGCCTGCCTTTTTTTTTTTTTTCTCCCCCCGTCGATGTCGCCGCCGCTTTTCGGTTTACATATCGGCCAGGGTATAGGTTTTTCACTCGGGTGCCACGCCCCTCCACCGATATTTCACCAACGCACCAGCTGCTTTTTTCTCTTGCGAGACTCACCGCCTGCCCCCCCCTTGCCGGAAATGTGAAAACACAGACCCTTCTTCTTCGCACAGCCTTTGCATTCCTTATGGTACGGCCGTAGTCATGGGCGCTCTCCCCCCTGATTTCTTTGTAAAAAATCTTCCTCCTTTTACGCAATACGAGGGTCAATTCGTCGAGATCGGGTTTTTCCTCCTCCTGCACGAACGCGCCTTTTCTCTTCCCTTGTCTGAAACGGCCCCGGTAGGCCTTCTCCCCTTTTTCTAATGTGTGCGACTTCTTTTCAACTTTTTTCACCCCGTCCAGGCCTAAAGATGGGCGAGCCTCTTTCCGCAGGGTGGCTACCTCCAGCTTCTTCAAAAATAGTTGCTTCCTCCCTCTAACGGATCAATTCCCACGTGCCCTCTCAGTGCTTGGGAACTCGGACATGTCCCCCCTTTCCCTGCTTCCCCGCGGTGGCCATGACCCTTTTTTTTTTCTCTGAAATCGGTCTCGACATCCCTTTCCGATTAAGGGACAATTCGTCGGTCCTTGCCACAGGAAGATCTGAACTATGCTGTCCCCCCCCCTCACGCCACGTTTTTTTGCCCACAACCACAAAAACCCACCCCACCCACGCAAACCCCCCTCCTCCCCAAGTTTTGTTTGGGTTTTTTTTTTTCCACCCCCCCCCCCCCCCCCCCCCCCCCGATCGAACACCCTGATCGCGACCTATTTTTTCTTTTTTCGGATCTCGATCTCTAGCGCCAGCCCCGCTTGCTTTACGCGAGAAACTGCGTCTTTCCTTCCCATTCGTGGTCAGTCCCAGCGACGCCATTATCTTTCTCCTGTTTCAGATCAAGGGCGCGCCTCCTTCCTCTTTTCTTTCCCGCGTGGAGCTTCCCGCCACCTGCGGCTGACATCGAGGAATTTCCCCCCTGATTGCCGGATAGAGCATGGTCTTCGACACATTGGAAACGTCACTTCCCCCCCGTCCTTGTTCACCTTTTGCTCCTTCCCCGCCATCCAAAGCGGCGACTTCCCCCATCATGGATGAGGTACTCCTTTTTCCCTTTGCCTCATGCGCAAGCCGTTGGCACCCCTTTTTGTACCAGCGTCCTCCGCGCCTTGATTTTTCCCCCGGATCGAACATCATCGTGCTTTTTACAAAGTCGTGGAATCCCTTTGGCCGTCCCTGCGAACACGGCATCTTCTTTTCTTCTTCTCTTGCCGGTTTTTCGATCGGACAGAATACTTTTTCCCACGAAGTCTCCTGATCCGGCGCCCCACTTGATTCCCCCCGGTTCATCGCCTTGCGGACGCTGGTCCTTCTTGAGGCATTGAGCCACCGTTCTCTTTTCCCCCAGGATGGCCGCGACCGGCACCAGTTTTTTTTTGGAATTGGTTTTTTCTTGCAAAACAGTTTCACTTCTCGTGTCGCCGCCGATCAAGTTTTTTTTTCCTTCCCTCGTTTCTCATGTCCCGGTACAGCTCGAGGTTCCCCTCCGTGATGAACCGTCCGTTCGGGGCGACTTTTTCCTCGCAGGTCAAGCAGGAGTAAGGCGCGCCTTTTTTTTTTCTCCGAACGCACCGATCTCGCTGGGCTTTTTCGGACGCAGCCCCGGACGCAGTTTCTTTCGTTCGTGCAGGATTGTGCCGTTTTTCGAAACACAGCTCCTTTTTCAGACCCTACTTGGGGTTCGCGGATCCTTTTCCTCCACGCACCGCGTAAGAGGCGCGGCGCGGTCTCCCTTCTTTTCCTTTTTTTTCCTTTTTGCGAAAGAGTTTGCCTTCATCATCTGTCAGCTGGACTGAGTAGCGCTTCGCTCCCTTAGTATATGAAAGATTTTCCTGGTCATGGCAAAAGCGTCCCTCCCTTTTTCGGGGCGAGGATGGCGTTTCTGCTGCTGACCGGGAAGTCAAAGGATGTACGCGCCCTTTTTCCTCAATGGGAGGAAGTTTTCCATTTTCCAGTTACGACGGCGCGCAGGATGCTTCGTCTTTTGCTTCTTCCGGCTAGCAAGCTTACCGTGCTTCTTTTCTTTTCAATGACGTTGCACTTTTTTCGGCCAAACCCTGCAGGTAAACGAGGGCCCCTGTACAGAAGGCTGGTCAGGGAGCTCCGGCGCGTTCGTGCAGTCTCCCGGTCGGTCCCTACGATTCTTTTACGATATGACCCTCCTTTTAGGCAACGATTTTTTCTTCCGGCCGAAGCGCGCGCCCCTTTTCTTCTTTCGTACCCGGTCCCTTTGTTTTTCCGGCATCTCGGGCTCGACCCCTCTTTTCCCCGAAGAAGGTGAGCCCTTTCCTATCCCAAACCCGCCGTTCTTTTATCATGCTGTTTCGATTGAGTCCCCCCCCCCCGATTTCGCGCACCACGAAAACCTATCTTCTGACCTCCGGGTCCTGAAAAAGCGGCCTTACTCCGATGAAGGGCGCTTCACCCCACTTTCCCCCTTTCTTCTTCTGTTTGCCTTCGATCGAGCGGCCTACCTTCTCCCTTTCTGTAAAGAGGCGCCCCCCCCTTACGGAGGTATTCGTCGGCCCCTTTTCCTTCCCTCTCTCAGGAATATTTTTTCTTTTGCGCGCAAAAGCCTAGCGGGCGCTGCTTTTTTCGCAAGGATAGATGCGACGTTTTTTCCTTTTCGCGCGCGGCACCTGCAATCGCACCCCCCTTTTTCCTCTTCCCTTCCCGGATGACGACCCCTTTTTTCGTTTTCGACTCGTGCCAATCTGTTCTCTGTGGAAAGAAAGGGCGGGCACGTTTCGGGGCCTTTCGTCGATCTGGGATGTTTTCTTTTTTCGCCCCGCTAAATGGAGTTCTTTTGCTCCTGCTTTGGTCCCGGTCGCCCTGTTCCCTCTCCGGATTTTGCAGAGGTGCGCACCTCCTCCTTTGTTGTTGTTGCGTTCCCTTTTTTCCTCCGCGTAGGTGTAGGTTTTTTTGAAAGACCTGGGCCTCTGGCGAGCTGCCCTCTGCCACGCAAACCCCTTCTTCCTAAGGCTCGGTGTAAGTGCCCCTTTTTTCCCCTCCCCGCACCGGCAGTCGCTGCTCGGTCTTTCCTCCTCCCCGCTCATACCAGCCTCGTTCCCCCCGAAAAACCCCGGGTCGCAAGCCGGGTCGGTTTCTCATGGGTGCGAATTGAAGGTGCCGCGCTTTTTTTTCTTCCTCCCCTCATCACGAAACCGCGATTCTTGGTCCTCTCTTTGATTTCCCACCCCGCGTTTCCCGGCGCGCAAGCCGAAATATCCTTCTTTTCAGAGAAGAAGACATAGTCACGGCTCTCTTTTCCAGAAAATGCCGCAGCGCTGTTCCTTTTTTTCTCCCCCGCGATCGAAATTCCCTCTTTTTTGCCTCCCTTCCATCGGCGGGCGCATGTTTCTCTCTTGCGCGGATTGACCATCTTTCCCTCTTTTTCAGGACCCGGAGCGTCCCTCTTTTTCTTCCCTTTTTTCTTCGCGAAATCGTTTCTGCCGGGCCCCCATTTGCAAAAGAACCAGATGCGGCGGCGGGTGTGCTCCTTTCCTCCCTGCATCCAAGATTCGGGGCCTCTCCCGTCGAGCCCCCGAGATGCGCCATCTTCCTTGGCAACGCGATGTTCACTTCTTTCGGGCGCGCGCTTCGGCTCGCACTTTCCCCCTCCCCTTTCGCCAATATTGACCTCCCGGCTTTTCCTTCCGAGACGGTGACCGTTCCCCCTCAAGAGCCGGGGCCAGATGTCTCCCCCCTTCACCCGTAGGCCTCGGGTGAATGCTTCTCTTTTTCAAACGTCTGCTGGTGGCTTCCCTTTGGCGAGCCGGAAGAAGACCATCCTGCCTCAGACGGCGACGCGTAGGGAACTTTTTTTCTTTGTCGAACTCATAGTCTTCCCCTTGGAATGCCGGTCAGCGAGCCCTCTGGCAGCCCCTTTTTTATGCGGCCGCGGTGGCCCTTTCCTATAGAATCGGGGAGAGTCCCCCCCACCAACCTTGTCGATAAGCGGCTACTCCTCCCCTCCTTTTCCAATTGCCTGCCCAGGAAGATATGACTTTCCTGCTGGAACCTCTGCGCGGCGGATGACGAGGTTCGTGGTTCTTTTCTCAAAAAACCCCCTGATCCTTTTCTTTTTTCCGGCTGTTTTCCTTCGATCAAGAATCCCCCTCCTGCACGATTGCGTACGGAAGCGAACTGTTTCCCCCGACCAGGACACGCAAGCGTGGTCAGTCCTTTTCGTTCGGCGAGATCGCCGACCCCCTTTCCTTCGCTCCCTTATCGCTGCTTTATGCTCGCCTCTTTTCCTGCGCACCGAAACGGACGGTTACCCCCTGGGAGCCTTCCTCCCCGCACGATTGCCGGATCGAGCCCCCCCCTTCCCTGGGACACTTTCCTTGTACCCTCTTTCTTTCCCCCAAGCTGTTTTGCAAGAAACGGCTTCCCTTAAAAGCGGAGAAACCCCCAACCCTTCTTTTTCCCCTACTGGTTGCTTCTTATCGGTGTTTAATTGCAGCAAGCCGTGGGCCCCCCCCCCTCTCCAAAGAGTAGCAAAGGCTTTTTTTTTGTTCGAGCCGGATCGCCTTTCTTTCGCAGGATCCCTCTTGTTTCGTTACATCAGCGCGGCGCACTTGATGCTACAACCGGCTTTTTTGTTTGTTGAGAGAGATGCCTCCCTTTTCCGGGACAGACTCCCGCTCCCTTTCCGTGTCGCAGGAGACCAGAAAGCTTTTTTCTTCCCGAACAACCGAGCCTCCCTTGACGTGGCTTTCGCCCTTGCTTCCCCCCCCCGGCTTGCGGCATTGAGCACGATATCTCTCCTCTGATAGCAAAAAGTTTCCCCCAGGGTTAAGGGTTCGCAGCTTTTTCTTCCTCGTCGCTCGTTCTTGCCCCCAACTTTTTTTTCAATTAGGATTGTCTGCTAGAAAGGTGACCTCCTTCTCCCTTTAAAACGGTCTTTCAGAAAAGCAGTCACCGTCAAGTTTACAGGTCCAAGAGAGGGATTCCTTTTTTCTTTTAGTAAGGCGCGCCGATCGCCCCAATTTTCTCCGAGAAGAACGACAAAGATAATGGAGTAGATGGACTCTCTTCCGGGTAGGGTGTTTTTTTTCTTCTCCCTCATGTTAGAGCGTAATTTTCGGTCTTTATTCGGACTTCCTTTTCCTTCCCCCGCAGAAAGAAGGAGATCAGACGGCCTTTTGCGTTTCTTTCTGAAACCAGCCACGAACAAAACCGCTTTCATAAGAGTGTCGAAGGAAGTCCTCCCTCTTTGAGATCAGGACGCGTTTCCTTCTCAGCTGGACTGAGTTCTGTAGGATTTCTCTCCCGATCTCTCTTTTTTTCCTGGAAACCAGAGAGCCGAATACCCCCCTCCTTTTTTCTCGGTCGCGGGCCAAGCAAGGCTCCTTTTCGGGTGCGCTCTATCCCGTTCTATCTTCCTGACGGAGCGGCGGATTTTCCGGATGGATTTTCCGGCTCGCCCTTCCCCGGTTCGACCGCAGCTTTCCTTTGACGGTTTCTCTTCTCCCGACCTTGCAGTTCACCCCCCCATACCGGGTGCCGTTTCTTTTTCCTGGAGCATCTGGGCACCCGTCCTCTCCTCTTTTTTCAAGGTCACCTAACGTTTTTCTCTGACCGGCTCGTATGGCTTCCCCCTAGGAATGCGAAGGCCGACTCTTCTCGGACCGGTGACATAGGGCCTTTTCCCCCCCCCCCTTGTCACGCGGCGTGCCATCCTGTTTTCCCTGTCGGCACCGAAGCGGTTTTTTCTCCCGCTATCAAAACCCGCCGCTCGCATTCCTATCATGGCTGGTGAGGATCTTTTTTTTTTTTTTTTGCAACCCCGTCTTCGTCCCTTTTCCCTGGCCGCTCCGGGTCCTGAAAACGCGTCCTATGGTAAATACGCTTCCCCCCAACGCAACAAGGCGCCCCTCGATGGTCGGACCCTTTTCGGTCGCGCGGGGATACAGCGCTGCGGCCCCCACATCGTCTGATCTTTGACGTCTTCTTTCCCGCCGGCCGCTCGGCTTCTCGCCGACATGGGACCTATGGCAAAAATCCTTTTTTCGTCGGGGTATGGGGCGCAAGTTCTTCCAGATATCCCGTCGATGTTCTGCTTTTTCTTTTTCCCCCCCTTCGCACCCCTATGTCTTTCTCTTTCTGAATTCACTTCGATTACAGCGGACTCGATGCCATCTTTTTTTTTTTTCCACCAAAAATGGTGGCGATCCCTCTTCCCCTTTCGGCGATATGGTGGTCCATTTCCCCCTTTCTTTGGTTCAGTATTATTTGCGTGCCAGAGCCCTCTTTTTTCCCGGTCGCCTGATCTCCCCCCCTCTTTTTGCGAGGTGGCGCACCGCTTTGGTCATCTTTTTTTTTTTGTTGAGAGAGATACAAAGCGTTTTCCCCCTTCTCCCGGTGTAGTTCAGGCTGAATCTTCTGGTCCGCCCCCTCCTAATACTGAAACATCCAATTTAGCGCTTCTTCCAGATCGAAGGAAAGGGTTCCCGGACCCTTCCCCCTCCTTGGTTCAAACGCCGCTCCTCCCTCTTAGACGCCCGGCCTTCATCCATCGCCGTCATGACATAGGTTTTCGAAGCAGACATCGAAGGGCTCCAACGGCGCATCAGATCCTTTCCTCCTCCCGGATGCCCGCGTTCTCCTGGGCGCACGCCGAATTTCATCTGAAGCAGACGGAAAAACCTTCCTCTTTGCGCTCGGTGCAGACCTTCCGCATCTTCTTTTTTTCTTCCGCGTCCCCAGATCGAAATGACCGCTGCCCCTGGTCCACACGGGCGCATTGGAGTTGTCTTATTGAACAGGAAGAGGCGATGTCGCGCCTCTCTCCCCCGCTCAGGAAATATCGGACAGGTATATGCTTTCCTTTTCCCCCCGTTCCGGGCTTTCCCTCGCCCTCCTTCAAAACGCACCCAGATGCGAGCCTTTTTCTCAACGAAGGAATTCACCGTCTTCTTTTCAACGAGACCTCGATCGAGCCCCCCTTCTTGCACATTGTCGTGTCCCCCGACTTTATTTTCTTTTTGCATGGGCGCGCGCTTCGGTCCCCTTTTTGAAGAAACTTCTCCTGTAAAAGATATCCCTTTTTTCTTTTTTTTTTCCCCTTTTCCCGTGACCCCCGCCTCCCCCCAGACTGCCTTTCCGGACAGTCCGGCTGTACTGAACCCCTTCTGGTAGAGAGATTTTTGCGTTCCCTTCCTGCTGACGGAGCGGAACGGTCCCTTTCCTCTCCTTAAAGAGCCCCTGACGCCCCCCTGCCGGCGCGCCTCGGAACTTCCCCCCCCTTTCCCTCATAGAAAGGGATCAGGAGCGCCACCCTTTTATGCCCGGTCAGCGTCTTTCTGCTCTGCCAGCCTCCCCGCATTCTGTGGCAATGACCGCGACGCTTATAGAAGAATCCATTCGCTTTTTTTCCATCTTAATGACAATTTCTTTCCCAATTGTCGTAACCTTTTTCCCAATCGGGATGTCGATGAACGAAGTTTTTTTCAGCAAGACCCCCCCCCTGATCCTTTTCCCTCTCGTTCTGTTTCGGATTTTTTCCCGAAGGCTTTCCCAAGCCCCCTCACCCGGCTGCTTTTCCCCCCGAACTGCGTACCGGGGTCCCCTGACCAGTCCACGTGGTCCCCCCCCCCCGGTGCGTTCGGCGCGATTTTTTTTTTCCTCCCCCCTGTGTTTCCAGGTCTCTTGCTCGGCGATCCCGCGCTGTTCTTTCATCAAGCTGCGGCGTGACCTCTTTCTCCGCACGATTGCCGGATTCTGCTCGGCGCGCTCCATCCGATCGCGCTTGCCCTAAAGCTGTGTTGCCCCCCTCGCGCCCTCTCCCGCGGCGACCTCATTTTCCCTCCGGTTGCAGATATCCGGCTGATTTCTTCCCCGAAGCAGTGGTAGGCCACCCCCCCTCTACCAGAGTACGCAAAGTCGCTTCCTTCCTTCTCCCCATCATCGTGCTGGGCCTTCCATTCGGGTTGAATCCGCGAGGCTTTCTCTTTGATGAGAAAAAAGGAATCTCTTCTTTCTCCTTCTCTAGATGCCGGTTTTCGACATACTTTTTCCCCCTGCGTGACTCCGTTGTCCCATGATACGGAGACAGACACGATGCTTTTCCCTTTCGAACAAAACGAGTTCATCGCCTTTTTTTTCTTTTCCCCAAGACGGTTGGCCCACGGCTTCATGCCTCATCCTCTTCTTTTTCGCAACCGGATGGCCGAGACCCCCTTCTAGATTTGAAGAGGGTTCTGATCGTTTTCTTCCCCCCCATTCGTTTCCTCTCCGCTCTTTTTTTTTTCGCCGCCGATCAATGGGAAATCGTGCGGGCTTTTCCTGTAAATGCTCCCCCTCCGCAGTTGCTGAATTCAGCTACAAGCGCGGGGTTTAAGGAGAAGGGTCACCTTACTTCGCGCCTTGATCTGAAACCATTTCCCCCCCCTTTTTCCCGCAACGATAATGGCTTCTTGGTTCTTCCCTGGGTCAGGGTCGGGCGGACTCAGGTCAGAGAGGCTCTGTTTTCCTTTTCAACCTTGGCCCGGAAAGTCGAGATACGAACTTGAAAGCAAGGCTCTTCTTCACGTCGCGGACTTTTTTTTGTTCGATCTTGCCCCCCCACGACCCTCCCTCGCCGGCGCGGAATCCGACCTTTCTCTCTTCGGTTGCGACAGAGTTGAGAATCCTCCTTCTTCATCTTGTCGCTAGGCACTTCGTCTCTCCCGATCGTAGACGGAGATAACCAAGTTTTTTTTTTCCCCCCCTGCTTTCGTGCTTCGGGCATTCCAAGACTTTGGTGCGAGCTTTCTTTCTACATCAACGCTTTTCTTTCTTCTTCTGAGGTAGCCACCCTTTCGGTCCCCAGATTTACCGGGACCGGTTCGACCGGCCTTTGAAAAAGATTAGGCACCTCCCTGAGGCCTACGGTGCCGTTCTTTTTTTTTTTCTTTGGAACCGGCGGTTCCTTTCTTCGTGTTTATCTCGACGGCAATATCTTTTTTTTATGGCAGTCCTCCCGATTTTTTCCCTACCTCCTTTTCAGGCCGAAGCCGCTTCCTTTTGTGGGCCGTACATCCGGGTCTTTTGTCAAGCGGGCTTGTCCTTTTCCTGTCCGGCACCGAACGCGTTTTGCTCGCCCGCTATAAACCCCTTTTTGCGTTTTGCGGGGCCTCTCTTTTTCCTCCCGGCGTGTGCACTTTTTCCCCCACCTATACCCGGCGATTCTTCTCCTAAAACGAGGAGCGACTCCCCCTCTGCAGGAGCTTAATCACCAACTTTTCCCCTTCTTTGTCATTTCGATAGAGAGTTCTTTTGGTCCAGGCGGCTGCGGCAGGTATGAACTCTTTCCCTTGACGAGGTCTTCGTCGTTCCTCGCTCGGTTCCTCTCGTGCGGAAGAACATGTCTTCCCCTTTTTCTAATCCGGTAGTTTTTCCGCAAGGATCTGATGCGCCCCCCTTATGTCTGCTTCGCTCGTCTTCCATTCCGCACTTATGAAATTCCTGACCCGGCTTGACCTCACTCCCCAGAGGATCGATGCTTTCGGTTGAACCAATGCTGGCCCCTTTTTTTTGTCGCGGAACCTTTACGTCCCATCTTTGATTATCAAATTGGATGTTTCAGTATTATTTTCCTTTTTGTCGGGACCATGTGAATACACCGACGCGGATTTCCCCTTTTGATTGTCATCTCTTTCTCCCTATTGCCTTTCCCAGCTGTTGCGCCACCTCGGCAACCATCTTCCTCTCAGGGACGGTACAGACCCAGGTCTTTCCCTGCAAATAATACTGAAACATCCCCCTTTTTTTCCTTCCCCATCCAGATCGAAAAGTACGCTTTTTCTCGGCAGGCATTTGGTTCAAACCTCATTTTGGATCGAGTCCGATGTAGATCCCCTTTTTTCGTCAAGACGGGTCAGGACTTCCCCTGGGTGACTCCTTTCCCCCCCTGACATCGACGGGATTGATCTTCCCCTCCTTCCTTTCGCAAGCAGAACACGCTACTTCTCTTTTTTTTTTTTGCATAGGTCACCATGTCGGCGCGCACTCCCCCTTTTTCTTGGCGAGCCTGAATCCTCCGACTCGTTTCACCTGCCGCAGCGCCGGAGCACGCGCTTCCCTTCGAAATGACCGCTGCGCGTCCTCCCCCTGGAATCGGCGGGCTCCTTCCTCGCCTGCCTTTCGCTGCTTCGCGCCGCGTTTTCAGGCCCCGGATCCTTCCTTTTTCAGGTTTCGTGCGGCGAAATCGGGTTGCCCACTCTTCCTTCCCCGGCAAAAAACGCACCAGCTTTTTCCGCGGGCGAGCCCCCCGCCCCTTCGGTGCCTTCCCTTATCCAAAGGATGACGAAAAGCCTTTTCCACTGACCGGATGGTAGGACAGAGCCCTTTTCTTCCCCCTCTTCGGCCCAATTCCTTTCCCACCCCTACGCCATACGAGCGTTCCAGATATTGAAGGAGAGATCTCTCCTGCTGACAACGACGCGTCCCTTTTTCCCCAAAGCCGGTGTCTCACGTTCCCCTCGGTGAACTGCAGGTCGGCTTTTTTCCCTCTTTCCTTGAAAACGTCATTTTCTTTCCTGTAAAGCTGGGAGAGCCGGCCCTCCTCCTGACTTGTTTTCCCTTCACGGAAACTTTTATGGAGAAACTCCGGGATCAGGCTTTCTACATCTGTGACCCGTTCACTCCCCCGACAGCGCCAGCGCGCCCCCCCCTGGGGATTGTTTTTGCTTCTTTGGCCATTGACCGCGACTTCTTTGTGAGAGGCTTTTTCTCACTAGTGCAGCTGACACTTTTTTTTCTGATCTCAACTCGTCGCACCCCCTTTCCTGAGGAAAAAGAGGATTTCTTTTGGCTGGTGACCCTCCAAACCCTGATCCCTCCCTCTCGCTGCTTTGTTTTTTCCCGACGAAGGCGCAACTCCCTTCTTGCATTTACGACGAGAATTTTCCGGCCCACCCGGACCAGTCCCCTTTTCCATATCGGTGCGTTTTTCCTTCCCGCCCCCTCCTCTCGCCTTACTCGCTGCTTGACCTTCTTTTTCCTGCAACCGAAACGAAGGTTCATCCCTGGCATGTACCACCGGTTTCCCCTCCCTTTTTTTTTTTTAGAGCGGGTCCGTCGCGCCCTTCGCGCTGAAACGAATTGCCCCAGAGAGAGAGTAATTTTTCTCTTGCGAACCATTAACAATGGTTTTCCTTTTCCCGTTGCATCCGGCTTCCCCAATTTCTCATCCCTCTATTTAAAGAGTAGGAAAAGGCTCCCTCGAAAGGAAGACCCTTTCTCCCATTTCTCTTTTTTACTTGTTTTCCCCCTGAGCGGATTCTGGCCGGTCCCTCCCGGAATATCTATATTTTCCTTTCTCGTAGATGCCGGTTTTCGCCCCCAGACTCTCCTCTTCCACGACGTTTTCCCCCCAAAAACTCGAAAATGATCCAGCACGATGATGGCCCCCTCTTCTCCTTGCGGACGCTGGTATCTCTCACTCCGGTGTTTCCTTCATTGAGCCGAGTATCGAGAAAATGCTTTTATGGCCGCGACCGGCACCCTTTTTTTTTTTTCCGCGGTCTTGGGCGCGCTCGTTCTTGCACCCTTTCCCCGAGCGAGGCGGATTGACTTTTTCCTCTCAGGTGACCCCCCCCCCCCCCTTTTTTTTTTTTTTTTCGATCTTCTTTTTTCCTTTGAAACCGGTTTTTCCCTGGAAGAAGTTTTTCGGTGAGCAGCTACCAGCGCTTGTCTTTTTTCCCTCAGCGAGTAAGGCTTTTGATTCAAGTTCCGAAACGCACCGTAATGGCTTCTGACACGATGGACGGGTTCTCCCCCAAGCCCACGGACGCATTTCCTCCCGCAAATCTGCTTCTGCTCGAAGATCGAGTCTCCCGACAGAAGGCGATCGAATGGTCTCTTTCGTTTGAAAAAAGCCCCCGACCCCCTCCTCCGCGCTCCAACCCCCCTCTTTCCCAGATCTTAATGTTTTGAGACAGTTTATTGTCCTTCTTGGACTTGAGTCTTGCGACCTCTTTCCCGCTTCTCTCTTTCCTCAGGAGGTCATGGCCCCAAGTTGCGGGCTTTGTCGCGGTCCCAGCACTTTCTTTCCAAGATGTCGCGCCGGGGGCTCTTCCAACGATTTTTTCAGTTTCGAAGTCTCTCGTCGTCAGGATGGCATTCTTCCTTCCCCTCCCTTGGACCGGTTCTCCCGCGGGCCGTTGCAAGTTCGGCCACCCTTCCGAGGCCTACCGGGTGCGTTTTTCCTTCTCCCCTCTGGGCACCGGCGTTTTTTCTTTTTCCTGTCACCGCCTCCCCCCCTCCCTGCTCGTATGGCCTTTTTTTCCAACGAATGCAGTGAGAAGGCCTTTCCTTCCCTTCGTCCCCTTTTCCTACCCTTCCCGAGCTGTGCGGCATATCGGGGCTTCCCCTGGTCTAGTTTACCTGTCCGGCACCGCTTCCGGCGGTGAGGCTCGCGCTCTTCTTTTCCTTTTGGCCGGGCCTATTCGTGGGGCTGCCTCTTCGCCGCACAGACCAACCTCTTCCCCTTTTTTCCTGAAAAAAAGAGGAGCTTCTCCCTTGTTCAATACGACTGCCTTCCTCCCAAATGCGCCCCCTTACTGTTTTTCTCGACAGTTCGCGACAGCCCCTTTTCCTGACAGAGAGTGCTCAAGGCGCTCTGCCGCAAAATCGTCCTG
>Ga0179593_1690862_pt1 | contig 20519 bp, 23 predicted proteins | sample CZODoug2_1_08_16_FD_185931 | JGI IMG/M metagenome (GOLD analysis project Ga0179593, IMG submission 185931) | Vadose zone soil fungal communities from Angelo Coast Range Reserve, California, USA - CZODoug2_1_08_16fungal (PacBio error correction) | ecosystem: Environmental > Terrestrial > Soil >... | reverse complement strand
TACTAGGTAATCCGAGGATTCTGTCACACAGGAGGATTCCCCTCATTGTCTTTTAGGTTTCGATCTCACATCAAAAGACCTAATGACCTTCCTAGAATTTGGGATTGTTCCCGACGGTCACTCTTTCCAGTTGCTGTTGAGATCTCTAACGTAAGCTGTTAGCGTAAAGCCCCCCACTTCCCGAGGTGGTGTTCCCTTCCCTTTTTCCAGTTCATAATCACTGACCACTCCGAATTGGTTCCCTCCCCTTCCCCCCCAACCAACAAAAGTAAGAGCGAGCCAGTGAGCTCACTCTACCACGCACTCAACTGAGGCCCCTCCCCCTCACCGCTTTTCCCCACCCCAGAAATCAGCTTTTCTACTGGGCCTCCCTGCAGCTTTTGTAACGACACTCATCCCAGAACACCCCCTGACTCACCCTTCACCTGTCAGCTTTTGGTCCTCCCTCTTATAGATTCGTATTCTACTTTTTTCCTTCGCCCTCTCTTTTGTCCCCACTTTGACGAACAACGGCTAAAAATGCCCCTCTTCAAAAAAGTTCGCCTAGCCGGGGAAACCTCTTGTCGTCATGTTTCTCCTACACTCTCTCCTGTTCCCCTCTAGGGAGCTTTTCTTCTCACCAAATTCGTCCCTTCAAAGATTTTTAGCCCCCTTTTGTTATGTTGAAAATTTTTCTTTCAACTAGCGCAAGTGGGGAGGTATGAGAGGTGCCCCCCCCCTATACATAATAACGTAAAATTTTTGTTGCCCCCTCGTTTACCTCCCCAGTACGCCCTCCCATTTCTTTCCCACCCCTCCCAAATACCAGAGATGCAGATATGAGATTTCACTGCTTTCGTATACCTAACACCTTTCCCCTTCCCCCCCGCCCTATGAACCTCACTAATGGCCCGGTCCCTTCTTGTGCTGTGAGTCACTGATCCCCCCTCCCCCACCGATGCCCCTAGATTTCCATCCCACCCTCCTTGCCATGGTACAAGCGCCACTGGATGTTCTTCCCCCCCCCTCCGGAGCACTTGAGAGCCAATTAGTGACCCAAACGCTTTTCGGAGCCGAACCCCGATGTCTATTCTGTATCCTAAATTCGTTTCTTTACACTTTGGCCTCCCCGGTTTACTAGGGATTAAGAGTCCCCCTGTCGTTAGAGTACTAGTGTAGCGCTCCTTGACTTTTTTTTGTCCTTCTCCTCCTCCGAACCGAGAGGAAAAATATTCCCGGAAGAGGCATTTTAGAGATCACTCACCCTGCACTATCCCGGATTGTTCCTATGCCTATCCTTCATCGGTGGGTTTCCTTCCAAGAAGCAGGTTTCCCCGAACCGAGTGTTCCAATTTCAGCCTTCCCTTTTACCCCACTATTCAGAAAATTTTTCTACATTTGAAGTTTTTTGAGCGGCGGCGCACGTGCAAACCTTAAGATATTTCTTCGTTGTTTTTTTTCGACGAAGGATCCATCCGCTTCCTCTGCCTAGGTTTTTTTTTGGCTCCCACGAGCTGCGCCCCTGGCCTAGTTATGACTTTTCTCCCCCCTATTTAGCGAAGGTTGAGAGATAACCTACATCTTCTCTGATTATCACCCCATTGACCCTTAAGGTAGAAGTTTCTTGTAGGCATTCCTCCCTTTCTTCAATACTACTTTGGTTCTTCCAAGTCTGTATTTCTTCCCTTCTTATGTCTTTCTTTCCCCCGCACTTCGACAGCCGCTTCTGTTTGTCGGTTGGATTTCTTATGACCTTTTCCCTCGCCCCCTTTTTTCTCTCGCTGTAGGGCCGCTTATGATAAGCTATGTAAAGCCCACTTTTTGCCCCGGGGGATCTTGAAGTACGGGGTCTGCCCGTCCTTCTCAGTTTCTTTTTGCGTGGTCCTCATGTTTGCGAGTAAATTTGATCCTTTCTCTTTCCTGACTTTACCCTCCCGCTAAGCGCCGACTCTTGAAAGGACGATGCTGAGATTTTTGATTTTGTCCTTTGAAGACGCGGACAGTTTCCCCCTATTTCCCTCCACTTTCACATACTAGAACTATTTTCTCAAGGTGTCATCCGGAAGGTCTTTTTCCCCCCCCCTCCCTTATATAACCCAAAACCCCCGAGACCCTTTTCTCCCCCGTCGACTCCTCACCCGGAAATTCACGGCCCCGTCCCTTGAACATCTTGAAGTACTCCTCGACAGCCTCCCCGTAGTTGGGATGATTCGCGGTCCATGAGTCTTTTCTTCTGCTGCTTTAACTGCTCATTTTTCTTAACCCCAGTTCCCAAGTAGGACCCACAGGATCTCTTGCCCCTCCCCCCCCCGTATCGCTCCCCCTCTATTTTCTCAGAGCCTCACTGGTCCATGGCTTTTTTTTCGACAAACCTTCGCTTCTGATTTTTCCTTTTATCCATAACCAGACCCCAAGACTTTCCCCTTCAATGCTCCTCAATGTTTAGGGCATATTTCTCCCTAAGACTTCTTCTTTTTCTTCCTTTTCCGTGGAATCATTTCTTTTCCCGCTCCCCTGTTGAGTTACATATCCAGCTTTTTGAGTTTTGCCACCAAGTTCCAGTCTAACTCATCGATTGTTGCATTAGACCCCTTTCACTTCTTCCCTCCGTCCTTCCCTCCTTTTCAAATGGAGTTTCCATCTCGCTTTCCCGTTCGCAACATGCCTGCCTCACTCCTTCTTCCCCTCCCTCCTTGCCCCGATTTTCCCCTTCCATTGCTAGGAAAGCACGAAACCTTCCCCTAACTTCCTCTCATTTGGCTTTCTCATCGACAAGATCCACAAGAACATATTGCCCCTCTTCAAAGTAGCGTTCCCCCACTTAGACCTTCCACAGGACTTTTTTCCCGACGTCCCTTTCCCTTCCGGTCTTGTAAAACAGCTTTTCTGCCTCCAAGAGTTTCTCGATTCTAACTTTTAGATTCTGACCTTATCTGTGAGAAATCTTCTGACCGACCTTTTTTCCCCTTTTCCCCCCCCCCTCCCCCCTTGCCTAGTAGATTCTTGTTTCCATAGTTCTTGTGACGCCGCACGGCCCCTCCAATCAGGTTATCATTTTCATCAAATTCTCCCTCCCCCCCCCCAGCCCCCCCTCCCCCGTTTTTCTTAAGGGCAACTCCTTGACAAGCTTATCCGGGTCGTGCCTTCCTACTCATTCACATCTGTTCTATGGGATCACCTACTAGTAGGCATGACCAAGGCTCCCCTCCCCTCCCCTCTTGCACCCTCCCCCCCTTCTCCTCCTTCGTCGGCGGTCCTCCTTCGGATTTTCCTGATTAGAAGACCGGGGAGCTGTTCCCCCTCTCAAAGTTCTCCCAACTTTCTTTCCTCCCTGAAGACATTTGTCGGTTTATTTCCCCTTCCCTCTTTTCCGGAAAGACCCTTCGTCTGGGACCTTCGACTAGCTAATTCTTTTCATCCTCCCCCGACCTTCCCTGGAGGCCTTTTCTCCTCCCTCTTTTTTCCCCACTTCTCAAACGATTTTTTGTCCACTAGGAAATATAGCAACTCCCTACCCCCAGATCCCGTTTCTGAACTTTGTTTCATCCCATCGAAATTGGGGCCAGTAACTTTCTGGTCTTTTCATTTTCCCCCTCTCCCCTTTCCTTACATCCCCTTTTTTTTTTTCCTTTCCTCATTTTGTTGTTGAATCTGTTCGCAAGTGAATGCCCGCTTAAAAGTAATTGCTTTTGCTTGGACCCCCGGCCCCCCCCCGTTCTCTTTTTTAGCTTTAGTGGGTTGAAGGTTTTGCCGAGATGGCCTCTCCGGACTCCCCCCTTTTCTTTCCTTTCCCCCCCTCCCCTCTCACCTCTAAAGGGGATTTTTTATGTTCCCAGTGATTCCCTTCGAGATAAATCCCCCCCCTCCTTCTTGGATGGTCTCCTTCTTATCTTCGCTCGTTCCCCCTTCTCCTCGGGAGCAAGTTTTTTGTTTGAACAGTGCTTTTTCTTTTCTAAATGGCTCTTGTATCCTTTTCTGCCGAGCAATACTATGCGAGTTTGCTCTCACATTTTTTTCTTTCTTTTTCCTCTACTTCTTCTCTTTTTATCCTAGGCGCATATGCTTTTTCGAAGGCACCTCCCCTCCTTGAGATACTGTTCTTCCTTCTAGCAACTTCCCTCTGGTTTTCTGTATCCGCTTTCCCTCAAATGATCCCTCTTTCCCTTTTCCTTGCCGGGTACCTCTGAATGGTCCCAGATCGACCCCTGTCCCCCTTTTCTTTCTTTCTACTTTCAAAAAACCCTCTTTGCAGACGACCCTTTTTCTCCCCTCCTCCCCCCCTTTTTCGCCTCTCTCAACTGAGACACTCGAAGAATCTTTTTTTCTGACCCAGGGCCCATTTAAGAAGCTTAACAAGTCTCATTCCACCCCCTTTTACTTTCTTTTGATAGTTTTTCCGGCGGAATTGGGTTCCTGGAGGGAAGGCCCGGTTTGGGCTGATTTCTCCCGCCCTGGTCTCGGAGGATTCTTTCGGCGGATCTCTAGTCCTCTTTTCTTTTTTCTGTTTCTTTACCTCATCAAAAGCCCCACCATAACAAGATCCTTCTTTCCCCCTGAAACTGCGCAGTATTTTCTCCTTTGAAAGTTATTAGTGATCTCCTCTTCATCTTCCCCGCCGTCCCCCCCCCCTCTTGACTTCTGTCTTTCTTCGTGGTAGATTGAACCATAGAGTCCCCCGGTTGTTCATCCTTCCAGCGTCCTTTGCGCCTCAAAACTCTTTAGCTGACCCGAAGTCTTCAGTTCCCCTCCCTTTTCCCCCCCCCACCTATTCCCCCCCTCCTCCCTTCTTTTAGAGAGACGTTTGCGCTCCAGCTCTAAACCCCCTTAAAGTTCCTTTTCTTCTCTCTCCGTTTCGTTGTCTAACCCTCACGCCCCCCCCCTCCTCTTGTTTTGTTCTCTCCCTCCTAATCTCGAGAAGCTCTCAGAAATTCTACTATCGGTGGGCTTTCTTCCTCTTTTTTTTTTCCCCCTTGTTAACAATGGTGTTTCCAGTTTTCAAGCCTCCCTCCCTCCCCCCTTCTCATTTTCCCCCCCTTTCCGTCCCCCCAAACTGTAGGAATTTACTAGGACCCCGATTTCTTTCCGCTCCCTATCCATTTTCATATATAAATCCTCTGGTATTTCCTTCCCCCTCCTCCTTTCTCCTTTTCCCCCCAAGATGAAGTGAGTGTTGTTAGGCGGTCCCCCTTTTTTCTCACGTTTTGCCAACTTCCCTTATTTCCCTTCTAGGTGAGAAGGCCGTTTTGACGTTTCTTTCCTAGTCCCGTATACCCTAATTCTTCCCAAACCAAGACTTCGGAGAATTTCCCCTCCTCTTGATCCCCCTGCCCCCTTCCGTTTTATTCTGCCAGAATTTCTTTCGAGTTTACTCCCTTTCCGTCTTTTCTCCACAGTCAAAAAGATTTCTCTTTGAAGGAACCCCGGCAGAGACGTTTTCTTTTGTTTTCCTGCCTCCTTCTAGTTCCTCTCTTTCCTCAGTTTTGTAAAGAAAGTTCGTACAAATCGTGATTTCTTTTTCCCCCCTTCCTTCCCAGCTTTTTTTCCCTCACCCCCCCCTTTAGAGGGGGGGCTTGCCACTCCCTCTTCCCATCCTCTCCCCACTCTCGGCAATCAAGACATTTCCATGACGCGTCCGGATGCCCGACTCCTTTTCCTTTTTTCCCCCCCTCTCTCCTTTTCCTTTTCCTTTGAATTGATTTTTGAATATCCCCCTATGACCCCCCTTCTTTAAGATTGCCCGTGGCCTCCAGAGCGAAAACTTCATCCTCTACATTGGTAGAGCAGTTTATCAGTCCCCTACACCCGTTGCCCAACAGATATTTCTGCGGAAGGTTCTCTTTCTCTTTTGACAAGGAAAGATCAAGGTTCTTTTGGCCCCCTGTGACCTCCCCTCCCCTCTCCTTCCCTGAGCATCTGATTTTCTCTCCCTTACTCTGTCCTTTTTAAAAGATTCTGTCATCCTCCGTGCGTCCACCGCCTTCTTTCTTAGACTAACGCTTCTTCCTTCCTTATTTCAGACTGTACCTTTTCCCTTCCCCTCTCCCTAGAATAGTTATCATATGATCTTTTTTCCGAAATAAGCCTCCCCCCCCTTTCAGTTGTTATTTTTCACCCCAACTTTTCCGCCACTCCGTGAAGGCTGGTGTTCCCTCCCCCACTCTGGCTGACATCGTACACCCAAACCCGATCTACAGGTCTACAACTAGCCCTCCCGTCTTATAGGAAAGACTGAGGATATCTCTGGCCTCTTTTCGGTTCCTATTCGCGGTCCCGCACAATTGCCTCTTATTTGTAGTTCCTTTCTTTTTTGCTTCCTCCCCCTACGGCGTTACCCTGGCTTTTCTTGTGGATCCACCCGAGGGCACCGTGGTTAGTGTTCATTTCCCCCCCCGCCACTTTTCCCCAGTAGGTCAAGGGTATTTCTTCCTTGCCGGTGTTTCCTTTATAAAATGATGCCCCTTTTTCCCCTCCCATTCTCCGATCCTTCGGTTGTGCTGTATTTGAAGTTCCATGGTCCTCCCCTTTTACCATTTTCTCTTCCGTTTCCGGAGGACGGGGCCCTGGTCACCCTCCCCTTCCCCTCCTTTCTATTATTGGCCAATCACACAATTTATTATTCTCCACCTGTCCCCTTAGAATGTGTAATCAGACCTTCTCTTTCCCTTTCTCCCGGACACCGCATAGTCTTTAGTTCACTTCCAACTACTGACCAATAAGTTTTCCCCCTCCCTCAGGTTATGATCGTGGCTATCTGTTCCCTGTGTCCTCTTACTGCGTGTCTAAACCCTTTTACACTGCCTCTCCTCCCATACTCTTCCATCTTCAAGCTCGCATATGATGAGAGAGTTCTAACATTTCTAAGGTTCTTTCTTTTGTTTCTCTTTTTCTTCTTTTATTCTCAACCTTCTATATGAACCCTGGTTTTTCCCCCCTCCCCCTTGGTGCTTTTCCTCTTTTTTTTTTTCAAAGGAAGTAAGATTTGAGTCGGTGTCCCCTGCCTTGAGAGTCACCATGGTCTAGATGCAGTCTTTGTTTTTTTTTTTCCCTTTTGCAGAACCAACCTACCGCTCCTCCGGAGGATTAAAGGCCCCTCTGTTACCCCTCCCACAGTATGATATTGTTTCTCTATACTATGCCCCCTTCCCACCTCAGATATACCCCAAGTCCTTCCAGGTCCTCACTTATTCCCCCCCCCCAATCTTCCAGAACGCCGTATATTTTTTCAGGGGCCCGTCGTTTGCGACCCCTCCACGTGACACTGCGGGGTCACCGGACGGGGAAACAAGAGAGGACTAACGGAGACAAACAAACCTTTTTTTCTTTAAAGTACCGTTGCAGGAGCTCCCTAGTCCATGTCTACCCATCCCCCCCCTCTTCGATAGGTCACATTGCAGGACACTTAACCCTTCCCTCTTTCTCAGTTTCTCGACAAAAGTTAACTTTTTGTCCTTCTTTTTTCGTTGAGAAGTAGCGTGTTGCGCCTCCATGCCCGGTTCCCCTTTCTTTCTCCCCTAAGGCTCTCCCCCCTTTCCATCCCAATCCTCTTTTGGGTGGCGTTATCCTCCTCTTCTTTGTGAAAAAACCCTTTCTTTCTGAGTACCTTGGCTGCATGTCTAATACCTTTTTCTTCTTTCCCTTACCCTCAACCCGGCGAGGGGCTAAATGAAAACGCCCGTCAGGCTTTTCCCATAATGTGTTGTTTCCTCCTCTCCACTGCCTCCTCCTCCCGGATGTTAGTCTTCTTTTCTCCAGAAATAGTCCCTGTCTTGTCCCGCCTCGTTCCTAAATCTGGTCCTCTTTGCCAGTTAGGTCTCACGCCTTTTCTTTTGTTTTTTCCCCTCTTTGATCCAGGTCCCCTTGGCTTTGAGACGCCCCCCTCCTTTCATACCCTTCCTTTTTCTTTCTTTTTTTTTAGATGCTCTATAGACCCTTTTACCTTTCTTATTCCCTCTTTTTTTCCCAATCCCATCCAGACTTTTGTTTTAACAGTTCCTTCACCCTCCCTCCCCCCCATCTTCATCCGATCCCCGCCTCCCCATGGAGATTATGGCTTGACTTTCTGCTTCCCTCTGCCCCCCCCCCCCCCCTCCCCTCCCTCTTTCTTCTTCGTTTATAGCCCCAAATTTCTTTAGAATGCCCCCCTCTGGTGGCCGTTTTAAAATAGTCTAAGAAGTAGCCATTTTTACTTCCATCCTCCTGTCTCTTCTTCTAACAAGTATCTCAGATTTTTACCACCACCCCCCTCTCTCCTTCGAGTTATCCAAAATGAAGCCCCTCCTCACCCCCCCCTAGGTGATTTTCTTCTTTTTCTTCTCTTCCCTATTCCTAGGTTTGGATTAAAAATCTATGACCCCTCCCCCTTTCTGACTCCAGCCCTCCCCCCCTACTCCCCCACAGACCTTCAAGGAATTGATTTATTCTCCCCCCCCTCTTGCTTTTTTTTTTGCCCCTTTTTTATTTAAGTTTTCCAAGAGAGTTTATAGTTTCCAACCTTCTTCTCCCTTCCTAGATATAACCCTTCCCTTCCGATTTCATCTCTTCTCGTTCCTGTCAAAGCCTCTCTCAACGCCCCTTTTTCCCCCCGTCTTACCTCTGTATACGACCCTTTCACCGTCTTTCGTCCCCCTCTTCCCCGGCGTTTACGCAAGTTTGGGTAAGGTTCCAGAACGGAATGTTGCTTTCTTCTCGCGTCCTTGCCCCTCCCCTTTACTATTTTGCCCTTCACCCTTGAACCTTGTCGACTACTGTTTCGCTCCCCGACGGTGGCCCCATGAAACCCCTTGAAAGGGCTGGGAAGGTTTTTCCTTCACCCACAACCCCCCGTCCTTCCGCGTTCTATCAGTTCCGCTTCCTCCCTTTACCCGCTAAAAGGATCTTCCCGACTCCGTTTCCCACTCCCAAACCCCCCCCCCATTTTTTCCCCTCAATCCCGCCTTTTACTTTCCCCCTTGACGCAGCGGTGGTAAAAGAACGCTTCCAGAACAACCCCTGCCACCCCGTCAAAATTTTATTGGTTCCCTTTTTTACCCTTTTCTCCCCCCTCTAATTAGTATTTTTTTCCGAGTAAATTTTGCTGAGTAGTCGCTTGTTTATTTTTTCCCCCCCCCTTTTCCTCAAAAGAAGTTTAGATCACCCGTCCCCCTCATGCAACCCCCCTAGCTCGAGACTCAGGTAACCCCTTTTTCTCCCCCTGTTTCCTCCTCACTCGACTAGGGGTTCCTTCTGGTCCAGCTCTGTTTTTTCTTTTTAAACCCTTAGAAAGTTCCTCGTTGAGAAATACTCATTTTTTCCCTTTGGTTCCAATTTAACACAGTATTTCCTTCTCGTTGCCCCCCCCTACCTAATATCCCTGTAAAGAAGGACCGGTAAAAGCTCTCCTTCCCCTCCCCCATCTGATAAGAGAAGAGACATTCCAAACTTCCCCCTCGTATAATGGATTTTTTTTCTGGCGTCCCTTTCCCCCTAAACCTATACATTCTATGACATGAATTACTTTAATGCTCCTTCTTTTTTCTGAGATAGAGACTTCAAAGAAAGTCTTCCCCTACCGGATTTGCCCCCAAATCCAGAAATTTTTAAAGCTCCCCGATTACTCAACGAAGGGTCACGTTCTCCCTTCTCTTGCTCTTCCCTCCCCCGTCGTCCAAGAACCCTTCGGTTGCTTTACCCCCCCCCCCCCTCTTTTCGTTCCTTTTTCGACATTTAGTAATTTACGAGGTTCCCCCCCCCCGCATGAATCCCTTCTAAAAAGTTTCTATGGTCCTTTCCCTTCCTTCCCTAAGTCGTGAGATTGTTGAATAAGCCCCCCCTTAACCGAGGCTCTTTGATCTCTATGACCGACGAGACCTAGGTGCCCTCTCCTTGAATCTCGTGAAGTTGTTTTTTTCGATGCCCTTCTCTCCCCCCCCCTTCCTCCAGGGTGACAAAGTGCGGACTCAACCCTCTTTTAACCCCTTCCTTCTACTTCTCCCAATGAAGTTCTGCAGGACTTGCTTTCTCTCCCTAAAACGTCTTTCTTTCTGTTGGTGAGCCTCAGCAATGCCTTGACTTCTTCATTCCTTATATTGGTTTCCTGAATGAAGCAAACGCGCGCTGCCCCCTTTCCTCTTTTTCTTTTGCAGATGCCTCCGTTTCATTATATTCCCCTTTTTTTCCCTCCATCCTTTGATCCCATAGATCCCCATGCCTTGCCCCTAAAGGATATTCTTGGCCTCCTCGTCCATAGCTTCCCTCAGCCAGCTTTCCTATTCCCTGTGCGGGATAATCGGATGGGACTGAAACCCCTCTCGGTCAGCCCCCGCCCTCCTTGTGTGTCTTACCTGTTCTTCTAAGGGGACTCGATAGATTTTTCTTTCTCTAGGGGACACGACTCTCTCCTCATCCGCTAACCTATATCCATACGACCTCTACCTTTCAAACTTTCTTTCTTCAGTAATTGGTTCACTATTTTCTTCCTGGTTGGTTCCCATCTACCATTTTCGTGTCATCCTATCCATTCTCCTTTCCCTTCCTCTAGAACAGTTCCCCAGGTTATAAGAGGCCGTGCTGAGCCTCGATTTTCTTGGGCAATTCTGGAGTTCCTCCCCTCATTTTTTCCCTCCACCGCCCCCCCCTCCTTGCCCTTTCCGCTCTCCCCTTTTTCACCTGACGGAAAATATTTCACGTGTATAAACCACCCGTCTCCACCCCCCTGGGACTTTGGACATTTCTCATCTTTCACCCTGCCCGATTCTCGGAGACCGTTTAGAGCGTTCTATATGCCTTATCCTTCCCCCTTTCACACAATCTTTGAACAAGTTGGATGATGTTTCGGTCCTTTCCCCTCTTCCTTTTTCTCTGCCTGGAACTGCCTCTCGTCAAAAACTTTTTTTCCCACCGTGTCACTATCCCCCTCCCTAAGTCCCTCTTCTCTTTCTTTGGAAGCCTAGAGATTGGAACGATCTCCCCCTCCTTCCGTTTCTTTTTCCTGCTCCATCAACGGATAAGTCCACCTTCCTTCTCTTCAAGGTTTTCTTGACGGTGAGTTATATAAATCATCTCTCTCTTTTTTTTTCTCAGCACTTTCCTTCCCCCTGAGGAGTCCTATTCATCCTTTCTTTTCTCCCCTATTTTCCCTTCTCTGAGGCAAACCATAAGCTATCCCCCTTCTCGAGATGGTCCCTTACCAAATAATAAGTCCCCCCCCCCAGTAGAGTTTGACTCGCCTTTCTGTCTTCTCTCTCCCTCCCGCGAACCTGAACCACCCCCCTTTTCCTCCACCTTTTTTCTCAGACGCCTTTGAGGTTGAGGCAGGGACTAAGAAGAACCAAGGCCTCCCCTCTCCCTCAGGAACCCCCTCCTCCTCCCTCCTCCCCGTGCGTTTTCTACTACCTCCCCTCCCCCACAGACTCCCTTTTCTAACACCCTTTCCCATCTATCACCTCCCGCGTCCCCTTTTTTTCCCGTCTTGCGGCGGAAAACCATTCCCCTTTTCGGCCTGCTTTCTCCCCCCCTTCCTCGCTCTTTTCTCCTCCCCGTTTCTTCCCTTCTTTCTCCGTCTCCCTTCACTCCTGTCTTAGCGATGGTGGAACGTTCATGCGCCTCTTCCTCTTCCCTGGTTTCCCCAGTGATCTAATGGCTCTTCTCCCTGAAACCCTTCCCTGACCCTAAGGTTCCTCCCCTTCTTCAAAAATTGAAATGAAACCCCCCTCAACCTCGACGGTTTTTTCCTTCTTGCTATAAGGCCCCCAATGTTAGAAAAGGTGTCGCTCAATTACTCACAGCACTCCCCCCTTTTCTCCTAGGGTTTCACCCAATCCTTGTCCATCTTTTTTTTCTTACCCCCTCCGAAATTTACCCTTTGATGAAAGACAACTCGAATACAAAAGATTTCCCATATTGGTACGGATTTTTCCTCCTTACCTTTTTAGACTTGTTTGGATTTCAAAGGGAAACCCAACCCACTTGGACGTCCTACCTCCTCCCATTTTCCCTTGCTTCCCCCTGAAGGGAATTAACCTAAAATAGCCCTAACTAGTGGGGAATTCTCTTAATTAATATTTATATTGATAAGAAGTCCCTTTCCCCGGCATATATCAGTGCTCTCCTCGTTTCCCTCCTCCCCATTGATGGAATTCCCCTCTGGACCATCTTTCTGCCCATCCCCCCTAACTCCCAACATCTCAATTTTCTCCCAAATAGAAATTGTTGAAGAAAGACCAATGGGTGCTTCCTTCTTTGAGGGGTCCCCCCCTTTGCCCAGACTGGTCTTCCCCTATCTTCTCTCCTTTTTTTTTTCTATATATGTCTCCCCCCTTTATAGTGAAAGTACGAAGAAGGACACCATATGGCGGGGGCTTCCCCAAATTTTTTAGTCCTTTTTTTTTTTCCCCACTCCCTATGTTGTTCCTTTGGGCTGTTCCCTCGGGAGAGCCTTGCCCAAAATCGTTCTCTTCCCCCCCCACATCTCTCTCACTCTATATTCCTCCCCCCCTTGGATTAAGGGGTTCTGGGAGTCTGACTCCCCTGTCCAACACTTATTCTCTGGTTCTCTACTTCTAAGCACCTTTCCTTTTTTCCTGCGATTCCTTTCTCTCCCTTCGCGCCCCAAGAGGGTTTTGTTTGCATAATTGGCCCCCCCAGTTATTAATGATAAATAGGAACTCCCCTCCTTTTTCTCGTTCGCCGATGCTCCCTGAGTTTTTGAGTTCCCCTCCGGCTTTGTATTTTTTCACTGATACCCTCCTGTGTTTTCCCCCTTGCCTCCTGTGATGGTCAGGAAGGAAATAAAACTCGCGCTTTCTGTTACGGTCTTGTCGGAACTCCCTCCCAATCCGTTGAATGGTGTTTCCTTGATAATATTTTCACACTTACTTACTTGGTGTCCTTTCCTTCGTTTTAACCCCAGAGATAAAATACACCCACGCCTATCTTCCCCTTTTGCTGCTCTTTTTCCCCCAACCCCAAAAAGCGGCAGAAGACTAAGTCCTTTCCTTTTTTTCGATTCCCTGCTCCTCCTCGAGGTCCTAGCTTGCTCCAAGTCTGAAGACCGTTTTTTCAGACCCTCCTTCCCATTCCTTGGAAAACAATGACCCTTTTTTGTTTTTTTTCTGCTTTTTTTCTTGACCCTCCGGGGTGTTTTAATTCGTGATTACCACGTACTCACTCTTGTTCTTATTATCCCCCGAGATGAGTATCGGATTTGCTCTCTTTCTTCCTTCTTTTGAGGTTATGTTATGGAATAAGCCCCCCATTTGACTCCCCCATACGACCCTTTTTAGTAGAATTCCCGAAGTTTAGTTCCCTCGCCCGCTCACCCCCTTCCAACGAATACTGCCCCTCTCTTCGGGCTTTGAGGCTTTTTCCCCCTATTACCAATCGCGTTAGATTTGGGCCCTCCCGGTCCTTTGTTGCTCCTCCAACGGTTGTCTCTGACCGCAGGGTAGTCCCCGGTCTGATACCCACCTGAGTCCCTTTTTCTTTTTTTTTCGCCCCTGTTTCTTCCTTTTCCCCCTCCCCCGCTCTGCTAAAATGCGTCAGGCTTTAGCTCCCTTGTTCTTGTCGCCCCTCACCACGACTCGTGTTTGTCTATATCCCCTTTCCCAACCTCTAAGGAAGCCCAAGACACAACTCCCCCCCTTTCTTTTGATCGTCGCTTCCCTTGTCCCCCAACCCCTGTTTCCTCGCCTCCTCCTAAAGATATTTTTCCCTTCTCACCACTCCCCCTCCCACTTTTGAGATCTTTTTCTGAGGAAGTCCCCCCTCTATTCCCTCCTCCTTTTTCTTTCGATCCCTTTTACCTCTACATCAGCCGAGATATGCATGGCTCCTTCCCCCCGTTGTCCAAGATTTCCTACAGTGTGCTTTCTTTTGTTTTCCGGACTCTTACCTACCTTCGTCCGTGACAACGTTCTCTCGGCTTTCGCCTGTGTTCCCTTTCTGGACTTCCCTTTGTCTAGCCCAAAACTTAGCTCCCCTCTCTCGCACTCCGTCACTCGAGGAAGCGCCCCCAAAACAGACATATTCCGAGACGCTTGCAACTCCATTCTAGTCGCCTCAATTCCTCCTTCTCAAAGTTTTCTCGTCTCCCTTAAGGACCTTCCCCCCCTGCCTTCAGATTCCTTTCCCATCTCGGTATCTCGCTACTTATTAATTCCTCACTCCTGGTCCTTAAGAGAGCGGAACCTCCCGCGCTATTTTTTTTCCCCCCTAATCAGAGGTACTCAAAAGTACTTTTCTAAAGAATGATTGCCATTCCCTTCATATATCCCACATTTCCCTTCCCCTCTTCCCCCCGATGCCTCATGTCCCCATATTAACGAATCTAGCTCCTGTTGGTAATAGCCTGACACTTTCCTCTTCCCTTCTATATCTCCTGTTTCATGTAGTCCAGGGAAATACCCTCTCCCCGGTGGGATCCTCCCCGTTAGCTCATTTTTTCGACCCCTGTGCCAAAACCCCCCCCCCTATTCCTAGTGTTTTTCGGAGTACAGGTTCTCACCAACCCCAGTCCCTCATATCCCTAAGGTATCGTGCCTGAGAGTCCACTCTAAGGCCCTTCCCCCCCGATTTTATATTTTTCTAGAAGTAAGGAGGATAACTTTTCTCCAACCAGCATGCCCCCCGTTTTATTAGTAGCCTCCCCCACTTTTGATATTGAATGTGAAACCTGGACGCATCTCCTTTCTCCCTTTTATCCAGCTGACGTTTCCGCCTCTTTCCTATCGAATAGTAGTATACCCCTCCTAACCTGGACGATACAGACTACTTGTTTGCCGAGATTCATTAGACTTCTCTTTTTTTTTCTTTTTTTTTTACCCTTATAACCCCGAAGAATTAAGATCCCTCCAGTTTCTGGATGATTCCCCGTCCCGACCTCCTCTTCGATTCACGTATCCCTTTCTTAGTTACATAAGGGTCAGTTCTTTTCCTTCTGGGTTGAGGCCTCCTGGCCCCCTCTTTTTGCCCCCCTGGCTTGATGTGTTTTTCTTTCCCAATCCGTTTTCATACGGCGACTTTTCCTTCTTTTCCATACGACTGCTTTTACCTTAGGAAAGGGTTTCTTGTATCGTTCCCTTTTCGCTTTTAAACCAAATTTCACAGCCTAAACCCCCCGCCCTTATACGCTTTTACTGTTCTGTTGCCCCTTGGTTAGGGGTAGCCCGGCTTCCTCCTTCGTTTAGTCGTTTTCAAGTTACCGCTGTCTCGTTTCCCTTCCCCTAGCCTTACAAAGCTCAGATTACTAAATTCTTCCCAATTATTTTCTTTCCCCCCCCAGTCTTCCGGTAGACTTTTCTAGGACTAACATAGGAACTATCCATGCCCCCATCTAGCTCCTGTAAGTCTCAACCCCTTCCTGAAAACGCTTTTCCTCGAGGATGTTAGATCTGTTTTTGTTGCCATGTGAAGACTGGGATATCTCACTTTCTTTTCTACTTCCCCCCGGTTTTATTAAAAGAACGCGTGACCTCAATTCCGACTTCTCTTTTTTTCAAGCCGAACTCGGCATAACGACGCCCACCTTTACCTGTTCTTGTTTTTGTGTTCCTCTCTCTGTCCCTTTTTCCCCAGACCCGTAGGCATTCTTACCCCTTCCCCGTGCGGTCCCAGTTACTTTTGTTTTCCCGCGGCTCAGCTCATTTGAGGTTGGAGTTTTTCCCTGACCTTTCAAAACTTTCTCTGCGTCATCCCCCGTTTTTTTGTGTTTTTCCTTTTTCCCCCACCCCTGCTACCGACCTCCCTCTTCTCCCCCCTCGGGCCAGTCGTGAAAACCGACAGTGGGATTGGTCGCTAGTCTCATCCTCCCCGTCCCCCCCCCCTTCCCCCCTCCAGCCCCAAGTCTTCCCTCCCCCTTTATCCAGTCAATTTCTGCCTTCACGTCTTATCTTCGGGGCAGATATTTTTTCCCCCCAAAGAGCCAACCCTGGTCCACCTAGGGTCTTCCGAGTATGTTTTTGACACTTCCTTACCCCCTCGATGTAATCCTTCTTCTCGTCAATGCTCGTCCAATTTGCCCCCCCTATGCTCTCTGCCCCTAAAGACAAAAAACAACATTACGTGAGCCTCATGCCTCACCGTTTCCCATTCTTGGTTCCTTTTGGTTCTCTTCGTAAGGTTCACAGTTTTTTTTTTGCCGCTCTAGCCAGTTTACTGGCTCCACAATAAGTCTCTTATCATAAAAAATGTAACCAGTTCCCCCGTTTGGTGCTCCTTGTCTGCATGTTCTCCTCTCCTTGAGGGGGGGAACCCATTCTTTCTCTTTTAGACGTCGGGTCCTTTTTGTTCGTATCGATATAATAGATGATTGTACAGGGTCTCCTGCGTCTCTTATTCTTTTTTCCACCTTCCACAGTTCTTAATTAAATATATTTTTTTTTCTTTTTTTCTCTCTTTCCTCCTCCCAGTCTTCCCCTTGTGGTGGTCTTGCTTACAGGAAGACATAATCCTCAAGTTCTATCGCATCCTTCTTTTTCCTGGTTTCCTTTAGAATTGTTCCTTAATTATGTTTCTTTTCCACTTTTTCCCATTCCCCTTCGAAAAACCTGGAGACTGATACCTTTCTCTTCTTAAGAATCCTCACCTTTTTGGTTTAGATATGACACGCATTGTTGAGCACTGATTGATAAGATTTGACCGACCCCCACCACTCCCTAATGTTTCCTTTTTCGTCCTTTTTTCTTTAATGCAAGAATCCCCCAGATGTAAATACCCCTAAAATTTGGCCCTATGTTTGAAGCAGACCTTTCCCCCAACAATCCTCCAGTTGCTCCTATTTCTCTCCTTCACCCCCACAACCAACTTATGTAAGCCTTCCCGGATGGTGAAGTTTGTACAATTTAGTCTCTCCCCCAACACTTTTTTTTGATTTATAACTCCAGCCACATCTCTTGCTCCTGAAGTCCCCCTGCATCTAAAGGCGTAACCAGCCTCTTTCTATTATTCTCCCCCCTTTTTCCGAAACTTACCCCCAACACCACCGAGGGATTATTTTGTTTCTTTCCATTGACTCGGAGTCCTAGAGCCTGTACCCTAACTATTCCTCTGATTGAGTAAACGCCGGTAATTCCCCCAGCCACTAACAAAATCCCATCCAACACTACCTTGCAAATTCCATTGACGAGTTCTTCCTTTCCCCCGATTTTTCCTCCAGTTTTGATGGGACAGTCCTCTCTCTGGTCAACCTGGCTAGATCATTAAGTGCTTTTCTTCTGTAAAGCTAATCGTTCTGACTGTAACGTTTTACGCTTTCCCCGCATTACCGTTTGTTTGCCTCTTTCCTATCTCGAGATAAAGCCGTCGAATTTTTTCTTCCTGTTTTTCCGACTTTTTTAACTCCAGTTCTTATTGAGATCGCATTGTGCAGCGACGCGTACGAAAATCCCCGTCCGACTTTTCGGAGGTGTACCGTAATGCCCGGCTTATCATCCCCGGGAAAGGTAGCAGAGTGGTGTACGAAAAGGTCCCCCCCCAAACAACCAAGATTAATCCTGAGCTCCGAAGGTTTCTCGCCTCATTTCCCCCCAAGCAGAAATAAAATAAGCCGCCTCTTTCCTTTCAAACCCCCTTCGCCCCTTCCCCCTCCCTTTTCGTCCCCTTGTCCTACATTTTCACTCGTTTTGTAAAACCCGAATAAACCCCCCACACCCCCCTACCCTTCGCCTTTTTTTCTCACATGTCTTCCCTCCGATTAGTACCTCCCCTTTGACTTTGATTCTTTTTGAAGTCTTTACAAACCCAGTTTCGCCCCCACCTTTGTAGACCCCAATAGTTCCCTAACCCCCACTATCCTCGAGAGAGGGAAAATGGTTCATGTTCGTCCTTCACTCTCGATAGTGTCCCTTTCCTATCCGTTCTATCACCAACCCGCCCAGTAAACTTGTAATCCCCTCCGAATTTTTCTAGCCAGGGGTTGACCACTTAGCTCACTCTTCAGTCTGCGTAATTCACCATATCTCCTCCAACCTTTTACAATCCTGGCCTTGCCGACTCGCCTCCCAGGTTCAACATGAGATTGAGACCTCCCCCTTCGAGCCGCTTTCTCTTCCTTAAGGGATCAACAGCGAGCCCGACACAGCACTGGCCTACTTTCCATTGCTTTCGTTAGTTTTTCGATCAGGACCCGGATTCCCGGCCGGTCTCTGAATCAACCGCACTTTCCTCTCCCACCTTCGTACATACCCCCCTAATTGATTTTTGAGCCCTAACCGTCGGCCTCTCCTGACGAGACCTCCAGAATCCACCGTCCTGCGGCTTTGCTTTTCATTTCCCCTCAGTTAGTTTTTCTCCTCCGTTTACATGAGGAAGCGGGGTTGTCGATTGATTCGCCCTTGCATCGGCTCAAACAGGCCGTCGTTCGTCAGTGTAGCGACGAACTTGTGCGAGTTTGATTGCTGTACCGCCCCTCGTACTAGGGATTCTTATTCTGACTATCCCTTTACAGACTCCACTAAGAGCTTGGGACATCATTTACAGTATAATTTTTTAGGAGTTGCTAGATTCACGCCCGGTTGACTTTTTTCCACTGATTGAAGTGCCCCCACGGTTCCCCATCTCCCTTCTAACTCTTTTCGTCATAAGCCTGAGGAGAAATTCCTATCTACCCTTTATCTATTAATTTTTTTTTGGGAAGACCCCCTTCCGTACTTGGTCTAAGGTTTGGACTTTTCGCCTTCTCTCACATGATCGGCGCTCGGCCGTCCTTGTAAAGCTATATCCAGCACTCAGCCTCTTTTTTCTCTTCCCAACTTTTGATCCCCCCTTCTCCACTCTCGACTTAGGCAGGACAAGTCTTCCCTCGGTTGCAGGACAATGACTGGCCATCGTATTGGCTTGACCGAATTGAGCCCTCTCACTGTGTGATTCTATTTTTTTTTGCCAGCCGTTCTTTCGCTCCTGTATTGGACCCTTATTGAAAAGTCCCACGTATCGACCTACCGACCAGCTCCTGCCCTTGCTTCCTTTCTTTTCCTTCAAGGTAGTTGAAGGTTCTACATCTAGCCGTTCGTACCCTCTCTTCTTTTCATACCCCTGCGCGCAGCTTGCAGCGTTTCCTTTCCTTTTCCAGGGGCGATTATTTCTCTCGTGAGATGTTTTCTTGGCGAAATGCTGGCCCTTTTCTTATTCGCATGGTAAGCCTCTCCTCTATTTCTTTCATGACGTCCCTTTTTTTTTCCCCCGTACTACAACTCCCTGGTCTTCTTTACCAGATCGCTTGTTTTTAGATCCCTCTTCTGTCTCGCGTGTATCAGTTTCCCCTCTGCCTGCTACAAATCAAAAAAAACCCCAAGTTTTTGACTCGCGGACGTCGGGTCTTTATGTTCTTACGCGGCCGTACCCCATGTTAAAAATTGAGAGACCCGCCAATACCTCCTCTTGCTTTTGTTCCTTCTAGACTATTTTTCCCCCAGTTTGGGCATGGCTCTCGAAAAAACTCTTCCCTTTTCTGATTTTCAGCCTCCACGGCTTCTGCTCAACCCTTTCCCCGAGAGAAAGGTTTATTGAGCAGTGGTACCGCTCCCATTCCTCCCAAGGTTAGCAGAGCCGTGAATTCTGTTCGCTTCCCCGCCGTTGAGGGATCACCCCCCGCGGTCTCAGCCCAAAAAGCATGCTTAAACGCCTTTGGGCACTCTAAAAATAATAAGAAAGTCGTGCCTCGGCTGTATTATATTGGCAGAAGCTTTTTACAGGCTTTTTCACAAACGGCTTTCGCAATTTCGGCATTTCAAGACAGTATTTGTTCGGCAATTTCTAGCAATCCTACCCCCTCCACCCCTAGTAGAAGACCCCGCCTTCCCGGCATGATCCTCCTGACCCCAGATTACCACTTTTCTAGGCATCGCCCTCCCAGCGTTTTTCCCTCAACCGGCTTTCCCGCGCTCCACTACATTCTCCATTTGTTGTGTCTACGTTTGAAACCAGCCGTCGGAGTGTGTAACGCTAGAAGATTGGAGTTTTTTCCTCTTGGAGCCGTCATCTTCAAGAAATTAGCATGAGTTTGGAACTCCTCTCCGCAATAGATATGAGTTTCTCGTGGCCCTCCGCAAGGACAATCACTTTGAACATTTTCGGACCCAAATATGGATACCAGAACCCCCTCCCACGCGGTTCTTGCTTCCTTGACATGCAACACCTGTTTTTGGTATTTCCTTTCCTACCCCCCCCTACCCCAAACATATTTCCGGGACCCCAAATGCAGAGTAGCATTCCCCCGACCCCCGTGGCATATTCTAGGATCATTGGGCTTTCCGTAATCATGGCCCTGCCCTGGCGGGAGCAGGTTGCCCTAAGCCCAACTTCTGCCCACCCCCAACCTTCCTTGGCGCGCTAAAAAGGAGTCTTCCATCCCATCGCCTCCTTTTTGCGAGGGGGGAATATCGCTAATCGGTCTTCTTTTGCAATGACCCATCCCATTTTGGAGGTAAAGAGAGAGATTGTCAGGTTACCCGATTTCGACCTCGCGGCCATATCCTTTTTCTGACCTCAGTAACAAATGCCTGTCGACAAAAGTCGAAATTGGTGCCCCCTGCAGCGAAATAAGGCTGCGTTGAGGGAAGAAGCTGGAA
>Ga0179593_1696812_pt1 | contig 20527 bp, 20 predicted proteins | sample CZODoug2_1_08_16_FD_185931 | JGI IMG/M metagenome (GOLD analysis project Ga0179593, IMG submission 185931) | Vadose zone soil fungal communities from Angelo Coast Range Reserve, California, USA - CZODoug2_1_08_16fungal (PacBio error correction) | ecosystem: Environmental > Terrestrial > Soil >... | reverse complement strand
TCCCTTCGTCCAATTTTTCCCCCGCAGGCGGGAATCCGCACTTCCCTTCCGTCTTCACCGGAATGATGGCTTGGTGCTTTTTTTCCGTTCGTTCTTGCGGGCCGGGACTTTTTTTTTCCCCCCCGCGTCCTAGTTCTTTCCGCCGACCCAAGAGGCTTCTTCTCGCTCCTTTGTTCGCCAGCCGCCGCCGTCGCCCCTCTTCTCCCACAAGCATCTCCGCTCGCTAGCTTCTTTCCCCAAGGCCCTAGGCGATGGCAGTGCAGAGGTTTCCCTCGCCGCCCCCCTCCCCCTTTAACGATCGGCACCGAACTCTTTGCCGGCGGAATTCCTTGAAACACCCTTTTTCTCCAGACCGCTTTTTTCATGCGGCGGAACCGGTCAGATTGCAGGTTGGAGACAAAACGTCTTCTTTTCGGTTTTATTTTCGGAGTTCCTAGACGCAGATTCCCCCGAGGCGGACTCCTCCTCTTTTCAAAGCCCGACTCTTTTTTCCGCGAAGCGCTTTTAACACGGTGTCGTTTTCGCGTCCCCTGCTGGTGCGACCCCTCTTTTCCCGGCCCGAGGCTTGTTTGTCGTTTTTTTCCTAAAAGAAGAGGGACACCCCCCCTGGGGGACCTTCTCTCCTACGAAAGCACTTTACCCATGATTAAATTTCTCCCCGTGAAGAAGAAAATTCTCCCCCCCTTTTTCTAATCGTAAGAGCTTTTAAGATAGATAGTACCTTTAGCAGGAAGGCCTTGGTAGTCTGGTTGGGGTGGTGTCTCGGTCAGAAGAGGACTCCCCTCCGGTCTTGTATAATGATAGTCGTTCCCCCCTGAGTTCTTGACTCCCCCTTCTACCAGGGTGAGTGCTTCCTTTAAATTCTTTTCTCTTCGTCGAATCCTCTCTCCCTCCCCGAGGCACGCCTACCGAAAAGGTTATTTTTACGTTTTTTTTCCCTGCAAGGAATCCCCTCACGAACCGCAGAAATGACCTGTGTGGGTGTGCCCCCCCCCGCTGCTCAGGAACTTCCCCTTCCCTCGACCCGTCGGCAAGGCTTCTAATGGAGATGGCCTCTTTCCTTTTTTCGTTTTTTCACTCGCGAAGACCGGAGGTTTTCCCTGGAAGTACGCAGACAGCTACGCTTCTTTTTTTTCCCCTTTTTCCTGACCTGCCCGGAGGAGGCCTTCCCTCCTCCTGGATTGAAAAAGAAGGAATCCTTTGAAGAGTTAGACCCCCCTCCTTGTGGTGGACAAGTCGGGCGTGGTCCTCTTCTTTAACTCCCCCCCTTTTTCCCCCGGTGAGAAGGAATTCTCTCCTGGGGAAGCCCCTTCCTCAGCTGAAGTGGTTCTTTTCCCTCCACAAAGTCCCGAATGTTTTGGACGAAAATGTCCCCCCATCGAAATAGATTTTTTCGGAGGAGGCTTCCTTTTCTTCTAGTTTTCCCCTTCGAACAAAGGACCCTCCTCCGGAGATCGGGAAAAACGTTTCCTCCTTGGGTAATGGACTCCCTTCTCCCTTCGGCCTCTTTCGAGGCGGGTGGGACTTTTCCGATCACTGGGAAAACCCTCTTTTCCGTTCGTCCGACCCGACTCGTTTGACTTCTCTCTTTTTATTAATCTTTTGAAAACGAAAAAGGTCCTCGGACCGGCGGTGTTATAGTTCCCCCTTTTTTTCCCTCGGGTTAGGGAGCCCCTTCCTATTTCCCCCGCCCCCCAAGAGGTCCCGATACGTAAAGAGTCCCTTTATAGAAGACCGACGTTTTCTGACCCGGGATCCGTCGAGTGGGATTCCTGGGGCCGCGTAAAGTTTTCCTCGTTTGTCCCGACCGGATAAATTTCCTCGAGTACCGAACTGGGATCCCCTTTTCGAAAATCCCATAGGGGGACGTCTTTTTTTCCTCCTTTTGGACGAGACTGGAGGATAAAGGTTTTTGGCAGGTAGGAAGGAGTTTCCCCCCCCTCTCCTTGATCGGGAAGGCCTCTTCCCCCTCCTCTTTCTCTATTTTAATAATAATCCTCTTTTAGATCGTAGAGGGTGAAGGTTCGTTCCCTTCTATCACGGAGAGGAGATCCCTTTTCTCCTCCCCTTGAACTCGTTTTTCTTCCTTTGGAGCCAGTCCAGGTACAGAGGGTTCCGGCAGGAAAAAGCTTTCCTTTCCTCTCGCCAGGCGGGAAGGTGAATACCGCGCTTCCTCCTAGTTTTTTCCCCTGGAGAGGAAAAGAGTCCCCCCCCGTTCCGGCCCGGAAGTTAATACCCCCAGCGCAGGGTCTTTCCCCTCGGACTGGCGGATCCTTTCTTCCCTCGAAGTAATCTTTCTCCCTTTCCTGGCGGGGCTGGTTTTTTACTTTCCTAGGAATCCTTTTCCCTTCGAAGTGAGGCTCTCCCGCAGGTAGACCCCTTCTCACTTTCCCTTCGTTCCCGAAAGAGTCTTCCACTCCAGGGAACCTCCCTTAAGGCTCGCAGAAAAACTGTTTTTCTCAACTTTATTTTCAACCGGGTTTTAAAACTCTACGAAGTAAAAGGGTCCCCCCCCCCTCCTCGGGGCAGGGATTCTCCCCTCCCATCCTTTTTCTTCACCCACTTGAGAATTTTCCCCGCCGTGATGGTAGTGTTCTCAACTAAACCGATCCTCCCTCCCGCTTCGGCCAAATAGAGTTCTCTTTTCTCTTGCTGGAGGCGGACCTTTCTTTTCCCATTTCCAATTCTTCCTTTTTCCCAGTTTGATGGGAAGGTCCCCCCTCCCCTTTCAGCTTCAGCACCCCCTTTTTTTTTTACGTTTTTTCTCAAAGACGTCCCTTTTCCCTCGTCGAAGAGCTCCTTCCCCTTTGTCCACACCGCCAGAAGAGTGATGTTTTTCCCTCCTCTTCCTTTTTGGATTCCAAGCCCCTTTTTTCTCTCTGAACGTAAGAATACTTAAGGTTTTCAGGAAAAGACAGCCCTTTCTTCTTCGGTCGGCGTAATATTTCCCCTCTTTTCACGTTTACTTTCACCGGCACGTAGGCAATCCTCCTTCCTTGAGAAGGTCCTCCCTTCCCGGACAGGGAAGGCTCATTTTTTCTCCCCCCCACAGAAAAACTTTTTTTCCTTTCTTTCCCCTTTCTTGCCCCGAGTAGCTCTTTCCCCAACTGGTTCGTTTCCCCCCCCGGGGTAGGTCTTCCTTTTAGTCCGCGGAAGGAGTTCCCCTTTCGGACGAAGACTATCCTCCCCAGGTCAGTTGTTATCAACCAGAGGTAGCTCTCAGGAGGCCGTCCGAGGCTAAGCCTTTCTGCTCGGTAGACTCTCGTCAAACATTCTTCCTTTTGCGGTTTTTTTTTCAACCAAGCAAGACTTTTCCCTTCCCCACACCCCCGCGGACGCGTCCCTTCTTTCCGCGTTCGGAGTAAACAAGGAGGTCCTCTCTCCCTCTTCTGAGGTGGAGAGTTCTTTCCTTTGCCGTCTTGCGGTAGTCACTGTCCCTTCAGACTCCCTTTTTTTTCCCAACCAGGCGATGCTGTTCGGGAGCTGCAAGATCCCTACAGCGCGGGTGGGGTTTTCGTGGGTGGTTGTTCTTGGGGGGGGGGGTTTGGGGGGGGGGTTTTGGGGTTTGGGAACCCCCCCTCGTTTAGTTACTTTTTTTTACAAGAGATCCCCTCCGCGCAGGGGACGACCCCTCCCTCCCCCTCCGTTCACGCTCTCATTTTTTTCGGGTTGTCCCTTTTTCGAGGAAGGAGGTTTTTTTGAGGAGATGGAGCCTTTTTCCGGGACCGATTCCTTCCTTTTAGGTCCGGCGGCGAGAGGAAACCCCTCGGTTTACTCGGGGGTCAGAAGACCGTCCCTTCTCTGTCCGTTTTCCCGGAGGCTTCCTGCAGGGGTTGAAGCGTCCATTTCCTCGGCCGCGACGACTTCCCGATGTGTTGTAAGGCTTAGGAAGGGGGAGGTCCTTCCCCTCTCGGGGAACCCGTCTCTCCCGTTTGAAATAGAAGAGATCTTTTTCCCGCTCGAAGTCCGCAGAGGAGAGCGCCTTGCGTTGGGGGTTTTTTTCTTTTTGTGGGGTTTTTTGTTTTTTTTTTTTTTTTGGCTTGTGTTTTTTTTTTTTTTGGGGGTTTTTTTTTGGGGTTTTTTTTGTGGGGGGGTTTTTTTTTGTGTTTTTTCTAGCAGCGGAGACTTCTTTGAACCAAGCGTTTCTTCCTTCTCAGCTATGGTACGGACCTCCTCTTTTTCAGGCTCTTCCCTTCCCCCCCCGAAGAAGGAAACTCCTTCTTAGAAGAAAAGAGCCCCCCCCTTCCCCGACCGAGACTCCCCTTGAATTTCCTTGAGAGGTGCGGATTAAATCCCTTCTCCGCGTAAAGGTGTTTTTCCCCCCCCCCCCTTGGACGGTCTGGAGGCTTCCCCCACCTTCCCCTTTTTTTTTGTGGAGAGCTCCGACTCCCCTGCCAAGGGCCCGCCCCCCCCCGTAATCAAGGAGTTTCAAGAAAAGAGAACCCCTGCAAAGGAATGGATGGCCCTTAGAGGTCTCTTTCTCGGTAAGGGAGGGAGGAGGCTTTTGGGGCCGGGATTAGTTTTCCCCCAGAGACCCTTTTTCCCTCCGAAGAAAAGATTCCCTTTACATAGATTAGATACTCTCCTGCCTTCCCGACTCCGTTCTGATAAGAAGCCCCCTCCCCACCACGGAGCCCTCCCCCTTGATTACTTCGAGTGTACCCCTGCCGTCCCCTCGATGGCCATATCCCCCCCCCTCTCGCCGGGTTCCCTTTTTTTCACCCGTCAGCGGCAAGTCCCCCCCCTTTCCCCCCTCTTCGCGGCAGGCTCCTCCTAACAACCGGATGTCCCCCTTCCGACGCGCGGATGAGTTCCCCTTTTCCGTCTTTTCTTTCAGTCTTTGGCGTAAAAGTTGTTGACGCTACGAAAGACTCTTTTCTTCCACGCCACCATGGTTAAATCCACCGGCGGACAAACTCTCCTCCTTCCTCCGTAATCTAACGTGAGGAGTCTCCCCTACGAGTTTCCCCGGTGTAGGGTCGATTTTTCCCCCGCAGAAGGTTATCGGCGGTTCCTCCCTTTCATGTATTTTCTTCTTTGGGGAGATTTTCCCCTTTAGTATGGAAGATCCCTCTCCCCATCTCCTTGTTGAACCTTCCCCTACAGCTTTGGCATGACCCTTACCGTGAGAGGACCTCCTTTTGGCCCGCAGCACCGGCATCCCCTTTCTTTCGCACCTCCTTGAAGAACAGTACCTTTTTCCTTCAGACTCTGGAAGTAGTATGAATTTCTTCTCCTTTTTTTTCTAAAGCATGAGGGATTTTTTTCTCAAGAAACCTTCCTCCTTCGGTGGATTTTTTGGACGATAGTATAAATGCTTCCTTCTTTTCTCAGAAGCGGGAAGGCTCTCCCCTCACTAGGGTTGAGTTCTTTCCCCTCATCTTCTTCCCTTTCTATTCAGTAGACTTCCTCCGCAGGAAGAGGCCCCCCCTCCGAAAGAAAAGTTTCCTGAACGCCGAGAGAATCCTCCCGAAGGTAAAGCCCCTCCTACCGAAGGGGTATTTTCTTTTTTCTATTTCCCCACCCGCTGATAAGGTCCCCCCTTCAGGTTGAAGTTCCCTTTCTTCATCCGGAGATGGCGAGTGCCTTTTTTTCCGTTCTTTGTCTTTTTTCCGACCAGGAGGAGTTTTTCCCCGACCGATAAGAGGCGTCCTTTTTTGACCGGGCCAGGAGGAGGACCCTTCTCCTGGAGGTGCCTTTGAGTGACTACTCCCTTTCTCCCGGGGGACTCTTTCTCCGCGGCTGGCGGGGTTTCCCCTTTTTCCGTGTCTTGCTGCCGCAAAAGCTTCCCTGGTGAGAAGGAGGCGCTTCTCTTTTTAAGATCAAGGATCTTTTCTGTGTCGTGGAAAAGTTCCCCTTTCCCCTTTTCCCCCAAAGTAAATCCTCTTAATTGTGGAAGAAATTTCCGACCCCTCTCCCCCCTCCTGACCCCCGTGCATCGGGAGGAGGATTCCTCTTTCCCCGCAAGTGATTATCGGCCCCCCTTTCACACACTTCCCGTCCCTTTCTTTGTAGGTGAACCCCCCCGGTATGGAATCCCTCCTATCCAGGAGGGAGACTTCCCTGTCGAGGGAGGGTGGGCCTTCCTTCCTTTTTTCCCCCGGTTCAACAAGAGGAGTAGTAGACTTCTCCCCCAGAATAGGTTCTTCTCCCTCGGGGAAGTTCTTCCCCGAGTGTCCCCTGGTGGCAGATCCCGAACGGAGAGTTTTTATCTTTTTTCCTACCGAAGGGTTATGAGCCTTATTTGCCCCTTTTCAAAAGAAAAGAACCAAAAAGATTCCTTCCGGCCCTAAAAAGTATCTCTCCCCTTTTCCCTCCGAGCTAGGTTCCTCCCTTGGCTTCTTGGAGGAATGCCTTTCCCGTAAGTTTTCGCGGATTGGGCGACCCCTTCCCCCTTTTGTCCCGCGCTTTTTCTTTTGCCGGCGAAAATTCCCTCCTCTTTTTTTTTAGGAACTTGCCTTTCTTCACGCCGACGAGGTTCCTTTCTCTCCCCTTTCTCTCAGATAAGTTTTTCTTTTCCCGACGCCGGCCAACCGAGACTTCTCTCTCTTTTTCTTTGTTACCCCTTTTTTCGTCGCGGTGCCGGAGTAGTGGTTCCCCTCTCAAGGGAGCGGAGAGAAATTTCTTTTCACTCCTTCGACCTGCAAAGGATTCTTCTTCCGGTCCGTTCCGTCAACGCCTCGGACAAGATATTTCTTTGTTTCCCTTAAGAAAATCTCGTTTCCCCCGCTCGATTGGAGCCTGTCTCCCCGCGGTCCCTCTCCGTGAAAGGAACCTCTTCCTCGACGAAGAAAGTTTCCTCCTCGGCCGCGAAAAGTCTCTTTTCCTTGGGGGTCCTTGATAAGATGGGGGCTTCTTTTTTCGCGAAGGGCCTCAGGGAAATGATATGCCTCCTACCCCCCTTTTGCGGATCGTTCCACCGCACGGGAGCCCTTCGATCTCGACTTTTTCCCGAAAGAGAGTTTATTCCTTTCAGCCTTAGTCTTCCCCCCCTCCTCCGTCCCTAGTAGACCCCTCCCTTTTTTCCCAATGATCAGCCGACGCCTTCCCTCCCCCGCCACTAGAAACTTTTTCCTTTCCTTCCTCTCTATACCCTTTCTTTCCTTACCCAATGCTCTTTCCCCGCGCAGTGATGTTTTCCCTTTCCTTCCTTCCCCGAGAATCACTGAGCAGCCTCTCTGACCAAACCTTCTTTATTCCGTCGCGGAGTCTTCCTTTCCCCCATTTCCCCTTATGAATGGTGTTCCCCTTTATTTCCACGACAAAATACCTTCCCGCTTTTCACTTCTCAAAGGCTTTTCCCCTTCCCACGCCGTCCAGAGGGGAGTATCCCTTCTTTTCTCCAGCCCAGACTTTCCCCGCTGCTGTGTTAGACCCTTCTTACCGTTAATTCCCCTTCCCTACCCCTTGACCAGTAAGAATCATCGCTTCCGTTTTTTCTCGGTCGGTCCGAAGCTTTCTCTTCATTATTCAAATCGCCCCTTTTTTCTGTCCACCGGAACGGTCACGAAACTTCCCCCCCCTTGATTTCTCGCCGTCACCGCGGACCGGGGAAGGAGAAGTTTTTCGAACGACGCAAAAACCCCCCCTCCCCCCCTTTTGAGATTTTTTCGGTCAGCAAAAAAGTCTTTCTTTTCCTTACAAAGGGTAGTTCTTCTTTTTCTGAAGTACGAGGAAGGTTGGTTCCCTCTAATATGACTTGAATTATCTATGAATCGGATAAAACTATTCTTGCAGGAGAAGTCAGTCTCTTCATTCCAGACCGTGAGCTCTTTCTCCTAACAAAGGAAAGGTCTTCGTGCGGTAAGACTTCTACCCCCCTAGGGTCTCAAACCCCCCCCGAGGACGAGTAAAATTCCATTCAGCAGGAAGAGACCCTCCCTTCCTTCCCCCCCGGCGAGAAGATTTATCCTCCTGCTTTTTTTCCCGGTGCGGCGGACCTCTTTCCGGAAGCTTTTAATGAGAAGAGTTCCTCCGGTTGCCCAACAAGGAGATTCGTTCTCCCTGATTCTCCTTTGAAGAAAAGGATTCCCCCCAAAAGAAGATTCCCTTTTTTGGTCGGCTCCCCCCCTCAGGTTTTTTTTTTTTTGATAAAGGGCCTTCTGCCTTTTTCCCCGACCCCCCCCGCCCGCCTGTAGGCGCCGACGTAGAGGAAGTTCCCCTTTCTGGCGGCGGCGATTTTCCTCCGGGTTTCGTTTCCGAGGTATTCCACTTTTCCGGAGGAGAGCTAACAAGAAATCTTTCTTGGCCACAGGGTTATCTTCCCTCATAATAAGAGAGTCGTCTTCCTCCTTTTTTTTCAGATTGCCTCCCCAAGCCCTACCTTCCTGGAGGTGAAGCGGGGTACCCTTTATTTTTTTTCGGGGAGGCCCTCTTCTTCCCTTGCTTAGAAGGCTTGGATATTGACCCCTCCTCAGACTTTAGGTTTAAGCCCTCCTCTGCTCGCAGGGAGGAGATTTTTTTTCTTCGTGAGCAGCTTCTATCTTTCCTAGGATCGAAGTATTTTCCCTTCCCTCCGCGGGGGTAGTCTCGAAGAGGCCTTTTTTGTTCCTGCCCGACGGCAAGAAAGTTTTCCCTATCTCCCCAGCGCGACCGCAGAACGCCCTCCCTTTCTCCTATATGGTGACGCTGTTCCGTTTTCTCGCCTTCCTTGGGAGTATGGCTTTTTTCTTTTCCGCCTCCCCCCCCCCCCTTCCCTTTTTCTCTCAGATGGCCGCCCTTTTTCAATTCCCCCTTTGGGACCGCCCAGAGGATCTTCCTCAAGCTCGTCGGCACCTTCCTTCTTCCGCTTTCCCTTTTTATCAGGGCCCCTTTTTTTCAGGGCTTATGGTTTTTTGGGGGGGATCCCGACTGTCCTTGGTAGAAGAAACCCCTCTTCTTTTTTTAACATAGATTAGATTTCCCTCCCTATGGGTTCTCCCTTGTTCCCCTCTTTTCTCAACCCCCGAGAACAGCAATCCCCTCCCCTTCCATTGTAGTCATTAATTCAGAGCGGAACAACTCCCTAGAGGCGCTTCCTCCTTGCCGCAGGGGTAATCCTCGTTCCTTTACCCTCCCCCTCGGAAATCCTTCTCCACCTCAGTATTTTTCCCTCTTCGAGGCCTTCTCTTTCCCTGGTGGAAAAGCGCTCGATCCTTTCTGCGGAACCGTCTCCCCCCTCCCAATATTCTTTTGAGGAGGAATTCTTCGGGAACCCTTTCTTGGTTGAAGATCTTCCTCCCTTTCCTTTACCCCCTCCGCGGTCAAGAAACCTTAGGAGTGAACCCTTTCGCGGACAGCCGTTCATATACGTCCGTCTCCGCCAGCTGCCAGATCCCGGCGTGGAAAAAAAGTGTCGTTTTTCACCAGCAAGTCCCCCGCCTGTGTTTTTTTTTTTTGTTTTTTGATTTTTTTTCAGACCCTCCTTCAGGCCGAGGCGGGGGAGACTTTCTGTAATGTTTAGTCTTTCCTTCACTTCAAAGCTAGAAGGGTTGCACCGTCCTAATGTTCCCCAGTGATCAGAAAGAAATTCCCTTTCCGCAAAGGAATAGAACCCTCCCTTTTTCTCTCTCAATCGGAATAGCCTTTTCCAGGTATTCAGACTTTGTAGGGGAGCCAGGGGGGGGTTTTTTTTTCTTACCGCTGAGGGAGGTTCGCCTCTTTCCCCATTGCCTTTCCCGGTAGAGTGGTTGGCGTTTACTACCCAATAATGTTTTCTCTCGCAGAGGAAGGAATAATTCCTCTTAACTAGGGTGAGGAGCTTCATTACCTTTCCCGTTCGCGCCGTATATTACTTTCTCTTTCCTTCCCTGAACTCTCTCCCGCGAAAGACCTTTTTTTCCCGGGGGGCTTTTTTTTTTCTGACCGAGCGATTTGCACCCTCCTTCAGAAGACAGGAATTTTTTTTCCTTTTTTTGGATTGTTTTTTCGCGCTACGCCTCCCCTTCTTACGGACGACCCGTAGCCCTTTTGCAGACGGCCTTTTTCTCTGGGTTTCCTACGGTGGACCCGGAAAGCCCTTTTTTTTTTTTTTTATATTTTTGAAGACTCCTCCCCCTCCCCTTTCCCCCCTCTTCGGGAACACGAACGCTTGTCCCCGGGATGTCCCTCCCCCTCGGGGAGGTTCAAGATCTTTTCCCGGGACGGTAAGCCCGGGGACTCCCCCCCCTCCCCCCGCGGCTTTCGGTGGTTTCCCACGTTTTTTTTCTTTCTACGGGACCGACAAAGTTTCCCTTCGTGAGAATTCTTCTCTCTTTTAAGCTCAAGGAAGATGGTCCCTGCCTTCATCTCTTTTGTAACTTACCTTGAATTTTGGACCCAACCTCCTTCAATGGGGAATCCCCTTCCCAGCGACGAATACGACATCTCCCTTTCAGTCACCCTCCTGGGCGGTAGGAATTTTCTTCTCTTCTTTTTTCTTTTTTAAGCCCCCTTACCCTCTGTCTTAGATAGGGACCAGTCGCTTTTTCATTCGCCTTACTGTAAGATCTTTTGGAGACGGCACATGAAAACTTTCGCGTTGGAAGGGGGCTTCCTTGCTCTTCCTTATGGTCGTTAGGATATCCCGACTCGTTTGAGGAGATCTTTCTTTTCGGGAGGAGTTCCCCTCCCCCCTTCTCTTCAAGCCCCCCCGAGATTTTCCCTCTTTACAGGCGGTTTTATCCTTCCCCGCACTTTTTAGACCCCTCCGTCCTTGTAACTGCCCTTTCCTCCCAGCAAAGAAACCCTCTTCCCGATAAGTATCCTTCCCCCCCCTTATCAGCGACGGCTACTTTCTTTTTCCAGTGAGGTCTCTTTTCCTCCCTTGGTCACGTTTGTACGATTTTTCCCTCTTTTAGACGGCTCCCCCCCTCTTCTTACTGATCAAGTACCTTCCACTGAAAAATAACTCTCTGTTCCCTTTTCTGCCTTAGGAACTGGCCTGGACTTTTTTCGATACTTTCCGGAGTGATGATAGCCCCCCCCTTCTTTCCTTCCGCGGCCACGAAGAAGGTCCCCCCCCCTTCCCCCTTTTCCTTTCCCTAATACTTTCCTGTTTTTATCTTTAGCGGGTGGAAGGCTCCTTTTTCTTTTAGCGGAGAGAAAGGGAGAGTCCCTCCCTTTCCCTTCCCCCGGCGTAGTCGTTCCCCCAGGCCCTGGTACCCCACTAACTCGTAAAAGAGAGGATTTTCTCCCTTCGTGAATCCCAGCTTTCCCCCCTCTATGGAGAATTCGAACCCCGAGTAATTTCCCCCTTCCATTTCCTCCAATAGAAGACTCAGTTCCCTTCGTATCTCGGATCTCCCCTCCTTCCGTCATTGGGTGGTCTATCGTTGTCGATGGTTCTTTTGCTTGTAGAGACTTTCTCCCCTTCATGGCTCATACCCCTTCGTTCCCAGGATTTTCCCCCCCCTCTAAAACCGCAGGTCTTTTCCCTCCCCTTCCTCGCCGGTTAGTTTAATCCCTCTGGAGGAACCTCCCTTCCCCCCCTGAAGTCCTCTCGGGGAGGAAGAAAGTATTCCCTTCCTAGAAAGGAGTTTTTTCCCCCTATCGCGACGCCTTTTTTCCTTCCCGCCTTCTTTCCGTCGCCCCGCTTTCTCGGACAGGAGGAGAATGTCTCCCCCCTCCTTCCGTTTTTACCGATCTCCGGACTTCTTTCCCCTTAAACGGCCCTCCCCTACAGATACATCAGCCAGAGCGAGTCTTCTGATTCGATGTCGGATTATGTCGCTTTCCTTCCATGTGAGTCCCCATTTTGTTTTGTTCCCCCCCTTTTACGTTTAAACTCACCCGTCTTACGCAAAATTCCCCCCTTTTTTTCCCATGCTAGCCTTCATTCTTAAAGCTTCCTCCGCGGACCACGAAAGATCCCCCCCCTCGTGCTGTGGTCAACTAGTAAAAGGGCTTCCTTCTTTCTTCACGACAAAGATCTTTCCCCCTCTTTGAATTCTTGTCAGGAAAAGGAAAGCTTTCTTTTTCTTTCAGAGTAGCCTCTCTTCTTCAAATAAGCCGTTTTTTTCGTCCACTTCACGAACTTAACCCCCTTCTTTTTCCAAGATACTTTCTCTTCATCCTGTGAGAAGGTAGAAGTCACGCCGTACCCTTTTTCCCCTTGAACCCTCCCCCTCCCTCCCCCCGACCCCTTAGGTAGGGTCGGTCGTGACCTTTTTTCTTTCTTCTTCTTCAGCAAAAAAGGCTTTATCCTTGTTATTCGTTGCTTGTTCCCTCTCCTTTGCAGAGGGTAACTTCTGGACGAAGAGTACCTAGCGTCGAAGTTCCTTTTAATCAGTCCCCCAGGTAGAGAGGAAAGGCATTCCTTCCCCTTCTCTTCAGGACATTTTTTTCCCCCTCTCTCTCCGAGATATTCCTCCACCGTACTCGGTGACGGTAAGTGGCCTTTCTTTCCAACAGCAAGACCTCTTTTCCACCCACAACAAAGGCGGACTGTTCCTCCGCAACTTTTAAGAAGGCAAGAGACGACACGGCTTAAAAACGGCGCCCACGAGTAGATCTTCCTTTCGGTTTTCCGGTGCGGAGGACCGTTCCTTTCCACGGGAAGCATGTGAATTTTTTCCTCTTCTTTTTTCGTCATGACGGGGAACCCAGCTCTGCTTTCTCTGATCCTTTAGAGGCAAAGGACGCAAGGAGAAGTAGAGAGGGGGGGGGGGGGTTGGGGGGTTGTTAGGGTTTGTGACACGAATTTCATAGGAGGCCCTCCATCCGTCACCTCTTTAGAAGAGGGACATCCCCTTCCCCCCCTTCCCTCCCTTTCAACGAGCTTAAGATTCTTTTTCATCCTCTTGCGATGGGCACACGGAGGAGGAGAGGTACGCTCTCCCCGGGGCTCTCAGGGCCCCCCAACCCCCTTCTCCTCGGCATCTTCACGGTTATCGCCAACCACCAAAGTGAGTTTTAGGAAAACCGTCACTGTGAAGAAGCCTCCATTTTAGAACTCCACCGGCAAGGGATGGGAGAGACTTTAAAGCAGAGAGTCTTCGTGAGAGGGACGGCCCTGGTGGCTTCAATCTCTCTTTAGAAGAGGGAGGTTCGTTCAGGAGAGTCTCCCCGTTGTGAGGGCGGCAACCGGATTATACCTTACAGTGTACTTTCCTAATGATTCCTTCCCTTCGAAGTAATAAGCAAGACCCTATTTCCCCCTCGCCTGGGAGTGATCTTTGCTTTTAGGGAGCAATTAGCCTGCGTTCCCCCTTCCCACATCTCGTATTAGGATCTCCTCTTTAAGTCAAAAGCCTCTTCCCGCGGAGGAGACGATCATCTTCAGATTGGTTCTTTCCCTGCACAGCAGGCAAGGAAAGGCCGCAGACCGGTAGAGCGAAAGAGAAAGAGGTGGGGTGGGGTGGTTGTTGGCATCATTCTTTTTTTCTGTGAGACGGTGAGGAGTCCCTCCTTTTCTTTTCCCCCGGGGAGTTGGTTTTTTTCTTTTCCATCTATAGAGGTGATCTCCGTTTTTGAGAGACTTGGCCGCCGCTAAAGAAGCATCCCCCACCCTTTTGAACCTGAACTCCTTCTTTCCCTAACAGATAGTAGGAAAAGGATTTTTTTTTTTTACTCGGTAGAGATGGCTCTTCCAGGTTCCTTTTCTTCCGAGTGGCTTTCAAGAAACCCGGCTTTTCCCCGCGGCTTTCCTCCCTCCTCCGTAAAATTTCCGATGGGTTAGACCTTTCCTCGTCGCCAAGCTGACCCCGACGAAAAATCCTCGCCGCCGAGGCGTTTTGCGGAGCTTCCACTGCCCGAAGATCGGATATTCGTCACAGGCGCCCCGGGTCCCCCGCCACGAAACCTCTTTAAATAATTATCCCAACATCTTCTCCCCATAGTAGATGAAGGACCCCCCTTCCTCGCGATGTAACCACCTTTAACGGAGACTAGATATCCCCTGCGGGAGGACCCTTTTCCATCTGAAGACGTTATTTTCCCCCTCGTCACACAGAGGTAGGGTTTCCTCCCCCTTCGGCTGGCCCCCCTACCCTCCCGGTCCGCACCAGTCCATCGGCCATCGAAGAACCTCCCCTCCTCCTTCCTCTACTTCGGCCGGGCCCCCCTTGTTCCTTCTTTGGCGGAGAAAAAAGGCGGTTTCCCCGGAGCGCGTGTGCCTCCCTTTTCGGAGGGTGAGCCGCCCGTGCAGAGGCGGGGGAGATTGTTCCTGAGAATTTTTCTTCTTTCTTCCGAAATTCTACATTCGGAACCTCCTTAAGCAAGATTCCCTGAAAATTATGAAAGTGCTCTGCCCTCCCGGACGTTCCAGACCTAGGCTTTCCCCCGGCAAGGCCTATCCTCTCCTGGGTATTCCCTGGTCGGCAGAGGACTTCCTTTTTCCTGGTCTTTTCCTCCCGAAGATGGTGGCTTTGTTCTGTTAGCAGCTTCTTCCTTCGGACAGAAAAGCCCTTTCTTTTTCTCGATCTCTCGTTTTCTCGTCTTTCTTTTCGTACTTCATAAGGAAGAGATACCTCGTTTCTTTTTCTTCATGACACGTAGAATCCCTTTCTTTTTCCTTCGTAGCAAGTCCCTCCTTCGGACTAGAAAAACAGACTTTCTTACTTTCTTCACGCATTGTTTCTTTCTCCCCGAAGAAGAGGCAAGACTTTTTTTTTTTACCAATGAATTTTCCTCTTTTCAGTTAGTAGGGTTAACCCTCTCCGAGCCCCTTTTCCTTAGAGTGAAGGCTACCCGTCCTCTGATTAATTAGCTGGACTCCTTTCCTCTTTCAGTTCGTGAGGGAACTTTTTCCTTCACTCAGAAGAAAAGGCCTTCTAATTAATCCCTAAAAGCTACTCTTTTCCCAGGACCCTCTGTCTTCTCCCGGAAAGGATTTAAGTCATTTTCCGGGGACGGTGTTCCCCCGAAGGGTTCCCTTTGAAGAAAGCCCTTCTGGCATCCTTCCCAGATAGTCCTCAGCACGCGTCTTTCTGTTTCCATTCCTTGTTTCCGCGGAGAAGTTAGCCTTTCTTTGCCCCCGCGGGAAGTCGGTTTCCCTCCTTCTCTGCGAGGCTGGTTTCCCCCTTCCCCTTCTTTTCGGAAAGATTCACTCTCCCTTTTTTCTTTGGAAAGTAAATTACTTTTGTCCCCTTTCCCTCATGGGAAATGGGTCTCCCCTTCCCTCCTTCCCTTTAATCCTACATCGAAATCTCTTTTCTTTTTTTTCTCTCGGAGGATTAATCTTTTTCGGGCGCATTTCTTTTATCTAGGACAGCACGCTCTTTTTTCTGGAACCAGAGAAATTGGGTATTCTTTTTCCCCTTTTTCCCTCGATAAAAGGCGGGGCTCAATTTTAACCGTTTTGCGGGTTGTGAAGGTTCCTTTCTTGCGATCAGAGGGGTAAAAACCCTTTTCTTTCTTCCCCTTCATCGAGTACCTCCCCTCCCTGAGGCATGCCTTTTTTGATTTCCTCCAAACAGCTTCTGTCCACTAACCAGGGACTTATATTCCCCCCCCCTATTTTAGAACGGCGGTTCTTTCGCACCTCCCTTCTTGTGAGTTCCTTCCCTTCCCATTCGAGGACACCATCCCCCCCCCCTCGGATCAAGATCCTTCCCCCCCAGTCCCTTCCTACGGTTGAGGACTCCTCGATCGGTCGGATTCTATTTTTCTATTCATGGGGAAGGTCACTTTATTCAGCGCACGGCTTTCTGACAGGATCCAATCTGTTTCAATAGTTTTATCCTTCCTTGTCATCCCCCGGGGACGAGGAGTGGGAAGGAATGGAGTACTTCTTACGCGTAAATGGAGGATCCCGTTTTCTCGAATCGAATTCTTTTTTTCCCCTTATCTAGAATAAGTGATAGGGCATTTTCGGGCCACTACAGACGGCCACCCGCGAATCTTCCTTTTTTTCTTTCTTCCTTTCCTACGTTGTGTCCTTCGTCGTCTGGTCCTTCTTTTTTTTTCTTCTTCCCTATCAAGGCTCTTCTCTCCCCATCCTCACGCCGGAGAACTGCCCCGGCTTCCCTTCCCCTTTAGCCGAAAGTACTCTTCCCCATTCCCTTCGTTCCCCGTATATGGATTTATTCCCGTATTTCGCCCTTTTTTTCCCCCATCTAAGGGACGCCCCCCTCCTCCTTCTCCTGTAGACTTCCTAGCGACCGCCGTACCCAACCCCGTTAAAGGAATTTCCCCCTCCCCCCCCTGCATGAATCAACGTCTCAACGCTTTCCGTTTAGTCCCCCGGAGAGTTTTCTTTTTCGGGCCTTCCCTACGTTGGTATCTTGGTGTTCTTTCGAGAAGGGCCTTTTCCTGATAGGATTAATAACCCGTCCCTTGCGTAGACTATCAACCCCCCCTTCTACTCGAATGCGATTTTTTTTCTTTTTCCCGACCGGAGCCGGTGTTTCCCTCCTTCCCGCGGAAGGCCTCGCCTCACCTTTCTAAAGAGTTATCCTCCGGTTTTCAACTTTTTTTTTTCGCCGCCGTCACGGAACCGCCCTCGACCCTTTTTCCTTGCCAGTAGAACGAAGTTGCTTCTTCCTGAGGTTCTGCCCCACCCAAGTGAAAGATTTTTCCCTCGTCGTGAGGGGAATTGGTCGGACCTCCTTCACTGCGAAGAACGCTTCCTCAAGGCGATTGTTTCCGCGTTCGCTTGCGGACTTCTTCGTTGCGTAGGAACATGGGCGGCCGTTAACTGGTCTTGTTGTAAACAGGAACTTTTTCTCCCACCGACCAGGAAGCTTCGCCTGCTCCTTGGAGATTCACCATGTTCCCTCCCCCTCTTCGGCGAAACGCAGTACCGTTTTTTTTTCTCCAAGAGAATTTTACCCTGCCTTTTTCCAAAAAAGACAGTTTTCTCCCTCGTAAACCGGGCTTTTCTTGCTGAGGAAAGAAAAAACGATCTTGCCTTTTAGAATCAGCTTCGTACGAATAGCTTTTCCTGAAAGAAGAGGTTGGTTCGCGAGTAGCTTCTTGCGCTTCCAAAACTCCGGTAGGCGCGGGCCCTTTTCTTTCAAGTACGAACTTCACCCCCCCCAGGCGTCGGCCCTCTCCTCCAGGTCGACGGTAGAGTCAAACGCCCCGTCTCTTCTCATCGTGTGGAAACCCCCCTCCCCAAAAAAAAGGACCCCTGCGTTCTTTTTACCTCCCTCCTATTTTCGTCTAGGTAAGCCCAAAAAATTAGGGGGACTCACCAAGGGTAGGTAGGATTTTCTCTCTGTATCCGGGTTTTTCCTTGGCTAAGAATTTCCGGATCTCTCAGGGAAGGAGACGGAGTCATGACACTCTTTTCCCCCCTCGGTAGCGCTCTGAGCCGTCCGCTTTTATTCAATCAAGAGAGCATCCTCTCCCTCCCCGAGAAAAAACGACCTTTTGAGTAATTTTTTCAGCGGTTGCAACCCCCCCCTTCTTTCTCTAAACAAAAAAACCCGGTGTTTTCTTTCCGAACCTCCCAGGAATTCTGAACTCCTCCCCCATCCTTTTCCAGGAGAGTGAAGAGTTATCTCTTCCTCCCCCCCACCCCCCCCCCAACCTCGGAGGTTCCTTTTGTGAGGCTCCGTCCCTTCTTCTCAACTTTTTTTTTCTTTTTTTCCTTCCGAAAGAGGGCGTCTCCTTCCTGTTGCACCCTTCATTTCCTTTATCTTTCGCTGAAAGAAGAACCTTTTTTTCTTAAAAGAGCCCCCTTTTTCGGTCAGGAAGAGTGCGGCTCACATCCCCCTTCCTTTTCCCTTTTTGGCGAAGGGGACATCCCCTCCCCCTTGTTCAACGCAGTAACTCGTCCTTTTCGTGTAGACTCTTTCCCGTAGTACGGCTGTCCCTTTGTCCTTCGATTGGACTCCTACGTTTCCTTGGACTTTTGAGAGGTAGGACATCAGATTCTCCCCCCAGAAGAGTGATCCGAAGGGGTTCCCCCCTTCAGGTCCTTTTGCAGTTCCCCGCATTAAGCTCTTTTCTGAGAGTACCATCCTTCCAGAGCGCTTCCTGCACCCCGGACGATCCTTTAGGTGCCCCTATTTTGATGGATACTTCCTTTTCCCTTTTTGCGGGGAGGCCCTCTGAGTCCCGGCGTCCGGTGAAGAGGGCAACTCTGATATTCTTCTCCTCTAGAATAATCTGCCTTCTGAGATGCTGGTTCTTTTCTATTTCTTAGCAGAGGAAGGGAAGTAGGCTTCCCCTTTCCAAAAATAGGAGTTAGGCCCTAAGATATGTACCTCAACGCCGCTTTTTACCCCTCCCTCGGGCAGCTTTTTTTTCGAACCCTAATAAAGAAAGAGGCTCTTGAAGCGCCCGGACCGGACCCTCTTCCTTTCCTCCTCTTCCGCCAGAAGTCCGGTGCCGACCTCTTTTTGTTTGAGGATTAAAGCCTCTTTCTGTCCTTGTGCGTTTCCCCCCTTTTTCTCCTGGGATGAGGCATCTTTTTCTTTTCCTTCCCTCATCATAAGTGGTTTGTTGTTTTTCCCTCTGGAAGAAAGACAAGATACCGCAAATTTACCTCACTCCCCCTCCCAGAGGAGGGGAATCCTCACCCTCCCTTTCGTACGGAAAAGGACTTGGTGAGACCCTTGTCTTTTTCCCCCTGAGGCTCGTCCCCTTTTTTCCCTAAGTAGTCCCTTTCTTTTCAGAAAAAAAGAAGTCCTCTCCCGCGGTGCGGTCGAACTTACCCCGGCGTTTTCCGTAAAATAGCTTCTCTCATCCCTCCGTGGGGGAGCAATGTCCTGCCGAAGAGAAAGCCATGCCCCGCCCTTCCCCTCAAAGAACGGCTTTTTCGGCTCCCCCTAGATATGAAAACGAGACATATCCCTTATGGCCCTCTCCCCCTCCGGGGCGGGAAAGAACCTCCCCTTAAGAGTAAATCCTTCGTAGGCACCCTGAAATGAGTAGCTTTTTTCAGAAAGATGCCCCTTTAGAGTGGAACCTCCCTTCCAAGAAGATCGTTCTGCTCTCCCCCTTATAAAGAACGATGTGGGAAGGGTGAAAAAAGGAGGCCGTAAAATTTCGTTTTGTTCCTAAGTAGTTTTGGAATAAATCGCCGCGGTAAAGAAAAAGGATGGAGTTTCAATCGCCCAGAAGAAGTCTCCCTCCTCACTTCAGGAAGTCTACCGTGGAAGAGTGCTCCCAGGGGTGGTGCTTCAAGGAGAGCTTCCTTTATTCTGGACTCAGAGGAAGTGAAGAAGTGCCTTCTTGCGCTTTTCCTTTACTTTTCTTCCTCTAAAGCAACTTTTACCCCCCCCCTCTTGGTTGAAAAGTCCTTTCCGGCTTTTTAAAATGTTAATGACTCTCCTGAAGAAGCATTCCCCCGACAAAGAAGTCCCCTAATCGTAATTCGACGGTTGGTGACCGCCTTTGGAAGGGTCGTCTTCATGGGTCTGTTTTTCGCGGTTTTTGGTTCTTTCGAAGATGCTTCTTTCCCGAAGGAACCTTCCCACCTCCCCGTCGGCTTTTTCTCCCTTCTAGGTAAGTGATGTCTTCAGGAATTAATGACCTCTCTTAACCGGCTCGAGTAGTTCATTCAACCCCCTTTTTTTTCGAGATCGTTCTTTTAAAAGAAGGCTCTTTTTCAAGAAAAGGGGTAAGTCTATCCCCCATTTGTTTTCTTACCAGCGGCAGACTTCCAATGAAGGGGTCGGTTCTTTGTAGTTTTTTTCTTGTTTCCCCGATGCTCGTCCCTTCCTTTTTGACGCGAAGTTCGCCTTAAAGGCAAGACCAGGTGAAGGGGAGTTTCCTTACTTTCAAGGTGGACCCGGCCCGCCTTCCAGAAAAGTACTCCTTCCTTCGGAAAAGGACCGCTGGCTTCTTAACTTGTGCGGACGTTCACGCGCTCTTTTTCAAGATCGGTGTCGTGAAGACTTTAAGCACGGGGACGATTCCGCGGTTCTGTACAAGTCGTTTTTTTCTACTGAGAACGGGATTGCCGCCCACGCGGGCCCGGCTGTGGTTTGAGTCCTTTTCTGCGAGCCTGGGGAATCTCTTTTCGGAAGAGATGAAGCTTTGGAACGTACCTTGAATTTGGACCCAACCTCAATCAGTGGAAATGGGGCCCTTTCCCGAAGAATCCGCATCGCCTCCCGCGCGAGCGGGCGGATGTTGCTTATGGGTTTACTTCGAACCGACCAGCACGTTGGAACCATCTCCCGGTACTCTCCGAGATCAACGGCGGGGCGACTTCCCACCCGGTCTCCGGTGACGGTTGATAATCTGGGAACCCGTCGTCTACTCGTTCGTCCGCCCCGCCTCGTTTTCCTGAGCCTGCGCTGTTCTTTTCGTCGGGAAAACGAACCACTCCCGAGGTCGAACGGCGGTTCGCACTTCGACGACGGGTTAGTCGCCTATCATTCCCGCGCATTAGCTCCTCCCCCAAAGCGGACGATTAAGTCCCCCCCGGATAGCCGCCATCGACGGTCGTTCTCTTGGCCGACCCGTTCCTTGGAGGAAATGCCTTCCCGTTGTACGCATTTCAGCGCCCGATTGTTCTTCCCCCAATCGAGGAGGGTTAAGTCAAGCGTTTTTCCCTTTTGACGAGGGCGTTTTCCGCCTGGAGGAACTTTCCCGGGTTCACGCTCGTTTCGCCGGCGGTGGCTGTCTTGATAGGGCAGCCGCGGCCACGACGCCGTCCCACCCCCCCGCGACG
>Ga0179593_1554584_pt1 | contig 20527 bp, 28 predicted proteins | sample CZODoug2_1_08_16_FD_185931 | JGI IMG/M metagenome (GOLD analysis project Ga0179593, IMG submission 185931) | Vadose zone soil fungal communities from Angelo Coast Range Reserve, California, USA - CZODoug2_1_08_16fungal (PacBio error correction) | ecosystem: Environmental > Terrestrial > Soil >... | reverse complement strand
TTAGTCCGAGTTTGTAACCGCCCTGTGTGAAGGTTACCTCTTTTTTTTTCAGTTCGGTCCTTCTTCGACACTCATTCCCAACTCTCCGGCCCACAGTTATCAGCTCTCCACCGGTCGTCGTACCCGAACATTTATTGGTCCCACGAGCCGACCTTCATTCGATTTTCATATTTTTCCCGGCTCGAATTAACCACCACCCTTTCCGTGGTTCCAAACGAATGCGGAGCTGGCGTGTTGGCCGCAGAGGATCTCTTCGTACAATACGGGGCTAGGGTTCCTTTCTGAAGGTATTTTCCTATTCTTTTTTCCGTCGTAGCAGACTTCCTTTTTGACGATCCTTGCTGAACTGTTTTTTTTTGTGAAGCTGATTGGTCTGGTTGTGTTTTAAGTGCCGGTATTTCCCGCCCCCGCAAGAGAAGTCCTCCCCCCCTTGGCGTTTAAGAAAGAGAGTTTATTTTTATAAGGATGCTATCGACCCCAGTCTTGGGTGGATTTGCCGCCATACTCCCCTCCCCTTTTTAGAGTCCCGGTGTTTCCTTCCTCTTCCGAGTTTGAATCCCTTCCCCCCTCGCCCTTTCTTTCTTTGCGAGCAAGGATTTTAGTCCCCACCCCCTTCTCGAAACTCTCGTCCTCCCCCTTTTCCCATCTTCCCCCTACCAGTTTTGTTCCCCCGGCCTAGAACACCCCTGTACCCAACTATTATTTTGTGGTGCCGCGGTTCACTTTGCTCTTGGTGTTACCGCTTTTTTCCAACGAACTCACCCAGTCTGTCATTCCCTTCGTTAAGCTAGGGCCGTTTGTAGTTTGGCAAAGAAATTGCCCAACTTTTCACAGGTCCCTGCGAGGATCCGCGGTTGGGACCTGCCAGAATTACTTTGTACCCGGCTCGCTGTTTCCCTGACCCAGCTGTCCCTTTTTATCTTCTGACAACGTCCATTCGCGATCCCTCGCATTTTTCTCGTCCTCCATATCCTCCTTTGCCCTAGTTTTAACGTACCTCACCCTTCCTGCCGGCATCTCTCTTCGACTCCGATTTTTTGATTTTTTTTCCCCGCCTCAAATATTTCCCAAAAGGGAAGGGAAAGTCCCCTTTTCTCGCGTTGTTTTCCCCTAATTTCTGTTTTGTGTTTTTTAAGGTAAAGGAGACTCTACTTTTTTTGGCGACCCGCTGTACTCTTTCCGCATTTTTCATACCTTTTTTTTTTCGTTTTCTGGTTTACGCAGTCGCCTTTTTTCACCTTTCATGATGACTCTCCTACCTATTACGGTTTCGCCTCTCCTTCTTTGTATGGTTAAGCCCTTCACGGCCTCCCGGTTTCCGAAACCCCTTCTTCCCTCAAAATTTTTTTTTCCCTCTCTCCGTGTTGGTGGTAGTTTATGATGATCTGTCTTGTAGTTCGTTTTTTTGTCCCGTGGCTTTTTTCTGGGCACACCTCCCGGCTTTCATTACTTGGCGCAATTATTTTCTCTCCCTTTTTTCCAATTTTAATTTATCGTTTTCTCTTACGAGTTATCCATTTTTGAGGAACCTAGGCCCTTCCTCTACATCTGATTATGTCGAATTTCTACCCTTGGCTTCCATGTTGAATTCATTTACTTCCTTGACTTTGCCTTGAGACCTTTCCCTCGTGCCTGTTCCCCCGCGAGGCCAACCAGTTTTTCCGTTCCTTGCCCAGTGCTGATTTTGCCATGTCCCAACTAGGTAGCATCTTTTTTATGTTGAAGGACTGTTCTTCGAGTACGTCTGCTTACCTTTTCAGCCCTCTTAGTCGGTTTTTCCCTGTGTTCTACCTCATTAGGGTTACGACTTACGGTTCTTCATGAGTCAGCGGTGGTCTGGCCCTTCCTCCGTGCACAACTTTGCTTTTCATGTGCCTTGATCTCAAGTCCCTAGGCCTTTTTTTTCGCCAGGTTTTTTTTAGTTTTCCCCCCTCCACTAGCGATCTTGCGACCCGGATTTCTGTAGTTCTCGTTTATTTTCTTAAGTAATACCTCCCAGTCCCCTTGGAGCGTATTTTTTTTTTTCGGCGCTCCCCTTGACCCCCAAGGTAGACGTTAGATGTTTCTAGGTTTTTCTTCCTCTTCTGTTTGTCTCCCGGCGCCGACTTTTTCTGGCTACTTCTTCCCTTTCCCCCATTGCCTTCCCGGTGAGGTCCACCTTTGACTAGTTCCTTCTTGAGTTCTCGAGTTGTAAAATCCACAATCGTATGTTGTTTCAGATATTCTTTCCCCAAGGGCCCCCCCTTTTTCAATTATTGCTGTGTGTTTCCCCCTTTACTGAGTTCAATGATTTTAGGGGTTTCCCTCGTTACCTTTGACCCCCCCCGACCCATCCATTTTTGTCAAGACAGTTTTTTGTTTTCTCCATATCTGGTCGGACGGCCATGTTTTTTTCTTAATCTCTTACCTATTTCCCCCCCTTTCAAGTCCGACTTTTTGCACCGACTTTTCCCGATCTGTACTCCCTAGTTCCCCTTTTTGATGCCCCGGCGTGAACGACGTTTTGGGGTGGCCCCACCTCCAACGTTTTTTTGGTTTTTTTCGGGAGCCGGGAGGGAATTTTTAGGAGTCTTCAGTAAGGTAGATCGTGTGCCGCAAGTCGTTTTGTTGGATCCTTTTGACTCTTTTTTATTTTCTGGGACACGAAGTAATCGTCGACCCTCACTTTCCCGAACGTCCTGCGGAATTGTTCTTGTTTTTCCCCCCACCCTGTTTCCTCCGCCTCCGTTTCCCTACTGCATCTTTTTAGAAATTTTTGGGCGGTTCTTTGTCTTATGGCGTGCGGGTCGGCGCTTTTCGACCCTTTAGACTCCAAACAACCCCCACCCCCACCTCACCCCCCCAAACCCCCCACACAACCACACGCTTTGCCTTTTAGCTTCACATCTTTTCTCGTTCTTTCTTCTGTACGCCTACCTTCCATGTTGCAAAAATTGACAAGACCCCTTTTTGGCAAAGACCTGTTGCGCAGGAGCGTTTCTCTTTTTGGTTTGACGTTCTTCCCCAACTTTTCGGCGCCACCCCTTGTTTCGCCTTTTTCTCGCGTTTCGTTTGATCTCCTCCCCTCGTCAGGCTCATGTCTTCCGTGTAGGGGTTACAGTCCCTAAAATCCCCTTTAGGTGCATCGCGATTTCGTAGCAACTCTTTTTGAACTGGAGTCCTTCCCTTAACAGAGGACTTGCGTTCCCTTTTTTTGAGACTGATCGAAAGGTTAGGCAGTCTTCAGCTTTTTTCTTTCCCAAGCTTCGTACGCAGTTCAAGCAATTGAAACCAATACCCCCTTCCCTTTACTGCTCGGGTACCGTTACGGGATTATTTGCTCTTCCGAGACTCTTTCCTTTCTTCTAAGTGTCTTGAAAAGATGGTCCATTAGTTTTTTCGCTCACAGGGCTTTCTATTCTTTCGTTTTTTTTTCTTGGAGACGGTGGTTGGGGTCGGGGGGTTCGGGGGTGTTTTCCATTTGTATTCCCCTGATCGACTGCTTCGTCTCGCTACCTTTACTCATTTTCCCCTTAGAGTAAGAAGGTAACTAGTCTTTTCTGAGTCTTTCCTTGGCCCACTCCTTTTTTTATTTTTTTTCTTTGTTCTCGTCACTCTCCTTTTTTTTTTATTGTTCTCCTCCCCTTCCTTTTTTTTTTTTTTTTTTGTATGCATTCGAGTTCCCACTCTCGGAAATCGACCCTCTTTAAGTTTAATGTCCTTTTCCCTTAACAGAGTCTTTCCATGGGCCCCTTCCTTGAATACTTTTCCGAGGCGTTTTTGTTTTCCCCGCTGCAAGAAGTCGGGTCTCCCTCGGTGATGTTTCCACACAACTTTCCGCGCCTTGTTTCGAACCCTAAGTACGCCTTGCCCCCCTGACGCGCCCTACCGTGGCTCACACGATCAGCCTTCTTGGTTAGGGTACCTTTTTGAGCGTAACGTTGAGATGTGTTCAACTTTTTTTTCCCTCTTTTCGGCCTGGGGAAGATTCGAGCTCCGTGCTGAATTGGTCCCCTACTCTATTTCTTTCTGAGCCTTTTTACCTCACTCCTCTTCCGGCGTTTTTTTCCGTTAGTTTCGTGCCCCTCCCCTTTTTCTTCCGCGGATGCACCAAATGCTAGTACTTTTTTAAAAATACTTCTTTGCAACGTTCCTTCTCGACGCGCTTACCTTTTGCTCCTTTATCGACAACTCGAAGTTTTTTTCTTCCGGACGTACTTTTTTGTCGCCTGCTAAGGTTTTGGCCCCTAAGTACTCTCCCAAAAATAGATTTTCCAACTTCCCTCCTCTACTTTTTACCGGTCTTAACGGGATTGATGATCTCTTCTTTTCCTTGAGGAGGTAGTGTCCTCTTTCAGGCGCGCCGATTCTCTTGGTTGGCTCTCCCTACGGCGGCCCTGTGTCACGTCGCCCTTGCCGCCGACCCCCGCCCCTTCCCCCATCGCCCCTTTCCCTCGCGCCACTAACCCCGCTAGAGGAAGATTTTCTTGCGTAAAGTGAGGGTGACTTTTCTTTCATGGGCAGGAAGCAAAGGACCAGTTCGTTTTTTATTTCCCTCCTGCCCTACCAGGACGAAAGATTTTAGTTTAATTGCCGACCCCTTCGACGATTGCGTGTCCCAAGATTTATCATCCCGCCTTTCCCTCGGCTTTCTCCTTCCCCCAAAGTGTGACGCTGTTTTTCAGCAGGAGCTGGAGTTTTGGCCGCACCATATTTATGAGACACTTTTTTTTTTTGGTCTTCCCACAGCTTTCATCTGGAGGTGTTTTGTCCTCCTCTCCGTCCCTTCTTTTCTTTCTACATTAGACCCCCCCCGATTTTTTCCCCCCCCTATGGTCCTTTTCTTACCTTCGAGAAACCTTTGATGGGGTTTTTTTTTTTTTTTTTTTTATGTGGGTTTTCTCGGTCGGTTCGACTTTAGTTTCCGACCGTCCCGTGGAAAGTCCCCAATCATTTTGCCCCGCGCCCTTTCTCTTTTGCCCCTTTTTTTAGGACTATTGCTACCTCGTTGGTGATTGAGTTTGCATTTTCTTTTACCTCCCCCCCCGCGTCAGGGGTCGGGACATCCTTCTCGGCGGACTGGCCTGGCCCCTTACTTTTCCTCGCATGCCGGCCCGTGGAGAATGTGAGACACCACAACAGGATCGACCCTGGTTTTTTGTAAGAATTTCCTCGTCACGTAGGGTCGTTATACCCTGCTTAACTCTTTCGTCGGACTTTGGTCGTTGTGAAAGAATCCTTTTTTTACCATTTCTCTGATCGGCGTCTTCGTGGTTCAGCCTCATTCCCTTTGGCCCCTCACTCCGTGGCGCTGGATTTTTCCTTTTCTCTGCCCATCCCGAGTTGTGCGGTCGAGGTGGTTGGAAATGCTTGGCCCCGTTCATGCCGCCAATTCGCAACTTGTTCCCTCTCATTGGTAGTTTTCTTCCCTACTCTCGTTTCCCTGCCCCTTCCCTACGTCCTCGGCATCCCGTCCTGCATATGTCCCCGTTGAGTTTGTTTCAACTTTCCTTCCCCCCCCGTGCCCGGGGTCGTACCTTTTTTTTTTTCGCACTTCCTTTCTGTCGTCTTTTGGTCCCCGTGTCAAGGAAGTCTTTCTTCTTGTTTTTTTCCCGAGGATTAACTTCTTTGGGCCGGCGACCTCTCGTTAGGTTTTTGCTACTACGTTCGTCTCCGTCCGGCATTTATTGAGTCCGACCTATGTCACCTTGCTCGTGCTTTTACTTCGCCTGTCTTTTGAGGGTATTTTTACTCCCCAAGACCGTTGCCCCTTTGCCGACCACCCTAACACAAGTCCCCTAATCTCTCTTCCCCCCGTGTGTGTTCTGATAGTTGTCTGTATGGGTGTTTCCTCCTTTTTGGTTTGTAGGCAACCCCCCCGCTAGCGTTGCCTCAACGGAGACTTTAGTACGTGGATAGGTTCTTTTTTGTTCCGTGAGCTCAGTCCGCAAGCCGTATTGTTTTTCTCGCTCAAGTTTCTATAGGGTGTACTCGGGTCGCATTCCTCCCCTGAATCATCAGTTTTTTTTCCTTTTCCCCACATCTCAGAACTTTTCTTTGGAGTTCCCCTTTAATAGTTTCTTGGTTTTATGAGTTGGCGCACGTTTTTTTTTTCCTCAGTGCCATCGTTTTTTAAAAGATCTCCTTTTCGGATCCTCTCCCTTGGCGATTTTTTTAATCAGATCGGAGGGGCCTCATTCTACCACTTTCTTTTCTTCAACTGCGGGCACTTACCGCTTGTGGTCGGCCCTGCCGTTTTTTTCAACCCCTTTAGTTTTTTTTCTTCTTCCGCTGATCCGAGCTCCCAGGAGTGATTTCCCGCGTGTTGCGTTTCAAGCTCGCCTTATCCTGATCGTGGGCCTGGCTTTCTTGTGATTTTGTATTCTGCTACCTCCAGTCTTTCCCATTTAGTTAATTCTTTTCGGCTTCACCATGGATTCCTGCCTATGACTCGGTTTTTCCAGGGATCTTCCTTGTTGTTTTTTGCCTAGCTGCGCCTCCCATTTCCCTGGCGCGACTTTTAGGAATTTTTTTTTCTTTCGACCAGGGTCCTTCCTTATTTCGGGAGTTCTCCGTCTGCCGGGACGCTTGCCCTCACCCCCCCCCCGTCTTCTGCCGATAAAAGAGACGTTTCGGGTGGGCTTTGCTGTGCCCGTGGTTGACCGCAAATTTTTCTCTTGAGAGGGCCTCCTTTGCCGGACCCCCCTCCCCACCTACTTTTCCGCATCGACCTTTTCTTTGCGGTTTTTTTCGTCCTCATGGGGTTTTCATTTTTTAATTGTTTGGATTTTCAATTTTTCCAGACTCCGACGAAGTATGGGTTTCCCCCCCTTCTCGTCCGATCTTTTTCTCTCCCATCGCTCCTTTCGTCCTTTTTTGCCTTCTGGTGACCAGGACCAATTCACCCCTGTTTTGGCGATTGGTTCTTTTTTGTTTTGAAAGCGGGAGGATAGCCGTATTTATCCTGTGCACGGCCCACGTCTCTTTTGTGAACTTTTGCGTCGATTAAGTTTACTGTTTTCCCCCTCCCCCCGTTTCCCGACCTCTGGTCCTTTGAATTCCTCTAGGGAGGTGGAAAAAATGTTCTCTTGGCCGCTTTTTTCCGTATTGGTAGCAGGTCTTCGACCCTCCTCTTTTTTGTGCCATTGACTTTGCCCCCGCGCACCGCCTGTTTTCTTTAGTTCCCCCGTCGAGCCTCTGCTCGCCCTTTGATCTAGGAGTTACGACTAATAAATTCCTTAGAACTCCTCGACCTCAAGGCGGTCCCCTCTTTGGCGTCAGAGTCCGGGTTCCTCGAGTTTTTTCTCTTTTTTTTTGTAACCCTTTTTCCCCCAAAATCGACGTGTTCTTCCCCTTTGGGCTCCAGCTCCCCCGTTTTCTGTATTTTTTATTTCCCGACGATACAGCTGAGTAATTTTTTTCCGAGGGAGTGGTCTTTCTACAAGCACTTGGTCGCGTAGTGCTTTTTTAACCCGCCCCGATCTTTCCCTCTTTTCCCCCGTCGGTGGTAGTCTCCCTGCCGTTAGGCTTAGGCCACTTCATTTTTGCAGCTAAACTCCCTTTCTGACTATTAGACTCCGGTTCCCTGACTTTTTCTCCGCGTTCGCGACAAGCTTTTTTTTGCCAATTCGTGCTCAGATGGACTTGTCGGCGACCCGGGCGGAGTTTTTTTTTTTTTGCCACAAGTCAATCGAGAAAGGTTCCGGCAGTCGCCCGATGGTACCTGCCGGAAGCTTCCTTTGCCTATCCAAATTGCAGAACTTTCCTGGAAATACTTTCAGTTCTCTGCTCCCCTGGTTCCGCTGAGAAGTGGCCGTCTTTTGTGTTTTTAGACTCTTTTCTGTTCCTTTTAAACGTTTCCTCTCAGCTTACTTTTTTTTCACGGACACGCGGACTGCAGAGGCGAGGTTCCGTGTAAGGACGTACTAGCCCCTTCGTTTTTTGTTTTTTGCTTCCGACCCTTGAGCGGGTTTGTTTTAGACGCTTTCTTTCAACAAACAAGATTTGCCCCTGGTGCTGCTCCCCTCCTTCCCATGGTGATAGGGGAGACCGTTTAGAACCATTGTTTTTTTTTCCTGTTTCCGGAGGCCGTGTTTTCTTTTAATTTTACGTTCGGTTGGTTCATCTCTCCATTTCCCTGTCCTTTCTTCGGCCTTGTTTCCTATGAGGCTGTCCTACGATTACTTCCAGGCGACGTTCAATTCCCTTTCTGCCTGTTTCCTTTCGTCAGTTCCTTCTGGCTTTTTTTTCCCCCTCTGCTGGTATTGTGCTGGTCTTCCCTGGTCTTTCCACCATCCTTGGTAACCGTGCGCTCTCTGTGGGTACGGCTCCTTTGATGCGTAATAAACGCGTTTACATGCCTAGGTTTCGCCGCGCTTCTTGTTTGAGTCCCTTTCAGCCCACCCTCCTCTTCTTTAAGAATCCTTTGATCTGCCATTTTGATTTCTTGATTTCCATGCCTTTTTCGAGGCAGTTGGTGATGAGAGTTTTGTACCCCTCGCGACGATCACATTGGCGATGTGAGCTTTTGCGCGTTTTCCCCCCTGGGTGCGTCTGTTCCCTTTTTTTTTTTGGCCGCCGTCCCCGCACGGCCTCGCGTCCCCTCCCCCTCCATTTCTCCCCGATTGCAAGCTTCCAATTGCCCTGCGTAGACTTTTTTTTCCGCAAGGAAAGGTTCTTTTAGGACCCCGATTTTTTTCGTTCTTCGTTTCGATCCCTTCCAGGTTTCTCCAGGATCCGACGCGTACGAAAAACTTTTTTTTGCTTGTGTCTGAGTACGATTAGAATTCTTTTTCCGACTCCCCCTGTTCAGGTCTCCTCTTAGCTGTTAGTTTTTTGGGAGCCCATATGTATGTGTTTTAAGGGGCTTTTGTTGCCCCCTTCTTTCGTCCCGAGGTATTTCCCACAGTTCCGTTCCCAGTCCGAAGGTCCTAGCAGACCATTGCCGCAAAACTCTCAAAAAGAGGATTTTGCTCTTCGGAACCGTAGGATTCTTTTTGTGTGTTTTGTAGTTTTTCTCCCTACTTCCCCTCTCTTTTTTTTTCTGGCGCATTTTTTTTCCCATACGCCTCCCTCTGCCCTTTCCTGGGATGTTAAGAATATCGTCAACCGACGTTTGATTGTTTTGCGTTTGCCTTCGTCCGGCCGCTGGCGCTTTTTTTAATTACGTGTTCTCTCCCTGTTTTGTAGGAAGCCTCTCGCGGAACCTGGCACCGTCAGTCGCGCCCTTTTTTTTGGAGGCGAGCGTTTAAAACAGCTCTGAACAGGCGTCTTCCCGTACGTCGACCAACTAGTCTTCAAACGTCTCATTTTTTGTCGTCCGCACCCTAGACGAGGCGATTCATGAGTTGGGAGTGAATTATTGCCGTCTGAACTCACTTTGAGGACTTTTCCTCCTTTTATCGGCCCCCGTGCTCTTGGTTTTTCTAGTCAAATCCTTTCCACCACTTTTTGAGATTTTTTTGTCTCGCACTTCCCCATTAATTTAGTTTTCTTTTTTTTCGGGAACCATTCTTTCCCAACGTCGCTACAACCGTGAAAATTTTTGCCCTCCTCCTACTCCGATGTTCTTGCTATAATCCTGAAGTACTACAGACGTACTCGCCTGTCCGGGCAGCCCTCTTGGGATCCATGGCGACGTTTTTCCCCTTTTTCCCCACTCCCCCCTTCGGGACCTTAACACTTTTCCTCGGGCCTGGCACCTTTTCCTTTGTCGTCTGCGGGTTTTCGGTCAGAGGTGACTTTTTTTTTATTCTTACCCGCGTTACGCGCATCGTGCGGCGACAGTGTTAGTTTTTTTTTCTTGTAGGCTTTTTTCCCATTCATTTGGATCTCGCTCTTCCCCCAACTTTCTTCCCTTTTCTCTTTGCGTGGTACCTGCAAGCGTTGAGAGGTTTTTTTGACAACCCTTCTTTTTTCCCAATGTCCTCCCTCCCACTACTTACCTTTTCCTGCCTCCGTTTTTGTCTTATAGCTAGTTTTCTTTTCTTTCGTGGAATTTTTTGTAAAACGACAACGGTTAGCTCCTTGTCGAAGCCACTGCGTCGAAGAATCTCTGCTCTTCGAGGCCTCATTTGCCTGACGCTTCCGAAAGTCTTTCTTTCCTTTCCGCTCTCCCTGGTGTTTTGTCGCTTGCCACCGTAGATCCCCCCCGTTGAAGCGGCTCTCTGTTTAGAAAATGAACCAGACGACTGCCCCACTTTACGTTCCGCTTGGAAAATTCTTGTGCAAGTTTTGATAGTTTGGCTTCTTGTCCCAAAACTTTTTCGGGCCTTTAACCTGAATGATTCGCTTTTCCTTCGAATGCCAGATCTTCTTGTCACTCGGTCGCTTTCTCCCTCACGTTTTTCGTTATGGCCCCGCGGATTTGTTCCACACCTCAGTCTTCCTTTTCTCCGTCCGGATCTTTTTGTAAGATTTTTCCTGGAGGTTTTTTTTTGGTGCCCCCCACGCGCCTAGTTTTCCTTGGTCAAGGATATCCTCTTTTCTTTTAATCTGAGTCTTCACTCCGTCCTTCTTGGCTTCTTTTCTTTCAATGAACAATGGGAGGAGGACGATTCTGGTTACGCGGACTGTGCGATCTTTTTTCATTTGCCCCTGACCCTTTTTTTGCGCGGACTGATTCCCCCTGGAATTCGCCTTTGACAGTTTTTGACTCTACCCCGGACTTTCCCTTTTTTGCTCGTTGCCTGTCACACAAAGTGGGGATCTATGCCACCCCGTCCCTGAAAGTTTTTTCTGAGTTGTGTGCCCCTCCCCGGGAAGATTCCTTTTTTTTTTATTGGATCCTTTTGCCTTCCAAAACTTCACCCACCACCATACCAAATGGTCTTTTCTCCTTCAATGACTTGAGTTCTATCAACAGGAATCTTGGTAGGAAGGATTTTTTCCGACTTCGGCTTTCTTTCACTTGGAAGGCAAGATGACGTTTGGCACCTCCCCCCTAGTAAACGATTTCCCTGCCGTCTTGGCCCACGCTCACCCCTCTCTCTTGGTTATTGTCAAAAGGTGGCTCTCCCAGTTTTCGGGAGGTTACTGGCTTCCCCCGTCCGTTACGTCCTTGATTTTCCCCGTGTCTGTCGGCTCCCCAGTTCTTAGCTGATATGTTTTCCCCTCGACCAGTTCCAAGTTGTTTGACTTTTCCGTCTAAGATGCACGAATTTTTGGGTCCCGTTACTGCACACCCTGGGCGGGGGAACCACTTATCTTTCCTCTCGTGTCTTGAAAATTTTTACCTTGATCTTTTTTGTGTCGGAGGATCTCGCTTTCTACCGTGCGGTCGGCCCTTGCCAGTTCGACTTTGGCCCCTGAGAAGGAAGCCTTTACCCACCCAGTATCGGGAACGTGGTCGGCGTTCCTTACCTTCTTCCCTCCCTCTAGCCATTTCATCGCATCCCCGCCAACGAAATGTGGGCCTCATGTGTTCGGACGGCTCTTTTTTTTTTCTGTGGCTGTGGTGGCCGGAATTCCAAAATCTCTTCCTCCCATTTGTCCTTTTTCTGCGGTTCGTGTGATCTAGTGAACTCGTTTCCCTTGAGCTTTCCTCTCCTATAGATTTAGGTGTCTCCCACCATTTGTCACTCCTCTTTTGGAAGTATAGCTTTTCCCCCTTTACGACCTTCACACAGCGTGGTTCTGTCTCCCTTCTCTACTCGGAGGCTTAGTGACCTATTTCTTTAGACCCCAATCCGGCGGATTTCCCCCTTATTTTTAGGAAGAAGAGTCCCACACAATTATTCCCCTTTTTACGGGTCCCCTGCCCACGTCTTTTGTTCGAGCTTTCGACCTGAGTCAGGTCGTCGCCTTCCTGATTCCATCTGCCTTTGTTGAGGACCTTTTCTTTTTTCTTCGTTTCCCTGAAGAGGAGCATTCGGTCATTTCGGGTTTAGAGACCCCCCCTTTCCATTTGTACTCGTTATGTACCGTCGCCCCCCCCTCGCCTCGGTTTTTTTCCGTCGGGCCAAAAGTCGTTCATTTTTTCTCGCCGTTTTCGTGTTGTCTTCTTTTCCCGTGGTTTGCGCTTTCTTTCGAGTTCAACTATCCGGAACCCTGCTCGTCACTTAAAGGCTGAATGGGACAAGGACAATATTTTCTTCAGAGGGACTTGTTGCCACTGAAGGACTACGTTGAGAGGCGTTCCTTCTTGCACGCTGCGTTGGTGCCGAGGGATCTCCCGTCTGGAAAAAACCTTTTCTCCCCATTTTTTCTCGATCCCCCCCAGTTGAATCACTTTTTATTTTCCCCCTATCGGAGGGCACGCGTGTTCCTTTGGTAAAGTTTCTCGACCGCGCCTCCTTTCGTACCCTTTTCGATGTTTCAATCTACCCCGTCGGGACTGTCTCTTCAGCTGTTTGGAGCCTCTGCGACTGGGTGTCTTTCTATGACGGTTTTTCCAAACTACCTCGCGCCTCCTGTCTTTTTCCGATCGGTTTAGCTTGCCTACTTCGTAGGTGTCCCCCATGTGCTGTAGGATTGCCATCCGGCCCCTGGGCGATCCTCCGCGCCCTTGAGAGATTTTTTTTTCACCTCTGCCCGCGGGATTTCGCCAGGCGACGGTGTCGCCCGTGCGCTTTTTCTTCCCCACTTCCCTAGAGGCAGGCCCTTTTCTTCGAAGATGTCCTTCGCCCAAGTTCTCTTTGGTACTTCCTCTGCTTGGGCGCGGTCCCCTCGTTTGATTATTCTTCCTTCCTCTCCGCAAAGAGAGATACCATTTTTTTTTGTTTTCTCGTGTCTTTTTTGGTTTTTTTCAGCCACGTGTCGCCAAAAGAACTTCAATCGGGCCGACACAGTAAATTTTTTAACCGCTCCTGTCGGATTTCTTTTGTAAATTTTTAGGCTTATCCTTTTTTTTGGTCCTCGCCCGAAGTTTGCTTCTACAGACCAGGTTACATTTTTTTTCTAAATTCTTCTACATTCTCCTTTCTGTTATACGGCTCGTCAATATACGCCGTAGACGATGGGTATTGTCACGATCCCTCTTTTCTTCTAGTCCGAGCTTGCTCTATGACCCCCCCCCCAAGTCTTCTTTTTTGGTATCCACCCACCTTCCGGATTTGGAGTTCGAAGGGGGTCGCCATTGATGTCTCTTCTCTTAGTACCCCCTTTAGTTTTTGCCCAGACGTGCCTTTCCTTGCCGATTTTTCGCAGATTCACTAGCCATTCTTTATTAGACCCTCTGCCTTTCCCCTGCTCTTAGCCCCCCCCCCTTCTTGACTGAAGCGGTAACTTTTGTAGTGGGTCTTCTCTCTTTGGTAGGGATTCCCGCGTTTTTAGCCGTTTGTCCCCTTTCTTTGATCCCTCACCTTCCCCTTTAGCCCCTTTCTTTGTTTTTTTTTCTCCAGTGATTTTATACGATTTCTTGGAGTCAGTCTCTTCCCTCTTCCCCTCAGCCCGAAAATTACGGGTTTTACAGTGTCTTCCTTCTCTTGAGCGTATTCCTTTATTATTCCCTCTCCGGCTGAAAGTTGTTCCTTTAGCTTTTCTTTTGAAAACCGGATCGCAACATTCTTTGTTCCGTCCTCCCCTTTCCTTGGGGGTTTCATCCTCCTCCCACCCATTTCTCCTAATGCTGTTTTTCTTGCGGGATGAATCTTCTTCAACGACTCACAGATTCGTCCTAGTTTTTCTTCTCTTTCTTCTTTTCTGGAGAGTTTGTTTTTACTCTTTCCCTTCCCCCTCTTTCTTGTGGATTGTAGCTTTTCATTCCTTCGAGTGTTTTTTGAGGGCCCGTTTGACATCTCAACTTCCCCTCCCCCCCCCTTGACCCCTAGAAGACATTGTTTTTTCTGTCGTGCTCCCCTCCGCTTGACTAACGACGTTTCCCCTCCGTATGACGGCGGGCATCTCTTTTTTAGCGTTGCGCTCCTTATTTGGTTTACCACTTCCGTCCCCCCTTTTTCCCTCCCCCCCCCCCCTTGAATCCTCAAATTGAATAGAGGTCGGTTCCACTCGTCTTCTGCTTCTGTTTGAAGAATGAGCTTTCTTGGTATCTTTCTTGTGTAACTCCCCTTATCTTGTGCCTTTCCCCTCCCCCCTGTGAGGTTTATGAGGAAGATCTTCCCCCTGGATCCTCATCTGCCTCTCCTTTGATTTTGGTTTTCCTTTCCCAGTTTGTCTGTATTGTGTGTTTCGGTTTCCTCCCCCCCTCCCCCGTGGGGTACACCCCCTCAACTACAAGACCCACCTTTATTCTTTTCCTAGTTGTTTTTTTCTACTGTAGTTTAGTAGTTTTTGTTTGACCCTTTGTTTCTCTTTTAGTCCAATCCCGGCCTTTTCCTCCCTCTTTTTCAGTCCCCCCTTAATTGTAGAGAGGATCGGTATTAGAGGATCCCCTTGCTCCGCGTCCCCTCCCCTTCAGCCAAGTACAGGCTTCTTTTTCTGTCCTCCCCATTTCTTCTGGTTTCTTCCCTTTTTTCCCTTCGACTGAACTAAGAGACGCCCCTTCGTGCCCGACGGATCCCCTTTTTCCCGTTTCCCTTTTTGAGTTGGTAGTACAACAACTTTTCCGGCTCCCTTCCCGTCCTGGCGCCATTTTTTCCTCCTTCGCCTGCCTACCTTTTCTCCAGAATATAAAAGTAGAGGTATTCGCTGCCTCATGTTACGGTGGTCGTCCCTGAAGTTTCCCCTCGTATAAGGTCTTAAACACCCCTTAGGAATGGTTTGCTTCCCGCTTCATGCAGCCTTCCTTATTTTTTCTGTGGGGAGAACCTTCGAATCCCTTCACTGAACGTCTTTTTACTCCTTTGTTAGTTCTTAGTAATCCCACTCTTTTTTCCTCCTCTTACCGTTCATCTTTTCTTCCTTTTGGCTTTTTCGGACCTTTTTACTCTGACGGCGTTTCTTACCCTTCCGTGACGTCCTGTTGTTTTCCCTCTGTTCCTTTTCCGGACTTTCCCTTCCCTTCCCCTTCAATTACTTCCTCTCTAAAGGGAAAAATGTTTTTAATTTGTTTCTTCTCCCGCTGTTCAGCACTCCCTCGTTTATGTTGTCCCCTTCTTCCAGTCAATTAAAGTTACGCTTTTTTATTTCTTCTTCAAACTGATGGGGAGATCCCTCCGGCACAGGACCCCCCAGACCAACATCCTTAGAAGTGCACTGGTGAGTCTCTCATCTGTCCTTCATTTTCTTCTACATCGCTTTTCCTTCCTCTGACGCGTTTGTCAAGAGGAGAACGTGGGAAAAGATTTCACCTTTTTCTGTTCCTCGTCCCCCCTTCTCCTTCGGTTTTCTGAGAAAAAGTCGTGTTTGGCCCTTCACCACGGTTCCCGTTTTTGGATCCCTTTTCCCCTGCTGTTGGATTTTCAGAATAGATCGTGGTTGCCCACGCCCATTGTTTCGTTCTTTGGCAAATCTTCCACCCTCGGGCTGTGATCCTGGGCGTTTTCACTTCTGACGTTTGCCTTGTTTATCCCTGCCTCCTTCCCTCATTGTTTTCTCCCGGAAAATGCGGGAACCCCCCTACGTTCTAGCTCGTCCCCCTTTTCCCTCTTCCTTTTGTTTTTTCCCAGCCACTCGATGGGCCGTGCGTTCCTTCCCCTCTACGTGACACAAAATGGCACCTCCCTTTTTCCGCCTGCCTAAGTAAATGCTTCCCTCCTTTATCGTCGTTCTCTTTTACTGAACCTTTCTCCCTCCGACCTTCGACATCACGCCTTCCCCTCCTGTGGGCGACTGGCTCGTATCGGAGACCTTTTCCCCCTCCTTGTGGCGTTTTATTTAAACGGAGAATCGTCCCTTCCTGCCATCCCTCTTTTCTATTTTTCTAGCACGAACCGCTCTTTGCCTATCCTCCGTGATTTTTTCTTTCCCATCCTGTTCCCTGGCCCCCTTTGTTGTCTCCTTCTTCTCTTTCTCCCTACGCAGAAAACGCCGGAACCGAGGCGGCCTTGTCCCCGGTTTGTTCGTCGCCTGCGACTTTCTCTCTTATCGTCGCTCCTTACGTTTTTTTTTTTTTTTTCCTTCCCGACTTGCGGCTTCTCCCCCACCCCAATAGCCATTTCCCCTCCCCTTTTTTCCCTTCCCGGAGGAGTTTTCGAGATTCACGGCGACTTCCAACGGTCAGTATTGCCACTCTTTAGGCGGCGCTTCCGGGCGTCTTTTTTTTTTCAAACTCTTCGCTACGCGCGGCGTCTTCCTCAGCCCTTTCCTCTTTCTTCGTCAGAGAAAAAGTTAACTCTGTTTTTTTTCCTTGGAAAGTGTTCCTTCCCACCCTTACTTCCCCCCCGACAGCGTCACTAGACCTTCCCCCTCTTTTTTTGTTTTTGAGCGAGGATCTCTTTTTTTTTCCCCCCTTTAACTATGATCTACCTCCCTTATTTTCCCCTTTCACCCCGTAACTTCCCGTTTTCGAAGGTGGTTTTTTTTATCCCTCCCTGGTACCAGGAGGAGTATACTCAAGCCTTTCGGTTCCCTATTTTCTCTCCGCGTCCTTTAAACAGCTTCGGACTGTTCTGGCTAAAAAAAGCTTGTTGTGACATTGTCTATCGTTCTCCCTCTTTTCCCCGGAGATGGACTGTGTTACCGCGCTGTACCCGGGCTCTTTTTTTTCCTGACTGTCAAGTAGGTGACTTATTATTCCTCTGTCTTGGTTTGTCTTTTGCCTCCCTTTTCCTTTCCCTCCCGTAGAGAATCCTCCTCCCTCAAGCCTGACCCTCGTTTCCCCTTTTTTTTTCGAGTTAGTTCTCTAGCCTTCCTCCCCCTCTCGCTTATCACCAAAGTTTCTTTTTTTCCATGATAATTGTCAACCCTGGATCGTCTTCCTTTAGAGCTAATTGATCTTTTCTTGGAGTATCCCAGCTCCCCTTCCCAGAAAGGTGTCTCCCCCTCTCTATGCCCCCAACCCAACAGACACTCTTCCCATTCCTCTCTTCCTACTCGCCTCTCCCCCCCTTTGAAGGTATTCTTTTCTTGTGTTATAATGTCCGTTTTTGGATTCTTTCTCCCTCTTAAAAACTCTATCCTCTGCTCTTCGTTGACCTTGCGCACAAGGTTTTTTTGTGGAATTAGTTTTTCCGACTGAACGTGCCATCTCGTGACTCTCCCCGTTTCATGCCTAGTGCAGTATGAGTTTCCCCTTCCCTCTTCGTTCCTCGTTTTCCCCATTTCTGTGATTTCCCTCAAAAGTTTTTGTGCCGTCTTCTGCGTAATCCTTTTTCCCCTTTTCTCTTGCCAGTATGAATTTTCCGCGACCCGCCTCGAGTTTGGCTGCCTCCCCCCGAGTACCTGATCCTTCTCCCCGCCCTTTTCCTCCCTGCTCCTCCTCTCAAAGTTGGATGTTTCCACTTTAGTGTCGATGGTTTCTCCTGTGACATCGCTTGTTTCTTTTCTTCGCCCCTCCTCTTTCCCTTGGTTCTGACAGTACTTGTCAGTAGGTTTCTTCTCTCCCCTGATTCAGAAGCTACATTGACCATGACTTTCGTCCCCCGGCTTTGTCGACCCCCCACCCCTTCCGTGTGGGAGGCGATAGTGTTTCCTTGTTTTTTTTCCCCTTTCCATTCTTCTTCTCTCCCTTAAGAGCCTCTTTTTCCCCTTTTCCCGGGCCAACAGTCCTCTCCCTTTACCCTTTTTGTCGTTTTTTATATCCCTTCCTCTGGGTGGTTGGAGTATCCTTTACCGGGTCTCCCCCTCATCTAACATTCAATTTCTCCCTTCCGTTCTGGGTCCCTACTGCCCCGGTCTCTCCCTTTTCCGGACCCGAGAAGAGCTCCCCCAACCCCAGATAATAGCAACAGGATCCTTTACCGGGTGTCCTAGTACAAAGTTAAAAAGGCTTTTCCGGCGTGCCTCCAAACATCTCTGCAGTTTTTTATGTGCTCCTTTCCTTGAGAATTCAAAGTCCCCCCTACCCAGATGTTTCCCCCCCCTTTTTCTTCTCCCCCGATTCTCGTTTTTCCCGACAAGAAAGGACACCCTCCGGTGTCCGTCTCTTTTGTTCTGTCCTCGCCTCGATTCTTGCCGTCTCTTTCCCTCCCTTTTCCCCCTCCTCAAAAGTGAATTTGCCTCGACTTCCTCTCCTTTTGTCGTTTTGTTTGTGTCCCTTCTGATCAGCTCCCCCTCCTTACTGTCCTCCCTTCGGTTCATCTGTTCTTTTCTTCCCCATGCCAGTGTTTCCCAAAAATGACAAAATCACAGGCCCTTTCCTCTTTAATCGACGGCGTTTTTTCTGCTTGATGTCTTCTCTTTTTTGAAAGCGAAGTTTGCTCTTCCCTTTTCCCACGGAACGAAATGACCCTGAACTGTGGCGTTACCTCCTCGGGTCTTTCCTTCCTTTTTTCCCTTCTTTGATTTTCACTGGATCCTCGCATCTCTCTCACACTATTTACACTGGCGCTTTGTGTTCCTTCTCTTCCTCTCTCTCCTGTGTTCCATTTCCCTCCCCAATCCCCGTAGACGTCCCCTGTGAAATTCCCTCCCCTTATCTTTCTTTTTCTCCCTTTTTTTTTTCTCTGTAGGTTATTTGGTCGGCACGGGTTTTCCCTTGGCCTTCCACCTTCTCGATTTCGAAGTCACCGCTCCTTCATAAGTGGATTTTATCCCCCTCCCCTCTTCAGTGCCTCATCTTTCCCTTTCGTTTTTACCCATCCCCCTTTCTGATCTTCCCCCACCCCCGAAGGCGCATCGAAGTCGCCCCTTCATTTTCAATCTCTGACGCCCCCCTCCTAGATTCGTTTTTTAGGTTTGTCACCTTTTCTTTACCGGGCAGTTGATGGGTTTTTGTGTCCTTTTCCCCCCAATTTTAGAACCCCCCACCCACCCCACACCTCACCCCCCCCCCCCGCGCCTGCTTTTTCCCCCCTCGGTTATCTCCCGTCGAGAAGGGGCGTAATACTCCTTCTGTGAAGCACGCCTTTTCTTACCAAGTCGATTCTTGAGACTTTTAAGGTGGTTAGTCTTCGTGCCATCTGATTTTTCCCCTTACGGGCCCCCCCCCCCCCTTTAATTCAAACGATAACGGAGGTGATGGCCAGGGCGTTGTGCGTGCCCCCCACTCGCAGTATCCTGCCTCCCTTTTTTTTTCCGGACGAATATTTTAGTTTCTTTGACCCGTTATTAATCACCCCCCCCCGATCGAAGATAGGTCTTAGGTCTGAACACCCCTTTTAGCCTTTCTCTTGAGATTTTTCTTTTTGAACTTTCGATTTGGTCGCCCCCCCCCCCGTCTGCCCCGCATCCCCACTTCTTCCTTTTTCGGTTCTGAGGGCAATTACTTCCCATCTCCACGTCGCCGCCCCTTTTACTACCCTTCCTTTTGAGGAGTTAATCCAACCACGTCTTTTTCCCGAAGTCCACCCTCTATAAACCGGCCCACTCTCCCTTTTCTTCTTCTCGGGATTTCAAAGGGGCAAACTTCTTTGGGGCGACACCCTTACCTTCCGGTGAACCCACCCCCCCCCAAACCCTTATTTCAGCCTGTTTACCGACGGTCTTGGGTTTCTCCCCCCCGCATGGCCTTCCTGACTTTTTTTATCTCCCTCTCAAATGAAGAAATATGACCAGGGACGCCTTTTCCGGGAAAGCTTTTAGCCCCTCCATTTTGGTTTCTTTTTCTTGAAAGACCTCTCCTGTCTTTTTTTGAAATACCCCCCAACTGGCCCCATTGTTCTTCTCCTGGGTTTCCGGTCTGCGCATTCTCTCTTCTTCTTCTTTTGGTGAAAACCCCTTCTTTAGTTCGGGTGGATCCGTGACTCTCTTCTACTTTTTCCTTCTCATTTGTACTTCTTTTCGCCTCCGGCCACGATCCTTCCTTCCACAATTCGGGCGGGGCCCACATCTCCCCTAACCCTCTTGTATCTCTGAAAGGGCGGTTTCGGCGGCTACTCTCTTTCCTTATGTCAACCTTTTCCTCACTTTCCCCTTCATTCAAGCAGAAAGCGTTCCTTCCGCGATAGTAAGCCTCCCCCTCATGAAAAGCTGTCCCCCCTTCTTCTAAATCCACCCCTTCCCCCCTCCCTTTTTTCCTCAGGAGTCCTTTGGACTGGGCATAGATGTGAGGGCTACCGGACGGTTTGTACGTCCCCCCCCCCTAGAGCTGTCTCCTAATCTGCCCACAGCCCGGTCACGATTTTCCCGCTCAACTTCCTAATTCTCCTTTTTCTCTTTGCGACTACTTTTAAGCAGGAGTTGTTATCCTACAAGCACCTTTTTTTCTCTCCCTGAGTAGATTTCTTTCCTCTGACGAATTTCCCGCCCCTGCTTTACTTTGCGTGCTTTTCTTTTCCTTTCTCATTCGTCCGGTCAATCTAAGTCCCTCTTTTCCTCCCCTCTCCTAAAGAAAGTACAAGGGCAGGCCGAAGATGAACCCCATCTTCCCTTGACTTCGCGGGTACCGTTTCCGGCAGGGTAGAGTCTTTTCCATATCTTCCTTTTTTTTCGACAATTTCTTCCCGCTGACTTAGGAGGCTTTTTGGCGATAGGTTTTTTTTTTCCCCCCTACCTGCGGTCGATTCTAATCCTCTATATTCGAGATTGTGTCTCTTCCTCCCTTGCCCCTCGCTTTTGTACTTTCTTTCCCTTCTTTGATAGTGTTCGGCTCGGTGAAACTCGTCCTTTT
>Ga0179593_1370379_pt1 | contig 20527 bp, 34 predicted proteins | sample CZODoug2_1_08_16_FD_185931 | JGI IMG/M metagenome (GOLD analysis project Ga0179593, IMG submission 185931) | Vadose zone soil fungal communities from Angelo Coast Range Reserve, California, USA - CZODoug2_1_08_16fungal (PacBio error correction) | ecosystem: Environmental > Terrestrial > Soil >... | reverse complement strand
TGTCGACATTCTCCTAGTTCAGAGTTTTTTCGGAGGGATTGATTCTCCATTTTTGTTGAGACATAGTTGGTTTCTCTTTCCTCTCGTGACAGGAGTTTTCGCCATAGAGGTCCCCGCATTGCTCGTTTTCTTGTGATGGTACATGTTCCCTGTGCTCTTCATGTCAGTCGTTTCGTCCCTTTTCTTTTTTCTTTTCTTGTCCCTTATTCGTTGAAAGAACCATTTGTTTTCCTGGGATTATCTCTCACTGAGGAAGTTTCTCTCTCTTTTTTTCCTTCTCCCTGTAGGCTTGAACACATGCAGGCCCGTACCTTTGGGTTTGGGAGGTTGTCTTTTTTCATTTGACGTCCACTGTGTCGTGTCAATGCCCCTCTCTGGTTTACATCTGCAGGGAAAAGGCCCTCGGCGTTTTTGTTTTTTTCCTCCCCCCCTTTTTAGGGGATTTTTTGTTTTTTACTTCTCCCCCTGATTCTTGCGGAGGTTTGAATTTCCACCCGCGAAAGCTCTCCCCTTTTTGTTCCCGTCCCCCCAATTCCTTTCCCCAATGAAAACGTGTTTCCCTTGGGAGCCATTCACATTATGGGTATCGGCCATGCTCTTCTTCTCGATGTTTGGTATGCTCGTGTTAGTCCTTTTTTCCTCCTTACCATATAGATTTTTTTCTCAGGGCCTGTTTTTCCCAGTCCTTTCCTCCCCCCTCACTGAAGGATTCTCCCAGCGGGGCCGAGTGTACCTCCACGCTTTCAGTTTTCCCTCCCCTCCTGTTGCCCGAGTAAGTTGCGCCCAAATGGACGTCTGGAAAAAGGAACTGTTTGTTGGAGGCCTTGTCTCCATTTTGTAGATTCTCTGTGACTCTTCAACCCTCTGGGCTTTTTCTCTCCCTTTTTGGTTTCAGAAGGACTATATTAGGTTTGAAAGGCGCCGCGATCCTCTTTTTGCATCCTTTTTTTTCCCCTCCCCCTTTTGAGCACCAAGTTTTTTTCCTGTGGCTCGCCTTCTTTACCTTTGGTAACACCCCTGTCTTCTCACTTGCCTTGGAGTCGAGTGTTTACACTGTTAGAGGCATTGATCTTCTCTCTTTCTCCTAAGTTAGTTTTTTTGTTTTTTCTCGTCCCTTTTCTCTTTTTCTTTTCATTCCTGCAAAACCCCTCTCCTCGGTTGGTACGGGCTCCGTGTCCAGGAGGGTGTGGTCGGCCCGGGCTGGATCCACCATTCTTCAGCGTCTCGGTTGGTTTTGGTTTGCGTCTCTCGACCTTTACAAACCTGCAATCAGGGCAGCGTAACCAATCCCCTTTTTTCAGTTCCCCATTTGAATTCCCCCTGTTCCCCCCTCAGGTGGTCTGTTCCATCTTAGTATACTCCCCGAGTCCTTTTGTGCTGGGCCCCCCATCTTCGTTGTCAGAGTCCATTTTTTACGCGGGGAGGGCAGGGCGGCACTGACTTATCTTTGTTGCGTACCACGTTCTGCCTCCTTCATTCGAGGAGGTCTTTCGTCGGCTATTCCTTGGGACCTTTTTGCTCCCCCTTCACTCCCGGATGTATGTTTTCCCGGAGTTTGAGGCTGGACACTGGCTTTTTTTTTTTCTCTTTTCTCGTCCTTCCCTAAGATCGTCAGTTTTCGGATCAATTGCTTTGGTTTTTGCCTTTTTCTTTTGATTCCCCTCAACTTTTCCTGCTCTATGGGTGCCGGCTGTTCAGAGGCGTTTTGATGTTTACATTCCACTCTCCTGATTTCCCTTTTGGAGGACCAACACCCCTTCACCCGTAAGGCTGTTCCACCCCCCCCCCCCCACCCCCTCCCTCGGTACTTTGAAAGGCGGAATTCGCGCGATTCCCTCACAGTTTGGCTTCACTTTACCTTCCCGAGTAAGAACCACTGGCGTAGCCACTGTAATCCGTTTTGGTTCCCTTTTTACTTCCCTCTATTCTGAAAGTACGTTTTTACGTCGACTCGCGCCATTGCGTGGCCCCTCTTCTCTTTCCATCCAAAAAAATATTTCAACCTTGTACTTTCAGAGGGTTGCCCCCATGAATATGCCAAACGCGTACTGCTTGGTTACCGTCTATTTTTTTTCCTTTGCCTCCCTCCGACCTTTGTGCTACCCAAGTCGTTCCATCCCCATGCTGACCCTCTTCACTGTTTTTGAGCCCTCGACACCCCCCCCCCCCCCCCCCCCCTTTTCCTTTTTCCCTCTCCCCCCGTGCCCCCCCCTTTTTTTTCCCCCCCCCCCTCCGAGATTTAATCCCGTTTCATTTCATCTGTTTTTGTCTTCTCCCATCTTCTTTCTGTCCCGTTGAGCTTCCCCCTGTCCCTTTGTTCACCTGTCTTTTTTCCTGTTTCTCCTCCATTCTTCCTTTTTTTCCTCCCCCCAGTCCTTGAGGTTTGTCCAATAACACCCAACCTGTAAACACGTGATCTCGGCTGGCCTTCCCCAGATCCCCTGCCCTGCCCCCCCCCCAAGAACTACATATTCCGGCGCTTAGGACGGACTTCCCCCTCCCCGATAATTCCCAGTTTTCTGCTTTCTGGGCGATGAGCATGCCTTTGTCCTCCTCCCCCCCCCCTCTCCCGGACAGACACCAGTCCCCCCCACCTCTTCGCTAGTTTTTTTCCAGTACCCCGCCCCCTTCTTTTCCCCTTGTCAATTGCTATGATATTCTGGCCGAACGTGGGACTACTCGATTCAAGTTTTTCTCTGCTTTCCCTACACCCTCTGGTAGAAGTGTTTCCTCCGCATTTCCACCCGCAACGGCCTTTCCCCCCCCCCCCTTGTCAGTTGCTGCAGTGCTTTTTTGTCTCTCTTTGGGCGTTTTCTTCCAACCTTTTTCTCGATTCCGAGGATACTCAGTGTGAGTCGTGTTTTTTTTGATTACCTCTTTTTTTTCCTCCCTTTCGTTTTCCGTGAGCGGTTTTTTTTTGATGGGGATTTCTGGCCCAGCTCTCCGTTTGTGCGAGTGACTTACCACCCCCGTTTTTCTTATCACCCCCCCCACCTTTCTCCTTGAAGTTGATTTTCACCCCAGGCAAGCCCGTCGGCATTTTATGTCTCTTTCTTATTCCTTATTTCCCTTCCAAGGGTTTTCTCCCTCAAGAACCACCCTGGTTGGAAACAGATTTTTCCCGTGCCATCCCAAGTCCGAATCTGGAAGCCGGGCCCTTTTTCTTATAGTCGTGGCTTTTTTCTTTCCTTTTTTTTTGTCGAAATGCATGATGTGCTTTTGTTGTCTTACCCGGCCCTTTCTCCTTGCCGCTGGTGATGGTCTGGATTTTGAAATTTTTTCACAAGTTAGCTCTGAACCGCCGCTTACTTTACGCCCCGTCCTTCGTTGAGTTTCCCTGGATTACGCACTTTTTCCCCGCGTTTTTTTCCTGTTGCCCCCGACGTTGTGGTTTGTTGGCAACTGAGTGTTGTAAACGGTCCCCTTTGCTAATTCTGAATTTCCCCCAAGGACGGAATCTTTCTTCTCTCTCTTTCCTCTCCTGTCCGTTGTTTGTGTTTTTCTTTGCGCTCCTACGAGCTTTTTTTGCAACTCATTACGTTTCCCCCACCGTGCATTTTCCCTAAACAACCGTTCTTTTTTCTGGGCGTTTTTTGAACATTTTGTGAGTTTTTCCTCTTCCTGGTTCACCAGGCATGTTGGACGGCAAATCCCGGCTGGGCGTGTTCCTTCCTGGCTTTCACTTTCCCTGTTTTTTCCTCATTTTTTTTCCCATCACCAGTCCCCCCCCTTTTGCACTGGACTTTTTTCCCCCCCCCCTCACAAAGAACAACATCCCAGTCTCAGTTTTTTACAAAGTAGCATCGCTCTTTTTCCCATTTTCCCTCAGCTTTGCTGTTTTTGTGTTTTTATGCCTTTTTTTTTTGACCCACCCCCCAGGGTTCCCCCCGTTTTCTTTGGACACATGATCTTCCCGTTGCAATTCACACAGACAGCTCAATTTTAGTCATTCCTTTTTCGGCTTGCTTTGTCCCCGTTAGCTTCCCAATGACTGGTTCGCTTGTTGTTATTTCAAACGTTGTTTTACGTCCTTCCCCTCCGCTCTCTGGTTCAATCAATTCCCCGCTAGTGCACCCGATTTTCCTCCCCCCCACAGTTTTAAGGTTTTTTCCCGTTTGGATTCCCCTTTCTTTCACTGTCTTTACTCCGGTTTGCAATATCACTATCGTGCTCCCTTTTGGGTCCCCTTTTTCCCCGCCCCCCCCCCCCACCATCCCGAACCCCACCTGTTTCCTCCCTCCCAGCGGAAGTGACTGTTGCGGGGGGTTTGTGTTCACTGTGACCCTATATATGCTTGCAGCTGTTTTTTCCATCCTCTGACCAACTTGTGATAGTCCCAGTCGTTTTTTGCTTTTATTGAAACCTTTCCGCTTTTTCAGTGAAACTTTGAATAGTTATTTACCTTTGAAACCCCCTCCAGTCGTTTCCCCTTTTGTGATGAGATGTTTTTGTTTGTCGTCGTCTTCCTCTGCTTCCCCCCCCCCAGAGCCCTTGTCGAGTAACGGTTTGCTTTTCGATATTGGTTGGCTCATCCGGCGCCGTCATCTGGCTTGCTGCTGTTTTTATTTTAGTGGCGTGCCAGTTTTCTTTTTTTGATCCCCGCTTTTTTCTTTTTTTCTTTTAATGGGGACTCCGACATCCGGTATTCATGTCCCTTTTCATGTTCTTCTTCCCTTGGCGAATACTTACCCCCCCTTGTTTTTGGGTTTAATTCTCTTCCGTCTCTTGTTCGGGAATACTGCTCTCCGACTCCTCGCTTTCCTGCTTTCTGTGGCTTGTACTTTCTGTACATTTTTTGTTCCCCTTTGTTGTCTCCTTCCTTCTTTTTTCCCCGTCGTCAGCTTGTATTCGTTTCTTGTGATTTCGTAATGTGAAGCCCCTGGGTGTTCGGGCCGGACGTCATTCTCCTATTTCTTGTCCCGCCTTCTTGATTTTTGTCGGTTTATGGCTGTTGAGACTTATACAATTTTTTCCTTTTTGGTATGATGTCCCATAGATTGCACCGGTCATTTGGCTTCTGTATATTTCCCCTCCTGCTTCCGCAAGGTTGTTGACGGGGGTTTTCTCCGGTTTGGTCAGACTTCCCACCAACCCCTGTCCCTCTTCAATACGGCTAGAAAAGTTTTTGGTTTTTTTGACGGCTGCCTTGTTTTTACTTTTTTGCCGCCCCCCCTTATGTAGGTCCCTCCCAGCCTTTACTGCCACCTTTTCCATTAGACACCGAGGAAGGGCGGCGGCTTTTTTTGGTTTGGTTTGTCCGTACTTTCTTTGTTGTTTTTTTTCCCTTTTGTTCCCTGATTCTGGCTCGGGTATTCACCCGCGGCCGCTTTCCTTCCTGGCCCCCCCACCCTAGTGAGCCCCCTTCCCCCTTTAGTTTAGTTTTTTTGAGGTTCTCCATTCACTCTGGGAGCCACGATCCTAGTATTTGCCTTCTCTGATTCTTTCCCCTTCGTGGGCCGCCTGTCCCCTTTCCTTTCCTTTTTTCATGCGTCCGGGTTTCCCCAGTTTCCCATTCGCCTCCGACATTTTCTTTTTTTTCATCGTTGGATTTTCCCCTGTTTTGGTACCAGGTCCGTCTCACCGTCCATTGGGTCTTTTTTTCCTCCTCGTTCCTTTTGTCCCCGAAATGATGTGGGGGTCCTCCCCCCCACTGCTGCTGTTTTTAGTCCTTTTCTCAAGGATTCTTCGCTGGGACTGCCGCTTGGTTGGTACTCCATTTTCCCCTCTCCCCTTTTTGTTTTTACGAGGTCATGATTGTTTTGAACGCTGCGCGCTCCTCCTCCTGCTCCTCTTTTTGGTTTAATAACAGAAATTTTTCCTTAAGCTCGTTGCCCGCGACGTGACCCCCCTTTGGGGCTACCCCCACTGTGGCAGAGAGAGGGTGCTAGGTGAACCCCTTCTCATCTCTTTTTTTTCTCCCTTTTTCCTTCTTTTTTTTTCTCCCTTTTTTTTTTTTTTGAGAGCGTATCCAGATGTCGACCTTTTTCACCTCGAGACAACCTCTCTGGAGGGGTTCCCAATTGTTCACCTTTTTGCTCGTGCGTCCTGTCTAGGCTGTTGCATGGGCTTTTCGGGCTTTTCTCCACAACCTTCTTTAAGCTTCCTCTTAGTGGATGAGGTTTTAGTTTTCCCTTCTTGCAAGGAGCTTTTCAAACATGTCATCATTTCCCTTTTCTTAACCCCACCCGGTCCAACTTTTAGTAATTGAACTCCCTCCCCTTCTGATTTTGGGACGTTTTCATCTTCGCCTTTTTCTGAGCTGGGCGCATGGTTTTCACCCTTTCCTTCCTTTGTTTTTAGTGAACTCCGGATTTTGCCACGGTTGACCAGCCCTTGTTTTCTTTCTTTTTTTTCACCCAATTACGTTGTGGTCCGACTTTTGTACGTTTTCACAACAATTTTCTTTTTGCTTCTGCACCCTGATGAGGTGGACATAGAGTTTTTTGAAGATTTCCTTTCCACCTGTCTTTCTTCAGTGTCTTCTTCTCTAGTGTCTGGTCGGCCCCGCTCTTTCCTCGGATACTTTCGCCTCCTATTTCGTTCGGCTCCCCTTTTCTTGTCCTTTTTTCACCCCGTTGCATAATAAGTTTCCCTTTTGTGCCTTTTACTTTTTTCCGGGGAATGTTTCGGTGTTTTTCTTTTTTTTTTTTTATTTTCAATCCACCTCTCCCTTTTCTCCTGGCTCTGCCCACCCCAACGTTTACTAAAGGGTCTTCAACCCCCCCGCGTTCCTCCGCTTTATTGGGTTCCCTAATCCGCGGCCTTGAGCCGAAGATTTTTTTCTTCCCTTTTTCCCCACTTCCTCCCTCACCACCCACGCGTCTTCCTCTAGATTCCTGTTTCCTTTTGTTTTGGTCACGACGTCACCTTTTCGATCTTTCCCTTTTCTTTCTTCCATCCATCCTGATACTCGCGCCCATGCGTTGCGATCTGGCTCCCCCCTCCCCCCCCCGGCCGAAAACATTGTAGCAAGTGAGACCAGGACCCTTTTTCCCCACCTCCCTCCCTTGCGTTTTACCTGAGATGGCGACCGCTTCGCCTCTGACACGCAGGTTTCCAAGGTTGTGTTTTCCAATTCGACCTGCACAGCGACCCCTGGCCTCTGTTTCCCGACCCACACTTCCCAGTGTTGGACCCCCAGACTCCCCCATCTGTTTACTTCTGCCCGCTATGTGATTTTATCAGGGTTCGCTTTCTCGTGATGCTTGAACAACTTTTCTTTATGACTCCTTTTGTCCCCCCTTTTCCCAGGAACCCCCCTTGGTGGGGGTCTTGTCGTGCCCGTCTTTGCCTCCCCCCCATGAAGGAGGATGAGGATTTCGGTTTTGTTTGATTTTTGACCCCAATACCGCAACTTCAGAACAAAACCAAGTCGGGAGGCTCGTCGCTCTCTTTCCCCCCCCAGAAGCCGTATCCCCAGGAGTTTTTTTTGCGTTCCTGGGGTACTTTTCCCTATCTCCATCAGTTGCGACATCTGTTTTTTTTGGCGTCCCCTTATCTTCTCTCCCCCCCACGTCAGACCACCCCCACGCCGCCGTTTGCCTCCCCGTCCCCACGCTGCTTGTAGTGTTCCCGTTCCAATCCCTCCCGCTTTACCCCTTTCCAAGCTTCTATGATACGGGTTCATGCCGGGAACTTGGACTATTTCTGATCTTTTCTTCCGCCTTCTTGTTAACGAAAACATTTTCAGTGTGGTGAATCCTTCTCCTTTTCCCCCTCCACTTTTTAATTTTTGCAGGTCTGTCGGATATTTTGGGTGCTGTTTTCTTTGAGGACAATTTTCTTTTCCGCGTGAACTCTTTTTTTTTTTGAGCCTTTCTCACCTCCTTTTTTTTGGCGACGCTGTTTGCACGAGTGCGTGTGTGGTCTTTTGTTGTTGGTCCTTATGGGCCAGAGTAGGCTTCCTTTGTCTTCCTGTACCGTTTTCCCCCCCAGCCCCCCTCCCCCCCCTTTCTAAGTGACCCGTACCTTGCCACGGCCAAGGCCGTTTTTTTCATGACTCATGTGGCTGTTTTGCTGTCCGAGTTGGCGCATTTTTTTCAGCCCTGCCCCTTTTGTATTCCATTCCCTCCCCCTCCCTCTCTTTGGATCGGCACTAACCTCTGCTTTCCTTCCTTTTTTTTTTGAGAGAATTGAAAATTTTTTTTTGTTTTGATGTGTCTTTTCCCCCCCCCTCCGGGACGTTCAACCCAGGAAGGGTTGTTTGTTTTTTTTTCTGTTCCTTCCCGCGCCAGCTTCCCACCCCGTGCCCTTAGATCTCACCGCGCAGGTGTTTCCGTAACCCTTCGAGATTCCGGTGTAAAACTCTTTTCCTCACTTTTTATCCCAATGCGCCCACGGTTCTTGCTTCGACGTTTTTTTTCATTGCCTTGAACGTGTGTTACTGACAATTGGTGATTAGAGAGTCACGGCCGGCATCGGATCTCTATTTTCACTCCTCCTTCTGTTTTTTTTTGTTTTCTCTATCTCTATGCTTTGTGACAACCCCTTAACTTCCTTTCCAACGTTCAGTGTTTCCGTGTGCCCCCCCTTCCAATGCAAAAACAACGTTTTTGTCGTGTACCGGAATGATTTTACATCGTTCGTCATCGTCGCAACTGGCCATTCTTAGCAGGCCCTTCCCCTTTTTCTGCTTGCTTATAAGTTTTGCAATCTTTTAATCCAGGACACCTGCACAAGGACGCCTTCTTCCCGGCGGTCAAATCCAAGCCCAACCCAAATCAGTCGTCAGAAAATTAGTTTCCCCTAGCTTGGCACACGGTTGATCTTTTCCTTCCATTCCTTCCTTGATGTTTCTTGACTCTTGCCCACACCGTGGTTACGTCGTTCTTTGCTTGGCCCCTGAACCGAATGTTCCTCCCGACCTCACATCCTTCTTACTGGAGTTCTTGCTTTTAAGTGGTAGCTTCAATGATCTGGTTTGGCTTTTCTTCCCTTTTTTTTTTTTTTCCCCTTTTTTTCCCGCCTCTTTCCGCATCTGCATCCATCCGTAGTGGCCCCCCTCTTGTCTCAGTAATTTACCTTTTATGAAAGGATATCCAGAATTCCTTCGGCCCACATTGAGGTTTTATTGTCCCCCCCCACGCCCCCACGTCGCCAATCCTGCCCTTTCTTCAGTTGCTGACCTGTGTGCTTTGTTCCGTGCCCTAGGATTCCCCACAGGCTGGAAAGACTGTGTGTTTACGTCAGGCGACACATTGATTTATGTCAATTTTTCTCTTACCGTATCATAGCAAGTTGCATTTTTAAACTTTTTTCTCAAGTATTACGGTGGAACCCCCCTCCCCCCTCGACCTCTTTCTTTCCGGTTTGGATGCCGATGGTGGGGTGGGTTTGGGTCGCTTCACTTGCTATTGGACAGAGCCTGGTTTTAAAGTAGTATATTGTTTTTTCGTTCGAACCGGTTATGATTCCCGTTCTTTTTCTTCAGTCCTTAGGTCTCAGGAATACTGTATCTTGTTCTGGCATTTTTTTTGTGTGCTCGGCGAGCGCGTCCGCTGTTTTCCTTTTGGTGTTTATTGGGACTTCCCCGCCCCCTGACCCATTTTTGATGTTCCCCTTCAAGCCTAATTTTCTTCGCTTGTCGACTTTTCGACCCGTTTTTCTTTGCCTTTTTTTCACTGCTCTGGAAGGATTGGTTGCAGTATCCCAAGTTTCGTTCCTTACCTTCCCTTCCCTTAGATTGCGATGGGTTTCTGGAGGTGTTGCAAACCTTTTTTTTTGTTTTGACCGGCGTCCCGATGCCGTAGGCGGTCGCTTTCCTGTTTTTTCTTGTTTTGCCTTGGGAAGAACAGGTCCGCGTTCGTTTTCACTTCTTGCTTCCTCCCATTTTCTGGTAAAACCTTCCCTGGCCCGCTTTTGCGGGTGCTTTTCGTGCGATCTTTGCTGCCCCGGCTTCGGCTCTTTTGTCATGTGCTGTCCATTCGTTTTTCTTTTCCCCTGGTTAAGTCTCGAAAGTGATCGATGACGGCGACGGGTCGCTTGGGTTTTTCACTTTTCTTTGACCCCCCCTTCCCCTGAAGAACTTGGATCCGCCGGTGGTGGTTTTTTTTGGTTCAATGGCCTCCATATGTAGGGAAATGCCGGGGGGTGCCTTTTTTTGAATTCCCCTTCCCCACATGGGAAAGGAGGACGTTTTTGGTTTGCTCTTTTTTTCGGTGTTGGTTCCCCTTTTATCTTTTTGTCCTTTGTTTTTTTTGAACTTCACACGCACTGACTCCTCTGAACTGCAGTCCCTTTTTTTTGCAATGCCAGTAAGCTGGGGCCGGGGAGCACGCACTCTGGACCGTCCTAATATTTTTTTCTTTTTTTTGTATGCGCGGCATGTTGACGCGGCATTTTTTTTTGGGCTTGGCCCCGTCCCTTACCCCCCCTTACACTCGATATCCCTGGTTACGTAACCGTGTTTTTTTCTGTTTCATCGGCCGCCGGGACAGCTCCGCTCCGTGTGTGCCTCGGTCTTTTCCCTGTCTTTTTTTACGCCCCCCTTCTTTCAAGTACACTTGGCCGCCGCCCCTTTCTTTTGGTTTGCCACTTGCTCGACCGCGATGTTGTGGTGTGGTTTTTTTTTTTCTTCCCTTTTTGCTTTATGCTGAAGCTCAAGTGTTGGGGGGGGGGGGGGCCGCCTTTGGTTACCCTGCTTTTTTTCGTCGTTTTTTGGGCCTTGGTGTATTTGCATTTGTGAAAAGGCCGTTCTTTTTTTCGATCCCTCCCCCTTCTCCCTGCTCAGCCCCTTTTTTGGTTGGATCCCCGGTCGCTTTTTTTTTTCAACCGTTTTTTGCCGTCCTTCGTGCCTGTTGAACCCTTTTCCCCTGGTTGCTTTTTCTGTCCGTCTGGTTGAATGAAAAACTGGTTTGCTTTTTATCTCTTCCTCTTTGTTTGTGTCCTTTGTTTTTTGTTTTTTTTTAGCTTCTCAGTTTTTTACCTTTTTTTTTTCACCGCAGCGCCGGTTGTTTCCCATTGTGCGAGCGTCTTGCTTCTCTGTGTTCCAATTGGCTTCTTTTTGTTTTGTTTCTCCCACAAACTTGATTTTTGAGCGGCGATTGTATACACAGTGGCCCTCGGCCTTTTTCCCACAACATTCTCTATCACCCGCGTCCCTTTCCCCCTCTTATCTTCCCTTCCTTTTCTGGTTTTTGGCGGGTTTGGTTCCCAGAGGTTTTAAGATATTCGGCTCCTTTTGCAGGGGCTCACAAGTTTGGTTTTCCGACGTTCATTTGAACGGACGCGGGGGGGGCGGCTTGTCACCTTTTTTGAAGAGGTGGCTTTCCCCTTCTGCCCTCCTTTCCACAATTATTCGGGATGGTGTTGATTTTTGGGAGCTTTACGACCACGCCATCCATCCACTTTTTATCTGAGTGGCTTCTTTGGATTTTCCACAAGGATGACTCCCCCCTCCTTTATAGTCCTACGATAGGCTTTTTGCGTCTCCCCCCTTGAGTTTGGTTAAGCTGCTACATAAATTTTTTTTTTCATTTTCCCTAGGTGCCGGCTGCGTTCAGAGCTTTCCTGGGTTAAATTTTCCCTCTCATTCGGGGCGTTTTCTCCCCCCCCCGACCCCCGAAGTTTTTTTAGTCAAAACACACAACATCGGTCTGGTTTTGCCCGCTTGCTAGTCCCGGGGACAGATTGGTCTTTTTACCCCTGGTGCAGTCCTCACCCCCCCTTTTCTTTCCGTCTGAGATTTGGTTTTTTTCTTCCTGAAGTAAGTTCGACGGCCGTTCCGTATCGGAATTAGCTGCTCGTGCACGAACGTGTTGCACAACCAGTACCCTGCCCGAACCATTCTTTTCCGTGAGAAAAGGTTTTCCCCATTCCGTGCCCAACCGCGCTTTCCACCCTCTTTCTATTGGAATCCGCCCGGGCGCCGAACGCTCATGGGTCCCATTTTCTGTCTCCCCTCCCCTGGTCTCCCCCTGCGTTTGCCCTTTCCGGGAGCCGTAGAACCGCCATGTTGCCAGCTCTTTCAAATCTTCTTTCCGCGTTTTTGATGTCTTCCCGGAAGTCAGCGGTTGTGCCGTTGAACACCGCTCTTTTTCTTGGCTGTATGCCCCCTCCCCCCCCCTTTGTTTCTTTCCGTCTGACACAATGCATAAGAAACATTGTTTTGTAGGCTGCTCCCCAGTTGTTCGGCAGTCCACCACGCACGAAGCGTTTTTCATGGTTTCTTTTGGTATTCGCCAGTTCCCCTTTCCACCTTCTCCTGAGTCAGAATTTTTTTTGAGTTCCGGCGCCCTTTAGGACGTTGAGCCCATGATCCGCCATCCGTTCTTCTATGTTTTTCTGTGTCCCCTCCTCTGACTTCTCCTGCCCTCCTAAAAAAACCGACTTTGTTCATTTTTCACCGGGCCACTTTTCCTTCGTTTTTAGTGTTTTTCCAATGTCCCCCCTCCAGTGAGTTCGGGGCAACTGCTACGTTCATTCTCACCTTTTACTCTCCAGTCTCCTTTGTAGCATGTATGAATAACAAAGCTTTTTTTTTTTCAGTGGGCCTTTCCTTCCGTTCCCCGACAACAGTCGCTTTTTGCTGCCTTTTTTTCTTTTGGGCTTTGACTTTGGCGTTTTACTTTTCCCAATTTTTCTCTTGATTCTGCGTGTTTGGCTTGACTGTGGCGGTTGCGACGTCAGCTTTTTTTTTTTTGGTGCAAGCGTTCTTGTGTTAGAGTTTCTGTGTGCTGGTCGGTAGTCGATAACGGTTGAGTCCCTACCCCCGTTTCGGTCAATTTTTGTTTTTTTTTTTTTTGTTTCCCCCCCTGGATGACTATTTCCCTTTTCATTCCCACCCTTGCACTAAGGCCCCAGGTGCCTGACTCATTTTAGTGGTTGGTTCCCACCCACCCCCCCGTTTTTGAGGTTTTCGGTTTTCAGACCCTCCCCCTTTTCCACCCTCTTTTTTTTGTCCTGTATGCACTCACAATCAAGCCGCATTTTGCGGGTGTGCTCAACTGCTCTTTGTTTTTGAGCTCCCTTTTCTGTTTTTTTTTTCTTGCACCCTCCTCCTTGGTGGGCGTTCCTTTAACCCGTCCGTGGGAGGAAAGGCGTGGTGTTTTTGTTTCTGGATGTTGACATATCCAGATCCTTTCTTAGTTCGGAACGCGCGTTTTTAATGACGCTACCATGACATGTGCCGTTGCGGGAACTATTCCCCTAACGATACACTTTCAACAGTTCCAGCCGGGTCGGTTTTGCGGCAAGATTTTTTCCCACGACAAGGTGATAGGAGAGTTTTCAGTTTGCATCTTTTTCTTCTTTTTCCTTTTGTGTTTGGTCTCAGCCTTCTTTGTTGAGACCTGTTTTGGCATGTTTGGTCATCTCCTATACCCCTTTTGGTAACAACGTCCTGTGCCCCCACAACGTCGTCGTGCCGACTGCTTGTCCCGGTTTTTCATGCGTTTCCGCAAACTTTCCCCCCTTCCTTTTCTGCTTTCCCCCCACTCAACTTTTTTTCTCGTTCGAATTAAGGGCTTGATTTGCTCTTTTCCCAGCCACCAGTCAACCCAAGGCGCTTCTCCTTCTTTTCCCTTTCCACCTCCCCAAGCCCCACCACATCCTTATTTAAATTCGTGCATCCCGCGATTAGCTTTGAAAGTGTTGCCCTCCGTTCGTGTGTTTTTTTTTTTTTCTTTCTCCCTGGTTCCCTCCCCCTAGTGGTCACCTTGGTTCTGGCTGAACCCCCTGCTGCCCTTTCTCAACGACCGTCCTTCCTGTTATGTTTTTTTTTGCCTTCGCTTTGCCCCCTTCGCTTCAATGATCGGGTTTGTTCTTGAAAGAAAATTTTGTTTTACTACCTCGCTGCCTTCTATCCTGCCCCTCCCCCTTCCCAACCCCCCGCTAGTGCACCGCTTGCTGCCAACACCCGGGGTTCATGGTCCCCTCCCCCTTGTTTCCAGCTCCTCGTTTTGTGGGAAAACTTTTTGAGGACTGTTGTCCCCTCCCCATCCCTCCAAAAGAAGACCAACCCCGCCTGATTTTTTCTTTGAAGCTCGGACCGTGCTTGGGTACCGTGCGAGGATTCCCCAAATTGTCCATGCCTGCCGTGGTTGTTCAGCAGGTAGTCACAACTTGCTTTCCTTCCCCCCCCCCCCGTTCGGATGGACAACCCGTAAATTTTTTGACGCACACCTTGGGATAGTCATTTACGGGACACACTTCATTCTTTTGTGTTGTTCCTTTTTCTGCCTATGATTTTTTTTTGTTGTAGGGGGCCGATTGTTCCCAGAGCCCCCAGTTTTTTCTTTTTCCACTTGATCTTGTTGACCTTTCTGGGCCCCGTCAATAGTTGTGCCGAACTCATGTATCTGGGGCTTTGTTTTTTTTTTGCTTTTGGATTCGCGCCGCCGATCCCGCTGTTCCTTTTTTGTTATTTTTTTTCCACCTCCCCCACCCCTGTTTTTCGAGGTGCAGGCTCCTTTCTTTTTCGCCTGTCGCTGCGACCCGGTATGGGCATTACCTTCCCCCCCCCCCCCTTCATTCCTGAAATGCTTATGGTTTTTTGAATTAAAGATGCTGGTTTCCCTCCGGATACCTCCTCTCTGGGCGGACCAAGGCCAGTTCTGTGGATTGTTATTTTGTCCAACCCATGGCGTGGGTTTTTGTCTTTCCATGTTTTTTTTCTCGGGGGTTCGTGGTCTGCCCCACATCCTGCCTTGTCCACCAGAACACCCTGGTGTATTTGAGTTTACAGTCTTTGCGTTACTTCTCCCTGAAACTTTTTTTTTCCCTTTTCCCGTTTAGTTGGCCAGGTTTTGTGTCGTCCTGTGGGGCAAGGTTCGGCTTTGTTCTTTTTTTTCGTCTCCCCTAGATTTTCCTCCCGACCTGGAGATTACTTATCGATGCACTCCGGCTTCTCTCGCTCAGTTTGTTCCAAGTAGATTGTGGGGAACCACACTGCCAGTTATCGGCTACGTTCGTGGGTTCGGGCTTGCCGTGTGAATTGTCCTCCCCTTTTTTGGTTGAATTTCCTTTTGATTTTCCTCCTCAGCCGAGTAAAGGCAGCGTGGCTTTTTTTATTGTTTTTTTCCCGCCTTTCGTGCCGGTTCCCAATGGTTTGTCCTCTTCCTGTCTTCGGTCGTGGAATTTTCACCCGCGTTTTTTTTGTCCCCTTCCCCGGCACAAACCTCTTTTCGCCCAATTTGCACCCCTTTAGGAGCTTGATTTTTGTTTAGCATGCCTCTCTTGGAGCCGCAACGGATATCTGGGATTGTTGATCGCTTGTGACGCTCGGCCCAGATTTTGCCCCCGTGGCACCCCGACTGCCACACTCGATCATTGGGTTTTACCCTTCCCCTTTGTCTTGCCCGGCCAGGGAAATCCAGTCGTTAACGCGTTGCACATTGACTCGTTTTTGTGGCAGCTTTTGCGTTCCCAGTTTGTTTTACGCCCCGTTCCAGAGTTTTTGTATTTCCCGCCTCTGTCTGTTTTTATTGGTCTGACGTCGACCAAGCCGATCTGTCGTGCTCCTGTGGCCAGGTGTTTCGCGTTTCTGGACGCGTCCTGATGGTGGTATTCAGTGCCCTTTTCGTTTGTTAGGCCGGCTTCTTTTTTGAAGGTTTGACCGGGCTTCGTCCCCCTCTCCTTTCCGATCTTGGTGGATCCCCCGGGTTGGTCTTCGGGGCGCCATTCCACCTTTTTTTTCTTTCGCCCCGCGCGCGTGAAAATGTTTTTCCCCCCACCCCCTGGTTTCTGGTTTTTTGGGTTTGAGGAAAAAGCTTGCTTTCTGAATCTCTCTCTTTTCTTCTTTTTTTTTGTTTTCTCGCGATCCCTTGATTGTTCTTTTTTTTTACCCTTCGTGCGCAACTGTGGCGCGCCCGGGTTTTTTCCACGGAGCCGTTGAGCTGTTTTGACTGGGGTCTTTTTTCTATTTCCATCAACCACTTGCTGAGCGTTTAGAGTGTTTTGGCTCGATGCAGGCCTTTCCACCTTGAAACTCCAGGCTGACAGGGAAACTGTATTTAACCTGCCGGCTGGCGTGCATTTTCGTAAGGCTTCCCCTCTTCTTTTTCACTTTCTCCCAACCCTTTTTTTTTTGAGTCCCTTTTGTACTGACGGCGGGGGCGTTGCGGATGGAAGTGAAGCGTGTTGGCACTTCTCTGAACTCCTATTGCACCTTTGATCTGGATGGCTTTCGCGGAGATTATGGGAACAGTCCCTCAGACGGGGCAGGATCCTTCTTCAGTTTGCGGTCGGAGGACAAAAAGGTGAGCGATAGTTTGTACTTCTGGCTTGAGTGCTAAAAACGTGAGTTTGCATTGGTCTCCATTTTGCTACTAAAACGGTTGCATATTCATGTCTGGGGGTCTTTCCGTTTCCCTTCTTCCGGTTAGTGTTTTTTTTTTTTTTTTTTTGAGTTGGTGACCTTTTTTCCCCCCCTCGTAGTCTTTGCTTTTTGAACACCACACCTTTGAACGAACTGGCGGTTTTTTTCAACCCCCAACATTTTCGGCCTTTTTTTTACGTTTTCCAATTTTTCTTTCTGTTCAAAGAAGATTTTGTGTGTCCCTTCCACACGGCTGTACTGCCCCAACGGCGGTAGCTTTTCTGCGATGCATGGTTTCGTCAGACGACTTTTATTTTCCAGTCGCCGTATTGGATACTCGCGGTCCCCCGGACGTTTATGTCCCCTATTACCCTGGCCCCTCCCCTCCCCACAGGCCACCCCCCCCCGCCTGTACCCCCTTAAAGCACTGGAGGTCTGTACACGGACTACTGCCCCAAAACCTGCCATGTCTTGTGTACGCGCCATGTGCTTCATCCTTCCTGGCGCCCGTTTCACCTTTACTTTTACCAGGGGGTGTTGTTAAGTCGACTTCCCTTAGTTTTTGGCTCGTATGCCTTCGCCCCCGCCATGGTTTGCCAGACCTCCAATTTTGACACCCCCTCTTGCCTCTTTTGAGGTGGTTCATCTTCCTCCTTTCCCTAGTTTTTTTTTCTCCTCCATATCTTAAGGACTAGGGGGCCGTATGCCCCTGAACCACTTTTTTTTGCGTACGCCAGGCGAAGTGACCTTTGTTTTAGTTAGTACTGCCCTTCCCTTGATTGGTTCCTTCCCCCACCCCCTGAACCCTTTCAACACAAGTGCGGGTAGCTCTCGGCGATCACACTCCCTGCATATCCCACGGCGCCGAGGAATTTTCAAGTCCGTTGTATTCCCTTTTTTTTTCGTAGAAACGATCCTTTCTCTTGGCGCATGAACGCCGAACCACCACCAAGCTTGCGCCCAGCACCGGCCACCGTTCGTTGCTGTGGTCCGTATAACAACACTATCCCCCGCGGTTACGGCAAATTTCTTGATAACCTCTTTCCCTCCCCTGGACTATCCTCTTCCCCCTTTTCTCCTGTTCACGAAAACAGCTGCTTGCACGGGAATTTTGCCTGGTACCCCGTTTAAACGTTCGCTTCTTGCGGCTTTCCGTCTATTTTTTTTTTGTTGGGCGGGTTTTTCTTCAACCTTTTGTCTTGTTGAGGGGCTTGAGGGGAGCCGTTGCGACCGTCCTGCTTTTCGCATTGTTTTGCCCCGATGCGGGTTCTTGGAGGTTGATGTGCAGCTCTTTCTTTGCTTATTCCTGTAAACCCCTGTTTTTCTTCCCCCGCAACCCTACCGGATCATGTTCGAGACCTTGCAAAGGCCCAGCGTTTCGTGTCATTACTCCCTTGTGAGCTTCGGTTTGCTGGGGAGGCGGTAGTTTTTTTTTTTCCCCCCCACTCCCCCCTTTTCATTTTGGCAGCTGCATCAAATACGCCGGCATCTTTGATTGCAACTTTCCCCCCTCTATCGGTCTGGATGGCTAATTTTGCAGTCCTCCCCTCTGTTTTTTTGCCTTGTCTTTTTCCCTCTGTGAGAAGGTGTTTGCTGTGTCTGGATGAAAACTTTTAGCCAGATTTCAAGACTTTTGTTTCATCGAAACGAGCCGGGTTTTCCGCTAAATGTGTGCCCTTTGTACGTTTCTTCCCCACCTGTTCCTTTCTCTTTTCCCCACGCGCATGCAACGCTACGGTTTGTTTGGGCCACTGAAAAATTTTTGTTTTTTTAAACAATTTTTATTAGTTTTCCCGGCCGTTTTTTGGACTTAGCTTTTTCCTTTTCCGGTTTTTTGTTTTCTCTTGATTCTTTTTTGTCGGTTTCCGTGTACCCCTCATCTATCACTTTACGTCCAACAAGTCAGCTTCCATGGCAACACAACCTTTAGGTCTTCCTTTTCCCTTTTTTGAAACTCGTGGTTCGTCAATCTTCCGTAAATCCTTTCTTTAGCGGCACACCCAATCCCGGTGTTGATCTTTCTAAGGTTTTGAATCTTTCTCTTTAAGACCCTCCCCCTCCCCCAGTTTTTCCTTTCCTTTTTTTTTTGTTCCCCACCAGGCCCACACATCCGGCAGTCTTCCCCCTCCCAATTAGCAATTCCTTTTTTTTACGCTTGCAAGGCCGCTCCCATCATGAGGCTTTACTTTTATTTCCTTCTTCAACACTTTTTCCAACCCTGTTTTTGTGGCTGACCACCCTGTCCGCATCGTTTTGTCCATTAAACAGACAGCTCCAATGAAATTTCATGCTGGGCTTTTTTTCTCTTTCTTTCCCCCCCCTGGGGTATTCCTTCTTCGGTCTGTTTGGTTTGACCTGAAACGGGGTTTTTGACGTCGCCCCAGAGCCTTTATTGCCATCCTCCCCAAACCCCCCGCTGCACCCCTTCTCCCAGATGTACTGTTTTTTCCCTTGTTTTTCCCACGAGCTCCTCGGCATTCGAGACCTGGTCCCTCACCCCCGTCCAAAACGCTCCAAAACCCATCCCCCGTTTTCCAGTGCCTGCCTTTTGGTCACTTTTGGCGGGGACACCGTGCGGGGAGGACCAAGTTCAAGTTGTGTGTTTTTTCAGCAGGCGTTGACACATTATCGATTTCGTCCCACTCTGGTGCATGACACCTTACATGCAAGTTGGCCGTATTTTCTTTTTTCTGTTCTACCGTGACCTATGAGACGGGCGGTTTTTTAACCGTTTTTCTTTTTTCTTTTTCGATTGGTGTTGTCGGGTTTCCTATTTCCCCTGTTCATCGCCCCACCCCGTGCCCAGTTGTCCGATTGACCTGGATGATTTTTTTCTGTCATATTTTGCCCGTTTGGTTCGCCGGCTCCTTCTCTGGCGTTTTGCTTGGACCCTTTGGTATCGTTGGCTTTTGCTCCGCGAGCCGTTTTTTTTTCGTTTTTCTGTTTTTTCTTTTCCTCCATTTTGTTTCTCCCTGTCATCCTCATGGTCTTCCCTTCCCCCTTTTCTCGTTAACTGCGCAAACACCGGGGGTTGTCACCGTGCAAACTTCTCTGAAGATTTCTTGTTTCTGCCCTCTTTTGGGCTTTTGCCGACCTTCCTCGCGTGGGCGAAAAGCGGTTTTTTTTTGTGCTTTTTTGGCACCCTTTGTGGGCCTATGTTCGGGATTCCGAGTCGGTGGTCGCGTTTTTGACTTACCTTGTAAGAAACCCGGTCGCGTCGTGGCCTTGTCGGAATTCCCCAATACTTCTTTTAACCCCGTCTTTTTGTTTGGACTTTCTTTTTTTTTTCTTTGCAGGCTTATGCTGTGCGGGTTCGGGCTTGGTTTCTTGTGCTTTAGGACGTTGTTCGCATTTGGCGCGAGTATCCCCGATGACTTCTCCTCTTTCCGCTCGCCTTTTTTACGTAGCCGGACACAATTCATTTTCATAGTTATCCCGCCTTTTGTGTAGGCTGTCCGTTGGTTCCCTTTTTTTCTTCCACATCGGTTTCCCTTTTTTTCAGTTTTTTTTTTTTTGGGGAATTTAAATACGCCGCGGCACAACCCCCACCCCGGGCCTTTTGCAGGCGTTTTGGGTGTTTTCCCCTCCTTTTATTCCTTTGGTTTTGTTGGGTCCTCTCCATTCTTCTGCGTTTTTTGTTTTGATTTCCACCCCGCTTTCCCGCTCTTTTTTCCAGGGGAATTCCCCCCCGTCCACATTGCCCCCCTCTTATTTTTTTTTTCGGTGTCCTGAGCAATTACTAGGGGAGCCGCACCGCCTTTTTGGTTTCGCGCGGCTTTCGGTTTTTGTGCAGCACCTCCGTGGGCGCCATGCACTCTTATCATAAGGTTGCGTATTGTGTCTGTTCCAGGAACATCGCCTTGACGACCTGGGTCCCATCCCCAGTTCTCCTCTTGTTTCCCTTGGGAGTTAAGCTTGGACCCACTTCTAGTCCCTTTTTTTGCCCGTCCGTCCGTTGCGTCAGTTCAACTGTTTTGATGGTCGCCAATTTCTGTTTCCCTCCCCCCTTGAGCTGTGGTGTTGTAGCCTGAGACATTTCGTTTCCCCAAGGCAGCCGGTTTTTCCTTCAGATCCCCATTTCTTTGTTACGGAGTTTTTTCTTTTGCATTTTTTTTGTCAAGTCGCTTCTCCCTTGATCATCACTCGGCCCGGTGCCTTTTGGAATCCCCACCTTCAGTTCCCCCTCCTTTTTTCTTTCCCTGTTGCCCTTACAATTTTTGGAAAACACGTTTTGGAGCTGCGGTGCCGTCGAGGTTTTCAACTGTCGCTCGT
>Ga0179593_1357635_pt1 | contig 20528 bp, 24 predicted proteins | sample CZODoug2_1_08_16_FD_185931 | JGI IMG/M metagenome (GOLD analysis project Ga0179593, IMG submission 185931) | Vadose zone soil fungal communities from Angelo Coast Range Reserve, California, USA - CZODoug2_1_08_16fungal (PacBio error correction) | ecosystem: Environmental > Terrestrial > Soil >... | reverse complement strand
GTTGCAATTGTTTAGCCCCGGGTAAGGGTCCACTGGGCCGTGTCCCCCTCCACCATTGCCGGCTTTTTTGGGGCTCCGGGGTGCGGAACCCCTTTTTCTGTTTTCCCCCCGATCCGTTCAACTTTTTTCACCATCAGTGCTTGGATCAACTTATACCCTTTGCTTTTTTTTTCTTTAGGTCTTCCCCCCCCTTTCCCAACCAGCTGAACTCGTCGGGCACTCGTGGATTCCCCCCATCATTTTTTTCAGGTTTTTGCACCCCGGTATCGGCGTCCGCAGCCCTTTCCCCCTCCTCCCCGACACATGGCGCAGTCAGTTTTTTTCATGCCATTTCTACAACTTGGGTCCAAAATGCTTTTTAAATCTCCGTTTTTTTTTCCGGCAACCCCCTTCCCTCCTTGTTGTCCGCTTTCCCTTACTTATTACGATCTTTTCCCTGCTTCATGTTCCTACCGGGAGGTTTTTCCTTTTTGCACGGACGGTTCCCACATGACCCGTGATTTTTAATTTTTTCGTTTTTAAGAATTGGTCGATCGGTAGGATTTTTCCCAGCCTTTCTCCCCCCCCCCTTGTCCGTTGAACACGTCCACCTCATACCGGTTTTTTTTCCCGTTCTTCCCGTGTCGCTCGCATCCCATTTGATGGCCGACCTCGCTTACCCCGGGGAAAACCAGAGCATTGTTCGTGCGACCTCTTTACCTTGTTTTCCCCGCAGAGACCCGAGGCGCCCGGCGTGTTGTTGCATCCTTGCGGTTAACGTGTTTTTTTACTTCCCCACGTTTTCCTTTTACGAAACCAACGCGTGATGGTGGTGCCCTCTGGCACCTTTCCCCTTTTCCGCTTTTTTTTCCGTTGCTCTGGCGCAAGCCCCCTCCTCCCGGAAACTTTTCCGGCTTTTTGGACTCTCTCTTGTGGATCCCCACCGGCCGGCAAGACAGAGACCACTCGTTCGTCTGTCCCCCTTTGTGGTTTTTTTAACCGGACCCCCCTCATGCCACGCCAAAGACAAGTTTTTCATCTTACCTTTTTTCCCCCTGCCCCTGAACTTGACCGCTCTCGGCCTAGGGGTGTTTTTGGGGGGACTTTTTCGTTCCCGTGTTTCTCCTCGTTGCTCCTCTTTTCGCAATTCAGTTGCCGAATTTTTTCTTTCTTTTCCCGACACGTCCAGGAAAGACCCCAACCAAATTTCTCCGTGGTTTCGTGGTTTTCTTTTTTTCCTCATTTTCGTGCGCATAAGTCAGTGCCGGCGTTGACCCCCAAATCTCTCCCTCTTGAGCTTTGCCCGCCGCACGGACTGGACAGGATCCCCCAAAACGCGCCGGGGCCGACCTTTCTGTGGTCCATCCTTCGTTTTCTCCTCCTCCGTTTTGTTTTTTCTTTTTTTTTTGACGTCGTCTTTTCTATCACTGGTCCAGCTAGTCTTTCCTGTTTTCCTTTGCTTCCGTCTGGCTCGTGGGCGCCGTCTCCTTTTTCTTGGTTCTTTTCGAATTGGGTGGCACGGGTTTTGCTGTCCCCTTTGTTTCTTTGGCGCCCCCACCCCCTGTCGCTATGTTTAGGCATCCCTTCCCCCCTAGGTTTCGGTTGACAGGGTTTGGGTCTTCCTGGCTCTTTTTTTCTGTCATGCACCCGTTGGTCACCTATGTTGATTGATTAGTTGTGATTTTTTTTTTTTTTTTTGTGTGTTTCCCCCTCTATTGATGGCACGCGAGAGACCACCTCCGCGGTTCCGGCTTCTGCCGTAGCGAGCTGGCATTTCTTTCTCCTTTCTGTAGTTCGCGTGCCCCGTTTTCCCTTCAGGGTACCACGTGGCTTTGCGACGTGTCGTCCTTTCTGGGTTTTTTCCCCCCCGTGTTTCTACTGCAGCTTGACGACCTGAACCTGCTTAGTTTTTTTCGGCGTATGTGGTTATTCAGCTTTTTTTTTTGCAATTCCCCCCCCCCTAATTGTCGGCAAGCAGTTGGTCGTCCGTTTGCCCCAAGTTCCCCCTTCCCCCCCTGGAATTTTTGGCACCTTGGCCCTGAGGTTCACCACGGGGTTGACCGCGGTGTTCGTCTATTTCTCTGGCCCTCCGTCATCTTTTTCCAACACCTTTTTCTGGTGTGCGCCCTTCTTTCTCGGGCACCAACGTTCTTGAAGCTTTTGTTTCGGTGCCCTCCGGCCACTTCCTATGTTTTCCCCGTCTCCTTTTCTCTTGCCATTCCATTTGTGCCGTGGGCGCTCCTTTAGCCACAAAGTACCTGTTAAAGCGGGGCTTATCTTTGACCAATGTTGTCCTTTGCACTTGTCCTGGTTCCCCTAGGTGTCTACTTTATCGACCAAATTTTGTGTACCTCTCTCCACTTCCTGGTCATTCGCTTTTTGGCCTTTTTCTCTTCCCCCCTTGGCCCCTGAAAGCGTAAAAGATTCCCTTGAATACTGTACCCTTTCCTGAGTCCCTTTTTATTGACGTTTGTCCCCTTTTTAACACGAGTGATTTCGAAGTTTGTCTCCCCTGTGGTGTCTTCTTCTTCCCCTCTTTGTCTGGAGATCCGATGGGTTTCCTTTTTTTTTTTTTTTTTTTTTTTTTTTTGTGTTTGCTTGTAGTTGTCTCCCCCCAGCCGTGCTCTCCCTGGTTTACACTGGATACGGGCTTTCCTTGATTTGTCATAGTTTTTTGTTTGGTTTAGTGGATTGGCGGCTTGACCTCCATTTTTCGGGCAGTTTAATTCCCCCCTTCCCAGCGATGTGCCGTACTTCCCTGGGCGACCGGGTGAACCCCCGTTGTCCCGCACCCCTGTTTCCCCCCACCACGGGCCTCTGGTTTTCCTTTTTTTTCCTGACCCTTGGCCGCCCGCTGAAACTTGTGTGCACCGGACGATCCCTTGATCCGGCTTCGCTTTGGTTCCCGGCTTTGGTTTTGTCACGTTTGGTTTGACCTCCGGCTGCTTGCCCTGGCGACGCATCTTCCTTTTTTTTTTTCCCTCTTTTCGCAGGAACCATTTTTGGCTTTGGGCAATTTGCTATTCCCTTTACTTTGTTTTTCCCCCGCAAGAGTCGTGTCACCGTTTGTCCCGCGTCGCTCAAGTGTTCCTTCCCGGTTTTGGCAGGTTCGCCCTTTTTCCGACTACAATGGAATCGCGGTTTCCTACCCTCTCGTCCCCCCCGTGATTCTTCTGGAGTAGATTTTTTTTCCGTCTTACTGGTATCGGAACTGTTGTTGCGTTCCTCCCTGACCTGTGCTGGTCATGGACTTCGGCAAAACTCGCCATAGTGGGAAAACTTTTTTTTACTTTGTGCAAAGGATCATTGTTGACCCCCTTCCGCTCCTGTTCCCCCAATGGGGGTCTTCTTCTTTTTTTCCTCCTTTTAACACGCCGCGGTGCCCAGCTATTGTTTGCCTTGTGCTTTATTCCTTCTTCAGGTTTGGAATTCTGTTTTTATTCGTTTCGCGTATGTCGTCCGTGGTTTCCTTTACCCCTTTCCGCTATGTATTTTCACTGCTTTTAGCTCGTCCTCCCTGGCCCCCCCTTTTTTGAGTTTTTGACACGCCATTTTGAGACACCGATTTTTTCCCCGCCTCTCCTCCCCCTCCCTTTCAATCACTCATCAAGGGCCCCCGTGACCACCCCTAAGGACGTCCCCTTCTGGGGGGGTGGTTTTGGGAGTCCTGGTTACTTTTCGAAATCCCCAGTTTTTGAAATCTTACAAATACCGCGGGCTGTGGTGCCTTTTTTTCTTTGGTCGTCTTGGCCGAAGTGTCAGGGGTCTTTTGGTCCTTTCCTGCCTGGTGGTTCCCCCTTTGTTATCTTCTTTCTTTTTGAGGCGCATTTGGGAGTGCACCTTCGTTTTCCTTGTCCTCTGGCTTCATTTGCAACGTCTTTGCTTCTTTTTCTTGATGTTCTATGGTCACTGACCTCTGCGCTTGCTTACTGGCGCTGTTACACATTTTTTTCTTTTCATGCACATGGACCCTCCGTGCGCACCGGTTTTTTTCAGGTTGGTAGTGGGGACCCCTCTTTTTTTAACTACCTCAGCATCCTGTGACCGTCAGTTCCGTTTCTTCCTTCTGGTTTTCAGAGGACTCCATGGTTATTTGCTATGTCCCACACCTTCTTTTTTTTCTCAGTTCCCCTGCGTCTCACGGTGAATACCGATCCTCACGATCAGACCGCACAGGTCCCGAGAGGACCGCTGGTTTGGATTTTCTAACACCCAAGTGAAACAGATTAGTGTCAAGGGACCCCCGTTCGATCCTCCCCTTCTTCTTCTTTCCCCCCCCCCCAGTTGCCCCGAAGTTTCAAGCCCTTTTTTCCGACTTTTTTGTGAGTCACTACCAACGGTGATTGGGCCCCCCGTTGGTGGCGGACTTCGTTTCTTATTGAATGTCCCGTTTTTGCTTTTTCGTTTTCTTCGGAGTCAATTTGTCCGTGTTCCCTGGTTTTTTGCGGGAACGTCCCATGTTTTTTGACCGTTTCCGTCCCCGAGCACCTATTTTGGTTCTGGGGCCACAACCACTAATGGACCCTTCTCCGCCCATTCTGTTGACTTCAACCCGTGTTTGATCGCGGTCGTTTGGCAACGTGTTGTTTTTGCCGACGTTTTCATTTTTTTTTTTTTCGTACCCCGTTTTTGTTGCTGGGTGTTCCTTTTTTTGCTTGTCTTTTTCAATTTGTTGACCGTTCATGCTTTTTCATGCTCTCTATTTTCTCTTCTATCACTTTCCCTTTGTTTTGTTGCTTTCGTTTGTTTCTCCTGACGGCTTAGGCCCCTTCCCCTTCCCCTTTCCCGGCCAGCAACCAAAAGTTACGAACACCTTTAGTCCGTGGCCATTTCCCACGCACCCGATACCCCACGGTTTTGTAACAGAACCCATTTTCTGGGAAGTCAGTTTTCTCGTTTTTGCCCCAGGACCTTAACCTTTTTTCCTCCGATTTAGAGGAACTTTATTCTGTTTCTTCCCCTTTTTTTACCCACAACGTGTAACGTAACTTAGTCCGACTGAACACACCAATTTTGCCCAAACATCCTTCCATAGGACCATTTGAAATCGTTCTTTGCCCCCCCGGTCCCCCTTTCGTCTGTGGTATGTGTCCGCAAAAAAACACCCCCCTGCCCCCATCTCAATTGCATGGATTTTTTTGGACCTTTTTTTTTTTCCTTGCACCGTGCTTGTGGTCTCCTCCCCCCCACTTTGCCCCTGTGGAATTTTTTTTTTTTTTTGCTCCCCGGACGTTTTGCCCCCCCCGCTCTTTGCTCCTTCTGAAGTCTTTTTTCCTCCGGGATGGGGACTCGATCATGGTTCGACACTCCTTCCCGCAAACTTTTCTTTCTGACGGTAGACTTTTACAATGTTTCGTTTCTTCGTGTGACACCCCTTCATGCACATTTTTCCCTTGACGTCTCTTTCCTGTCTTTTTTCCCAACACGGTCGACCTAGTTCCACCCCGCCCCTTTTCTCCATGGTCTGCGCCCCCCCCACCCTTTCTCCAAAGCCTTGTTCCTTCCGCGGTCCTGAGGTTTTTTGATTGCCATCTCCTTTGCAGACAACGAGTTCAAATTCGCCCGAGTTTGTCAGCCCTTCCAGACGGCTTACCTTTCTCTTTTTTTTTCCCCCCTGCGGTTCTCCAGTGCCGGACTGGCCATCCCTCCACCTTCTTCCAGTTACTCCTCCCGTGCAGCCAGCACAGTCCCGCAGCGGTTTGCCTAACTTTTTCTTCTTTCGTTTCTTTCCCCCTGCCTCAAGGCCCGCCCAACCTCCCGTTTTGCTTTTTCTGTTTTGGGTCCCGGACGGCTGGAGTTTTCTGATGTGGCACCCTGGGTTTTTTGATCTCTTAGGTTTTTGAAACCGCGGCTTTGTTGCTCATTCCTTTTTTTTTTGGCTTTTCCTTTTTCCCACCCGTTTCCCTGGGTACTTTGGCCGTAAACGGCTTTCTTTTTCCCCCCTTCTGGTCTTGGTTATCCCGCCTTGAGGTAGGGACCGCCGGATTCATGCTTTTTTTCACAACCGGCGGTTTTCACCTACAACGTTCCTTCTTCACAATCTTCCCCTTTCTTCGTTGTGGACCGGCTGTCAAAGTCAGAAGACGCTCCTTTCCCTTCTTTTTACCGGGTCCCAGACGAATTACTTGCCCCCCCCTTTCCTTTCCCCCCGATGCCAGCTTTTTTGTGTTTTTTTAAGTATGGAAAGGCCCATTGGACCGTGTTCCCTTCTACTCCAGAGAAGGAATTTTTGCATCCTCTCGTCCCAATTGATGAAAACAAATTCGATTTCCCCAGTTCTAACGGGCGTATAGATTTCGTTTCAATTGTTCGCTGCCCCCCCCTACTAAAATTGACCCCCCCCTCCGTCATTTTTTGATTTCGGAACCTTTACTCTTCTGATGTCCAACCCACTCCTTTTTCTTTTTTTAGAGTTGGGCCACGTTTTTGAAGGTTTTTTTATCCTCACTCTGTTCTTGTTTGGTTTTTTTTTCGGCCCAAGCACCGTCCGGGGGTCACCCTAAGTCTTTCCTTCTTCCCTGCTCCGGTATAATTGGTCTTTTGAATTTTTTTCCAGTTTTTTCCTCCTTGTAGTGCCTGTACGACTTTCCCTCCCTTTCCGTGGTTTCGGTTCTTTCCCCCTTTGGTGATGCCAACCCGTTTTTCTCCCCCCGTCGCGTCGTACCGTCCCCAGTTAGTTCTTGTTCTCCCCTTCCCCTTTTTATGTCCCGGGCGTTTGGCAATCCACACTGTCCCCCCCCCCCCCTCTTTTTGAACTATTTCGGCCTCATCTCTTCATTTCCAATTGTTTAGACGCGCTTTTGCTGCTCCCCCCCTACCGTTCCCGTTCCACATGCGCCCACTCGTCCCCTGAACCGTGCGATCCCACGTCCTGCAAACTGATTTCCTCCTCGGTTTCGGGAACTTCTGCCCCTCCCTGCACTCCCTTCCCTTGTCGTGCATATTTCCTAAGTCTCTTTTACGTCGCTCCCCTGTCCAGTTTTTCCCGTCTTCCGAGAAAGCGGCCAACCATGTCGCTTTCCCCCCTTCGTCGGTTCAGGTGACCCTTGGTTGTGTATTTTTTTTCTCATACGTTTTTTTCCCTATTCCCGTTACCTTAATACGGGGTTACCTATTGTCTTTTTTTCCGCTACCCTTGTGGTTTCCCGTCCTATTTTTTCCGTTCCCTCCAATGTCTGGACTGCGCCCACCGACGAACGGGATCATTTGGGACACCAACCCTCTCCAGTTGTTTTCTTCCCTCCCTTATACATCGACGTTTTCGATGTTTCCACCTTTTGCGCCCCGGCTGGTGTTGATCATCAGGTTCACCCCTTTTTGAACTGTCCCAGATTTCCTTGTTTCCCCCCCCCCCCCCTCTGTTTGGTTTTCCCTTTCGTGCAATGCCACTTCATTCTTTTTTTCTCTTTCGTGCCACCAAAAGCCTCCTTTTCGGTTTTTTGCAACGATTACGCTGGAGTTTGATTCCCGTTATTTGACCTTTGCCCTGAGTGCTGTCATACCCCCGCAAGCCTTTTGACATCCCTTTGTTCTTTGACACTGCGGCTGCGGTAACCTTGGCCCTCCCTTCTGCATCCAAAACTTTTTGGCCCCGTTTCCCTTTTTTTTCCACCCATGGCCCTTTTTTCTCCGTCCACACCCTCCATGCGGACTTGCCTCTGTCCCTTTCCCTGGTCTTCCGGTGAGTGCTTTCATCGAGGGGACGCTTCCCGGTTGCATCCAGTTTATTGCGGTTTTTTTCCCCCTGACACGACGGGAGGCCCAACCCCTGGTGAAACCCTTTTTTTGCGCGGGCGTTGTGTTGCCCTCCCCAGTTTTTTTCCGCCGCCTACAGTCAAATCCCGCTTGTTTGCCAAACCAATCGAGGACCACAGGCGGACATTTTTCCCCCCCTTTTTTTTTTGTGATCCCCCCCCCAATGATTAATTCGCTTTTTGTTGCTACGATGAGTTTTTTCAGATTGATCCTGTTTCTACCGGTATCTTTTTTGTTGTTTGTTTGTTACTTGCTCACTGGTTTCCCGCCTTGTCTCTTTACGGTACCCTTTCTTTCTTTTTTCCTTTGTCTCCCGATGTAGCGATTTTTGGCACGCGGTGACTTTGATGCGGCGCGAAACTTTGGAGTTTTGAACGGGGCCTCCCCCCCCCCTCCACCTTTTCGGCCAAGGGGTTTTTCTGTTTCCTTTTCTTTCTTCTTGTAGCTCTCTGGCTTTCCCCCTTGCCTCTTTCTCTTTCCACCAGGCTTGCAGTTTGCCTCCTAGGGCAGTTGCTTTCTTTTTTATCTTCTTTTTGTCCGGGTGTTCTGGCGGCCCCCTGGGTCACAGGTCAGGTTGAAACGTTGCTTTTGGCTTCCGAGTTATGGGGTCCTTTTTTCCCCGCCAGCCCTTCTTGACGGAGCTTTCGCTTCTGCCCTTTTTTTGGTTTGTCTCCTTTGTGAACTTTTCACTCCCAAGGTCGGGAAGCGTTCCGTTGTGGCCTTTGCGGCCCCCTCATGGCCACCCCGCCTTGCTGTTTTCCTTTCCCCTTGGCCCTGATTTGCACCACCATACTCGGTTTTTTTACCCTTCCGGCCGGTACGTTCCCCTTATTCTCAAACACCGGACCTTTTCTCATCCTTCCCCGGGGAAAAATCCCGTTTTTCATCTCTTTGTTAAAGGACGAACACGGCTCTGTTTTTTCCCCTAATTTTTTCTTTTCCCATAGGAGGGGCTATTTTTAGTCACACGTCTGTGACTCTTTTCCTCCCCCAACTCTTTGGGCACCTCTTGATTTTTGCTTTTTTTTTTCCTTTTTTTTTTCCTCTCCTGAACGGCGGAACTCTTCCCGTCCCCCAGGTGGCCTTTACTGCTGATTTCCCAAATCGTTCAATGTGGGGACGGTCTTGTTTCCTTGAATCTCCCGTTTCCATCTTCGCATTTTTCTTTTCCCGTTAAGAGGAAATTTCTTCAGCCCTTTTTAGTTTGCCCTTCCCATGAGCCCTTACAGTGCCTTTTTTTTTCATACGTTTTGTTCTCGCACGCTTTGTTTTATTTTTGCCTCTCCTCCATTGGTGTTCGGGCTTTTCTGTCAGTTTGCTGTGCGCACTCTCCCCAGGGGCCAACTGGATTGAAGATTGAAGACGGTCTTTTTTCTTCGGTTTTTTTCAGTGGATGTTTGCTTCTTTCCTTCACTGTTTTTAGACAGTGCAAACGCATCTTTGGTCTTCACTCCCGGCGCCGTTAACCCTTGTTGCCGCACCGGTTAAACCCTGCTTCTTTCTTTTTCGAACAGGGAGTCCATCCTCCGTCCCCTTTTTTCTTTCTCCCTTCGAACCTGGGCGAGTTTCGTTCGGTTTGGGTACCCGGTTTTTTGCCTTTTTCCGGTGTTCGGTCCGCATCGACAATGGGGTGCAGCTGCCTAGAACCCCTGTGCTTTGCCAACCCGGTTTGTGAAGACCGTTCTTGGCGGTCAACGCGTTTTTTGGTCCGTCCAAGTTTTCCCCCTCGTAGCTGCCCGTTGACGGCTTTTGATCTTTCTGCCCCTTGTGCGCTGACAGTGCATCATCACTAGATCTCCCGGACTTTTTTTTGTGGTCAGCTTGCGTTTGTTGTCTTTTTCTCTCTGTGTTTCCGCGTCTGATTCATACCCTTGGGCACACTGGCCCCTTGGCCTGGCAATTCCCAGTTCCCACTGGGAACTTTCCCTTTTTGTTCTTTTTTTGGGGCCTTGTTCGCTCTGTGTTAAGTGTTTCTTTCCCTCCTTTTTCTTTTTTCCCGCTTCGTACCGGTATGGGTTGTTGATAGGCCTTAGGTTGATCGCCTTCCTGGTTTTATTTCCCTTTTTTTTCTTACTCGGCGTGGATTAACCCCCCCGCTCTCTTTTTTTCTGGCCACTTGTCCCAGGGTCTTTGGGGTGACCTCCCATGGGCTTGCCCCCTCCCTGCTTAAAGTCCCACGATCCCCCCCTCCTTCCCCCCTTCCCGGCCCACGGGGGCCCGTGGTAACTAGTTGCAGGAAGCACCAGTAGTTCCGGGGCTGTGTTTGGTCGGGCGTTTTTCTTTTAATCCCCCTTTTGTTCTGATGTTTCACGTTTTTTCTTTCGGCTGATCGGCTGTAGGTATATTTCCCGACCCGTGGATGTTGTCACTCCCTCCTGTTAGGCTTTTCGGTTCCTTCCTCCCCTTTTAGCCTCAGGTATGGGAGGCCTGAATTTTTCCTCTGACTTCCGTGCTGCTGGGATATGTCGCTGCTCTCGGGCGCGTCTTCCCTTCTTGTCTCTGCTATTCTCCCCCCTTCGTGCCGTTGGTCGTTCATGACCTTTTTTTTCACAGCTTCTTTTCTTTTCCCTTTGCGTTTTCAGGTAAGGGGACGGGGGTCCTAAAACTGGTCAAAGTTGTTCTACCGTTTCCCACCTCCCTTGTCTTTTCCCTTTTTTTTTTTTCCCCCTTCCGTAACTGCACATTGCGTTGATTTCCAACCCTGCGGCTGAAGCCTTTTCCGAGCGTTTTGGCGGCTGTCGCCGCTCCCATGGACCAGTTCGTGACGCCACCCTCGAGATCCACTCCTTCTCTTTCCCAACATTTTCCAAGAATGACATGCGGCATTGAGACTTTCTGCTTTTCCTTTTTCCCCCCTACCTCTTTTTTTTTCCCTTGTGCCACGGTTTTTGTTCCTCTTACCCCATTAATTAATCTGGCACTTTGGTTTTTTCCTTTGGTTTTTTCTTTTTTTTTGCTGTTTTTCAGTGTACTTTTTTCCCCAAGGTTTTTTCTTCGTTAACTTTCTTTCTTCTTTTTGCTTTTTCTGTTCGCGTCCTATCTTCAGGTCTCTTTTTTTTTCCCCCCACCAATCTTTCCGTCTCCGCCATGATTGGACTGGAAAACGTGATCGCGGTCTGGTTTCCGTGGCATACGGATCGTTTTTTACACTGTTTTTTTCTGGAGATGCTCCGTGTTTCTTGTTTCATTCTCTGTCTCTCCCTTTTTAACTAATCAGAAGTTTGTTTTTTGTGCTCCACTGATATGAGGGCTGCCGGCCCCTTTTTTTTTTCCTCCCCCTTCCGAGCGCCAGCCAGCCAAAACCCCACCCCGTTACTAAAACGTCGTCACGGTACCATTATCCGCTCTTCCACCGGTTTTGCCTTTTCCCCCCCAAGCAATGGCGTGGGATACGTCACCTTTATGTTTGTTGTGGTAACATCCCTCCCTTGCGATTCTTCGTCCCCCAGAGTCTGGAGGCCACTTCCCAGTGCCACCTCCTGTTGTTCCTGAACACCCCCTTTTCACCACCTCCCACGGACGACGACCCCCACCCCAAGGCCCCCCTCTTCCATCTGGTTTTACGGTTCCCCTTTCCGTCCATACTGGTCCGCCAACCGTGTTCTATTTTTTTAGTGGCGGCCCACCTCCAAATCCACGCCCCTCTTTCACTGGCCGGCCTTGCTTCTGGGGCAAAACCTGGTGTGAAAGAGGTGACTCTTTTTTTGATCTCCCCCGGTATGGCACGTTTCAGCTGTATGGTTCTCGTCTCGTCCGCTCTCTGGCGTCCAGGCTTGCTTTTTTTGTCCTCGATTTGGGTAGAGCCAGGTGACCCCCTTTCTCACCGCCCCTTTTTCCTGTTACTTCTCATTGTGACCTTTTTTTTCCCCCTCGTCTTTCCCCTTGTCACGTTTGGCCAGGATTATTAGTGTAGTTAAACCACCGGCAGCGTACAGTTCCTCCTTCCTACCGCGGTTATTGTTGTCCTCCCCCCTGAAAGTTTTCCCTTTCCCGTTTTTTTTTTTGGAAGTTGTCGGGCAGCGACCCAGTGATCCATTTCTCCCTCCGTTCCCCCATTGTTCCCCTCCCCCGCCGTTCCCTCGATCTGTGACCGGTAGCTTTCAAGAGAATCCCCCGGAGTTTCCCCAGGGCGGACTTTTTTTTTTTACTTTTTTTTTCCTCCCACTTCGTGCCACCCACGAGTACTCATAGGCTTTCAGTTTCGTTTTTTCTCCCCCTTTTCCTCAATCCGTGTCAGCACTTGGATTTTCGCAAGTAACAACAAGGCCCCTGCCCCCCCCCCCCACTCCTCTCTTTGGGATTCTACTTTTTCGGTCTGTGGCAGTTGATGAGGTCATTGCCGAGTTTGACTGGGGTTTCTCTCTTCTGTCCCCATTCTTGTTGGATCCATTGGATGTTTCCCTCCCTTTTCATTGAGGAAAAGGCCTAGATCGAGTTACTTTTTGTTGCGTGGGTTTATCCACCTCTTTCTTTTGGTTCAGACCCAGGGCTATCACCTTTTTTTGCTTTATCGTCCCTTCTAACATCGGCCAAGCTACTTTCTCGGGTCAAACTTAAAGTAGCCGACTTTCCCTTTCCCCGGCTCGTCGTAGGACCATCGGGCCACAACTGTTGACTTTCCTTTTTTTTGCTCGGGGGGGTGTTGGTAGTGGTTGCCCCGTTATTTGACTTTTCCCCCCCTGGCACTTGGTTGCCGGGTATCCCAAGCCCGGTAGGCAGGACGCATATAGCCACCCATTTCCCACCACGGCGATCCAGATCCTGGAGCGATTTTGCGATTCCCTGTCTGCCACTTGTCGCGCTAAGGACATAAAACAGTGGCCACTTCCATTCTTCCCCTTGCCTCTCCGTTTTTTCCCCGGGCAGCTGCCCGGGGTGGTTTTCCCGCCCACCTTGTCCCCTTTTGAACCTGCGTTTGCCCCGCAGGTTCTCGCCATTTTTTCCCCCCAGTTTGCCCCGATTGTCCAGTCGGCCAGCACCGTCGTCCACCCGGTCCTTCTCGGACTCACCGAGGCCTTTTCCCTGTATTCGTTCCTTTTTCCGTTGGCGTGAAGGTTTCGCGTTTTTGAAAAACTCCAACCCGCCCCGCTTCGTGTGTTTCTTGCATGTGTGCCCCAGGGTTTTCCCTGCCCCCCTGGGCGTACGGCCTCATTTTCCTTTTTGCACCCATTTCTTCATTGCGGGCGGCGCCATCCCATGCAAAAAACCGTGATGCCCATTTTCCTTTGCATTCCGGATGTCCCCGTTTTCCTTTTTTTGGTTTTTCCGCTGCGTGCAACCTTAGAACTTTTCCCGAACCCCCTGTGGCCTTTCGGTGCTCTGTTTGTCCCAATTCGTTTTCCCCCTATTCCCAGTAGGCAACCCTGATTTGGTACAACCCTTTTCCCTTTTTGGGACCCGGTTCCCACTCAGTTTTTATTTTCCGCTTGCAGTTACTTTCAGAACTCATTCTTACAGCCTCCCCTTTTTCCCTGGAGATGACCAGTATTCACAGGGTATGCCCCATGCACCTTTCTTGCCCCATCTTTGGTTCCCAGTCCCCTTGGTTCGAGAGGTAGTATTAGCTTTTCTTTCCCTCCCGGCCCTTGCCCCCTTTCCTCCTCGGTCAGAGTTTTTTTTTGCTTTTTTTTCGCCCTTTCCGTGCGAATCTTTCCCTCATGGAGTCCCGCGCCGGTCTCTGGGTGGCCAATTTTTTTTTCCGTGTTATTTCCGTCCCCGTACTATATCCTCGCAAGTTTTTTTTTTACCCTGAGGCGCCCCTCCCGGTGGTTGATCCTCAATGTGTTATGGTTAACGGGACCTTGGGCCCCCCCCCTATCCTTGTTTAACAACAAGAGTCTTTGGTTTTTTCCCCTTCCCTTCCTCTTGTTTGTTCTATGGCGCCAAAGGCATCACCCCCTCGGAACTTTACCGTTTTTCTTTCACTTTTCCTATGCTGAACCCCCCCCTCCCTCCCCTGTTTCAGCGCCCGTCAACTTAGTTTTCCCAGCTTTTTTCTTTTCCCCCCGGCCCCAGGCGACCCAAGGCTACGGTTTCTTATGCCCCTAAGTTTCCCTTGGCTTTTTGGCCGCGACCACCAGCCTGAACCCCCCTCCTTTTCGGCCGTCTTTTTCTTCCCCCCCGCCGCATTCATGTTTCTTTTCGCTTCTCTTCTTTTTCCGTCCGGTTTTTTTCCCATCACATGTGATTTTCTTTCCCCCGGGTCTTTTTTCACCGACCCAGTTACTCCCCCCCCACCCCTGGCCCCCTCCCAAAGTGTTGCGGCGATTGCTTGATTTCCCTCCCCATTTTCGGCTTTTTTCCTTCCCCTTCCAGTTCGCCGCGTGCCAAAAAATCTCTTTCCCCCCACCGCTTGCTTGGTCCCCTTCCCTGCAGGATCCCTTTTGATCCCCAACACGCTGGCCCGCGGCGTTTTCTTTCTCCCTACTCTTTTCCTCCCCTCCTCCGTTTGTTTTTTTTTTTCATTTTTTTTTTTTTTTTTGATGCTGCCCTTTGTTTCCTTCTTTTTTCTCCTGGACTCCCGGCTTGAGGGAGTTCCCCCGAGTGTATTCGCTTGGTGGGCACGCGGTTCCCCTGCACTGTTTTCCTTCTTCGCATTCAAATCCGCAAAGGGGCGCGCATGCCCTTTTTGGGTTTTTTTTTTCCCTCTTTTTTCTTTTTTTTCTTGCAACCGGGTGAAGCGCGGGATTGCCGGAAATTTGCGCTCTTTTTTTCACCCGTTTTTTTTTCGTGGTTTTTTGTGCAGGTCTTTCTGCCGAGTCGTGGTCTATGGCGGTGGGTTCTCTGCCCGGTTCATTTCAGGTTTTTCCCACTTCTTTTTGTCTGTTCTGGGTCCTTGTACCAGCCGGGCCTCTTTACTACGTCACTTTTGTTCTTGTTTTCTTTCTTCTTGGTTTGGTATTCAGCTCGGGCCATTCTCCCGTAGGAGTCTTCCGAGGAGGTTTTCGCCCGCTCCCTGTTTCGGCCTTTCCATTTGCTGAGTTTCCCCCCACCGTCGTTTCTCCTGTCTCTGGGCCGTCTTGACCTTTATTCTCACCCCCCGCCTTCCCGCCTTTTTCTTCTGTTTTCCCAAAACCTGTTCGCTTAATCGTCGGGAATTTTTTTTACCCCCTCCCTTGTCTCTTTCTTTTTTCCACGGGGGAAGTAATTGCAGATGCATACATTGTTTGGTGACGGACTTCCCCTTCCTGCGTTTTTTTTACGCCCTCGTTCCTATGAGGGGTCCGTGTTCCTTTTTTGCGTTTTGTTTTTTGCCCTTTTTCTTTCTCACGACTCGGGGACCACTTGTTGGCCCCCCCCCTTTTTTTCTTTCCTGATGGCAATAGTTGTCATGTGGCGGCTTGCTTCCGTTCCCCGTGCCCCTTCTCTCTTCTTTTCACAGATCGGGTAGAGGCTGAAGAGTGGACCAGGCCATTTTGCTGTTCTTTTTTCGCCAACTGTGATTTACAGCTTTTGACCCATTTTTTTTTTTTGCCCCCTCTTTTTCAGGTAGCCGCTGGCAGCTGAGGGTTCGTTTTGTCAGTTGCTCCCCTCGCCTGCCAGGGGACACTTGATTTTTTTCTGGATTTTTTTTTCCCTTCAGTTCTTCCTTTTTTTCTTTTGATTTGGCGCAGAAAGAATTGATAAGGTGTTCACTCCTTGCTTTTGGCTTCCTTTCTCGTTTTGCCCGGGGGAAACAATTTGCCGTTCCCTTTTTCTCCCCGTTCTCTTCTTTTCGTTTTTCGGAACTTGGGGTTTGGCCGCCGCTCAACCCCCTTTTTTTTTGCGCCCCTTCTTACCCCCCAGGTCTGAGGTCGTCGCTCGGGTTTTAACCGGTTTGCCCTCCTTTTTGTTTTTTGGTCACTCTTTTCTCCCAACTTTTTTTCCTGGCTGTGCGCCTTTTAACCTGCTGGGCACCTTTTTCCACCAGTTCCTTTGTTTGGAACCACGACCGCGCGTCACACTGTCACGCGGAGCTTTGACGGGGTTTTCAGGCGTCCTTTTTTTCTTCCTTCCAATGCTTTCGGCCTTCGATCCTCCCCCCGTTCTTGTTTCTCCTCCTTTTCCAGCGTGTTATTTTTTAGGTGGGCGGGCCTTCAGCGGCTTTCTTGCCTTCTTCCTGTGAAACCCTTCATTTGCTGTTTTTCCATCTGCCATCTCATTTCCCGTTTGTCATTCACGGTTTTTTCCCGTCTTTTCCCGCGGTTCCGAGCCGGGCAAAAGTTGGAGTTGTTTCCTTTCCTTTTTTTTTTTCCCCCCTCTCTTCCTTGCTTTTCGCTTGTTAAGGATCCTTTCGACGTCTATCCTTTTTTTTTTCCCTGGCGTGTCTGAACGTTTTTAAGGCTTGGATACCACTGCCTCCGTCGTCTCTCCTCTCCCGCCGTCCCTTGGACCATTCTGAGGCGGGTTCACCCGCTGTTCTCCCCAACGCTCTTTTTAACGAAATGATGATAACACCCCATTTCCACTATTCAATACACCCTTCTCCCTTTTTTCCCCCCCGTTCCGTCGTCACAGCAGCGACTTTTTTCGGGGGGTCGTCCTGTTCCGGTTCCGACCCCCCTTTTTTGTTTCTGCTTTTGTGACCAACCGCTGGTATACGGTTGAGTGTCTTGATTTGCGAGCGAGGTCATTCTTGTCCGTCCCTTTTTTGTATGGCGGATACTTCCGCCTTGTGGTGATTTTTCCCCCCTTTTTGGTATCGTTTTTCTCCGGGGTGAGCGGCTGCACTCGGGGGGCGGGCATCCCGCTTTGCTGCTCTCTTTTTTCTCGCTGCCTACTCCGCGCCCCTTTTCTGTTTTACCCCTTTTTTCTTTTCGACTGCAGGACCGCGGACCGACAAGGTTGCCGGGTTTTTTCGTGCGTCCCCGTTTTTTTCTTTCTAGGCTCTGGACGTCAACAGTTCTTGCTTTGAAGTTTTTTCCTGGACTAACCTGTGGTCCAAAAGGGATACGTTACAACCCTCAATTTTTTTTGTCCCCTTCGGGATACGGCACCTTCGAGCGTCCACCCCTTCGCTGACGCCCTTTGCCTCTCTTTAATTTTTATGCGCGATGACACCAGGACACCTATCTTGCGCCCGTTTCTATTTCCCTTTGCCCTTCTTGCTCTTTACCCACCAGTGTCCAGAGAACCCTTTTTAGGGCCGTTTATGTGTTTTGGAGGTGGGGGTCCACACTCTTGTTGCCCCTTTTGGGGCGAATATTCCATTTCCATTTTTTTTCTTGTTCCCGATGGCCCTTTGGTGTGTTCGTTGGAGGACGTTCCCATTGTTCCAACGTTTTTTCGCCCGGCTTTTGGATGATTTTCCTCTTTCCCGTTTTTTTTTTCCTGAATTCTTGGGGCGGTTGCTGGACCCACCCAACCCCCCTTGTCCTTCTACGACATGAGGGATGGCCCCCCCCCACTTTTGGCTGCCCTCTTTTGGACGTGTTTTAAGGGCAACGATTTTTACGTAACCTGTTGTTTTCTGTTTTTTTTTGATGTTCCTTTCTTTCCGTTACAGCTAATATATAGATTCTCGCCTCCTCCCTTTTTTTTGTTGTTCTTTTCTCTCTCTTTTCCGGTCCCTTTTTTTCCCACACGGTTTTGACTCTCCCAGGGTGCAAAACTTGTCCAGGTTTAAAACACGCTTTCTTGTTTTTTCCACTCCTCCCCCCCCGCTTTATCCCCCCCCCCGTTTTTTGTCACAGTCCCAGTGGAAGGGGGTTGATTTGACGTTTTTATGGTTTTGTTGCAGAGCCCTGAATTATAGGGCCCGTCGATGCCCATCATGCACATTTCGGTCTCACCTTTTCCCCGCCCGTCGCCGACAGCCAACCCCCACTTCTTTTCCCTCTTTCTCGTTTCCTCCCTTCTGTCACTTCATAAGTCGTGCCCACACCTGTGGACTCTGGCGTGTGTGGTAGGCCGCCCCCCCAGAAAAGAGTCCCTACCCACCGGCGCCATATTTTTTTTCTCTTTTTTTTTTTTTTTTATTGGTGTTTCTTTTTCCTTTTTCCCCTCTTTTTTCTTTCGTGGTGTCTTCCTTGGTTTTGTGGGTTCTGTTTTGTCTCCCCCCCCTCTTGTGTGCCCAATTTTTGTCAAGAGACCGCTGCTGGTCACGACGCCCCTGCGCGTCACTCCTCTGTTTATGGGTTCGCGCAGGCTTTCCCGTTTTTTCTCCCTGCCTTGCTTTTTTAGCGGTTTTCGGTCACTGTTTATGTGCGTCGAGACACAGTTTTTGACTCGCACCGCAAATTCTTGTGACGCTCTTTTTGTTTCCCCTTTAGTTCCCTGTTCGGGTCCAATTTATTGCCAGCACGTGCCGTAACCTTTCCTTTTTCTGATCGTTTTAAAACCCGTGTCCTTTCATACCCCCTTTTTGGTCCCGACAGGGTTTTCCCACGTGGTTCCTTTAGTCGTTTTTCCACTCCCATTTAGGAAAGTCGTCCAGTCACGCGTCGATCGTGTTGCAGTTTTTTTTTTTTTTTTTTTTGATCGATTTTTCGTCCCCTCCGAACTGAACTACGCGTTTTGCATAGCTCCCCTTGCCTGTTTTCTCCTTTCAATCAGACGCGTTACTCCCCTTCTGCTTTTTACCCTTGCACTCCAATTCGGCCAGATTTACCTTCATTAGACTAGCGACCCGTACTCCCCCCCTCGTTTTGTCCCCTCCTGCAAGGCCCGTTTTTTTGATTCTCTCCACACCGTCAGCCCAAACCATCAGCTTTTTTTGTCTCTAGGGTTTTGCTTTTTTTGGTGGCGTTGTCTTCTTGTTTGAAGAGTGGGGAAATGGTTTGACTCTCTTTTTTAACCTCTTTCTTTCTGACACTGGGAATGTTTTTCCAAACCCCCCCGCTCCTGGGTTTGTTTCCACCTTTCTCTATCTTAGTACGGAGCGCGGGGGGGGTTTATCCCCCCTCCGTCGGTCCTGAGCTTTTTGAAAGATGGATATAACTGTTCCTCCTCGCTAGTGCCTATTAAAAATAGGTCCCGCCCGGTCCTGGCTACGTGCAAAGTTTTTGTACGTTTTTTACTCTCTCCCCCCCCCTTTCCGGCTTTCTGGGAAGCGGCACCCGATACGGCCAAAATTTGGCCCCTCCAGATTCTTCCCTGTGTCCATTATGTTACCATTACCCACTTGGTGCATTTGTCGGTATACTCCTTTTCCTTTCGTTTTTTTGACTTTCTCGATAGAACACGCTGTTTTTTTAACACTTCTCTCCCGTCTCAGGGCAGTTGCTCGGATTCTCTCAATGGCATTCCATTTCTTTTGTTATCGACGGAGAAATGGTAACGCGTCCCCACCCGGTCCCCCCCCCACGTTAGTTTGGAAACTTTGGTCCATTTGCAGCTGGTTCCATCCAAGGGACCCTTGTATTTTTCTTTTTAATCCGTTTTTCTTTTCCCAGATCGCCCCATGTTGGTTTGCTTTGCCCCTCACCCGGTTCGGCAACCGTCCCTGTCCTTTTTGGACCTACCTCTCCTTTCTTTTGTATCCGCCTGGTTTGTCACAGTGTTAGTCCGGGTCGGCACGGTGTTTAAAACGACCTTTCTCTCCTTTTATCCCAGGGTTGCCCCAAGGTGTTAAACTGTTATACATTTTTTCCTTTTTCCCCTCCCTTTTTTTAGTCGTGGATCACATTCCATACCCAATTGCGGTAGGCCCTGCCCCCCCCCTTTCCCCCTTCCAAAAACCGATGAAATACGTTCCTCGGTCTTAGCCCTGGTATCTTTCTTTCAGCCAATGACCCTCCCTCTGTTTTGACCCCCACTTCTGTCAGAGGCATCCTGGCACATGAGGCGAATGGGCCCCCCTTTTTTTCCAACTGCTTGTAAAGTTCCTCTTTTGAAATGGGCCAACTTCCTGATTTTCTTCCTGTGCCTTTTTCCTTTCTTCCCGTCTCTTTTCCAGCTGTAATTCCCTTTTTAGGGTCGCGGAATGCGGACCGCGGCCACCCTATTTTCCTCTTGGTAAGGCCCCCCGGTCGAGTTGTCTGTCTTTTTCAGTCCCCTCCCGCAGTGGGCACACCTTACTCATCGGGGCAGAGTGTTTGCGTTTTCCCGCTCAGTCCGTTTCCCCTCTCTCTATTTCCCCCCCCTTTTTCCCCTTTGCCTGTCTTTGGGTTTCCAAAACAGAAAGCAGTGTTCGCCTTCCCCCGATACTTATATTTTTTTCTTTCCCCTCTTTTTTTCTCCTCTTGCTTCCGCGGTTTGCTTTTTCTCTTTCAGTACCCAGAATGTCCAGACCTTTCCTGCCCCCTCCTTTTCTGTTTTTGGCCTAGGTCACTTTGTCATTCCAGCCCCATTTTTGTTTTCTTTGCACTCCTCCTTTTCGTTTAAAAGCTTCCGCTGGAGGCATTGAACGTCGTAATTACCCCCCCGTCCTTTCCCCCTCTCTCCCTCTTTTCTTCCCACGCCGGATGAGTTTGGTCACGGCCCAGAAACTCTCCCTTTTCTTCCAAGGTTTTTTTTTCTCTTTTTTTTCAAATGGCAACCGGTGTGAGCCCCACGTCAGAGTACCCGCTCCCTTCCGTCCTTTTTCCCCCCTCCTCTTTCTCGAGCTTGATCTCATAGTGCGGGCGCCCCCTGTCCTTTCCCCCCCTATTTTTTCCCCTTTCTTGGCCCTCACACGACCCATGGTTTGGGCAGCAAAAAAACCCCTTTGCTCCAACCCCGTGTTTCTTTTTTTTTTTTCTTTTTGTGCCCCTCCCCCCAGTTTCTCCTCCCAAGTCAAGTACTTTCTTTCCAAACATCGAGGGACAGAGTTTGGGCCCCCTCAATTTGCTTCATCCAGGTTTCTTTTCCCCCCCCCTCTCTTCTTCTCCAGTGAG
>Ga0179593_1659638_pt1 | contig 20529 bp, 17 predicted proteins | sample CZODoug2_1_08_16_FD_185931 | JGI IMG/M metagenome (GOLD analysis project Ga0179593, IMG submission 185931) | Vadose zone soil fungal communities from Angelo Coast Range Reserve, California, USA - CZODoug2_1_08_16fungal (PacBio error correction) | ecosystem: Environmental > Terrestrial > Soil >... | reverse complement strand
CGCTAAGGCTTCCCCGGGCCTTTTAATCGCCAAAAGGTCCTTTCTGTTCCCCCTCGTCCGTTGGTTTCTCTTGACGCTTACGGGCCGGCCCCCTTTCGGTTTATTCAGAAGACGCCGCCACTCGCCCCTTTTCTCCTTTTTTTTTGAGAGAGAGGGTTGCCGGCGAGTTTTTCTGATCATAAGCCCCTCTCCCTCTCCCTGTCGTCATCGTACCTCCCCACGTCGCCTCGAAAGTCCTTTGTTTGGCTGAGAAGTGCCTCGGGGAAGCCTATATTCTTTAGGTCCCTCCTTTTTTTCCGGTAATGGGGTTCGTTTTTTTAACAATAGGGGGCCTTACATGAGGTTTTCTCTCTAGTCTTCCTCGCTCAGCATCTGTCGAGACTTGCTGCCGCAATGCTCCCAGTGAGTGCTTCTTTCCTCGCGACTTCGGAGGGCTTTCCAGTAATCGAGAAAGCCAAACATTTGTTCTTTTTTCTCCTCGACGTTGTCCCTTGCGTGTTGAAGCTCGTTCCTCCGGTTTGGATCTTTCCGTTACGCCCCTCTCCCCCGGATACCCTGAGTCCTTCTTATCCACCTCATGCTTGGTGGACGACGTAGGGTTTGCTTTTCCATCCTCCTGGCCAGGGTCTCTTCTGAAACTGGTCTACGGTCCTCTATCCGGCCGGGAGCAGCGGTCCTTTCTTTTTCACGATGCGGGCGGGCTCCTCCTGATACTGACTTTGCTTTTTTCTTTCCCTTTCCCCCGCCGCTTTCTCCTTTCACAGTAATGGCACTCCGTTTGGCTTTCATAATCTCCTCTCCCTCCCTCGCCGTACGCCCGTTTTTTTTTGGCCGGAGGCGAGTTCTCCCCTTTGTTTCCGTCGGACATGTGATCTAACTTTTTTCGACTTCTGACGGGGGGGGCTCCTCCTATCGACTACCCCTTAGGGTCCTGTCGCGACGACAGGTTTTTTTGAAGATCTTTTCCTTCCGGCGGGGTTGCCCGTTTAGTGTGGACCCAGGCTCCCTATTCCTTAGAGTCGTTTCTTCAAGGGGCGACAGTCCCCCCACGGCGATGCCTGACCTTTCCCACCCACACCCCTTACAGCAGGATTAACCGACTGAGACCCCGGGGTACAACTGCCTTCTCTCTTTATCAAGAACCCATTTTCCGGTTGCTACGTGGCCGCTTCTTCGTGACTCTCTGTGCCTTGATGTCTTCGCGCTGCTTTTACCTCGAATGAAAAAACCACCCCCCCCCCCCCCCCCTTAACGAACATTCCCCGCCGGCCCTAGGCCGGCCACGTCTTCGTTTTTGATGCAGAATCCCGTAGTCACGCTCACTGCCCCCCTGTCCGTCCTTCCCTTACGGGCTCTGTTTCCTCTCACGGGCTGTGTTTGAAAGCGATCCGTCGGAGGGGTCAAGGGTCCTGCCTGTTTTTGTCCCTCTGAAGAAGACCCATTGAGCCTGGTCAAATAAGGTTTCTCCTCCGTGCCTATCCCGGCCGAGGAGCGCAGCCCCTGTGGACAGGAGAGCCTTGCCGGCCTTCTTAGAGAGCCTTTAAGAGCCCCCCCTACCGTGTCGAAGAGTTTCCTGCAGTTTTCCTCTCCCCGCCCGAACCGGTCATTTCGTTTTTTTGTGACAAGAGCCGGTTCTTTCCCGTCTCCGTCCGGAGAAGGTTTTCTTTCTATCAGCGTAGCCTCCTGCCGGAGGCGCCCTACCAGGAAACTGCCCCATAGGCCTTCAGACCCGAGAGGATCCTTTTTTTATATTCTACGAAAGACCGCCTGCTTCTTGCTGCGACCTCGTCCCTTTTTGGAGCGAGGGTTTACCGAGCCCCCAGGTTGCATCGGCCGTTATACGTCAACACCCCGTGAAGTGTCGGCATGGGGGACCGGGGTTTTCGTCGACGTTTTCCGGTCACCTAACGTTCTAGCCACCCCCCCCCACGTCCTTGCCTTCCCCCCCTTTTGCGACCGGTTTCGGAATAGTTTTTTTGCCTCATTCTCCTGTCCCCCCGGTACTGGTGAGGACTCCTGTGCCAGTTTGACACCCACTGTTTCCGTGCTCCCCGTTTTTTTGGTGCGGTTTCTGCAACTACTGGTGCTCCCATCCGCGGCGCATGCCGCTTACTACCGATGGCAACGCCTTGTGCTGTTTCATGAAGCACGAAGAAATTCCTCGTGCTGCGCGAACCTTCTGCAACAAGTCCCCCCTTGTTTCCCCTGCAACCGTGGTCCGGAAGGCCGTTTTCTTCCCCCTTCGCTTTCGAAGTCAAGAGGAAAAGTCTCGTCAGGTCCACCTTCATTTCGTCCTTTTCTCATCGAGTGCTTTCCTACGCGAGGTTTTGTCGGCATTCAGGACCTGCTTCCCTGCCTCCCCCAAAGAGATGGAGGAAGGCACACGGCGGAATGGATGGATTCGTTCGCGACCCACTCTGAGGCTTTCTTGAGATCCTCTGCAGAGCGTATGCTGTCCCCTGGGTAGTTGGACCTTGAGATCGGTTCCTCGCGATATGCGCCGGTTCCGTTAACCACAAAACCCCCAACAATCGGCTTGGTAAACGAAGCCTTCCTCTATGGAGCGTGTCGGGTCGTCGACATTCCGCCGTTCCCGCCGCGTTTTTGCCCCCCCCTTTTCTACGCTCGGGTCTTGCCGCCGCTCCCTCGGTCGCCCCTTCGTGAAACCCCCCCCCCCGGCACCCTGAAAAGCCGGGATCGCCCGGACCGTGCTGTGGCTTGGCGAGAACAACCTTTCCGCACTAGCGGGGTTTTCCTTTCGCAGATCAGACAAGTTCCGTACTCGGACCTCTGTTCCTCCGTTTTTTTTTTTCAGATTACGGTGTTGGCTGGGAGCACTTGTAGTAATGCTCCTTCCCTCCCTTTTCCTCGATGTCAGACCAAGCTGTATTGATTCTTCCCTGCGTGATTTTGGAAGTTAGTTCTGGAGATCCTAGGTAGGCTCGCAAGGGAGCTCTACAGGTCTTTTCCGTTTCTTCGGAATGTCGATGAACTAGCCTCCCTTTTTCATTCTCTGGCGCAGTCTTGGACGCGATAGCGGGGGTGCACCTCCCTGTGAGTCCTACTCGCGGAACCTTTTTCTCGACACTTCGGGCTTCAAAGAACCGCCACATTACTCTGCCATTCTGATCCCCTTTCCGCCGAGTGGGGTAGAGCTGTTTTCGGTAAAGTCACTGATCCCGGTTTTTTTCCGGCAGCAGCCCTTTTGTGGTTCGACGCCACGTTACCCTCTCTCGTATTATCCGCCGAGTGCGGAAAAGCTCGTCCCTCGATTAGCCCCCTTGAAGGGTTCCGGAACTGGAACGCCGGTCTTTTTCGCGGACGTTCTTATCCCAGCACGATTTTTGCTTTGCGACTTTCCCAGGTGTCTGGGCCTTTCCTTGAGGGTCCCTTTTGGCCGCCGCTTCTTTAGTGGGAATATTAAACGTACGCAGGTTTTCTGGGAGGTGGTTTCGTCACGGGATCAGACGACCCTTATTTCGGCAGTCAGGTCTTTGCCTTAACCCGCCGAGACCACTCCCGGGTCGTGGAAGAGTAGGTGTTCTCTTTTCTGGCCGACATTCAATCACTGACCAAACTGCACCGATGATGTCTCGCCCCTTCCGAAGAACCCGTTTTAAGGTCGATTTACGGGGTGTTGCGCTCGACATTGGAAGGTTACTCCCCATGCACGCCGTCGACGAACACCTCGTTCTCTTCCAGCAGAAATTAGTGTGTTGTAGGGAGACCTCCGCCTCCGCATTGCCCCTTTCGGATCTTGTAAGAGCTCGCTCCACTGTCCAGAGTAGACCCCCTTCCTTTCCAATTCGGCGGGTCGTCTAATTTGCTTCATCGACTACTACCCTTTTCAGGCAGAGGTATAGTAATTCCTTTTTCCTTGCGGTAGGTCTCCTTAATCTTGGAGTTTCATCCCCGTTGAAACCCCCCTCTAACCCGCTCTCCTTGTCAAAGGCTCGGTCACCTCCCGAGATGACGGTATTTTTTCATTTTGGTGCTAGGTGGCCCTTTTTCGACGTCTTTTTTTGTCGAGGAGGTGACGGTGCTTTCCACAAGGAATTGCTTCCTGACGACTTCGTTTACCGCCGTCTCCTTTTTGCGGGTAATATTTTGGGTACAGAAGGATTTTTTTCCCCTTCCCTGCTCGAAGTTTCCTTCTCTTTTATGTTTTCTCTCCCTGCGGGCGGCTCCCCTTCTTTTTTTTTTTTCCCTCTTTATCGCTGTTAACGCGTCCCCCCATACCTTGTGATAGCTGAATTCCTCCCTTCCCGTCGGTCTTCTCGTAAAGTGCTTCCACGGAGGGCTCGTTTTCCCGTCACGACTTCCGGCCTCTTGATGGCGGATTTGTCTTTTTTCCGGAGCCGTTGTTTGGTCCGTACTGACCCGGACTTATACGGCGATTCATTTTTGCAAAAGTCCTTGTTCTTGCTCGGTTTAAGCTCCTGGCCCCCCCTTTTTTTAGCAGTTCTCGACGCCAGACGCTGGTTTCCCGGCAGGACGACGTGAAGTATTTTGTGGGCCACAGCGCCAAAGGGTTCTTCCTCTTCGACTCCTTTGGACCCAATCGCTTCCCCCTTTCCCCCGAATTACTCTTCTCTTAATTGCTTCAGGTCCCCCCCGCAGCGGCCATAAGGTAGTCCTTCTTCTAAGACCCCCCCTGCGTCGACGACTCCCCACTGTTTCCCTTTTCCAAAGACGCGTCTCCGGCCCCAGTTGGCAGTAGGCGTTCCGTTGCGAGCAGGGAAGTGTTTCTTACTCCAACCGGGTTTCCTTTTTTCAATAGTCGCGTGGGTGGCAGAAGTGGCCAATTCTTCCCCCGCATCGTAAAGGACATTGCCGAGGTTTTACCCCCCCTTTCCCGCCCTTTGCTCCCCGGCGCTTCAGGCAAGGTACAGCTTGTCAAGGAGACGACGGTGCCTACCCGCGACGTCGTGGGGCCGCATGATGTTGATCCTTCGTCAGGATCCGTTTTCTTTCCGGGGGTGCGGATTTCGGAACTTTTCGTTCTTCACGACCTCCCCAAAACGCGTATGCTCTCCTTTTTTCCGCGTCGACTTCGGAAATCCTGTGTGGGAGTGATCGATCCTTGGTGCACTCTCCGGCTTGATTATGTCTTTTCCTTCCCCCTCCTGTGGCGAAAACCTTTTTCGTGCGTTTTTCCTTCCACCGGGATGTGAGCTTCCTCTGTCCCCCTCATGTCGCCGACCTACCGGGGCCCTCCCCCGATCTTTTTCTAAAACTCTCAAAGAGGGCTTCTTCCCCTGGGGCACTTCCTACATCGCCCCCCCCCTCTCTAGGTAGCGTTTTGCGCACCCTTGAGACCCCTTTTTCATCGTTTTGCCCCGCCATCGCCGCGCAAACCTCTCCCCCTCCTACTGTTGTTGTTTGTTTTTTCTTTTTCCTCCTCGAGAGGCTTCCCCTATTGCAGGCCCTAATCTTGCTTTCAAGGGGGCGCCAACGGATCTCAATTTTTCTTTCCGCGGGGAAGCTCGTTGAGAGTTTATGCCCTTCTTTGTTCGTTGCCCGGTAATTTCCTTCAAACAATGCGGTGTCTTTGGAATGGTTCTTCTCGAGCTACCCGTCTTCGCATCCAGGGGTGATCCGCCGTTTGTTTTGACGCACGCGCGGTTGTTGTTCAGGAGTGAGCCCTTCCCACTCCTTTCTAGGTCCCCCCACGTAATCGAGCCTGCCCTTGATCATTGGCTTTCGAGTCGTATCGGAGAGCACCTGCTTTTTTTTCTCTGCGATCAGGGTCGTGGACCTTAAGTTCAGAACAGCCCCTTTTCCCCTTGTACGACGAGTCCTTTTTTATCCAACCATCCTCCCTTTGTTTCTCCCTGGTGGACTGAAGGACGGATTCCTCGGGTGCCAGTTTACGTTCTTCTTGCACCAAGCGGCTGATCCGACCTTTCTCCGGAGCTTTCGTGAAACTGGTGTTTCGGTTCTTTCGGGTTACGGTTTTTTTGATCCTTTTTTTTTGCCTTCTAACTGGCATGCCGATTTTTTTATGTTTGAGACGATAGGGCCTCCTGCGAACGGACAGTCCCCTTTTTCAAGGTCTCGCTCTCCTGACAGCAGTACGCGCGTGCGGCTGGCCGGCCGGAGAGCCAGCGTACTTTTTTTTCATAGGCTACCTAAGAGGCGTAGCCTGGTTTTTATGCTGGCTAATACGGGTCCCACTTTTAGGGCGGGAGAGAGAACGTCTGGGCCGCTTAAGGAACGAGCTGGTCCCGCCTCTGTTCCGGGGTATTGAAGTGCTACTGTGTTCCCCCCTGCTTAAAGGTCGAGTCCATATGCCGTTGGCGCTGCGGCCACGAGATTTTGACAGCTTTTTTTTCGCTCCGCCGGCCACCGCCTGGACGGTTGACACCCTTGCCTGTCATCTCCGTGCTCCTCTCAAGAAAGTGGCGCTTTTATTAGACTTCCCCCTCTCGATTTGCCGCGGTCGTCCGCTACCTCCGGCCCCCTGAACCCACCCTTTTCTGAACGATCTTTAAAACGTCCACGTCGTGGGTTGATTTTTTTTGGTGTGAGTCGGTACGAGATTGGCTCGATGGGATGGACCCTCTCCCAGGTGGATTGCGGTCAACCTCCTTTCGGACGGGCCCCTTGGGTCACCTTTTTCTCTGTGTTCAGCCCCCATCCTTTCTTTCCTTTTCCCCCTCTTGCAGACTCGTCGACTTTTGCTCCGTCGAGTACACACCTTCCTTCTGTGGACCCGGTCGATGTCGTGCTTTTATGCTCTTCAGGCAAGGTGTGTCATAGACACGGTCTCCTTTCGAGCGGCCTTTTTTTTCTGCGGCCACCGAGTCCCTCCCCGGTCATCTTCCTTGAACCCTCTTTTTGATTTTTGTTTTCCTGACCGCCGGTGGATGATGCCTATAGTCAGGACCAGCCTTACGAGGTCCTCGGCCTGAAGACGAGGACTCTTCTCTTCAGATTCCCCACCTGTGCCTAGGCTGGATACCCCCTTTTTTCGCTGTCCGTCACAAGGCTCCCGGTGCCTTCTTTTCTTCTGCGATTGACAACATCTCAAGGGATGCGGTCTTGCATTGTCGGGGGGGTTTGGTGTAGCCTGCCTTGGCGGTCACCCCCGGTTTCGTCCTTTTTTTCACCACAAGTCCTTATTTATTCTGCGAACTGGTCGGCGGCCCTTTGACAGATCGCTGGCGACCGTGCGGTGATTTTTCGACTGCGCTTCTTTGGGCCGCAGCTTTCTCCCCCTTTTCCATGTGGTCGCTTGGGATTGTTCGGTTAAGCCTTTTTTCTGTACGAACTTCTTGTCGATCTTAGTGCTACCTTCGCCACCGTTCAAACGACTTGTGAGTCTTTTCCTTAAGTCACGAGGGAGGCCCCCTTGGCGGAAAAACGGACCCGCACCGCGGCTCCCTCCATCGGAGGGCCGTTTTTGTCAGGGACATTTTCTCTCTTCCCCGCCGGCAATTCTTTTACCCCTTAATGAGACTTCACGGAGTGGCCCTCTTTTCCGCCGAGGACACTCCTGGAGAGGCCGGCGTTCCTTTTTCCACCGAGCTGGCCTCGGGCCACCGGCGGAATGTTCTTCTTTCCCCTGGTTCAGCCCTTCCCTGAGGAGATCATGAGCAGCTCCTGGCGGGATGAGGTGTGTATTCGATCTTTTTCCCGATCTGCCCACCAAGTGTTTTTTGCCGAGACCCCTTTCTCTCTGTCAACGCCCTGTGATTAGTTTAGCTCGGTTCCCTCGCCGTTTACCCCTCCGACGAGGGGCCCGGCCTACCGCAAGGCGATCTTTTTTTCCCTTGAGTTTTTTTTCCCCGCCCAGCCACCTTCGGCCCCCGTCCACGCCGACGAGAACGCCCTTGGAAAGGCGGTTCCTTCAACCCCCCCTCTTCTCAGCTTGGGTGGATTCGCAGTACGAAAAGACCCACCCCCGTATCTATCCTTTTTTCCCGAGATACTTTTTCGACTTAATTGTAGTACTTTAGATCTGTCGTTTTCGGTTGGGCGCGCAGGTCCACAGCACTTCCTTTTTATATTTCCGGCGTTGGACGGCTTTTTTCTGTTTTCCATGTGGTCGCTCCCACCGAGGTAGGGTGGCGGTCTGCCCTCGGTCGTGGCGGTGACTGCATTTTCGCAGCCCCGCCGCGCCCCTCTTTCCACCCGGATTTTTCCGGTGACCTCGTCGGTTCGCTTTCACGTCCACTTGGCGCCGTCTTTGACGGCACCCTGCTTGGAACTTCGTCTCACGTCTCCTGCGACTCGGGGGATCTCCTCATGTCCCAGAGTGGGGTTTCTCCCTTTACACAGGTCCTCCCATGACGCCGGTGTCCTCATCCTTCTTCTCTTGTTTACGACGGCCGGCTTTTCTGAATGAAGACGTTCCCCTATTTGCCATGCTAGAGTTTTTTTGCACTAGATGAGAAGCTTTGGTTTTTCCCCTCCTCGTGGCGATTGGCCGTTTCCCTTTCTAGTAAAGGAGAGAAGCACAGACCTCTCTGCAACGAGTTTGGGCGCGAAGATTGGGTTAAAGGGAGCTTGCCAGCTTGATGTAAGTCTAGTTGCATTAATCCCTCAAACTTCGTGAAAATGTTCCTTCGCCTTTTTTGGGTACTTTAGTTTTGCACTGATCTTCTCAGACTCCCGATTTCCCAGGGCGTTGCTTTACCGCACAGACCCTTTTTCCCTCCCCTGGGTTTTTTGGCGAGTCGGCGTGCTTTTGTAGCGGCGACCGTGCCGTCTCCATCGAGATGATGTCTTACAGATTCAACTTCCCCCAAGAACTTCACGGAGATTTTTTTTTTTTTGTGACTCTTTCCGCCCAGCCCTGCCCCCCATCCTCCCCCCCGCCGTTATAACTCCTGCCCATCAGAATTCTTGTGCGCCTCGCCTTTGAATGCCCTTCCTTTGACACCTTGGAGAGCATTGGTTTCTCCACCTGATTAGTAGATAGCCAGCTCGGCCCTGCAGTGGCTTTGGTCGATCTCCGTACCCTTTTCCCGTGCCCTTCTAGTACGGGCTTTTCCTTGTCGGTTCTCGGCGACGCGCGCAGCATTTGTTCACACTGCTCGGCGAAAAGGATAGGTCCTTTTTCCCCGGAGTTGAACGAGGTCGGCGGTTTTCTCGTTTGTCGAAGGACGTCGTAGACGTGTGAGGGGGAGGGCCGTCCACCTTGAATGAAGCCTGACGAAGGACCCCCCCGTCCCGGCGAGGAAAGGGTCCACCTTGTTTTTTTTTTTTTTTCTCCCCGTTCCGGGGTGTTTCCTTGGCTTTTTTTTCTTTTTCCTGCTCGATGGGTTTTTTCTTGCGCAGCGGGAGGCTCCTTGCTGGGAAAACATTTTTTTTATCCGGAGTGTTCACGCTTTGACCCCCTCCTGATGATCTTTTTCTTTTGCGCCCGCTTTCTGTCCGGTCAGTGACCGGCGTTTTTCTTCTTTCCATAAAACTTTCCCTTCCTCGTTGGTTCTCTTTTGGCGTCGAGGGTCGTTTTGTTCAGGTCTTTTCCGTCTCGAGACGACTCTACTACGATCCATGAACTTTCCCCTCTTGCCACAAGTCTGCTTGGTTCTCGTAATCACGAATTTTCCCTGGCCATCGGTTTTCCCCCCCCTTTTTTTCCTTCAGGTTCAGCGTTTCGCTGGTACCGGCCCAGTTTGCCAGGCTCGTCGTTGACACTTACGGCAGTTTTTTAATCGAAACAGATAGGAAAGTTGCCACACGCAAGAGAACTTTTACCCCTCCTCTCTGCGGTTTTTCCCTGTGAGAAAAAAGTTCGCAGCTCCCGGGTAGTTCGCAACGCTTCCACAGGAGAACACCGCCTTAGATCTTGTAAGGTTCGACGCGACACGGCTCGACTTCCCTCCTCCCCCGTCGCGTAACTTTTCGAGCCGGGAATTGATGTTTTCCGCCCCCTGTCCTTGATAATTACTTCTAGAGTCTTTGTTACGCATCGACAGGCATTTCCTGTCAAAGGATAACAAATTCTCCTTTTCTCTAACCTTTTGGCACCCGGTTTTTGGACGCCCATTTCGAGTCTGGGTAATCGACATATCATTGGACCGATTCCCGAGTGCTGTTCAAAGCCTCGTCCAAACAGGGGCCTTTTTCTTTCTGGACCTCCTGACTCGTCGTCGTGTTCGGCGGGCGTTTACCGGAATCCCCTTTTTATCGGACGATCTTCACCCCGCAGTTGATCTAGTCCTTTCCCTGACGGCTTTCTTTTTCTGAAATCCCTTGAGGTTGTTTTGGTGGCACGCTCCTCCCCGCGAGAAGGTTTCCGAGACGCACTAAGGGGATCCCCCCCCCCCCCTTCTCCATTGCGTTCGTTTTATTTTTTTCCCAGGGATTTGATTTTTTCTTTCCCCCGCGGTAGAGTCACAGGCCCACCCTTTCCTTAACGGGGGACCGCCTCTCTCGGTCATAAAACTCTAAAAGATCTCCCGTGCTGGCCCATCTTCGAGGCCCTTCCCCCTTGAGACCAGGGTCTTCGGGGTTATGAGAAGCCGCCGCCCCGCGCACCAATCTCTCTTTCTTCTTTTTTTTTTTCGTGAGAGGGTTGTTTTTCCAAGCCCCGAGCCGCTTGCTTTTTTCCGGTGCGCCACCTTACAGAATCCCTTGGCTTTTCAAGTGCCGCGGGAGCCCTTTTCGTTGGAGTTTAGAAGAGATGTTTTTCTTCCCCCCCCCTACTGGTGGTCGGAATCCTCCTCGGTTATCTCTAGCGCCTCGTGAATCCCGTTAAGGCCTCCCGTGATACCGCCTCCTGGCGCGGTCTGTTTTTTTCTTCGGAGTGCGTCGCGGACCTTTTTCTCTGCGAATCGGAGGCTTCCCCAATTTTCCTCTGAGCACGAACCTTTTCGAAGTAGAAACGCATTCTAATAGGCAACCTGAGTGGTTGAAGAGCGTAGATTCCTTTTTTTCCGGGACGTTCCGACCCCGCACACGGTTCTACGAGTAAGGACTTTTACTCGGGAAATGGGTCCGGGCCTTGTCTTTTCCCCGACCTTTACAGGGCAACTCTCTTTCCCTCCCAAAGCGGAGGCCTTTTCGCCTGATACGGAGCCTGTCTGCTCGCATGGTGCACCTCGCAGTGATTCTTTTTTTGGACCTGATCTCCTGCGGATGGCGTATGCCACTTCCTGAGGAGACTCTAAGGCCCGGTTTTAGCTCCCCTTCCCGGATCAAGCCGTACGCGCTTTGCGGCGGGAGGAGAGCCCTTTAGAGAGGGGGCTCTTCCCACGGATATGTAGTTAGCTCCGTGTTCTGACCCACGGCGACTACCTGTCCTCCCGCGATCGACCGGTTCCCCCTCTCATGTTTTTTGGTACCTTTTTAGAGGCTGGGTTTGCCGTGATAGGTTTCAGTCCTTTCCAGTCGCACTGCTGTCTTGCGCTGCGGCCCTCTAGCCTGCATTCAGGGACCTTTCCTCGCTTCTGCTCCCAGCACGGACCAGTTTCCTGGGCAGGAGCTCGTGGATACCCCTCGAACCCCCCTTTTTTCCGATTCTGTTGCGTCAGTAGCTTTAGGTCCGGCCGGTCTTTTCCCTCCCTTGACACAACGGATCCCTGAATTCTTTCGCCCGCAATACCACCTCGGCATTTCTTTTGATGCGTTTTTCTCACGACGTGAGACCGGTCCGACCGTCCTCCGGGCTAGCGATTCTTCACCTCGCATCCCTTGATTGGTTCAACGAGTGAACCCCTCTCTTTTTCGGGGTTTTTTTCTAACCCGCCCCTGCAGTTTTTTTTTTTTTATTTCACATCCGAGCAGGCCCCTTTTCCGGTCGAGCAGGCCCTTCCGAGGGAAACACCCCCCCTTTCCCTCCCGCACCAGGTTTTTTTGCCGTGCGGTCGCTTTGTGGACCCGAGCCAGACCTCTAGTCGCCGGTGTCGAGCCGGCCTTTCCACCGAGCCCGCCATCCCCCCTTTCATCCAGCGCCGTTTCTCCCCCGGGACCGTTTCCGGTGATCCGGCGGTTGTTGCATTTTCTCCTATGGAAGCGCCCTGACTACGAGGAAATAGGCCCTCAAGACCTCTTCTCCTCTGCGGACCCTCCCGAACGCCCCCATGATCGCTGGCTCTCTACCTTTGCACTCCAAATTCACCGGGGAACCTGTCCCTTCCTTTCCTCGACCACCTCCCTCCTGGCTGTTCGGCATGGGAGGCTTTCGTCGGGCAGGGCTGTTCCCTCCTTCAAGGTAGAGTCGCCACCCCCCCGTCCTAGTAGAGAATTTTTTTCCTCTCTGTTCTCTTTTTTTTTTCCCATGAGCGCTTTTTTGGCGCCCCTTTTCCCGTCTCCTTCTGGACCGTGCGCTTTCCTTTGGCCGATCCTCCCTCCCCACCGAAGCCCCCTAGTTGGTCGCGTTTGATGGGCACCCCCTGGGACTGACTGGGTCGTATTCAGATCCGTTCCCCGCTGAGTCAACGCCTTGTTTTTGATCATGAGAGCACAGACTCTTTCCCCCCTCTTTTCGCCAGCCGGACCACTCCCCTCGGATACCCCGCACAGTTCCTTGTTAGGAGGCGAATCGCCCCCCAACCCCATTTGATGGAGTCGGAGACCTCTCCTCCCCTCCTTCCAAGCCCTTTCGGGCTACCCCCCTCATGGTCGCAAGTTTCGTTCTTCCTCGATTGGGAGGACCTCGTGTTTTCCCCTCGGAGCGGAACTTTCCCCTGTGCACCAACCGAGTTTTTTCCCGCAAACGTCTCTTCGACTGGGACATGACCTTTTTTTTTTCCCCCCACTCTTCCTCCTCTCTTCCTGCTGGATGATGGCGGTCTTGGACAAAGGTCGAGAGTTCTCTCTTTCTCCCCCCAAGTGGGACCTTTCCTTTTCCGGACGAGGACGTACCGGCCGCTGGTGATCTTTTTTTTGGTCATCGTGGGACATTTCCCCTTGGCACCGCGCAGACGCTTTTCCACCTGAGGCCTTTCCCAGAGGGAGCCCAGGAACGCCTTGCACCATGAATGAAGACGAGATTCCTCGTAACGTGCTGATGGCTGGCTTCGCGACCAAAACCTTTAAATTGACGTCCGTACACAAGTCAAAACCGTACCCCCCTTTCATACTAATAGTTGGGTTGTTTTCTCTCCGGTGTTGCGAGGACTTTTTCCTTCGACCCCCCCTTTTGTCGCGGGTTGTGTGTCCCTGCGTCAGGACGGTCTTTTTCCTTAGTTGGCCGGCCGGTTAGGGTTTCTGTCCTCCTTTCGGCCGTCGTCTCGCCTTGTTTTTTAGACCCGGCGGTTTTCGCGGCCTGTCGACGACGACCCTTGTGACAAGTCCTGCGTTCCTCCCGTTCCCCTCGCATCGTGGTTTTCCTGCACGTCCCAAGTGGCGCCTCCCCTTCGTTACTCGACATTTTACGCTGACCGCCATTCCTAAGATCCCTGCTGTGATAGCTACCGCCGCAGAGTGGGGTCGCGCAAGCACTTCCCCTTTCCCCTGTAGAAGTTGGACGGACTCCGATGCTCGGTTTTTTTTTTTTTGCCGCCCCTTTTTTTCCGGACGACGAGGTTTTTAACAGCTCGAGGCCTCCCTTTCCTCCTAGCAGATTCGGGTAGCCGTCTGCCGCCTGTGTCCTCGGAATTAGAGTCTTCCAGCACCCCCCCCCTTTCTCGTCCTTTACGGCCCGGTGCGGGAGTTTGAGGATTAACGTGTTGCTTTTTTTTTGCATCGCACCGCTTTCTCGTCTTGTTCTTTTCATGAAACCGAGCATCCGGGTGTTGGACGAGTAGCACCCCTTTCCCCGAAGGACGACCTCCCCCCCCTTGCCTTTAGTTCTTGGAGTGGCAGTACCCTCTGACCCAGCCGGTTTTCAGCGTCGTGTTCGGTGCCTCGTTCGCCTGGAAGCCCCTCCCCCCCCAGCGAGTACCTCCTGCCGTGTCTCCCTTCGTCGCTGATGCACCGATATCCGCTTTTTCTTCACACTGGAACGTCTGAGGGTGTTGTTCTCTCTACCTTGAAGGTGACATCCTCCCTCCCCGAAGTCTTTTCCCCAAAGGCAGACCCAAAACTTCTTTCGTTGTTGTCGTTTTCCTTTCCGATGCCGCAGGTGCCCCTTTGAGGATTGTAACCCTTTGACCTAAGAGTAGCTCCCCTCTATCGTCCCGAAGTGGTTCGTGGTCGAGAATATGAAGTCTCCCCCTCCTCTCTCGGTTCTTTGCTCGTCTTTGTCCTGGTTGGTAGTTCGGCGACCCGCCTCACAGGGCGCGACCCTGCCTCAGGAGAAAGTTTCCTTCCCCGGGATCCTCCCGATTGACGTTTTTGGGTTTGCGTAGACGGCCCCGGCCCCTGACAGGCTAGTAGAACTTTTCTAGATTCCCAAAGGGCCTTCGACTACTCATGCCCGGAAAGGGCCCCGCCTTTGGGTACTTCATGGGTGTAATAGTCCCCTCAGGATGCTTCCCTGAGGGGGCCATATTTAGGTTTTTCCATCCCTTGCTGATAGGCTGGTCCCTCTTCTTCACGAGTGACAATCCCTTTTGATGATCGAGGTGATGCTCCCCCTTCCCTTTCGTAGGGGCTCCCTCCTCAAACGGCTGATGCTGGTTTTGGAAGCCCCCTTCCCGGATTTTTCTGATCTCTGTCTTCAGATGCCGTTGGTGTTCAGGTAGTTTTTTCGCGAGCGACCTAGAGCTTCTGTTTTTCTTTATACTCATTCTCCAATTAGAAACCTTTCCTCTTTTCTATCGACTAGATACGTTTTCCCTGGGGCCAGGCGGTGTGGCGTTCTGCCCAGAATCTTTCTCCCGACGACTCCTCTCCTTGGGCAGAAAGCAGAAGATGCCGTTTCCGCACAGGATCTGGAAGGTCCTTCCCCCCCGCGGAGCTCTTCGAGCGGGTCTCGGCTTACATGTGCTTGCGAACCGGGCGCTTTTTTCAGGTCTTTTCCTAGGAGAAGCAAACCCCCCCTTCGACACAACCGTTTTTTTGTTCCGCGTGCGCTCGGACCTTTTGCCCCAGCCGAACGGCGTTCCTGTCGTAGAGCGTTTTTTTTTTTTCTTTTCCAATGTTTTCTTTTTTTCCAAACCTCGTTTGTAATGTTCTACTTTGCAGACGCAAAGAGCCCGTCTTTCAAGGATCCCCCCCCTAGGTACACTTCCCCCTCTGGGAAACCCTCCATGTGCATCGTCCTGCCTTTTATCATCCGCTGGTTTGACCTGGCCGGGTCTCCTCGCAACCAGGGCCCCCCTCTCTTGATCCCAGCGTAATTCTCTCTTTTCGGATGAATTCCTTCCAGCCAATTATTTTTATTCCCCAAGACAGTGCGCCACGTTCCCCTGTCCCGAAATACCTTGATTCTTTTCCCCGCGATGACGTTGGTGCACTCTTCACGAGAAGTTTTCCTAGACCCCTCCTTTACCCCCACCCAGTGCCGGAGGCTACCCTTCTGCTGAGAGATTTCACAGAGTTTTGACCTATATCTTTCACCCTATTTCCCACTTTTCTTCGACCCCCTTACGGGGCCCCTCCCTCTTAAAAACTCTCCCCCGGCGGGCCCCCCAATTCTCCACCCCTTTCTGTTCAGATCCTTTACCTCACAGGGACGATTACGGCCCCTCCGGCTCGGGCTTTGAGAGACGCCTCTTCCTCTCTCTCTCCTCTCTTTTCCGTTTTTTTTCTTTTTTCTCGGGAGATTGGAGGGCGCCTTCCCGATTGCCTGGCCGTTCCTCCGGGTGCGCCAACGGATCGCCCCCTTTACGGACCTTGTGGACGATTTTTTTCTTTGGAGCTTCTCACGGGGCCTGTGAGGGAGGTTTTCGGCTTCCCCCCCATTCTGGTGGAAAGAGTTCTCTTCTCCTTTCCGCGTGACTGATCAAGAATTTTTTTTCCCAAACCCCCCCCAGCCGTTCAATGGCTTCCATGCGGGGTCGCCTGCGTAGCGGACATCCTTTTCGACGTCGGAGGCGTGCACCCTTCCCCCCCTCGGCACGACTTCAAGGATTTCCCTTCTGACGGTGTTCCGCCGAGAGCAATATCAGGGTCGTGATTCGTTCCGACACGACCGCCTCCCTGCCGAAGATTCCCTCTTTTCTTTCAACTCTGGACGTTAGTATTTTCTCCTCGGTTCCAGTTCTCCTTGCACAAGCCCTTCCCTGGAGGACGAGGCATGCTTCTTCGATGGAGCGTTCCCCTTCACAGAGGCCTTTTGGGGGATCCCTTTTCACTTATCTGCTGCGATTGGCCCTGATGCGACCTTTATCCTTCTTAATGAGAAAGGCGGGTGGGAGTCATCACCCCCCTTCCGACTATTTCATTACGTCGTGTAGTCTTTCCGATTCTAGCCCTTTTGACCGTCTTCTAAAGTCTTGCTTTCCGGGTGGTTATGCAGTGGTTTCCCCTTTACTAAATTCTTTCCCGGTTAGCACCGCTCCTTTGGCGTCTGCTCCTCAGACTTTTTTTCCTGGTGTTCCCCCCCACCCTTCCTATCATGTGAGCGCATATGATGCCCTTTCTGTGCGGCGCCACTTTTTGCCGTTCCATCGGCTGCGCTTCTAAACGGCACAGCCGCGACCCCTTTACCACCGAGGGACACTTCTTTTAGTTGATACAGATACCTCCCCCCCCTCACCGGTTGTTTTTCTTGTATGTACTTCCGAATTACCTTACCGTCGCGCGCACCCAATGACCCCCCCCCGGCTACCTGCTCCCCCGCCGCAATACCCCTTCAAACGCGTGTTTATTCTCACCGAGGGATCCGACCGTCCCTCCGACCGAAGCGGTCCCTTTTTTTCCCCCCCTCCCCTATTAATGACTTTAAAGCGATCCGTTGATTGTCCGGCCGGGGTCCCTCTCGCCCCCCTCTTCCTTCGCCCCCATCCTCTCTGGCCCCCTCATTTCTCCCCCTTTTTCCAGGCCTCGTGGACGAGACCCACCTCGTTGATTCCACTTGGACCCTTTCCCTGCTTCCCTTCAGTAGTCGTCGCAGGCCATGTTTCCCTCCCCAGCCCTCTACCCTGCGCAGGTTTTTTTCAGACTCTCCCCCAGCAAAAGACCCCGGTCATCGAGCAGGTGTCCCCCTCTTCAGTTTCCCCTTCCCGATACTGTGCTTTTTCTCGCCGTCCGGCTTCCCCTTGCAAGAGATTCCCGACCACCCTTTTTCCAGGTAACTTTCCTTTGAGACTGATTCTCTCTTACCTGCAGAGGTCTCCCCCACTGCGTCCTCTCTCCCGATCTACCTTTTGAGCGAGAACTGAGATTTCCTTCCCCTGTGAACTCGGCTAGCGGACGCCCCGAACCCCTGTTTTTTTTTAATGGGGGATCCCGCGGGGGAGTAGAAGTCCCTTTTGGCTGTGAGTCGCACAACCCCACGTCTCGATACTTCCATTTTTTTCTTGAGCCCTTTTTTAGTTGCGCGACTCTCCTATGGGAGAACGGACGGTCGTCCCCGGGTGAGGGACTACCTTTTCCCCTGCCGACGCCTCCCCGGAGTGTCGCTTTTATTACGGAAATGTGCCCCCCTCTGCGTCTCTCTTATTAGATAGTGCCCCCCCGCAACCCCATGGTAACTCTTTGTCGGTAATGTCCCAGATTTTTCCAAAGCCCTTTCCCCCCTTCCCCAAGTCTCCCCGCAAAGGGCCGGACGTCCGGCGCCCCCCCGGTTGCTGGAGTTTCTCCATCCCGTACGCGGCCCAGCTCCTTGTCCAGCGTACCCCCCTTGCTCCTCTTCATCGGTGCGGACTCTTAGCGGGAGTTTTCTTCCTCCGGTAGCTGCGTCGACTGTTGCCACTTTGCTGCTCGGCGTACGTCATTTTTTGCACCCTGGTCTTTTTTGAACCAACTCTGCGGCGAGTGAGAATCACTTTCTAGGCTTCCCTTCCCGTTTCTGGGACCTGTATAGCTTTGGGGACGTGCCTCGTCCCCCCCAGGCGAGGTAAACCGACCGTCCCACGCCTTGTGATGGACGTTCCTCTTTTCCCGAGGTCCTTCAGCCGTTCACGCCCCCGCTACTTAACGTCTTCCCGAGCGCAAGGACTCTTTATCCTACAGTCGGACCCTAAGGAACCTCCCTTTCCCTCCCCAACGACTTCCCCCCCTTTGATGTTTTCGCGAGTAACCTTCTCCTACCAGAAGACAAAGTTAAGTATCGGCACCCAATATCTATATTTAATACCTACCCCTTTTTATCGAGATACGGTGTTGTCCCTCCCTCTCGTAATGCAGTACCCTTTCCGGATAGTTTAGATTAATGCCCCCCCCCATCACGGTCCTGCTTGGAGGCCGTTTTTCCCCGGCGGGCTTGTCCCTGGAGAGACATACCCTTCCGTATACTGGTCCTCTTGGACCTAGTCGTGCGCGGTTTTAAAAGGTCCCTCCCCCTATGACCACTCGTCCCTTCCCCCACGTTCATAACCCTTTTTCCGACTGGAAGATCTCAGGGGCCCCCTTCCCCTTTTGCTCACAAGCCGGATCTTTTTCAGCAACGACAAGAAAATCCTTTTTCGCTAATCGCCAGAGTGGGTTTCGCCAGCCATTTTCTAAAGGTCTTTCCGACGGTGCTTCCCCCCCCGAAAGCTCTGTTGGGTGGCCCAGAGACGAAGCCCCTCTTTTGAATGAAGTCCCTAGACGGCCCGAGACTTCCCTCCTGAGCAGCTTCTCATGACTGGTCTCCGTACTGGACCTTTTTTCTCGGATTTCTTCGACCCATCCCGATGGTGCCGCTGCGGTATCCTGTTCCCCGGTTCTTTCTCGGGATGACATTTTCTTTGACGGGCGCGGCTTGCCTTGAGTGTGCGTTTTTTTCCTTGTTCCTTCGGGTTGCCAGTTCTCCCTTCAGAAGACCTCGACTTGCTCTAGGCACAAGGATATTTTTCCCGTAACAGCCGATAAACTCCCCTTCCCAAGCCTCTTGCGTGTCTTATGTCAGCCCTCGCTTCAATCACTCCCTTCCCTCTATATTTTCGCTTCTAAAACGTCGACCCCGGGCACCTTGGAAAGGAATATTCTTTCTTTTGGTGGTGTTTAAAGTGACCTCCCCACCCTGTGCGGAACCCCCTTGTCCCCCATGCCGACCAGCACTCCCTCGGAGGGTTTTTTCTTTGCGCCCCTCGAACTGACGTAGTTAACCCTGGCTCTCTTTCCGAGAAGTTCTAGGATCTCTCCATCCCCCTGCAGCAGTGGGGTTGTCTCCTCATCCTGAAGGACTCGGCGTACTCCCTTTCTCCATTCCCTCTCCGGCTATGATTTTGGGCGACCCTATCGGCATAGTCTCCCCTTCGGCAACCGCTGCTCGGTTTCGGCTCCCCGTCCTCTTCTTTCCCCGGTCTTTCCCCTTTTTCCGGTGGCGGGATCTTGTCACGGAAGCGTTTGCCTGCTAGTTTTTCTCTGGACCGTGTTTCTGGTCGGGGACTATTTGCCTTCCCTCGACGACGGACCCCCCTTCCCCCGGCCTTGTACCCTTTTTTTAGACCCCCCCTTCTTGACCTCTTGTCCTCGTCGTTTCTGCTCGACCGGATGGTTCCCGGGGGGACCGTCCGGTGGCTGTTCCCTGGGGCGCACCTTAAGCCGGCTCCCGTTTTCACCAACCTCATGCGGCCGTCTTTCTTTTCCGGTCAGTGCCCGGCGTTCTTTTTCTGCTTCCGGCCTATTTTGTATCTTGTAGCGTGTTTTGTTAAGGTTTCCTCTTTTCCGAAGACCGGCCGCTTTTTTTCCAGCTCTTCGGAGCTCCTCCGTGCACTTTTATAACCCTGTCCCTTGCCTCGTCTTCCAGGCGGTTCTTGCTTTTCGGACGCGGCTTTCCTGTTCCCGGAGAAGATTCCCTTTTCTTTTTGGGACCGTCCAGATGCGATCGCAAGATCTTTTCCCCCCCGCAGTCCTTTCGCGGGTTTTCCCTTATGAGAGGTTGCGCCTTGGGCGATCGCGCCGGACCCTTTGTCCCCCCCGTAGGCTCCGGCACTTACCCCACCGCCCTTCGACTCCCTTCCCCTCTCCCTTGTGTTCTAGACAGTTCCCCGCAAGAGCCACCGGTCGTACGGCCCTCTTGAGCGAGCGAGCCCAACGGACCCTGTAGTAGCCTCGTTGGCAGGACGCCCTAAGGAACTTTCCCGGATACCCTAAACTACTGCCTATTTCCCCAGTTAGGACGTCTTTTTGACTCGTCATGCCAGGGAATCCCTTTTTCTTCGCAAGACTTTTCGGAGTGCTTCAGCTAGTCCCCCTTGCCCGAATTCACGGACCTTTTTTTTCCGGGTGCTTGGGCGGGCGCCTTCCCTTAATCCACGACCTTTCAACCTCTTTTTTGCTATTCAGGCGGTCCTCATTTAGTCCCCTCCCGTTCTTTTCCCGTTTCTTACGTTGGTGCACTCGAAGTCGCGAGAAGGCTGCGCACTCCTTCCCGCGCAGTGTTCTCCCCCCCCCCTTTTTTGATCCCCGTTCTTCACGCCTCGCTAGAGAGAACTTAATTTTTCGGCCACATCCTTCCTTACCGGGGCCCTCTCTAAAACTCAACTAGTTCTTTTCCCTTCGGATCGGTCCTTCTTTCTTTTTTTCTTTTGGAGCAACCCTTGAACCAGGTCCCCTTACGGGCCGGGGACACGTGGAAGGGGCTCCTCCCTTGCCGTC
>Ga0179593_1574492_pt1 | contig 20529 bp, 29 predicted proteins | sample CZODoug2_1_08_16_FD_185931 | JGI IMG/M metagenome (GOLD analysis project Ga0179593, IMG submission 185931) | Vadose zone soil fungal communities from Angelo Coast Range Reserve, California, USA - CZODoug2_1_08_16fungal (PacBio error correction) | ecosystem: Environmental > Terrestrial > Soil >... | reverse complement strand
CGTCCTTTTTCTGACCCTTTTTTCTCCGTTTTCGTTTTGCTGGAGTTGCTCGGCATCGTCACCACCTCCTTTTTTCACCTCGTCCCCAGAAATCATCTCGCGCTTTCCGCCTTTCTGTTTCCCCCCTTTCTTCCCAGAAATTCGATCCCGTGCAGAGCCTTTTGTCTCATAATTTTTCTTCAAGAAGCCTTCCCCGATTCCCTTTCTTTAGATCCCGTTCCGATTCGTTTCTGACTATTCTTCCGCAGCTGAAAATACAACACCCACCTCCCCTTCCTCCCCTATCGCTATGAAGGAAACACACTTGTTTCACCTCCCTTTGCATCGATTTTCCCCCGATGGGGCATCCACAACTTGCGACGGCTTCCTTTTGAGCCTTTTTCCCATGTCTAAGATGCTTGTCTCTTCTTTGCTCTTCCTCCCTTTCGCGTTCCTCCCGAGTATGGCAGTAGCCTTGAGGAGTCTTGTTGATTTTCCCCGTCCCATTCAGACAGACAACTAACACTTTTTAGAGAATTCCCCCCTTCTTTCCACCCCCCTTCTTTTTTAAGATGAGGTCGATTTGCACGCTCGCCCCCTCCCCTGCTTACTCCTCCTCTCTCTTCCCCCCCGTGCGCTATGTTGCGAATGCTATGATGTCCCCTTTCGGATGGCGTCGAAACTCGCAAGGTCTTCTCCCTGTCTTTTCCATTGTCTCTTTCCTTTCAGAACCTATGATTAAGATGGGCCCTTAAACCTTTTCCCCTTCCGAGTTAGCATTTCAGGAGGCTTTATGTCACGTCCGTGATATCCTCTCTTGCGACATCCTCGCTCCCTACTCCTTCCGTTCCTCTCCCCCCTGAAAAGTTTTTGTGGAGCTGGAGACGTTCACCCTTTACACTTGGAAATGAGCTATTGTTTTGGCGTTTAGGCCTCTTGCCTCAGACCCCCTCTTTGTCCAGCATGGGATTTTCCCATCTCTCTCTTCAGACAAAAATTGTGCCCTGCCGTCGTACTCCCCTCCGGGAGATTCTCCGAGACACTCCCACAACCTCCACGGCACCCTCTCCCGTCGATTTCCGCATTATAACTTAGGTTTTTCCCTGCGCCCTCCAGATCCCCCCAGATCGGGTGGAGCTTTCAGCCTCCCTTATTTCTGGTCCCGACCCACATGTGCCCTCGCTCATTGCTTTCCCTTTTAAAGTTTCAAGTTCTCCGTAGTTTCTCATTATCTCGGACCCCCACTCTTTGCGAGACTTAAACGCGAAATTAACCTCTTTCCCCCGAACCTTCTTCCTGTCCCCACCCAAATCGATTTTTCCCCTCGCACCAACCTTTTTTTCTATGACCTCTCCAAGTCCCCTCTGACGTCCCCCTTATTTCCCCCTCCCATTTTCGAAGGTCCTCATTCCTCCCTTGCCATTAATCTTTTATATTTCGGTTTTTTTTTCATCGCTTCACGCCTTGCTCTGCCCTTCCCCCGCCCCATTTGCAAACTTTTTGAGTTCGGCTTTCCAATGGCACCTCTCTCTTCCTTTTTTTTTTTGTGAGAGATATTTTCCCCCCCCACTTTCTCTCCGCTGTCGAAAACTTTCTCATTTTCCTGCTCTTTTAGTGCCCCCTTTGTCCGCTTTTTCCCACGACCCCCCCCAAATACCTTCTTTGAGCTTTCCACTCGGCATCCTCCGGGCTGCTCTCGATTCCTTTGGGCTTGGTAAAGTCTTTCTTTTCGAGGGTTCTTCGCATCTTGGTCCTTCCCCCCCCCCCAATCCCTGATTGGTTCGAGATCTCGTCGAATCAAAGTTTGATTCGTGCCCTCTTCCTTCGCCGTTCTTTTTTTCCTTTATTTTGCCTCCCCCCAAACTCTTGCGCCTTCTTCTCCTTTACCGTTTTGCTTTTTGTCCTTTTCGTCGTCCCTTTTTTAACTTTTTCACCAAATCGATGTTTCTACTGTCCTCGGTGCGTCTGTACGACTCGTCGTTCAATATCGTACTTTAAGGACCTTGCGTGATTATTTGTGTACCTTGTTTTTATCGCCTTCTCTTCTTCCTTCCGGAACGGTCTCAGTGTCCTGTTTTTCCCTCCCTTTTCATCTTTCTGGGCGCATACCATATTTCGCTGAAGAACCGAGCCAATAGTCAGTTGCTCTCATCTTTTGTGGCGAAGCTTTTGTGTTCCCGTTCCCCCCCCCTTACCCCCCAAAAATTTTTTTCTTTATCTTAGTACGAGTAGTTGCGGGTCTGAATTTTTGTAGCCGACTTTTTGCAGACCTCACCTTTTTTTGAGGCTTATTGGTTCCTTCAGGACCCCCCCCTTCTGCACCTCTTCTCCCCTTCCCCTATGAATTTGCGCGGAAACGACGTTCAACTAAGTCCTTTGGCAGCGATTTTCCCTTCTGGATTAATCCCGGGATTTTTTTTTCTTCATCACTTCCTCTATGTCGCAATTCCTCCTCCTCTTCTATTTTCTTAGTTCCCCCCAGCTCTCAATCAGATTCAAGACCGAAAGAGTTTAGTTCGGTTCCAGTTTTTCATGTACTTTTAACCCGTGATTTTTTTTTTTGACAACCATCCCCTTCGCATCATTTACGGCATACTCTTTTATCCCCCCCCGTCGATCTTTTCCTCTCCCCCCTCATTCGCAAGTCCCTCAATCCCCCACTCCCGCCAGTTTAGGTTGATGTCCATCGTTTTTTCACTTAGTTTTTTTTTTTATCCCCCTTTTGCAGCTGTAGCCTTTCCATTATACTCTCTTTCATGGCCCTTGGTGGTCACCAAACCCACCCGTCCTCCCCAACTTTTGCGCCATAGACGCTGATTCTCCTAGGTCATCCTGCTTTTCTCTTGATAGACCAGTTTCCTGTTCGGCTCAAAAGCTCACCCTCATCAGTTTCCCTTCTTGACATTCCGATGTTCCTCCCCTCATGCCTTTAAATGATTTCTTTCTTTCTTTTCGCCTCCGGTGGTTCCTCTCCCGCTTTCCCCCCCGGACAGCCATCTATCAAAAATAGGCGAGCACCTGGCCCTGATTCTTCTGATTCATTTGTTTTTGGGAGGAGGACTTCACTCCCCCCTTAACTATTTTTTTTCCTCTTTTGTGCAATTTTACTTTCCTCCCGGACACCAACAGGATTCGCGTAAAATCGTCAAATCCTCCGTTTCCCTCCCTTTCGCTTGCGAACATAGCGTTGTCCCCCACCGATCTTTTGCATTTTTTCCTTTTTTTGATCCAACAGCTAAGGGTTCTTCCAAACTCTTTCCCCCTGAGCACCCTTCTGTCGGCCGCTTTCGCGCTCCCCCTCGTTTCTAAAACCCAAAAAGCAATGACCCCGTGTCTCCGGACTACAAGCTGCACCCTTTTTTTCTCCCCCTCCTCCCAACCGTTCTTTTGAAAACACCCCTCTTTGCCCCATCCCTCCCCCCCCAATCCTCCTTCCCGTGGTGAGTGGTCTTTTTCCTTTCTCGATGTGCAAATTGCCGGCTAGAGGTTTTCTTTCATGCCGTTCTCCCTCCTGCCATTTTGAATAGTTGTTTGTCCTCCTGTCTCCTCCATCAATACTGTTTCGCGCATTCATCCGTTTTTCGTAACTCCTTCTTGCAGCCCTTCCCTGCGCGACGACTTCTTCCCTTTTTTTTTTCACCTTCCTTTCCTTTCTGTCATTACGACAAGACCTATGACTTTTTTCCCCAGACTGGACCCCTTTTCCCCAGCCCTGCTTTTCCCTTTCCCTTTCCCAGGTATTTAAGTCGTTCTCCGCCCCTAATCTTTTTAACTTTCCGATTGTCCCCAAAAATAAACCCTTCTTTTTTGTTCTCTTTTAGGGAGGCCTTTTTCTGACCTCGGTCTTTCCCTCCCCTAGATTTCATCAGTCCTCTTCCCCCCTCCCCCTTCCGCCCCTCTCCCCCAAATACAAATCGTGTGGATGATGGCGCCTTTACCATCTTGATATTTTTTGTTAGGCACGGCGGTTTTTATCTGCCCACATCTTTTTCTTGAGGTTTTTCCCCCCCCTCGATTGAACTTGCCGTTCCCCCAACCCCCTCTCCGACTTCCCCTAATTCCGGCGATGGCTGACATTGCACTGTACCGACCCCATCACGTCAACTTTCTTAGAGTACTTCCTCGATTTTTCCCCCCCTTTTGTCCCCCTCATGGGTTTTTTCCATAATCCTGGCCTTCTCCCTTTTTCCTAAGAGAGTCCCGACCCCCCAGGCTTGCCCGCTCCTTTTTCTTTCCGGTGATCAAGAAGGCCCCCCTTTTTTCTTTCCTCTCTTCTACATACTTCCTTCCTGAAACGCTCTTCACGAGGGTCCCGACCTCCTCAACCACCCTCGACGAGATCAACCTGCTGTTTTTTTTCTTTTGAATCTGTCATCCCTTTTTCTGTCGCCTTCGACATTCCCCCTCGTTACTTCCTGCCAAATTAATTCTTTCCGAATCTCTTTCCGTTTCCCTGCAAAACCTACCCTCGTCCTCTCAGTTCCAGCTCATCTAAAGGCCTTCCTTTTTCTTGGCCGACCGGTTTCCTTTTCCGGCCCCACCCCTCTCTTCAGAACTCTTGCGGGCCTTCCCCCTGCCCTATTCTTTCTAATCAGTTGTTGGTGTTTCTGATTATTTGGCCTGCTCTTGCACGATTTCCCGACAATTTTCCATTTTTTTTTTACTTCTGCATTTCCCCTTTAGTCTTCTACTTCTTTCCTCCGGGCAAAACGATCCCCCCACTTTTTTTATTTGTCCCTTTATACGGAACTCAAGTTGCTGATCTTCTTGACGGTCCTTCCTCTTTTGAAGTACGAGGTTTCTTTAGACCTGATTTTCCCTCCTCCCATTGATTTGTGCCCTTTCAATCTTTGTTTTCCCCCATTTGCTTCCTCTTCCCGGTGCTTCCCTCTGTCCGTTAGGTTTTTTCCTAAGATCCCTGAAGAAACTTTACCTTCCAGGATTGTCCCAAGGTTCTGTCCATTGGCGGGCTTTTTTTTCCCTTTGCAACTATGAAATTTTCTTCTTTCTCCCCCCCCTTCCCCCGTCTATAGCTCAGCGGGATGGTCTTTTTCCCCCCTACTCGCTTCCCTTCGTCGTAATATCCTTTTTCCCCGTTTCTTTTTTTTTTTTTCCAGTGCCCCTCGCCGTCGTGAGTAAGTAACCGGACGTTAAGGTCAGAAAGTCGTTTCTTTTTGCGTGTTTTTCTACCAGATTCCACAAAGCTGTTTGTCTGAAGTCAAATCCGAGTGTCCTTCCACCCCTTCCGATCTCCTTTTCCGTCCTGTTTGTTTCCCTGTAAAAAGTGCAGGTGATTGTGCTATCTCGATGCTTTCTACCTCTCTAGTCTTTTCGATGTTTTCACAAGCCCCCTGGCTTCCTCCTTCTTCCTTCTTTTTTATTTTTTGGACCTTAAGGACCTTTTTTTCTTCCTCTTTGCCCCCCCTATTGTGCTTAGGAACGACGCCACTTTTCATCTTTTGGTGCTTGGGACAGGGAGGGTTTCTTCTTGTCGTTCTTCCGTTTCTTTTCTACTGGTGCCCCTCAGAATCGTAAATGTACTCTCGCCCCGTTGGGCACCTCCTTCCTCCAAGACTTTTTGGAGTGCCGGGGCCAGTACCTCCATGTAAGTTCTTTCCCGTGATTGGTTTTCCCCTCTACAAGTCCACAAATTTTCGCTCTTTTTTCACACCCCCTTTTCATGACTCGCGAGTTCTGCCTTCCCCTCCTTCCCCGACCTGCGAACTTTATTTCAGCAGTCTCTTAGTCCCATTGGAACTCGACCTTTTTGTTTTATCCTCTGCCCCTGCCGCTTGTCGTCCCTTATAGAGAATTGTTGGAATGTTTTTTCGCGTCTATAATCCCACTATATTCCACTTGAGGATTTCTCAGGCCTCAGCTTTTCTCTCTTTGTCTGTTCTTTCGGCTGAGCTCCCCTCTCACGACCCCTGCAGCTCGCACTGGATCCTCTTCTTTATCCCCAACGCGAATCTCGGACTTCGCGAGTAACTTCTTGATTTTCTTTCTCCGTTCTTCATGAGTTTTTTCCCCCCGATGCAGCATTACGACCCCTTCAAGGGTACTTCTTTCTTCCGCTCTCTCTCTTCCCCCTCATCCGTTTTTTTTTTCTCTATATCTTCTTGTCGCCTCTTTTCGTGACTATTGCTTCTTTTTTTGTTGACGCGGGACTCTTTCCCAAACTTTTCCTCGAAAAAGAACTCATCCTCTCTTTTCCCGCCGCGTTTTTTTTTTTTTTTCTTTCACCTCCAAGTTCCCCTATCCCGTGAGAGTCTTTATTTTCGTGAAGTGGAACTCCCTCTTGCTTCCTCCCCCCCTATATCGCCCCCATCTTATCCTGAGCAGCTCTTTCTTTTTTCTTCCCCTTGTCTTCGCGACACCACCCAGTCAGCCGACTTTCTCCTTGAGGCCTCCTGCACCAGTGGCTAATCGTCCCCTTTCCTACTTTCCCTCTGGTGCATCAACACAAATATTTTGGCTTTCTTCTAAGTTTTACATTGGGCAGCTTTTTTTCCCATGTTCGCGCCAGCTCTTGGATCCCACAGATTTATTGCCGTTTTTCCATCGCATGTGGTTTCCTGTTTTCCTTCCCCCTTCCGCCAGCCAATACTTTTTTTTCTGGTCCGTAAGCTGTGATTTCCCGCGTTTGACTATTCTGAAAGTTCGACCTTCTTTTCTTCAAAATTACGACCCTCCCCTGACTTCCCTCCTTGTCCCTTAATTAAATGGTGTCGAAAACCTGCGCAGGGTCGATTTAGTCCCCGGGTTAATCTTTCATTTTCCCTATGCTTAAGATCCCCTCTCCAAAAACCCCCCTCCTCGCTTGATTTCTCCCCCTTTTTCTGAGGCATTGACCCTTCCTCCTACTCTCTCTCTATCCTTACTTCGATGATCATACTCGTACTTATTACCTTTTTCCCATCCTGTGTTCTTCTTTCCTCCTACCCGCTTCCCCCTTAGGTGCCTGCGCTCTTTTTCTTGTTTTTTTCGCTTTTTTCCCTTTTCTTCAGCCCCTCTTTGTGGCCTGTTCTGTTCTCCTCCCCTCTAGTTGGCAGGACAAAAACTTGATGCCTTCCTGTTTCCCCGTAAGGTGCCCTAGGCAACTTCCCCGACACACTATCCCGTCAAACGTCCCCTTACGACCCCTGGGCATCCCGATTTTCTTCGACGAGTGTCACGACTCCCCCTGATGTCCCCCCTCTTGGGTCTCCAGAAGAAAATTGCCACTTTACCTCCCGTCCCGCCCCACTTCTTCCCCACAGCTCCTTTCTCAGCGCCAGGCTTTTTTATTAATTATCGTTCGACCCCCCCCTCAAACCCCTTCCTCCCCCCCAGATAAACCGAGGGTCCCAACACTGTTTTTCAAGTCACACTTCCACCACGCCCTTCCCTATATCTCGCCCCCCCCTTTGGGCTGCTATGACTCCTTTCGAAAGACCCCTCCCTTTCCCCCCCCCTGATTCTCTTCTTCCCCTTACGTGCTCAGATAGAGTGGGTGCAACTCCCCTCGCCCCCTTTTACTCTCGTGTTTCAGCGAACTAGTCTCCTAGGTTTGGTAGATCCCCTTCAAGAAAACTCCCCTTCCCAAAAGAGCTTTCTCCCGCTTTTGCAGGACTTTTCCCCATACTGATGTTAATAATCCGAAGGTGTTTGAGAGAGATATTGTCATTTTTAGGAATCTCACTCTGTCGACCTATATTCATTCTTTTGTGTTCCGTAGCCCTCGTCGATCCTGGAAACAACTTCCTGACTTTCCACGATCTTTTTACTTTCGCAAATTTCCCCCTTTCTTTCCATTCTTTCTTATATCTAGGGGAAGTCTTCAATAGTTTTCGTAGATGGGTGATTTCGAGCAGCCGCTTGGTCTCCCTCAGACCCTTTCTTTTTTGTTTTCCTCCCTCGTCTTTCTGCATGTGATTCTCTTCGGCCCCCGTAATTTTCTGTTTTTTTCTCTTTTTCCGCCGATAATGAAGAACCTCAGCCTTTTCTCCCTTCTCTATTCCTTGTTCCTTTTCCGTCGTCGAATAGATGGTCCTTAGCCGTCCCCCCCCACATGCTCCCCGATTTCTAGGTCCTCTCTTGATTTTCCGTACCCAATTAAATCCGCTGCCATCTCCCGACGGCATGTTTCTGGATTCTTTAAAGTCCGCTTTCCCCTCCTATTCGAGCCTTCCTCGCCAGTCCCCTACTGTTTTTTGAAGTTTCTTTTTCCCTCCACTTTAGGCCACAAACGAGTTTGCATAACTTCAACTCTCTTCCCTTGCCCTCCCCCCCCTCTTTCTCTGGCCCTTTTTTTCGTTACGTCTCCCCCCCCCAACCTTTTGAGGTGAGGGTCTCGTCGTAGTACTCTCTTTTCGGGTCCCTGCGAAATCGACGTCGTCCCCCCCCGATTTTTTGCCCCTGTTTTCTCAGCGGCTTATTTTTTTTTTCCTTATGCCATCGCCTCCCTTTCTTCATATCTCCCCTTTTGCTTATCCGACGTAGTAATCCTTGTTGTCCCCAGCCATGGGAAAGCGATGGGTTTGGGTGCAGTCCATCTTCTTTATTTCTCCGCGCACTTTTCTTCCGTATAAGCGTTGTATTTCCCCGCGATCATCAGCTCAAAGACCGCAGATGCGGGTTTCCCTCCCTTTTCAAGAATTGAGCGCACACTTTGCTGTGCGTCGTTTTCTCAACCAGCCTCCCCTTTTCCATGCGGATTCTCTGCCCCCCCCCCCCCCTTTCTTATCACTCTATGCTTCTGCACTTTTTGGTCTCTACTTGACATATTTCTCTGCATCCTTCTGTTGTTTCTCTTCCCCTCGTTGAACTCCCCCCTTTTCCCAATTGGGTTCTATTTTCGTCCTCCCGATTCCTTTTTTTTGCCGTTTGGTGTTGTATTTCGCGCTCCCTCGAGTCCCTCGCGCCCTCCCTCCCCCTCTCCATTCCTGTTCTCACTTTTTCCTTTCTCAGAAGGTCTACTGTACGTTTCTTCAGACCCGAAAGGATGTTAGGATCCCACGAACCCCGACTTTACCTTTTTCGGTTTCACCAGAGTGGTACTCCCCCTTTCTCCCGATTTTTCTTTTTTCGATTGGAATTCGATATTTTTGTTTTTTCCTTGAGTTCCCCCCACTCCACGATGTACAGCCCGTCCTCCCCCCCCTCCGCCAAAAGTGATTCAGATATCCTTTCCTTTCCTCCTCTAAGTTTTTGTTCTCTCTTCCTTCCCTTTTTGACTATTTTTTTTTTCGTCCCTTTTCTTCCCGTTATTTTTACTTTGAACACCCCACCGGATATTAGCCGCTTTTACCCCTCAACTACCCTACTCTCGATTCCTCCTCCGCGTGCCTCCCTTCATGAGCCTTCCGCACTTTTCCTCTTCCCTGCCTTCTGGGATATAAAAGAATTGACTTCCCAGCCTCCTATCGGACTTGATTACTGAGCAGATCACTCTAGGCCCTCTTCCTCCCCTTACACTTTTTCTTCCTCTGCGAGGACCATTCCACACGCTCCCCTCGCACTCAGACCCTGAAGGAATACAAGTGCACATTGTGCGTCCCAATTCCTTACCAGGTTTTTTGTGCCAACTCTTTTACCCCCTCCCCCCCCGTTTTTGGGACTTTTTATTAAATGTTAGACTTTTCCTCATGATGCGCTCCTCTAGCATGGATATACCTTTTTTTTTTTTTTTTTTTTTTTTTTTTTTTTTTTGGTTTTGGGGGTGTGGGTTTGTTTCTTTTGGTCCCGTGGCGTTTTGTGGTTTTGTTTGGTTTTTTTTGTTTCTTTTCTCGTCGTATGCATGGAGGCGGTTTTAGGTTTTCCCAACCCTAAGCCAGCCTCACAGTCTTCCTATTCCCCTTTCCCCCGGAAATCCTTCTTCCTGGCTACTTGATGCTCTCCCAGATCTTCTCTTACGCCAATGTTTCGGCAACCCTTTTTTATCGTCGCAGGCTGACCCCCATCTCTCTTTCGTTTCAATTTTCCCAGTTCTCCCCCTCTTGTTCCCCTCCGCCCCTTTCCTATTTGGTAAAAACCCCCCCAAAACCCCCCCCAAGCGAAATATTCCCTCCCTTACTTTTTTCCCCCCCAACTGAAGAATCCGGTCTTCTTTCCCAGTCATCCTATTCACCAGATCTCTTTTCAGTTGTCACTCAATTAGCTGAACCCCCGCCAAATCCTTTTTTTTAATTTCAACTGAACCAGGTGTGGTGTTCCTCCCCCTCCAGCCCGCCTTCCTTGCCAGCCCTCATTTGCGTGCAGGGCACGTCTCCGATACGAGTTTCTCCTCCCCTCATTTTCGATCTGGGATTCGACCCCCCTCTTTTTTTTTTTTACTTTGACCCAAACTTGATGATGCTTTTTCCTTTATCCTCTTCTTTCCCTGACCTTTTCCCCTAAGCCCCACCCCTAAGCCGTTCTTTATGCGTTCTTTGGCAGAGATTCGTTAAAGACGCCTTATTCTTTCCTCTCACCTCCCTTCGCCTTTTTTTTCGTGACCAATTGCACCTCTTCTTTTTTCGTCAGATCCCTCATTCGCCAAAACCCCCTGAAGGAGAAGTCGGCCTTTCCATTACCCGGCGACAACAGCAAATCCCGGTATTCCTTTCCCCCTCTTTTCCCCCGATTTGTACTGTCCACACTTTTCGAACATTCCCCGAGATCTCCCACCAAATCTTGACCCAGCGGCTGATCGATACCTCTCCTTTAAACACTGTTTGTTTTTTTTTTGTCTCCGTCTATACGATCATCAGTCTTGGAATATTGCCGCTTTTAGACGCATGACACGGATATTTGACGTGGAAGCGCCCCGTCCCCCTAGCATGCCCCGTCCCTCCCTCCCCCATAAGCCACTTCCCTTTTTTGATTCTTTCTCCTTTGCAATAATATAGCTTTTCCTCCCCTCTGTTGTCTTCCCATTCTTGCCCCTAAGAACCCGATGTCGACCATACTTGCAGGGCTTTTTTTTTGCTTTTTCGGCTCCAGTAGTCCGGCCTCGCTCGTTTCCCCATCAACCCCTTGAGAGAGTGATTTTGCTTTTTCTATTACTTTGATTCTCGATGCAGTTTTTCCTTTCCCTCCTCGCCTTTTGCTAGAGGGTGATTGACTCATCCGTTTTTTTTCCAGCTTAACAGCTTTTCTTTTGTGTGAGATCTCTCGTCGAACTCAGGTTAACGTGTGATTCCCGACTTTACCTTCCGGTTTTTCTCGCTTTTTCCGGGCATTTTTTTTTTCTTGCTTGGGCGCAGCTTTTTAGCAAACCCTGTTCTTCTTCGATTGTCCAAGGCCTCTTCCCTTTGGTCTGGTACCGTCTTTTTCCTTACCTCTCAATTTTCTTATTCGCGCCCATTGTGATCCTTTCTTTCTTTTGACGAGTCGGTCACTTCGTCGACCGTTTCCCCTTTGCCGTGATTCGGTTTCCCGGTCCCAGTGCAAGATGTGCCTCGCCTTCCGGGTTGAGCTTCCTTTCGGAAGGCTCAGTTTTTGCCGGGCCGCTTGAGTCGCCACAGATCGGCCCCACCCCTGAGTGTCTTTTCCTCACCGCTCAGCACAGCGCCGTTCCCGCCCCTAACAACTTCTGCCGAAAGTTCTGTACGCTTTTTGTCACACTTTGCAGGTGAACCTTTTTTGTTCTTCTTCCTTTTCTTTTTTCGTATCCTTTTCATCCTGAAATTTTTCTACTCTACAGTGGTATCCTATCTTCTCCTTAGCATTTTCATGAATATGAAACTCAGCAGCTGGCTTATTTTCCCCAATAACTCGTAAAGTCATAGTTAGTCCCCTCTTCACTCTTCCCTTTTGGATTGCCCAGAATTCAATACCTTTCGACCTTTTAGACGAACAGTCCGCTCGATGTTTCTTCATCAGCCTTTGGTCGTTAATCCCTCCTCCCGATAGTTTCATTTCGAAAGAATTCGTAATAGTTTCTCTCCTCCCCCAAAGCGATTCATCATTTCATCCCTCAGAGGCTTGTAGTTCCAGCCAATTGGGAAACCGTGATTGGCGGCGTTTTACCTCAACCACCTATTCTCCTCATTTCCGGCCCTACTCGGTTGATAGCGTCCTCGCAGAAGGGTTTCGCAACGCAGATCCCTCTTGCCCACTCCCACGCCGTTCGTTTAGTTGTTTTGTTGAGCCATCTTTTTTCCCTCTTGCTGTGTGTATCGATTCCATCACTGGTTTGAGTCATTATCGAGATTTTCTCGGCTGGGGCATGGCTTTTTTTTATTTTTTCGAGTTAGGCGCGCCATCGCCTCCTCTCCGTTTCTCTTCGACCCCAAGAATGCTATCTTTGTCCTTTTGAGAGCCCACTGTGAGCCCCAGCTTCACTTTAAAAGCAGCTCGCACGGGACTTAGCTTCCCCTTGTTCTCCCCACGCGACGGGGCCTATTCGCGCTTCCTCTTTTTTTTTGCGAATCGGGTTTTTCCGTCAGGGTTCCCGTCTGGGCAAAGAGCTTACAGCAGTCACGAAATAGGCGGCAAAAGGTTAGCAGTTCCTCCCTCTCCGTGTTGTGGTTGGAGAGCTTTTCATCCTTTTCTTCCCCCCTCTATTGTTTTCTTTTCCCTTTGTCAGCGTGGCGTTTCGGTCCTCCTGCGTAAACAACCCGGATATCCTCTTCAATCCTTCCGAATCTACCTAGCGAAGTCTCCTTTTTTCTCGTTTTCCCTCCAAGTTAAGATCCCCCCCTTGAGCTCCCTTTTTCTTTTTTTTTTCTTTCTGATACCCTCTTCTTCTATAACGAAAGCACAAAGTCTGTGCACTGTTATCCCCTCCCTTGCTGCGCTTCCACCTTTCTTATGAGCGGACCCTCCCCCATTAAGACATCTCCTATACTGCAAGCCCCGGTTTGAGGAAATCGCTCAACGGTCGAGTTTGGGCCTTCATCAACCACATACGACTGCGTTTTTCTTGTTCCCCTTTAATGCAGCATCTTTTGCCTCCTAAATGGCGCTTAACTTTTTGGGATAACCGAGTATCCGTCGTTAGAGGCGGAATCTTTTGCCTTTTCCCTTCCCCGAAGCACCCCCCTTTTCGCGAATAATTGCTTTCTTCCACGGCCCCCCATTCGGTCTTAATCTCTGCTTGCCCTGCGCTCTCCGAGATACTCTTAAGAATTCTGGTCACCTTTTCCCTCGTTGAGTACGAAAAAGCACTGGCTGACTTCAGTCCCTTTTCCCCCTCTTTTCCCAGATGGTTTCCACAAGAATTTCCCAAAAGGTCATAGGGACTTTTCTCAAATTTTTTTCCTAAGTTCCACAAAACCCCCATTACCAAAAAACCGCGTCAGAGTGCTCTGCACGTCTAAGAATCGGATTTACAGTCTCTTTTTTCCTTCCGCCCATGTGAACCGCCCTATATTCCGACTCTCCCCCACCCTTTGTTTTTTTTTGATGCTGGAATGCCGCCAGCGTAAAACCCTTCGGCAGAGACGCGATGTGGCACCTTTTTGGATTTGCCTCGTTCTTCCTGCCCCCTTTTTCTCTTACCGCAGCTGACGCGGCCCTTCCAAAACTTTCTCATTTTTCGGTTACTTACCTCATGGCCCCTCTGGCACTTCCCACCTGGCAAACCCTTCGGTAGACGCCTCCAGCTCTTATACGAGTCGTAGGCCGCCATCCCTTCATCCCCCCGATAGCCTGGTTTGCGACCAACCGCAATCGATCCTGTTCCTGACCCCCATTTGGCTCCCTTTCCCTGAAGTTCGAGAAGCGCCAGGATGTTCTTCAGTATCTCCGCAACTAAAAGAGATATCCCCCAGGGGGGTGGGATTAACCTCTTACGTCCCGGGAATCACACTTTTAACCAAAGACCTCTCGGATTTTTTCCACACAATCCGTGCGCTCGTGACAATTTGACTGCACCCGATTCTCTTCCGTCCGATCTCTATCCTTCCATGACGATTTTCCTTTTTTCCCAAATCTCGCCCAGAAAGGTTCGCATCATGGAGCCTGCCTCGACGGCGCCCATTTCCCCTTTTCCGAGATGGACAGCGTGCTTGAGGACATTCGGCCATGTCATCACCTTTTCCTTTTTGATAGAGATATGCCATTGCCGCGATGTCCAGCCACCATCTTTGCTTTTGGCCGCGCAGGATCCAGTCTCCTCGGCTCTTGTCCACCTGATCAAATATCCCATTGTCCTGAGAGGGATGTGTCCATGAATCTCAGGCTGATGACGATTGCCGTACATGAGGGGACTGAGAAGAGACTTTTTTTGATGGTGAGCCCTCTCAAGCAGTGTCAGATTCATCTCCCGCGGATTTTGGCGGTCTATTCCGTCGTTTTTTGTGTGATTGATTTTTTTCTGGTGTCGCGTTTCATGTCGGCTTTATTTGTTTTGGTCGAAGATAATCCCTGCCATGCCTCTCTCCTTCAGGATGCACGGTCTCTGGGGCCGTCCATTGGGGTTGGACCTTTTTCGAGACAATTTTCTTCTAGGCGGTCAACCCACTCTCTGATTACCCCTGGCTGCGTCGTACGACTCGTAGTAAATAACATCGCTGCCGCGTTTACTCGACCCTTGCCTTTGTGTCGGTAGTTGTCTTGCCCACAGGACAGTCCGGACCCGGTCGTTGCCGCGTCATCGGTGGGTCGACCGACCCCACGAGGTTCTGAGAACCGAGCGGCCTTGTCAGCACATCTCCTCCGTGGCGAGCTGGTTGACGCTTTCGTTTCTTTGCAGTTGTTGTGTGCTAGTCGTAGTAGAGTATCGGGTTAAGCGATTTTTCTAACTTCTCTCGATTCTTCTGACCCCCGTGCGCAACTGCCCTCTCTTACCCCCCTCCGCCGGCTTTCTTTTTGTTTCTTTGGAACCTTAAGGGCCAATCTCCAGTTCGCCTCACCCTTTTGCGATTCCCGCACGTCGAATACCGGGAGCCAGTTTACGCCTGGGCCGATGGTGAGGTTGAAATGTTAAAATTCAGAAGAAAGAGAACGGCGCACTGTTGGCCGAGGCCCTTTAATCGTCGCGCGGGCACGCCTGAGAATAAGCTTTGGTTCGTCAGCCGGACATGACTCGAACCTGTGATTTTTCGTCTTGCCCTCAAAGTCCAAACGATGCATCCTCGGCATACGGTGATATAAGCGAGTTCTTGCGTCCAGCAGGATAGCTGCCATCTTGATGCGCAATCAACTCGTACGGCATCGTTGGCATCGCCCGGCGGCTCTTTAGTTGTCGTCTAAGTATCCTCGATTTTTCGGCTGTCCTTTCTTTTTCCCCGCTCAGTATCCACGCAGGGCGCCTCCGTCCGCTTTTTTCGGCAGAGATGAATCAGGAATCCTTTCTATCTTTATGCTTCGTGAGAGAAGCAAGGATTTCCCCGCTCCCCGCCCAAATGCAGCTCGCAAGGTTCTTCGTACCTTTTGAATCCAGACACTTGCCTTCTTGGACCTTCGAGTAACTGATTTTTCGATTGCTTCTTTTTTTGTGTTACGTGAGTCCCGCGGGTCAACTCCGGACAGTTCCCCTGAACGTTCAATTCAGCCCGGATTGCCCTCTATTTTTCTTTTCGAGTCTCCTGCTGACCCTTTTGGTTTCGTGACTATTGCTGTTTTCCTCTTGTCCTCCCTGACACCAACCGGATATCGCGCGTCAAATCGAAAACTCCCCTCGCGCCGTCGCTCGAACATCGGGAATGTCCCTCGTCCCCTTCCCCCTTGCTTCCTTTTTTTATCTTTTCTCCTAAACACCCCTTGCTTCTCTTCAAGAAGCCAACTGAGCAGCCATGCAGTCTCGGCCCTTCTTGGATTATGGCGCTGACATACACCACCTCCTCCTGAATCCTCGCCACTGAAGGACCAGCTGCACCATTTTAATCTCCTTCGAGTGCCACGAGGCTCATAAAACTACATTCCGTGGCGCTTTTCAACTGCGCAGCCTTGATTGAGCCTTCATTGCTGCGTCCCCTAATCCTTTTCTCTCTCTTTCCCCGAGTTCTTTTTCGAATTTTCATGAGGCGGGCTTTTGTTCGAAGCACGACGCAGAAATCCCTTCGCCGGGCTCCAAGGAAACCCCTTTTTTTTTTTCTTGATATCTTTCCCCCTCTGCGCGGACTCCGATTACGATTCTTTTTCTCCGTTCTACGCTCGTGCGGATGAATCGACCCCCCGCAATGGCCCTCCTGTCGTCCGGACTTTCTTCTCAAACCTGCTTATTAGCCCCCGTTTTTCCTTGCGAAATAGGTGATTGGCCCTTAAGTCCAAACCCCAACCGAGGGCATTTAGGGCATTGCTGCACTCCGAAGAATGATACCGTCTCCAAGCCCCCAAATTAGCTTGAACCACTCCTTTCTACCTCCCCCCCCTAGCCCTCACCTCACCAGGGTGTGGCTGGACGCCGTCACTCCTCGGGAGAGATCGAGGTTTCATTTCCACTCTCTTTTCTTTCACCAACCTTTTTGCCGACTGTTCTCTGACCTATTCCCGGCCCCCCACGTGGCCCCTGCGCGGGTCCGGACTTAGGGATGGCTCATAGGGCACTTTTTTTTTCTCCCTCCCCCATACTCCCTTCCCTTCCGAGTCCTCTCTTCTCCCGACGAGTCGTAGAGCCATCCCGGTCCTCGAAATTTTCTTTTCAATTTTGAAATTGCCATCTCTCGAGACGGTCCCGTTTTGCCCCCTGGTTTCCCAATGCTTCCTCCTCACTGTCCGCCTTCGTTTTTCCTTACGTTTCCAAGCCCCCCCAAGTGCCCGATATCTCTGAAACGCGAATCCTGAGGCTCCATCCCCCACTTACCCACACCCAAATCGACGAGACCGCACACACCAATCCGCGGCTCCCCAGCTTCTTTGATCGACGCACCCTTTCCGTTCAAACCTCCGTCCCCCCCCCGGCATCGAATCAGCCGGAAGCTTTCCCGTGCTTTTTCTCCAGGGGATATTGTCGGTGGCAGCTGACATCGAGTCTCTCCTGGTCTCCCCTCTATCATCAATAAATAAAAGAGATTTCTCCAGCCCCTAATTTCCCTTTCCTGCTCTAATTTCCTCATCAGTTGTTGTTTTCTGAGTCTTTTTTCCGGATCATAAGGCACTATGTCGCCCCCCCCCCCTTCCTTCCGTGATGGTCTCTTCTTCCGTAGTTCTCCCAGATTCTCTTGCCGATCCCTTCCCCTGGGCGGATTTAGTTGCGCACTTCTCCCCCATTCGGTTCTCCCCTCGCCTTTTTACGTCTCATGTTTGCCTTCTCTTGCTTTCTCTGTCTTCTCCCCAACAGACGCTTTTGTGTGCGAGATCTCTTCTTTGGTCTTTTTTCCAGTGTGCTCGATAGTTCCGTCTCCCCGCTCCTCTCCTTCCCTTTTCTTTGCTCCCCTCCCTAAGAACCATTTTTTTCCTTTCTGATCTTGGGATGGGGGGTATGCCGTTCCCTTTCTTTGGACCTTATTAGTCGCCACCCCTGCGTCCCCTTCTACCGTCAATCTTCTTCTCTTTTTCCAATAGCTGCCCTTGTCCGTCTTTCTTTCTTTTTCCCGGGTGAATTGACAAGATGTCGCCCCTTATATTTTCTTCCCCCCCCCCGGAGGTTTAAGGTAAGCCCTGTTTTTCTGGGCCGTCTTCATTTCCTTTGTCGCATCCCCTGATCGCCACCAAATAGGTGTATCCGACCCCCTCTTCCCCCCGCTTTTCCGCCCCCTCTCGTGGACCGTCCCCCTTTTTGTTCTGGTGTTCACGGCTCTATCCACCTTTGTCATCTTGTTCCTCGCTTTCTCTTCGTGCTTTTCTTTGAATTGCGTCCTCGACTTTTTTTTCTTTTTTTTCTCCAAGTTTCATACTTCCTTTCCGCTTCTTTGGTTCTGTCACATCCCGGAAACTTCCTCCCTTTCTCCCCCTTTCCCATTTTTTCTTCCATAGTCCATTCGACTTGGTAGCGATGGACAGTTTGGACTTAGTAGTAATTTTCAGCACTTTATAGCTTTCTCCCCTTTTTTCCTCTTCTTAGTATTTTTTATGAGCGGACCCCCCCCCGATAATCCAGTTTCTTCAAGCAATACTTGCCTCCCTTTTTCCCCCTTTTCACTTTGTCCTTCGGTGGATGGCGTTGGTGACTCTTCACAGTCAACCCCCTCATCTATTCCGGCAATACTCCTTATCCTCTTTAATAAGAGACTGAGCTCATTTCTTCGGCCACCCTACACTTTTTTGTTGATGCTTCCGGCCCCTCTGGGTTGAGATACATCCCCCCTTTTCTTTTCGTCCCTGTAGCTTAGGTCTAGGCGGGCAGGCTTTTTTTTTCTCCCTGTCCGCATCTGCTTTTTTTGAGACGGATGGATTTGCAATACCTCGGGAGATCTTCTCCTTGCTCTTTGGGGGTTCCTTTATCCCAGCCTCCCTCACCCGCTCTCACTTGATCAACTTGATCATCTCCCCAAAGAGTATTCAGGAGTGACCTTCCTACTTTCCTCTTTGAAGGTCGCTGGGTTTGGTGTCCTTCCTCTAATTCCTTCCCCCTTTGCAATCTCGAAACAAATAGGCGTCGTTTCCAAGGGTCGCATTGACTATTCCCTTTTGTGGTTCGAGAGATCGGCAATAATGTTTGACCTCTATATTTTTTCTCTTTTAAGAGGTAATATCCCACCAAACCCTGATATCTCACGTCACAGCTTTTTTTCCCCCTGTTTTTTTTAGCGCTAAGCAGAGTTTTTTCCACCCGAAGGTTCCCTTTTCCTATTCCCCGAGATGCACTTGAGTCTTCCTTTGCTTTCTAACGCATAATATCTCCCTCATTATTTCCTTTTCTTTTCAGCTTTTGTCTCTTGATGGCGCGTGCTCCTTTCAATTTTTTATTTGAGAGTACACCACCCCCCCACCGCCGAAGCATCCCCCGATAATGAAGGACGACCCTTACCCTTGGATTACTCGCTCCACCTCCCCCCTTTTACCGCTTTACTACCCCTACGCCGGCGTTTGCTGTTCGAATCAAGGAGATTCGCATCCCCGCGACCTGTGCGATTCTCAGAAGATCCTCTCCTCTCAACGGTCTTCCTTCCCCTCGGAGGAGGGGACCCGTTTTGTGAAGAGTCCCCGTCCCTCCCCCCCCCCCCCCCCCCCTTTCGCCATTGCGGGTCTTCCCGGACTCACTCTTTTTGGTGAAGCTGATGATAGCTTTTCCCGCGCGCGCTCTCTTAACGATTCTTAGTTTTTTTCACCCCCAGTTGCGACGCTATAGATTCCTTCCTTTCCCATCCCTGTCACCCACGAATGGAAAAATCTCTCGGCTCGCCGAAACAAAGCGCCATCCCTTTTAGTTAACCAGTCCAAGGTCATAGTTTTCCATCTACATGCTTTCCGATTTGCCCATTTTATCACCCCCTCACCTAAATCAGAGGCGGGATTTCCTCCCCCCGAATTGCTGCAAGTCTTTTACTTCGATAACGACCGATTCCCGCACAATTCGCACTTAATAGGAAGAAGACTTGAAAAATACTGAAAAAGTTTGTTGATGATGTCTCGTCCCCCGCGTAAAAACCTAGGAGGGTCCTTCCGGGGGTTGGGGGAGGGGGGGGGGGTTGTGTTTTTTTTGGGGGGGGGGGGTTTGTGGGGGGGGGTGTTTGGGTCAGGCCTGGCGGATGGTTCTTCCCCCACCCTGTGACGATCTGGGATGAGTCACCCCTCTGACGCGGTTTCACCCCCTTGTTCCCCCCTGCCGCCGGGTGAATTAATCTCGAGGTTTTGCGACCCTTCCCGACACCACCTCCTCACAGGCAAACGCTTTATTCCGTCCTCGTCAGAATATTTACGCGTGATACGCCACCGGGTCCTATCATAGATCGCCTTCTTCTTTCAATTCCTCTCTTAGAAGGAGTCCTCCCCCCTACGCCAAGAACTCTGAAATAAGGGAAGATTTCGGCTTTTCTTCACGTGCACTCCCATAACAAGGCCCTGACATCCCCGACCCCTGTTTCCCTCTCTGGGAACCACAATTTTAACCCACCCGACCGACGACCGCACAAATCGCGGGCTGAATCTCCAGCGGCTTATATCACCCTCTGACACGGTTTTCTTCCGTCCCTTACCTTCAGATCATCCCTTGTTCCTTCCCACTCCCTTCTCCGGAAATGAGGCTGTTTCTCTTCAAGCCCTTCGGACGACGGAGGCCGCGAAGGCCATCCCTTACCCCCCCCCCCTTTTCTAAGCGTGCTGAGGAAAGTCTCACCCCCCTCTTTGTTGTTGTTTCAGCGAGATTATTAGACATTCTTTTCCTGTTCGTTTTTCTTAGTCACCCTCTTTTCGTGATGTTTCCTTTGCCACGTTCGCGCTTTCCTCCCCCTTGCCCTTGACCCCTCTGCGTTTCACGATCAAACTCTGGTTCTTTTAGTTGTCAACTTCATCGGCATATTCGGTTTGCTCTCTTTTCGTCTTCCTTCCTCGTTTCCGTCTTTTGATTTTCCCTCAGCCTTTCAGATCAGCTCCACGTTTGTGCCGATCTTTCCCTTTTTGGTAAAAGTGTGATCCCCCCTTTTTTCCTTCCTCATTTTTCTATCGCGTTTTATGGTGATTTTGCGCCCTCTTAAATTATTTTTCTTCTCCAAGATGTCAAGGAGCCGGCCCCTTGGGTTTTCTTTTTCGGCTCTCTGACCG
>Ga0179593_1426696_pt1 | contig 20529 bp, 18 predicted proteins | sample CZODoug2_1_08_16_FD_185931 | JGI IMG/M metagenome (GOLD analysis project Ga0179593, IMG submission 185931) | Vadose zone soil fungal communities from Angelo Coast Range Reserve, California, USA - CZODoug2_1_08_16fungal (PacBio error correction) | ecosystem: Environmental > Terrestrial > Soil >... | reverse complement strand
CCGAGGGCATCAGCTCTCCCGTCTCCTCCTCCTTAGAGCGCCTCTTGCCCCAAAGCCCGCACCAAAACTTCTTGGAGAACCCTCAGGCGAGCTCCGAAAGAGATAATTGGCGCCCCTTACTCTGATGTGGGCCATTTGGAAATTGAGTGCGTGTTGTTAGACGGCGGCCGGTCCCTATTTTTTGTGTTGATTGATGGTATGCACCCCTTTTTTTTCTCCGGTCTATCTGTTCCCACCTTGGCTAGGATAGGCTATTAGTGCTATTTTATTTTTGGGTGTGCTCACATCCACCGATTTTTTTTCAAGTTGAGGCCCTTTTGAGTTTTCTTTTTCACGCTTCTTCTGACGCAACTAACGAGGTCTCCTGCTTTTTCGTGACATCACTATGAATTCTTATGGGGGAGTTGAGAAATTTCGTCCTTTAGGTAATTAAAAACTTCCGTAGGTGCTCTTGCTTTCTTTCTAAGTTCGCCGATCTCTCCCTCTTGCACCTTTTTGACGGTCTTCTGAGAATTTGTGGAAACGCCCTCAGTCAAAACAGGTATTATGCTCTGTTTTTTCCCGATAATAGCGCTCCCATCTTTCTTACCCCCGAGAGCGAGCGAGGAACCTTGGCGGCTTCAGTGGGCGTCCACCTTTTTCCTTGACTTGCTCCCCTTTCTGCTTTTTGCTACTGTCGGCCTCCCCTTCTCGACCAAACATGACTTTTTTTTGCCATCATTATCTGCCCTTTCTCCTTAAATCGAAGAACTCGCCTTGAATTTTTTTTTGGCTGCTATTCGAAATCGCAGACCCCTAGGACCTCCGCCAATCTCGGCGAATGCTACCTGGCGTCCCCCCCTTCCGTCCTTTCCAGACCCTTCCCCCAATTTCTTGTCCCCGCCTTCTCCCATTTTGTGACTCTTTCAGTCACTGGGCGCTCTTGGAATAGCATTCGACGCGCCCCCAGCGCTCTTTTAATTGAGATTCCTTTCCGATATTATTTCATCCAATTACCCTTGGGCGTGGCAGATGCCTTTGCCCCCCTAAACTGCTTTGTTTTTTTTTTTTTTTCTTCCTTTTTTTTTTTTTTTCTTTTTTTTACCTTCTCACCGTCCTTTTCCTCCCTAACCTTTTGCCCTTTCCTAGTACTTCATCCCATTCCTTGTCTGTTGCCGTTCACTTCTCCCTCTCCCTACTGAAATCCAGTTCCCCACTGCGGCGTGTAAGGCTTCTGTCAGGAAGGCCGACGAGACTTCAAATCTGCTTTCTTCGGCCTATAGAGCACGTATCCTCTCATCTGTGACTGGGGGTGTCCCGGGTCCAGCATTCTTTGTCTTGAGAATCCCAGTTCCATCTTCTCGACGTGATCCATCTCGGCTGTCCTCCCATGTGTCTTCCCTCGGTGCAGGCCTTCACGCTCCCTTCCCCTCCACACCCCCCCCCCCCTCCTTCCCTCTTCCTCCCCCCCCTCCCCCCTCCCCCCCCCCCCCCCCCCCCTCGTGGTTTTTTTCTTTTTGTTTTGGTTGCTTCTTGTTTGATCAGGTCCCGGCAGTCGCCATAAACAGCTGGACCCCTTTTTTGGTCAACTACGCTGAAGGGACTTCGACGATTTCTACATCTCTGGATCATCTCCCTTTTTGCGCGCTATTTCATCACTGCTACCCAGATCGTTTTTTCCGTTCCCGGCGCCATTGCCATCCCAATAAGCTTTTTCCTTCTTTTCTAAATCTATGGATCTAACAAGGAGAATCCCTTGCCGATTTTTCCCTTCCCCCCGACCGATGCAAACCTCTGAACACTGAAGGCGTATGCTCGGAGGTCTGCGAACTGCAGTTTCCCCTGGATGGTTCAGGAGTAACAAGCTCCGTGTTATCTGTTAGGCCCTAGATGTCCGCCGAAGGGTGGCCCCCCCTGCCCTTCATAGCCGTCCTCCCCCCATTTGGTTACGTCGCCCTGCCCTGTCCTGCCATCCTTTAGGTGTTTTCTTGCAGCCCCGAATTTCCTGCCACGCATTGCCCTTCCCGGGCCGGACGATCCTCTTGTTCTTTGACCGCATCTTTTTGTACCACACCTCTCGGCGTCGAAATAATTGGTTTTGCCCTTCCGTCGAAGTTTGGAGTTATTCCCCCCTTCTCTGAATTCGCTTTTCACCCTTCCCCTTCATGTGCTCTTTCACTTCCCTCCTGTGGAGAACCTTCTCGCCGGTTCTCGGTCCTCCCCTCGATTATCCGTATGCACACGTGCACTGGAATGAGTCCTCCCCCGAGCTCCCCCGATATTCCTCTTTTCCTTTCATACAGTTTTGAGCGCCAGATCTGTATCCATCTTTCTTGAGCTTCATGATTTTTCCCCTTTTCTTCTACTAGAATCTTCCGCTTCTGTTCACATCCAGACCTCGTTTTTAGCCTGAGATTTCTTCCTCCTTACAACCCCTCCTGACCAGCCCCACGATCGCCTGTTGGGAATAAATCAGGACCCGACTTGTCCGTTAGTCCGGTTAGAAACCCCTTACAGTTCGACGCATCCTGCGCTTGTCATGTCAAGATGCCTCAGTCCAAAATCCCCTCTCTCCAGATGCCGGGAACATTCCGAGCCGTGTAGCGTTCGGTCGACTTTGGGTCTATCCCGGTCGTTTGATGGCGATGGCAGGGCTCACCCCTTTACCCAGTTGCACCTTCTCGTTAAATCCTTTGATGGTCCCTCCCTGTTCGGTTACTCGTAATCGAACATCTGATAACCCGAGCTTTTCCGACTTGGACCCACTTCCTTTCCAGATGGTCAGAGAGTCCTGACAGGTAGCTTATTAAAAACCCCCCCTTGATCAGAGCCTTCAGTTCTCTTTGTTCTTTTTCTTTGACTGATTTTGAACATTTCCTCGTTCGCTCCGTGGCTAGCTTCCGCTATGGTGACTTTGTCCGGAATTTCCCCGCAGACCTGGGAAAAAACGTCACAATTCTTTTTAGGCTTCTTCTTATGCCCGCTGAGGCTTGCAGCTCTTCTCTCCCACCTACTTTTTCTTTTTTTGCATCCCGTTTCAGGTCTTTCAAGACTTTTCATCGATGATGTGCCCCGACTCTGTTTTTTCGCCAAAGCGAATCTTGAAGAGGTATTCGTCCTTTAACCTTCGCGTCAGGCCATTTCTGATCCCTCTGGATCACCCGGTCGATTTTAAATCTTGACCTTTTACAAGTCCCCAATCCCGAGGGCTTGTGAGACTTTTTCTCACCTATCCTTGTTATTTTCTTTTTTTTCCTCCTCTGGACCGCCTCCGGAACGCTTGGCTCATCTTTTCTGCCCTCCTGCGCCTCCGTTCGCATTTGGTCTTCCCTCGAGCTTTTATCGGTACTTGGCTTGCAAGCCTGATCGTTCCGTTTTCCCCTCTCCTTTTCTTATGTCCCAAAGTTAGGGCTGCTGTGTCGATGAGTACTCCTTCCCCAGTCTCCCTCCTTTCTTTTCTGGTTAGGTTTTGAAGCCTCTCCCTTTCGCCCCTTCCTTTTTTCGATTGGGGTTGACATTTATTGAAATCAGTTATCTTGACGATTTTTAGTCGTCTGCTTTTGTGGGTTTAGTTATTTGCTTTGCTACCTTCCGCCTTAATTTCAAATTCTCTGCGTTCTTTAATGTGGCGATGTACCTGTCGCAGTCACCATTTGTGCCCGGTGTTTCGTAGGGCTTTAGGACTTGGTGAGTGTCCCTGCCGAGATGTCTTGCGATTTGTGGTGGCTTTATTTTGTCATTTATTCTCTGGCGCCACTCACAAATATGTCAACGGCAACTTTACGATGTCCCGCTCAAGTCCAATTTATGGCTTGCTGTGATGACGATTTTAACTTGGGTCTCCACGGTGCTTTCTACCCTGCTTCCTGTCTAAGTTCAGTTCAGCCTCAGTTTCGGTGTGGATTCTGCAACACGCCCGTTCTCATTTGCATGTTCAATGCGGTGCCTCAGTAGGATTTTCACTGAAAATATTCTTTTTTGAGATCGATCAGAGTGATGCCCTCTGTTTGCCCACTTTTGATCTTCGCGTGATGTTTCCACACGGCTGCGTCATGACCCTTCCTCGCCCCTCGTGTCTTTCTTTGATATGACTTCGGACCCGACGATCTCGCAGATAAGCTGCTCCTACGAGAGTTGACGTGTCTTTAACCTGTTACGCTGCCGCACCCCACTTCCAACTACGTCTCGCGCTTATTTTACTTTCTTGTCTGTCCTGTGCACCGTTCTATCTGTTTTGCTTAATGAGTTTTCCAGGCCTCCCTCCCCCGTATCGCACGGATATATTTTTGCATGTCCTACGTTCCAGTGTGCGCCCTGCTAATGTGAATGCAGATCCCGCCCTCACTGGTTCGGTGCCGTTATTATCCTCTGCACTGAGATTATCTCTCGTGCTTACCCCCTCCCCCCCCCCAATCCTACCGAGGTTTTCCTCTCTCAGTCTATCCAACCCTTACTAAGTTCAGTACCCTTTCCTAGACTCATATGGTGTCCTATGTCTCCTTTTCTCCCTTTTTCTGAGGCAGTCCGCTGTCTCCTGTGTTCCTCCTACCTTTCACATTTTTGTTTTTTTTTTTAGCCGCCGCTGGTTCTTGTCGTCGTGGATCCTTTCCCATTCTCTCTCCTTCTTGTTTTTGTTGCTCGAGAAAGTCGGATATAGAGCCTAAGTTGCTTTCCCTGTCGACGGCGCGCCAGTCCGATCAAAACCTTTGCCTTTCTCAAAAACTCTCGCGCGTGCCCCTCCTCCCACAGACAGCTGTATGTCTTTCTTTACCCTCTTTTTGTGAGTCAATTTTCGTTTGACTGTTTTTTTAGTCGCTTGTCTGCTAGGTTGAGCTCTTCGGAGTCCCGGTCATACCCCTTTTCCACCAAGTCATGGGCTCGTTGTTTTGTTTTGGTTTTTGTTGTGTGGTTTTGGTTGTGGGTGGGGTGGTGTGGGGTTTGGGTTTTTTTTGTGGGGTTTGTTGGTTTTGTTTTGTGGTGTGTGTGTGGTTGGTGGTTTGTTTTCTTGGGTGTTTTGGTTGGCGGGTTGGGGTTTGCGGTTTTTTGGTTGGTTTTTGGGTGTTTTGTTTGTGGTGGGGTTTTGTTGTGTGTGGTGGTGTTTTTGGGGTTTGGGTTTGGTGGTTTGGTGTGGGTTGTGTGATCCCCTTCCTTTTTCTCACTTAGTCCCCTTGTTAGTTCATCAAGACCCGATTTGTCTGTTGACTTTGTGAGGTTGTCGCGCTACAAGCTTTCTTGTCTGTCCAAGTCTATGAATCGAAGTCCTCATTGTGAGGGTACATATTTGTGACAGTCTTCTTGTTTGGGGAGGTGCGTTAGCGTAGCCATTTTGTCATCACCTCTGTATGCTCCTGTGCTTTTCTCGTGTGATCTCGCGCCGCTTGTCTTTGAATAGGCATTGTTAAATTTGGCCGGTCTTCTGCGCTTTGTGAAAACTTCCCGCGGAGCTTTCCAGACAGTATTTCTTTTTTCTTGCTTTCCCGATCAAGATCGTAGCGCTTTCTTTTTTCTCAATGAGTCGCCCCTTCCGGGAACCTAGTGATCTCACCTTGGTGTTTGGCGTTCACCCCTGTGGATGAACTGCCAAGTTCCATAAGTCTAAATCACCACGGCCTTCCGTTACTCTTATCGTTTCTTCTTCCTCCCTTCTGCCTTGATTCTGTGTGCCTTTTCCCTGACTGCAGTTTTTTTGGTCGCCCTCGTCTTTCTTTGCCATTTATCTCTATACCTCCCGCCATTTCGGTCTTGCAAGTTTTTAACTACGTCCTCTTCCTGAACTTGTTCTTCTGTTTGCAAAATTTTTTGGCGTGTCCCTCCCCTTCTTGTCCCGCCGTTTGATTTGCCGCTCCTGTGCAACGTGTCTTTGCCTTTGTCTCTTCCCCTCGATTGTAGCTCCACAGCAGCATTTCCCGTCACAGCGCGGCATTCGTATGCATTTCATCCTTCTCCTCAACTTGTCGTTCGGGTCTGACCTTGTCCAGTTTTTGATGTTTTTCCCTGTTTGCTTTTTTTCGTGTATTATTTTCAAAATTCTTGATTGGATCAAGGTAGTACTCCGTCCCTCATCTCCTTACCTGGACCATGCCATGTGATATTTTTTTTTCTGCTCCGTAGTTTGCTTTCGATCATCCCCCCCTTTTCGACGACTGATCCCCTGCCCTCCTATGGGCATACCATCCAACAGAGTGCCCTTATTTCGTCCAGTAGTCTGACCTTTCTCGCCACCTGTTTTTTTGGCTTTTCTTCCTGATGGGGAAATCCCGCCTTGATCGTTCCTTTTTCCCCCAACTCCTTTGTTTTCGGGGTTTTGTCCTATTTTTTTTCCTTTTTATGAAGAAAGGGTCCTTTAGCCTCCCTTACTACCCCGTCATTGTCCCCTGTTTCCGAATTTGCTTGCCAATGTCTGGTTTTCGTCTAATGTTCTTTTTCCCCCGACCTTCGATGTTTATTGCGTCTCCTGCTGGTCACGCCTCAATCTATTTGCATGGAAATATGGCTGGGAAAAGTACGCTGACCTTTTTTTTTTGTTACGAAGGTAATATTTTTGTTTTCCCCGTTGGAGTTTTGATCTCTTGCCAGCCGTCCCTGCTTGTACGATTTGTCCTCTCCCTCGTCGTTTCTGTCCTCTTTTTAGCTTGCGGCCCAGGATTTGGTACCTTCGCAATCACTTACCCCGTTTTGGTCCTGGTCTAGACCTATCTTCCTTTAGTCCCTCTTCATCTTCCATTCGATATCTTGTACTTGTAATGTCTACTTGTTCGCTGCCTTTATTCTTGAATACGTGTCCAGGCGTATTGTTATTTTTGTAGATGTGTCGCGGTCTCAAGGAAGTGTTTCCGCTCTTTATCGTCGGATTCCCCCCCCCTCCTCCTTTTCCCCCCCTTCCCTGTTTGAAGTTTCAAGTGAGTCTTCTCGGTCTTGTCTTTTTTGGGTCTCTTTCCCGTTTTATTGTGTCCTCCAGGAAAGTTGCATTGTGTGTTGTCCCCTATCAACTAGCTTCTTTTTCCCCCGCTCGATCGTGTTTCCCCTTCCCTATTTGGGTTCCGCGTTTTTCCTGTACCTAGTTTGCCCTCATGAATTTGTCTGTTCAGGCTCTTCTTCAGTATATCTGGTAAATCTATCTTCTCCTCATTACTTGCCGGCGCTCCTGAGCATGTTTTATGTTTTTTCTACCGTTATATGGTTTACCAACCCCGTGAGGCGTCTCGAATCATTTTTTTAATTTTTTTATCTATTAGCTGTTCTCTACTTAACTTTTTTTTTCGTACTGTATTCTTTTCCTCCATCTTCTGTATGGTCACCTCTTTGGGCCCCCTTCCCCTGAGTAACGTGATTCTTAAGCTTCGGCTCCGATGTCATGTTTGTTTGTTTTGTCCTGTCAGCTCCTCTCCCTTTCTTTGGTATTGCTATCATCTTACTACGCTTCTTAACTGTCTTTTGTCCATAGCTTCTTTCCCCCCCTATGTATGGATATCCTCTCTCGCTTTATTCTCTCTTTTTTGTGTTGTTGTTCCGCTCTAGATGCGGTATTCATACTTTTCGGGATGAGTTTTTTATTTTCATTGATTTGTTTTGTGGATCCTCTCTATAGTTTCTTTCTATTCTCCCGGCTTTTTTCTCCCTACCCGACATAGTTCTGGCCATGAGCTGTTATCAGTTTTTCAATGTCAATCCTTGTTGTTCCCATTTTTGATTGACCCCATCGCAGTGACCTTTTTCAGAAAGGGGTGAATAACTCAATTAATTCACCAGCCCTTGTTTGATTGTGCTTCGCTTTACCGCTTGTACCCCCCTTATGATCCTATGGTGCGCAGCTTGGTTACCTTTACTTGTTTTTTTTTTTGGGTTTGTTTCCCGCCTGACTGTTTTTTTTTGGTTCGTAAATCTCACCGTATTATTTTCTCGGTCCGGAATTGCTATGTTTGTTCTGCTTTTGCCTAGTGTTCTTCTTCTGGTGTTGGTCCCCTTTTACGTGATGGGGTCATTTGTCTTTTTTGTTCTCCGTTGGTTTATTGACCCGCGGAACTCATTGTTGGTTTTTTCTTTTTATTGTCTAGCTTGGTCCTAGTTTTTGCTTTTTTGTGTCCCATCTCCCTTGTTCAAGGACATTTCTCCTGCCCCCCGCGAACACTGGATGATAAATCCTGGTTAGTTCCGCCTTTTGACTTCATTTCAACATTTCGTCTTTGGCCTTGGTATTGTCTTTGTAACTCGTGATGAGGTTTGTTCTTTTCTCGTCCTTCTTTCTGTTTCAATTTTGTTTTTTTTCTTAGCCTTTTTTTGTCTAAGCGTAATGTCTCTTCTACTTTGTTCTACCGGTATTTATGGCTTAATTGCCGTTATTTTTCTCCTGGTGACCGGCTTCTTGTAGCGGGCAAGGCTGATCTTTTGGTATAATCGATCTTGTATTTTCTTGTTAGTTGGGATTTTTTTGCGCTATCCTGGATGGTGTCCTCTAGTTATGTATGTCCTCAGGTGGTTTATGTCCTTTTTTTTTTCCATTTTACGGTCTACCCCTTTCCCGTTTCAAGCTTTTTTCCCCGTTTCCCATGGCATATGATTTGATTTTATTTTCTCCATTGTGCTACGCTTTATGTATTCCATTCTATTCGGGATATAGTCATGACTGCACCTCTGTTTCAGTCCCATTTTGCTATTTTACCGCGCTTTTGGATAAATTTTTTCGATGTATAGTCTGGCAATTTTTTTCACAGACATGATTCCCCGATTTGCGTTTGAGATTTCTCAGTTCAGTTGTTTTTTGCTTTGTTTCCTTTTTTTTCTTTCCGCCATTGACGCCGCCAGACTGTTTTGTGGTTTTGAGATTTCTCGGACTTATGGCCCTTCCCCAAGTCTCCTTTCTTATTGACATTAGCTCTTCGCGTAGTTTTTTGTTTTTTTGCGGTAGTCTATTTTTTTTCTGTTGTTAATGTGCAAGCTGTTTATTTGTGTCTGCAGGCAGCTATTCCATCCCCTTTTCCAATGTTACAAAGTTTCTTTTTGTGTCGCGGAATTATAACCGCCTTCTTCCAGTATAGAATTTTGGGCATGTCTGCCGCACCCTCCTTTTCGTTCTGCAACGGGCCTTTCTTATCACAGGCTTTGATTGATAGCTAGAGGAACTGCTACTTTTGTTTGTTCTTTTGGGTGCGAGTCTCTGTCCTTCCCCGGCTCGACCTTTCCTTTACTGGCTAGCACAAGGTTTCCTGTCTAGCACTCTGAATACAATTGTGCTTCCTTTGCTTCTGGTCGTTCCCTTTCGCCCGCGTCCTTTGAGATCGCCTCGATGTCGGCGTTATTATTGATGGCGATTTTCCTTATCCCTTCCTTTTGCTGTGACCCCCCCCCCCCCGACTCCCACTTTTGAAGTGTAGCATGCTTCTGATCTCTCCCTGCCCTCCCTTGCTTTGATTAAAGACGTAATTGGTCCCCTCCTCCTTCTTTCTTTCTTTTGCTGGACTTGGGCAGTCTACCTCATGGATCTGTTTTTTATCATTGCTCAGTGATTCGGCTTCCTTCTTTTCGCATTGGTGTAAGAAACGCTCCTGTCCTGTATCGATTCTTTTCATTTGATGCCGCTAGCTTTCTTAACTACCTTCTTTTTGCTTCCGAGGGATGGTCCTTTTCTCTGTCTGATTCAGACCGGCCCCCTTTGCCTTATTTGATGATCTGTTTTTTTTTCGTGGTGGTGTGACGTCCTTCTTCTCCGCTAAATTGCTAACGCCCTGTCCTACGAGAGTTGACGTTGAATTCCCTTTTCCCTCTTGAAACTCCCTACCTTTTTCCTTGCAGATTTATTTCCTCTGTCTCGCTTTTTTAAACTCTCTCTCTGGTTTGTTCTTTTTGATAGATAGAAGCCTCTCTCCCCTCTCTCACGACTCACGGATTATTCGGTGATGTGAAAGGTCGCTTTACCTTTCTCTGTAACTTGGCCTCTCCTCCCACCGCCACTTTTTGTCTTCTTTTAGTTGATACCGCTGCCTTTACTGTCCTTTATCTAACGTTCGCGTCTTTTGCCCCTCGATGGCTAATTTCCCCTCCTTAACCTTTCTTCACAATCCTGGCTTCAGTGTCCTTTCTGCCCCTCTTCTAGCGTTGATGCGCTCGCTTTGGTCGGTTCGCCTTTTCCACCCTTTTTTTTTGCTGGCGCGGCTTTCCTCCGGGGCTGATGCTTTGATGACATTAGTGCTCCTCTTTCTCTATCTCTTCTCTCGTCCTTCAGTTGGGGTGTGCCCCTCGATATCCTCTGTGCCATGTTAACGCGCTACAAGCGAATCATATTTAGGTCGCCTCAGCCCTCCCTCCCATTTTTAGGTGAGGAGAACACTCTTTCCTGATTGCGCCCCTCCCCTGCCACTATATGTTTTCCTTTTTTAAGATGACTTTGCCCCATTTGCTGAGGTCCCTTTCTCGGTCGTTTTGTAAACGGCGGGTGTACCGCGGAGCTCTGGTGTTGCGGGGCCCCGGTAGCCTTCGTGTTGTTTCCATCAACTTTTTCCTGAGGATCCCCCCCTTCCATTCTTAGTGAGTAGGTTCGTTCCTGTTTTCCCACTCTGATTTCCGGGTTGTGTCCCTTCTGATTGTCGCTATTCCCACAGTCTCATTTGCACAATAAGTAGCACGAGGTTGTAGGCCTTTCCCAATACATGTCCGCCGGTCTTTTGTTTTTGAGTTTCGTACCCGTTGCAATTCCCCCCCATCTTGGTATTGCTCGTTGAGTCGGCGATAGCTCGCCCCCCGCTGTCTCTCGTGAATAGTTCCCCGTCCTATTATACACTACGCCTCTCTTAATTTGGTTTTTTTTGTTTTTTTCGTCCAATCTTTTTCCCTGTTCTTCTCGCCTGTTTGTGAATAGTGTTTTGGCTGAACATAAGTGAAGGTATTTATCAAGTCAAGCGGTGCATTTTAACGTATCCCCCCTTACTTTACTGCTAAGACCATTTTTTGTTTCGTCTCCCCCCAGTTTAGCGCGCAAGCGGAACATGCGTTTATAATTTTGAGGCCCCCCCCCCCCGGATTTCTGCATTTGCCCTTTTTATTTTATGTTCCCCCTTAGGACTTAGCTCCTGGCGGCGCCCGACCCCAGAATGATCTGTTTCCTTTTCCATGATCCCTTGTTTTCTTTTGTTTAATGACCCCGTAGTGACAATTTTGTCCCCGGTGATTTTGGTTCGGTTATATGCTTCTTGACCTCTCTCGAATGACCGCGGACATCTCGGGCCGCTCTTTTGTTTTTCTTCTCATTTCCTTAATTTGTTGATTTTGCATCACACTTCTTCGGTAGTCTCTTGACCTGGCCTCTTTGTGCGCGTCGATGCGGCAAGGGCAGGAGCCGGGCTAGATCGACTAGACTACAGCGCTCGCCCTCTCGTGTTTCTCAGCTGTGTGATTTTTTTCATCTATTTTTTCTTCCTAATTGGTTCCCCTGAGTCTTTTGGTGCTCCTGCCTCTAAAAATGTGAGTCTGTCCCCTTTTTTTTTCTACTTGTTTTTCCTCCAGCAGTACTCAGCCCTATACTGGTCACCTGATCCTATGTGTCTTCAGCGGCGTCCCTCCCCAATCCTAGTTTGCCACTCCCCCTCTCTTTAGAACTGATCCCCGCGCGTCTTCTTCCAACCCGAAACCCTCTATGTCCGGAGTTGTCGCATTGAAGGCCTCCGAGACCAAAGTGTTTTTCTTGTGGTTTCCGGGGTTTGTCTCCTCCTTGCCCTGATCAGATTGTATTATCCTCATTTTCCCCATTTTTGAGGTTTGTCGTGAGAAAAGGTCCTCTTTTCCTTTAACGGATCCAGTTCTGTGTCTTTGTGGCAGGTTGTCAACTGTTTACAGTGTGTTGCCCTCGCTTCCCTTACTCGCTGTGCGGGTCCCTAGCGGTTAAGCGCATTTCCTTGTCTTTGTGAAATGGGAGTGGAAAAGTCCGATTCCCGGTTACCTTTGCCTTCCCTTGAACTCCAACCTATGGTGGCCCTATGCTTCAGCCGACGTTGTCTTTTTTTTTTGCTTTCCCCTTTTGGTTTTTTTTTTTTTTTCTTGTTTTTTATCCAGTTAATTGCGCTACCAAGGGTATTTATCGTAACGTCTTGTCGTGTGCCTACGGCTATTCCCATTCTCCCCTCCCAGAATTCTCTGGTGACCGTGCATCTCTACATTTATCGATCTCGACTTTTGAGACGAATGAGCATTGGCCAAGGTCGTCAGAAGCTCTTTCTGAAACGTCATTGATGATGCCTGTCTGGAGGTGCTTGTTCGTTATCTGCGGTACAGTGCGGCAATAGGATATTTTCCGTGTAACGGACAACAGTTATCCTTTTTCTTTTTTTTGGTCTGTTGCCTTTCAGCTCCTGGGCTTATGGGGCGGAAGCCTCAAGCGTACCAGTTTAATCGTTACGCCCACTGTGTTTTTTTAAGCTTTTTGTTCTCCGCTTCTCCTTAGCTGAAATCAAGACCGGAGGAGCTTGTTCCAACCGTCTATTCTTCCAGTACATCGCGCTATTTTCCCGTTCATTGCGTCCTGATTTCGACTTCTATTTTTACAACCGCCCGCCCCGGCTTTCGCAAAGCAGGGGTTTATTGCATTTACCTGGCCTCTTAAAATCGCGTTGCTGTTTTATCCCCCGGTCGATGACCCTTTTGCTGTCGAAGTTTCTTTTTTTTTTTTTTGTCATGCTGTTTTTTCCCGCCTGCTCGCTTTTTTTCGGATTTGTTTTCTTAAATTTTTAGAGCTTGTTTCTTCCTTTTGGGTCAGTCTCGCTTGGATTCCCAGCATGCTGTTCAGACCTTATATTGTAATTGCTCAGCTGGATGTTGTATTACCTCTTCCATCTTTTTCCTCAATTCTCCGTTTTTTTTTTTGATTCTTTTGTCTTTGTATTGAGTTGTTTAGCTCATGTCTGGGTTCTGTCTTCACTCTTTGATCCTGAGTTATGCTGGTTGATTTCCGCGATGCGTGCCTAGAATTATTTTTTGCCTTGTTCTTTTCCTCCTCAACGAATCTCGTCCCTCGGATTTTGCTACCGCCCTCTTTTTCCCCCTAGCCGTAGTCATAGTGTTTAATTTCCTGAGTTTTATTACTACCTGTTGTCCTTCCTTCTTGTGTGTCGGGAAGTTGGCCATTGCATTACCTCTAATGGCCCCCTTTAGAAAGCCGTATGCGGTTTTTGGAACACTGAGTTAGAACCTCGCCCTATTCGTCCTTCTTCCGGACATGCCTCCGATTAGTTCGTCTTAAGTGTTTTATTGTGTTTGTTATTTCCTGGTTTGATTGTGGCGTGATGGAGGTTTCTGTTACCACGTTAGAATCACCTGTGTTTGTCTTAGCGGTACCTGAGATTTTATTTTGTCTCTCACTTCTTCGGCACGGCCTCTATATCTTCTACTTTTTTACTACTAGCATTGTTTCCCTTTTCCTCTGTTACAAATTCAGCTGTTGTTACAGATGGACCCCGTGCTTTGTATTTTTGTAAGTTGTCAGTATCTTGTAGTGGTTAATACTATAATTGCTCGTTACCCCCGCTTAAGTCTCTTTGTCGTCCCCTGATCTGTCCTGTTTGGTCCTACTTGAGTCATTCACTCCCTTCTGTCGCACCGGAGAGCTGATCGTCCCATTGCTGAGGTTATGGCTCTTTCTCTTGGCCACCTCCACGCTTGGGAAACTTCTTCTCGACGATATTTTTTTGAGGAGGATGTATTGGATGCATCTTCTTTTTTCTTTTTGTATCTTTCATTACTGCTTGCCTAGATGGTTTGTAGGTCATACCCCGTTTCCTCTTCTTTTAAACTGTCTCTCCTCCCTGTTCCACTTTACTGATTTTGATATTTTCATGAACGCTGTCTCGAGTCAACCTCGAATTTTTTCACTCTTTAGTGACCACATCGTTCACTGCCAATTTTTCTTTAAACCCCACTGACCACGGTATTCACTGGTCGATGTTATTAGCTGGTACTTTCTTACTTAATTTGACAACCCGATTTGGCTTTTAGTATTTTTGATTTTTTGTTATACTTCTTAAGGGCGTGATTTAGATCTCCCCCTCCCTTCCAGCCGTGGCTGAGATGTTCGTGCCTTCTTCGTCCCCTCTCCTGTAAGCTCCTGCTATTTCTGGAAATCTTTTCAGCTGGGGCTTGATCAGGTTTTCCGATTGGTTTATGGAATTCTCCTTGGCTTGCTTTTTTAATTAGTCACTCCTGTGGAGTCAAAATGTGTCCTTAGGGACCCTCTGTGACGCGGTTAGTATCTTTCTCATGTATCACTAAGTTTGTGGGCAGGCTAGCTCAGTTCATTTGTCCAGGCCTGTCTTTCGATTTAGTATCCCTTTTCCCTTAAGATAGCTCCCTGACCTCTTTAGGCGCTGCTGTGGGTCCTTTTAGTTTCTCTTTCCGGATAAGCCTTGCCTTATTCCGATAGAGGGTTGTTCTTCTTTTTTGTTTCGCCTGATTCCGACAATTTTTTGTGAATTTTTTTTTTTTCAGGAAGTTCTCTTTGTCTTTTGCTGGTGTTCCCTTTGTTTTTTGTTTCGGTCTATTTCGGCTTATTGATTTCTATTATATCTGGGGTATCCCCTCCAACCCCGGCCACGTTTCGATCGATTGCCGTTATCTTATTTTGAGTCCTGATAAGTCTTGTTCTATCAATGCCTTTATCAATTTGGTCACGCCGCCTTTCTGTCGTCCCTTTTATGCTTTGATTCTTGCAGATAAGGTAGGTGTTGTCGCCCCCCCCAAATTTTTTTTATTGTTTAGGATTCCCTCTTATGGGTATAGTCCATCAATTTTTTGTTGCGTTCTACTGTATCTTGCCTTGATTGCAAGGCTCGCGTATAAATGAATGTTCGTTTTGTTTTCCCTTCTTGGTGTTTAAAATCGTGATGACTGTATCGTGGCCCCCCCCGTGTTCGCCTGGCCTATTTATTTCCCTTTTCGCGCTTTATAGAAGTCAACTTCTTTATCTACGTCTTGTTTTTACTTTCAGAACTGTTACTTTCCATTCCCTTTTAACTAATCCTTGCTCTTCTGCGCTGTTTCCAGAGTGAGTCCCCCCTTTTTTTCTCTCTTTGTTGTTTTTCCCTCCTCTTGATATTTACTTCCATCACAGACCTCCCGCGGTACATCGTTTGGATTGTCATATGTGCCCACGAATGCCCTATGTTTATCAATTTTTGTGCTGCCGTCTCACATGCATCCGCCTTATTCCTGTGAGAATCTTCCTAGTCTTCTACACTACGGCCCTCAGGTAATCGTCTCCTATGCTTTTTTGGCACACAGATTATTCGCCACATTATTCTTGGTCGCGCAGCGAGTGTTTTCTCCCCTTGCGCTCCTTAAATATTTGCTGGTTTTGGTTGTTTATGTCAGTTTCGTCTCTTTATCGCTTATGCTTATCTCTTTTCCTTCCTTTTCCCCGTTTTTTTGTTTTAGATCCTCGTTATGCCCCTCGCCATCCAGATCCCTTCCTTCCAGGGTCGGTGGTGGGTGTGATCGAGCGGCGCGCTAGCAACAACTTTAGTCGCTTCCGACTCCTCTCGTCCTTGAGCCGCCCGAGATCATTGGCGCCCATGAAGCTATGGTGCCCCCCCCCTTTTTCGTTGGATAACTTTCCTGCGGGTCGTTGTGTAGACGTCGGTCTTTGTCTTTCGAAGGTTTCTTATAGCCTTTTTGTGGTGTTTTTTTGTTTGTTTGGTTTGTTCTGTTTTTGGTGGTGGTTTTTTGTGCTCGCCCGTCAGGCTATTTTTCTGTCTATTACGTATTGGCTTCTTGCCTCCTACACTCTTGGCAGGTTCGGCGCGCTGTCGTTATCTTTTACCCGTTGTGGAGGTCGTGTTTGATTTTGGGCACGCCCTCCCGCGTTTATGCGCAACAGATTCTGTGAACGATTTTTTGAAGTCGCTCGTTCACCCTTTTTATCTGATTTGGATTATGTGGGTTAGTTGCGCATGCTTTATATTTTGGCCGTTTTTTGTTTTTCTATCAACTTCTTCCGCGGTATTTTGCATCTCTGTCTATGTATTTGTTTTCGCGTTCGACGTTTTTGTATCGTCAGGTTCTGGTTTTTTTGTCACGTGTGGAAAACAGCCCGTCCAGCACATGTTCCGGTAGTTATCCGCTTAGAGGAAGCATCTTCCCACGATCGTTCTTTCACATTTAGTTCTTTATCCGGTTGGTGGGAGTTAGGTTTGTTGCTGTTCGATCACCCCCTGTTTGTGATTTTGATTCCCTGAGGCCCTTGCCCCTGTTCATTCGTTACTTGTTTGTTATTCCTTACTCTCCACATGTCGAGACAACTATTGATCTTTCTTGTTTTATTATCCTGTCTTTGATCCGCATATAGATTCCTTCGGTTTCTTTATTTTGTCTCTAATCGATATGTATCTTTCGCATCATGCGCCGCCAGATCCGTATTGCTGTTACTTCGCTCCTCATTCCTTACCGTCGTTCAGCATGGCCTACAATTGTACAGTTTGTCTTCTCTCCTCCCCAGGCCGCCTTTGTTTCGATCGCAGCAAGGCGGTTTAGAGGTTCCATCTTTCTCCCGATAGATTCCACAGCCAGTCTGTCTCTGATAATTGTTTTTTTCTATCTGTTGCTTGAATTTCATACTTTTCTTCCCTAAATTTTTTGGTGGCCTGATTGCTTCTTCTCTTCCTCAATCGTCTTCTGTTTGCTAAAGGTCAGTAATTTACCTGATTTAAGCAGCCCTGACCATTGGTAACGGCCCGTGTGTTTCGTTTCCTTCATATTGAAGGAGGATTTTTCCCTGCCAAGGATCGCCCTCCTTTTTACCATGCGCGATTTAACCATTTCTCTAGAACGGCGGCGCGAAGGATTTGTCGAAGGTTTTGTATTCCAATCTTGCTGACATGTTCGGATCCGAGGGCCCGTTTTCCGAAAAACAAATAGCAGCACGCCTTTTTCCTGAGAGTTCCCCTGCATCGATCCTTGATTGTCTGAGTCAACTCCAATGTCAACTTTTTTGTTGCTCGACCTTGCTTCCCTATTTTTTTGGGCGGTTCCGCAATGGGCGATCACTGAGGTTGTGTAGGTTTACCGTGTTCTATTCCTTCGCCTTGACGTACGATCGGCCGGGTCCCTGTTGCTTATTCTTCATTTCCAGATGGCAAATTTTTTTTTTCCAAATCTTGAACGTGTCCCCTCGATTACCGAATTCTTGGTCTCCGGCATATCTTTAGTTTTTTTTTTTAATCGCATGCTTACAAAGACGTCCTGCGTTTTATGGTTCGGATTGCTTCCTGTTTCCAATACACCAGCAACATCATCTTTCCTTTTAGCCATCCTTTTGAGATCTCCGACGGTGATTGATCTTGCCTGTCTCTTTGGGACCACTCTGTAGTCTTTTTTTCTCCCCCAATTATGAACCGGAAGGCTTTACTTCGATTCCTGTTTACCGGAAGGTTACAGCCTGTCCAGTCTTCTATGGAAGTGTGCCACCCTTCGCTGAAACTGCTTAGGCCGTCGTTCATTTTCGAGGGCCTCGATTTTTCGAAGAATTTGGTATCCCCTATTTCTTGAACCATACACCAGCTTTATCGCATTTATTAGGATGCTCCACGTGTTTGTTACCGCGTGGTAGCCCCCTGCCAGCGCCCTTCAGCTTTTTTCTGTTTTACGATCTACTCAGATTATTCCTGTGTGACTCCCAATATATGCCCTTCTCTTCCCTGCTACCGATGGAGGATCAGTGATTTTAACCCTCAGATGTTACCCCTCCTCTCCCGGAGATGACATGGCTCATGGTTTGGCGTGTTAGCCCCGAACTCATGGGCGTTTCCTGGCTTTTCCCTTTTTGTAATTCCGCTGTTTTTCATTTCTTTTCGTGTAATGTTCTTCTCTACTATGCTTGGTCTTGCTTTGGTCTGTTTTGATGGGGTTAGCAACTAGGAGCGTCGACTCGTTACGGACGGCATCTCCTCCGATTTTTTTGGAATGCTACGCTCTGATGGATACCTTAGTATGATCTTGTTTTCTCTCGTTTTTTTTTGTTGATTAGAGACTCTAGGTGATTTCCCTTCTTTGTTTCTGTCTCACTTCCCGTTCGCCGTATTTCCCCCCCTTTTTGTCGTTGCTTGTCAAGCGTTCGCTCCTGTTCCCCCTTGAACCGAGCCAGAGGCACTTTTTATAAGTTCCCCGCCGTTTCCTCTTAAGTCTGTACTATTTTTCAGGGTGTTTTGTTTCATATATTTGAACTATTTTTTTCTGTGGAATGCTCATAGAACACACCAGGACATTTTTACTCTATGTTTTTGCCTTTTGTGTTGTATCCTTTCATTCTTGCGGTCCGGATACTATCGTTTTTTATCGCCGTCTTTGGAATTATGTCTCTCCCTCTCTTTTTTTGTTTGTAAAGCGTTGCAGTGTCAGTGTTGTCTCTCCCGTAGGATGGTTGGTAGTTTGCGCCTCCCTTCTGAACTCTGTGTTCTTCTTGTTTCATAGCTTTGGTCTGGTTTAACTTCACTATCCCTTTGTGCTTTCATCTCTCCGGCCCTCCCTTCATCAATTGATGATAACCCGTTCGGTTCCGTCTTTGACCCATTCCTTCATGATGTCAGATGTTATTGTACCCAGGGAGCAGCTCGGCTTCGTTTTCATTTCTGGGCTTAATTCATATCCCTGACATGCGTCATTGTATTTATTTTTCTCATCGTGCGACCTTACGCTTGGTCTCGCCAGTCCATTTCATGTGTTTCTTGGCTGATCTTTGTCAGTGGGCTACGCCGCGCTTTGTAAAGTTTTCAGCATTAGTGGTAGCCTTTGCGCTATGCCTGTTGTATTCTAGCTATTCGCTCCCAGAGTTGATCTTTTCCTGCTGTAACTCCTTTCGTCTTTTCCAGCTCATCTTTTTTATTCTTGATTGATTGTCCCTCACCCCTTTGTCCGCTTTCTGTTAGTTTTTTGCCCCCTTTGATTCGTTTTCTCATGCATTGTCTGTCCTGATTTCCCTTTTCCCCTCCTCACCTTGCGCATTTACCGCCTTATCACGGTTCGAGGTTCTTGCTTTGATCCTGTTGTTTCTTTTCTTATTTCTGTACAATAGATGGCCTCTCTCTCTTTCTCCGATTCGTTTGCTTGTGGCGTTGGACTGCCTACAAGTGCCGCTGTTCCCCGACCGCTGTTTTTTTCGAGCCTTCCTCGCGCGCCTTGTTTCTTGGATCATGTGATCTTGGGGATCATGGTTTTTAGTCGATCTTGTTTCACTTGCAAGCTCTCCGTTGGCTTGAGTAGTGAAAGTCCCTCTGTTTCCTGTCGTCAAAGGAGGCTGCTGGTCGCCGGCGTTACTCCTTCCCATCTAATTCGTCTTTGTCGCCGCGCTTCCCAGGGTTTTCTCCCTGTTTTCACCTGTCATCATGAGTAGTCCCTCATGGTATTCATTATGCCCCGTTTATTTTCGGACCTGCCGCTGCTTGGATTTTTTTTGGTTCCCGAGTTTGATCTTGTGCCTTCCTGGATACTCTTTCCTTAGCTTTCTAACGGTCGTGCCTTTCCTCTTTCACCGCTCTTTTGTCCCTTTGCTTAAATTGGTTCTTCGGTAGGAATGTCCTTCGCACAGTGGGATCGTGCCGAGATGGTCTGGGTCCCTTTTGGTCTATATGACTGGCTTCATTTTCATTCTCCCCTGTATGCGGGACAAATCACCGTCTTGTCCGTCAAGTTTCTGTCTTATCCCCTTGATGCCGGATCAAGTCGAATCAGGCTTGTCCGATTTTTTGATGTTGACAATTGGTCCGTGGCCTGTGTCTCCTCCGAACTTTCCGGCTGTACAGCACTTGCATTGAAGCTCAGGGAGGTGTTGTACTGATCCCCCCCAGTTGTTTCTCATGTGTCCGCGTCGCCGTCGGTCTAACCAAGAAAGATGTGTTCGAGAGTTTTGCTCTTTATTTCGTTGTTTTAGGACTCGGATGCTACTTCTTCCTGTCTTTTCTTCTTTTTTGCTGTTTAATGGCGAGAAGATTAGCGTGTCAACATTTTACTTGTCTTCTGTGAGAGATTGCTCGTGCCATTCGTCCTATCTTCGTCTCATATGATGGAGTAACTCGCCCCCTCCTTTGGTTGACGTGCCTCCTAGGTACGTTGTTGCATGATCTCCACACTACCTATATAATTTTGTTTTTGTTTTTGACAAGATTTCTGTGCACGGCATTTTTCTCTTCTTGTGTTTTCCCCTCCCCTCCGTTTTGATTCCTCTCTACAAGACCTCCCGATTTGTGATGAACTCTTTTTGTGATGACTGCGCCAAGGTTTTATTCACGATCCTCGCCCCTTCCTTTGTGCTGTCTTTTTTTTTTGGTTGTTGGATACACAGATGCTCCTTTTCAGTCGTATCATTCTTAGCCGCTTTTTGTGCCTCAGTATGCTACACACATCTTTCGCAGTGATAATTTCCCTCGCCAGCTCCTTGGTTGCTCCTTCTTATTCTGTGCGCTTCTATATTATTCGAGGGCCTTTGCGTCCTCGGGTTTCGTCCGATACCTCTTATTTGTTGTGGGATTTCCGATTTTTTCCTTGGCGCCCCTTAGAGGATTTCGATGGTTTTTCATCTCGGCT
>Ga0179593_1818108_pt1 | contig 20532 bp, 32 predicted proteins | sample CZODoug2_1_08_16_FD_185931 | JGI IMG/M metagenome (GOLD analysis project Ga0179593, IMG submission 185931) | Vadose zone soil fungal communities from Angelo Coast Range Reserve, California, USA - CZODoug2_1_08_16fungal (PacBio error correction) | ecosystem: Environmental > Terrestrial > Soil >... | reverse complement strand
CTGCGGGTGGTTTGACCTTGGTCCCATCTCTTCCCCCAGACACGGGTTTTTTCTCCATGACCCCTTTTGTCCCCCAAAGACCCCTCTTAGAGGATCCGGGTCCCCTGGTGTCCGCCCCCCTTAACTTTTTTTTGCAAAACCCGGTTGGCAGGCTGACTCTACTTCTAAAATGGCGTAACCCCGCTCCTGACCAACTTTCCCCCCCCCCCCCCCCCCTTTTAAATCCCGCGTCCCTGTTCCCATAGGGATGCGATGCGGGCAGCCCCTCTTGTGGACGCTTCCTGGTTGAGGGGTTTCTGGGCATTGTTTGCCTTTCCTTATCAAATCCCCCCGAATACAAAGTGCCCGTCCCGCTGATTTCTTGTTTCACTGTTTTCCCCGATGATCTCCCGCCGGCCAGGCACAGTGCTTTTCGCTTTTAGCGTTTTGTTTTAACTTGCGCTCCTCGTCGAGATCTCCAGGTTTTTCTTCGAATGCTATCTGCCCCCCAGATTCCCCTTTCCATGAGAGGGTAAATATTTTTTTCCTGTGTTCCGGTTTTCTCCAAGGTGGACGATTTTTTAAACTTGGCCCTTTTCTTTTGTTTTGTTCAACGTGTTTGTTTCCTTTTTTTTCATCTGTTTGCCTTTCCTTTTTTTCCCTTTTCTTCCATCAAAACCCTTGGTCTTGGTTTTGCCACCCCCTCGGGCAGATGGTGACCCCTTTCTTTTTTTGACCTTTAACCCTCACCTTCCGAACTTCCCAGCCTTTGCAGGGGTCCTCACATCCTTGTCTGTCGCTCACAAAAATTTTGGTTTCCAGGTTACCATGGTCGACCTTTCGACGAAAAAGGTGTTTTTCTTTGTGTCGGGGGGATCAAAAAACAAAAAAAAAAACATCCACCCCTCCCAACGCAGATTAACGTCAGGTCCCGGGTAGTTTTAACCCCAAATTTCCCTGCGGCCTGCATACCTTCCTTCCCCTTGTAGAGGAGCCCCCGACAACAAAACGGTCAACGGATTTTGGATTCCGTGTCTTGCTCCCCCTGTATTTACGTAGAATGGGGAGGCTTTGATTCTGAGACCGTTTGGTCTGTTGTTGTCCAACCCCCCGTGCTTGTCCGGATTCCTTTCGTCCTTCAAAATGCTCCATTTGTCCGCCTTTTTTTTGGTTCCCGGTGTCTTTTGTGGGTGGCGGGACACGGTTACGGCTCTTTTTTTTCCCCTTGTAGGTGCCTCGTTTTCTGATTTCTTAACTTCCCACCAGGTTGCTACTTTAAAGGCGCGCGGTCTTTTCCCCCAAGGATTTTTTAAGGATGTTACATCCCTTTCCTGACGGCATTGACAGGATGGTTTGGGTCGATGGCCCTTTTCGGTGAAGGTCCTTTTTTCCCGACGGGAAATTTATGGGATGTCTGTCATCTGGTTATGTCACCCTAACAACCATTTCCCCGTTTTTTGCAATTTCTTTTTGCCTTTCCGGGTGCTCTGGTCCAGGCGTGAACCTTCACTTTTTATATTCAAAATGCACAACTTCTTGAAGCACCCTGACTCTACTCAGTTCCCCGGAGCACGTCAGTTTTCGAAGCTTGGTTTTTCAGATTGTACTTCAAAAGGCCCCAGTCTATTGCATGACCATGTCATTGGCATTTTTGTGTACCAGGTTTTACTTTTGTTAGGGGGTCTTCCGTGTGGTGGGTCCCGCTATTTACGAGGCGTTTCCCCATCAGGGCCCCTCCCCCCACTTTGGACTCTCATCTCGATTGCTTGCCCTTTTTTTTTTTTGCAATGTTGCCGGGTGCCCGTGTCCGGCACACATTTCAATTTTTGGGCTTTATTTTAGTTTTGGTAGTTTTGCCCACATGTTTTTCAACGTTTTTCGTGGCGTCCGGTCTGTTTTTCCGAATTTGATTTACCCCCAGTCATTTTACCCCTTTTCCCCCATTAATAGCATTTTCTGAGACCTTATTACATTTTCAGAGGTAATTTCTCCCTGGCATCCCCCCCTGCTAGAATTACCCATTTCTCATGACCTGGCTTTCTTTTTTTTAAGCCACTTAGAGGAAGGTTTTTGCACCCCTCGATGGATGTGCGTCCAGTTTGTCTGCAAATAAGAAAACAATCTTTTACCCAGTTTTTCCCCTGACCCAACTTTTGGTTTTTTTAGTTTTTTTTTTCCCCTGTTCCATTAGCCATTGACCCAACAACAACCACAAACACCCCCCCCCAAACCCCAGGACTGTTTCCGGTTTGCCCCCCAGCACCGTGCCCCCCGCCCCCCCCGTTCCCAACCACCAATGACGAAACACTCTTAATTCTTCGATTACCCTCTTTTGTCTGAAGTTTACACACCCCGTCAGTCCTGGCAAACACTGATGATTTCTTTCATTGGAATTTGGGTGTCCCCACTAAATTCTGTTTTTTGGGGTTTTCGCTTTTTCGGTTCCCTCAGTTGTGAGTGCTTCCCCCGGTGGTTTGCTGGGAAATTGGCCTTTTTATATAGTCTTTTCACGACTTCCCCTTTTTTTTTTCCCGTGAGGAGAGATCAGACTTCCCCCACCACTTCCATCCTCATCATGGCTCACCCCAAGACCGTACTGTCTTCACACCTTCCATAGAATTAGAAATTCTCTTGCCAGGAAGTCCTTTGCTCCCACACCCCGAACTTTTTCTCTATGTTTCCTAATTCTGGGTTTTGTCTATCCCATACCCTCAGGGCGGGGCTGTGATTACCCTGCTCCCATCATTTGTTTTTCGCACTTCGTACCCAGACAACCCATGTCTCCAATTGTTGTGGATTGCCCCCCTCTTGTTCCTCAACATCTCCCCCTTCCACCTGTGGGGCTCCGCTTTGCCCTTTCCGGACAGAGTCCAGTTTATTCCTTTTTTTTTGGGATGCCGGCTTTTTCCCCGGCCAATCGCCCGTTTTCTCCACCCCAAACGCTTCCGTTTTTTTTTTTTTTACACAAGGCAGTTTCCCCGGTCCTGTTTTCCCCCCCTCCGCTCCACCTTTTTTCTGTTTATCCCACGAAACCCTTCCTTTTTGGTACTTTCTCAAAATTTGCCAGCTTTGCCTTTCTTTTTCTCGAGATGGCGTGGTCCCCCCCCCAATTCGTCTTTCCCCCACGCAAAGATGCGGGAGCCGTATTAACGGCCCCCCCAAATGTGACAACGCCCCCGCTTTGTTCTTCCTTCGGCCCACTCAGGTAATTTCCCATTGCCCAACTGGCCTCAGAACAAAGGTCTTCTCGCTCTTCCTGATGAAAGCGTCTGGCTTTTTTCCTCCCCGTGAAAGCCCCCCTAATTCCCTCCCAAGCCGCTTTCCTTCACAGTCCTGGCTTTCTTCAACCTGGTCCAGCCACCCCCTTGCGTGTTTCAATCAGATTCCCTTCATCCAGTTCGCCTTCCCACTTCCCCCCTCGATCTAAATATCACCCCCCCCCCCTAACTCGCTTCCCCTTTATGTTTGATGGGCACCTGTCTCGCGTAGCCCTTAAGCTTTACCGACAAACCAAAAATGTTTTGCTGAAAAAACCAGTTCCTTCACTCGACCTGCACCAACTCACATCCGGTGCAAAACGGAGGATCTTTCCCCTCCTCATTTTGAGCCCCAACCTCAATAGAGTTTCTCATGAAAGTTCATTCCGCACAGGCAACCCGGTTTTTTTTTTTTTTCCCACCCCTCTTTTTTGAATCCCGAGAGCCTGTTTTTCTAGGCGTCACTTCTTTCGTCTTAGTTTCAGTGTGTCCCATCCACAGGTCCCCCCCCCAGCTCGCCCAACCATCGTCCCATCCTCCCCTTCCCCTTCCATCCCCTGTCACTCACCCCTTCCCTTCCCCCTCTCCCTCCACCAACATCCTTCCCCTCCCCATCCTAATCCACCCTCCCTTTACCTCCTTCCTCCCACACCCTCCCGTTTTCCTCAGCCCCCTTACATGTAATGTACGGCACTGTTACCTTTTTCTCGCATTTTTTTTTTTCCCCCCCGCAGGTTTTAGGCTGCAGACAGATTCTTTCGTTCCCGGAACTTTCGTTTGCTTTGGATTCAACCATTGGTCCATGGCTGCCCTTTGTATTTTGTGGAAACCCATTCCACGGTTATGATACCCTTGGATTTGTTTTTCCCCCCCCCCCAAAGCCCTTGCAAACCCTTTTTTCTTCCCTCTACAAAAGTTGACCTCCCCCCCTTCAGGACTCCCCTCCCTCGGTCCGTTCACCCGGTCCCCTCCCCTTGACATCATCGCACATTCCCGAAGGCTTGGAGCTTTGAGCAAACCCCTGTTGATCTCGACCATCCACGGTTCCCTCCCACTAAACGCAGCTTTTTTTTCTGCGAAGTCTCCTTTTCGACCTTCGCTGGGCCCACCTTTTCTGGAATTCCTGCGAACGCCCCGGTTCCCTTTAACGATGAATTCTTTACCCCCCCCAGTGGACCCCCTTCCCCCAACTTCCAGACCTCTTCCTCATCGGGCATCCTCCTCAATACCTCTTGCCCAAGATCTTGACCTTTTTTTTTGTCCGTGTCAGGCGTGGTGTTTTTCCATCTTTGTTTTTGTCATCCCTGCCCTCCGGTTTTCCCCCTACAGGTAAAAGGGGTTTGGGTTTTGTTGTTTTTCTTTTGCCAAACCCCCGGCAATCCTCTTTTGTTTTTTCAGTCGGCTGGGTTTTTTCCCCTGCCTTTCTTACAAAACCCCTTGTGTCTCAATTTCCTTTTGCGCCCACGTCCCCCACTGAGGATTCTGACATATCTCTATTTTCCTCCTTTTCTCCTTCCTTTTTCTTCCTTTTCTCTCTTAGTCTACATCGATTGCGTTGTTTTGGGCGTCCCCCCTCCCAGGAACCCCGCTTCGGCGTAACTTTTACCCCAAGCCCACCATGACTTCTTCGAGTTTTTTTCTTCTGTTTCACCCCGGCCCCCAATTTTCCGGGAGGCCCAAACAAAAAAAAACCGAGGGGGTCACTTGAGGCCAGTCCAACCCCCAAACAGTACCACCCCCCTGCCGTCCCTATCTGCCATGCACCCCCCGTTTCCCCCCCCCTTTCCTACACTGCTCCCTTTGGTACTTTTTCCCATGGATGGCTTCCGATTATTTTTTTTTTTCCCCCACGCCGGTTCTTTTTGTGCAAAATTCTTTTTCCTGTTGCACCCTTTTGATTCCCCTCCCGTGATTTGTTTTCACAAAACGGGTTTCGTTTTGCTTGATGCTGTTTTTACCACTATTTCCCCCCGTCTCCAGCCCCCGCCCCGTTTTTTGTCCGTTAGCGTCTTTTTGTATTTCCATGTACCGAGGATCATTTTTTTTGGGGCACCGCACAAGCACACTGTTCCCCCCTGTCTTGACCTCAGGTTCTTGCAGGGTTGACTCTGTGGAGCTTCTTAAAACCAGGCTATATTTCGGCCGTTTTCCTTTTTTTTTATTCCCTCCTGTTCTCCTTTGGGAATAATTTTTTTCCTTTCCTTCACACTTGACTTTCTCATAACCGTTTTTGATTTCCCCCAAATCCGGGTTTTTCCCTGGGGCAACTACATTTTCTTTTCCCTCCTGGAAACTTTTTTTTTTCTTTTTTCCCCAACAACGCCCCACTTTTGCTCAACTCCAACTGGCCCCTGACAGAATTCACCCCGTTGATTTGAACCAACGGAGTTTTTCCTAAAAATGTGTGGATAAGTAAATGTGGGAGGAAGAGAGGGCTTTTAACGAAAACAACAAAAAACCAAAAAAAAAAAAAAACCCCAAAAAAAAAACCCAAAAAACCCCAAAAAAACCCGAAAAAACAAACACCCCACCCGATCTGTTTTGACCTTGGAGACCCCGTCCCCCACCCTGGCGAGGAAGTTGCCCCCCATGGCTCCTACCCCCCCACCATTGCTATTCCGATGACACACGGATCTGTTCTTGGTTTGCACACCCCCCCCCGGGTATCCGACTGGCTTTTTTTTCATGGTGGCTCTAACACTTCTTGCGGTTTTGCAGCGATTCTCGGGGCTCAATTCCCCTGCATGTCTGGGCCGACTTCCCCTTTTTTTTTGGGATGATTGGTCGTTACGAGGTCACCTGGCAAGCTTTGGTCACCACCCCCCCCCCTTGCAAAGTCAAAAAAGTTTTCTTCCGGGTCGTGATATCTCACCCTTTTTTCCCCCCATGCTCTCCCCTCTCCGGGCCGGGTTTTCACAGTGACAAGGCTGTCAATAAGGCTGTGCTTTGTAGTGTAGTTTTTTTTTTCTTTTCTTTTTCTCTTTTTTGCAAGGGGGATTGCGTCATCAATTGATCACCCTGGCCCTCCGATTGCACCTCTGGCCCGGGGTTTGATGTACCCCTTGATGCCACTCGGTCCCTTTGGAACTTTAGGCAGTTTCACCTTGTCATGTAATCTCTTTTCCCACCGTTGGCCCACAGGCCGGAAGTCTTTTTGAGCCTGTAGTTGTTTTCCAAGTCCCTTTTTCTCGGCGGCTTATCTGTGGGCCACATGGGAAATCCCCCGAATTGCCTCCCCGTCGTTGATTTGTTTTACCATTGTGACGTGGCTGCCCTTCGGACTCGGGACCTTCTCCGTTTTGGGAAGGACCGCGCCCCTTTGCCGGAAACAATCGCTTTCCAAAAGGTTCTTTCTTCTCGCATCCCTGGTTTTCCTTGGACGGCAAACCGCTCCCTTTTTTCTCTTTTTTTCGTGGTACGAAAGCCTTAACTTTTTCGTAGAGGCGCTTTTTGGGGAGGATTTCTTTGCCGGTTTTCCACCAAAGGAACTCCCTCATTTTTCATTTCGACCAGCAGGCTGAGATGACCTTGCGTCCGTCCCCCACATCTATGGGGTTCGTTTTCCTCTCCGATGTTTGTCGATGATGACTTTGCTTTGAGGTGGTCCCCCCCTCTGGTTTCTGTTTTCCCCTCTTGGTTGTTGCCAAGGATCATTTCACACCCCTTGCCTCCCCACCCGGAAAAACACCCCTGGATTTTTCTGTTGAGGTGACTCCTTCTTCCCCCCAAAACTTTTTTCGGACAAAAAACCCATGGACTTGGACTGCCAATTCCCCCCCCCCGCCTGTACTCCCCCAACCCCCCTTAAACCTATGTTTTTTTTTTTCCCCTCCTTAGTCACGTCAACCCCCCTTTCTGGGTTGGCTTCCAATTGACGGAATCCTGTACTATATTCGTACCCCTCCTTTCTTTTTTCCATTTTGACCACCCCCACTGACAGGGCGTTTTCTTTTCCAGGAGGCAGTCTTCTTGGTTCTGCCATGTGTTCTTACTACTCCTCCGTTGTTTTTTTTTCTGAGATTGCCAGATTCATCGCATCAACCCTTCGAAGAATCCCCTGACCCCCTCCCCCCGAAGGGTATTGGTTCAACAATCACTCGCAGTTTCCCCGTTTGCACCATGAAGGTTCAGTGGGTCCAAACAAGAATGTTTTTTTCTCTTTAGATCCTTTTTTGACCCTCAAGGTCTGGTCATGTCTTTTTAGCATCCGACGGGGGTGCCGGGCTTATTTCCCCGATCCCGGTTTTTTTCCGAAAGTGGGTTCTCCGGTCTTTTTCCCAGACCACAAATAACGTTTTCTTACCTTTCTTTTCTTTTTATTGTGTGATGATGCATGCATCTTCCTTGAACAATCATAACCTTTCTTTGCCTCCGTTAGTTTTTAATTATTCACCTGGTGGAGGACTTGCCACTCTCCCCCGTGCCCCCCCAAGCCTTCGTAACCCACGGCTCAGAGTCCTTTTTTTTTTTTTCCCAAGTCACCGGCTCCCCCTCGCCGAAACAGTTGTTTTCCAGATTTCACCCCCTTTAATTTACCCATTGTGCAAAAAATTTTTGCGTCCTTGACACCTTTTTTTTTTTTTTTTGTTGTCCCCAGCGGGTAGCGATGGGCGCTGTTCCAAGTGATGCTTTTTCCCCCCCCCCCCCGATCTTAACGATGCCAGTTCCTCCTGGCCCAAGTCTCAAATGTTCCCCCACCTCCCCGACGCGGGTCCCCCCTTGCGGTAGCTCCCTTTCCTCCCCCGTTGCGAGGAAAATTGCAGCCGGACTAATCCCCCCTTTAGGTGCTTTTGGAAGCCTTGCCCTGTAGAAAGCGTCCTACATCCCGTTTTCCCCCCGAATTCCCCGATTGCACCAGTCTTGGCCCCCAATTTCGTGTACTAAACCCACAGGTCTTTGTTCGATTTGCAAACTCCCCTTTCTGCGCAGCATTCTAACTTGGGGACGCAACCCTTTTTCCCCCTTTTTTCTCAATCACCCAACCCCCTCCTTCAACTCAGGCGGCTGACCCTTCCTTGAGGACCCCCCCAGTCTCCCTCCCCCCCTTTTCATTTTCCTGCCCTGCCGTCGTTCCACTCCATTTTTTCCAAAAAACTTTGCCGTCCGAACAAATACCCACAAAAGCCCGAAACACACCCCCCTTGCTCGACCCCCCCCATGGAACTTTTTTCAATTTTGAGAATTCGTCCCCCGTTGGGCCCCACCGCAGTTTCACCTTCCCCCCTACCCAGGACAACTGGAACCCGGGAATCATTTTCCCCCATACCCTAGCCTGGCCCTTCTTCCCTGCCTCAGTGCCCCAGTAGTTCCCTTCCCGCCCTCAGTTGGCAAAATAACACGTACAGCTTTCTTCTTTCAACCACTTCCCTTCTCGGACCATTCACCTGGCCCCCCAATCTCCATATCGCTGACCTTAAATTCTCTCAGGAAGTGCCGCTCTCTACTTGAGTTCCCGCCCCTTTGCTTTTTGGTCATTCCCAATGCACCCAGCCCCTCCCCCCAATTTCTTTTTCTCCCCGCGCTTATCAAGTGATATTGTGGTTGACCCCCTGAATTTCTCACCAAGTCTTGCCCTTGTCTCCCAAACAGTTCTTCTCCCCAACCTTCCGAAACCTTACTCCATTTCGGATAAGTTCCTTTCTGAACCCTGTGTCATCTTTCCCAGGGGCCCTTGGTTTCCGGTTCGTCCCTGGCCCTTCGACGCACTACCCACCACGTTCCCTCCCACGCTACGTTTTTTTGCAAACTTTGCCTCTGCGCCTTCCGTCAATCGGTTGGGTACAACAAACTTCTCATCATTCCCCCCGCCGTTTACTATGTACTTTTCCCCCATTTCCCCTGTCCCTGGACAAAAATTTCACCCCTTCTAATCATCGAATACTCTCCTTGTTCCTCCTGAATTTCGCCCCCCATTTGTGTGATTTTTTTGCCGGGGGATTTTTGCCTTTTTTTTTGAATTTTCCATTCTTTGCCCTGTTCCCCAGTTTTGTTTGCCCCGGGTCCCCGAAAAAAATGGTAATTGGTTCTTCTCTGCTGGAGTGTTTTTCCTTTCTTGGTTTTTCGGGTTTCAAACCCCGGCCTTCCCCTGATAATCTGTGTTGTTCCCGTCCCCCTCCTCCGAAACACGTATGGTATAATTTTTTCCCAAAACAGGTCACGCCCCCCTTTTCTCCGTCGCATCTTTTCTTTCCCCCCCCCCCTTTTTCGTTTTGTTGGTTGGTCTGATTGCTTCTTTCTGTCGGGGAAGTTGCCCCATTTTAGTCCAGGTTTTTTTTTTTCGCTGACCAGCCCCCCCCCCCCCCACCCTTACCTTCTCCTTGCTTTTTCGGGTTTTTACCCACCGCCCCATTTTGGTTCTCTTCAACCAAACGGTCAGGCCTCGTTCCATGGACCATTTTTACACCTCCACACTTGCTTTTTCCCACCCGCGTCTGGAACCACCGGTCCCCCCCACCGGGAAATCCCCGAGTCCCCTTTTTGTTATTCATCAAGGAGTGGTCCTGGCCCTCGAGTTACCCCTGGTTGGTTTGGGGAAGGATTTTTAACCTTCTTTCCTTGCCACTTTTTTTTTTTTTTTCTCCTCACTCCAGATTCGTGTCCCGGGTCTTTATTGGTCGTCATGTTTTTTTTTCCCCCCCCCAAAAACCGAGGGTCTCCCTAGATTTTAGCCCCCCAGCAAGAAGTTTTCATTAGTTAGTCTTCGTTTTTAGTTTTTGAATAATTAGTTTGCCGTCGAGGATACACCCCGGTTTGGGCTCACCTGCGCGCCCCCCTTGCCCCTGTTATTCCCCATTGCTTTGTGGTTTCCCCTCGGTTCTTAGAACGGTTTACCTTTTTTTTTCTAAATGATCAAAAGGAAGTTTTTTAGATTCCAATGTGGGGTACACCTCTTCCCTTGCCTTCCTTTCCTTGTTTTTATCATAAACTGCCCCTACGAACATTATTCTGGAATACCGCGGTTGTCCACAAAAAATGCGGACTTAAAAGGTTTGTTTTCCCCCACCAAAACCCTGACCCCTTTTTTCCGAACTCAAAACCTTCTTTCAACCTCGATGAACATTACTGGCGCGCAAACTTTCTCCCCCCCCTTACATGGGTCCGAACACGCTTCCTGTTCGAAACCCACCACAAAAAAACCACCCCCAAACCCCCCCCAACACACCCAAATCGACTCGTTTTGCCGTGGTTCCTCCCCCCAAACTTTCTCCCTTGCTCGGGCAGGCAACCCCTTCCCCGTCCTTGCCTGCTGGTAAACCGTCTGTTGAAGGTGGGCAACCTGCCTGGGCCGACTTTTTCTTTTTTAATGTCTTGCGGCTGATGAAACGGTTGGTTCTCGAGTTCTTTCCCCGTCGTCCCCCCCTTGCTCCACTTCCCAGGCCCCTCGGAAGTTTCCGGTTCCGGAGGGTTGATTTTTCTTTTCCCAGAGGCCCCCTGCCATTGGCTTGTCCCCCCCAAAATGTCCTCGGCGTTCCGGTCCCTAACATTTTGCTACGTCTGCGGCTCCCCATTCCCAAATGAGTTCCCTGGTGGATCCTTACGTTCTCTTTTTTGATTTCGATTTGACAGTGCCAGGTCTTTTTCGTCGGGACCACTTGGAGACTTTTTTTTTCCTGGAGGGCGTTCCCTCGAAAATTCCGTTTTGGGACACTTTTTTTTTTTTTACTCGTCACGGGCTTCCGTTACTTCGGTTTTTTTAATGTTAATAGCTTTTACACTGGTCCTGCCGAAATCGTTTACGCCCCCCGCTATGAGCCCAGCAGGGCCTATTCCCTCAGGGTGGGTAATCTTTTCATTTTTCCTTGGTCACTACGTAATTGCAGTTTCCCTTCCTGCGTCGTTTGTACCCCCCCCATTGGGCTCTCCTCTAGGTACTCTTTAACGTCTTCTTTTAAAGGATGTACCTCCTTTCCCCAACGCTAATATAGTGGTGCTGTCGCTTCTTGCCAATTGTGGGCGGGTCCCTTCCACCCCCGTGCCCAGCGACCCCCTTTTGCTTATGAGGGGTCCCCCTTTCTTTGATTGGAGGCGTGGTGGCGCCGCTGGTTCTTTTTACGTCACTTCTCCCCGCTGTGTTCCTCTTCCTCATGGCTCGCGGCGCACCCTTTTTCCATCCCGTGCTATGATGTGGCTTTGACATTTCCGTTTCAGTGTCCCCACGGGTGATTGATGATGGTTTTGCAAGGCATTCCCTGCCCCCCCCCCCACCCACAAGCTGATTTTTTACGCCCTTTTTTGAAAACTTCTTTTTTGTTCCGTTCCTTCGACAAACTGACCACCCCCATGATGGATTGATTACCTAAGAACCTTTCCTGCGATGCCCCCAACATCACTGCCCTGACCTTCCTTACCTTTCGAAAGAGCAATTGGGTGTTAACAACCTTTCCCCCTCCCCCTGTCCATATGTTTATCTCATGAAGGGGTTTCAAAGGACCCCAAACTTTCGGGACTTGGCGGTTGTGCTTTGTGGATGTACCGGTGCTGGAAAATTTTTATCTTTTCCTCCCCCGGTTGTTTGTTTTCTTTTTTTTGAATTTCTCTTTCAGTGTTCCAGCAACCAAGCTTTTCTCCTTGCCGAACAAACTGCCCCTTTTTTTTGTTGGCACCCCTTTTCAGTTGAAGGGAATACCTGAATTTTCTTGCACATGAAGTCCTTTTTTTCCTTCCCCTCATGTTCGTCGACGGAGACTTGACCTCCTTGTATGGATTTTTGTTTCCCCTACTTTTTCAGGTGATTAGTTCCGTACCTTCCATGGTTTTTCCGCAAAAGTTGTAGCATTCTTCCAGTACCCCCCCCCCCCTCGGTGTATCCGGGTCTTCTTGGTTGTTCCTGAATGCCTTTGCTACTCCCCCCAATCACTGTTCCCCTGTCTCGGGTTGCTCCCTCCATCATGTGCAGGGCGGACTATGCCTTCTTGTTGATTCCTGCCATCCCCCTTTTTTTTTTTCAACTCCTTTTCGAACCCCGCTTCCTCCTTTTGTTAACAAAAGCCACCGATTCCCCTCCCCAAAGGACTCTTCCTTCAAACTTTATCTCCTCGCAACCTTTTATTTTTTGCTTTCCCCCCGTTGTTCCCGCAATGTCTCTTTTGGCAGCCAGAGTAGAGATGGCCTTTCTTTTGATGCGCTTTCCCCCCAACTTCCCGTAACTTGATTCCCCCTGGCCTAGTACTTTTTTTGCAAATGGTCCCCCCTCCCCGCTGAAAGTTTTGCCAATTATATAGTCCGGGACAATCTCCCTTCGGGGAGAGGCGTTCTCCCTTTGGTTTTGACTTTTGGGGCTGAAAGAGTTTTTTGGTGGAACCGCGACCCCGCTAACCCCGCCGAATTCACGGTCCGAGTGGCAATGTCCCCAGCAACCCAGGTGGGCTCTTTTGTTTGGACCCCTCTGCCCTGCCCCAGTTCTTTTTGATCCTTCTCATCGCTCGAACACCCCAAACCTTAAAAGGAATCCTCCCATTCTTTTCTTGTTTGATCCCTCCCCTGTAGACCCCCCCCCCTGTTCGAGGTCCCTCCCTTCCCCCCCTCCTCACAAGAAACAAACCTTTTTTTAACCCTCCCGTTACCATAGGGAAGCCCCTCCCCCCCCCCCCGCTACCCGTGCGGTTCCCCTAAATGGAATTGTTTTTATTATGCGCAGTCATACGAGTTCCCCGCCCCTCCGTCAAGACCAAGCCACCCGCATCATTTTTTTCCCCACTGAATCCATGATCGTGGATGAGAGCGTGTTTTTTCCCTTCCCAGTAGCGTCTTCATTATGTCCGCGTTCTCCCCGTTGTGACTTCCACCAAACGCGGGAGTTTTTTTTCAATTACCGCGCAGAAAATTTTCCTGGACGACCAAACCCGCTGCGCGCCATTTTCCTCCCTGCCGGTGGCTGCGACTTTTGATTTCCCAAACAGCGGGAGTTGTTCTTTCTCCCCCACATGTCATGCTTCCCTGCATTTTTTTCTGTTTGCCAGTTCTTATTTTTTCCACATTATTTTTCTCCTTCCCTTGGGCCCTGACCCGGTTAACACGTCTTTCAACCTTTACCAACTGCTACCACATACTTGGACTAACTCCTCCCTCATCGTCCTCCCCGAACCGCCTTCCCATCTCCCCCACGGCCCCAGGGAAGGTTGTTTGCTTGTTAGTAGAAACCACCGTTGATCTCGACCCCCGGTCATCCCCTCCCCCCCCCCCACGCTACGCGCAATTTCTGAGAGCAGTCTTCCAGGTTTCCCCCAGTTCCTCCATCGAACTTTTCGTGTTGATTGAAGTCAAAGGGTGACCCAATCAGTCCGTTCTTCATTTCTCCCTCCCTCATTGGAATCCCCGACTTTTTTCATGTGTTAAAAATTGTGAGTGACTCGGGTGTACTATTTGAGTTTTTCTTTTTTTTTCCTGCCGCACGGTTTGCCATCCCAAATTTCCCCCCACATGGGGCAAAAACACACCCTCTTCCTCTACGCAGCCTGTTGGGGATCCCCAGTCCCTCCCCCCCCGTTTTTAAAACCACCCCCTGTCTGGGCTAATACGCCAAACCCTTATTTTCAACCTCCCATTCTCCTTTGAGCCCCCGATTTCTTTTTTCGAATAATCCGTGGAGTTTTGCGTGTTCGATTGCGTGACTTTTTTTGGCCCTCTCACCCGACAGGTTTTTTTTGCGCTTTGATGCCCCACAGCCCCTTCTCGTTTTTTCCGGGGTTTTTTCCCCATGGCCACTTTTATAATTTTCTCTTTTTCACTGGCCCACTTGAGGGGTTTCTTTCCCCCCTTTTCCCCCCCCCCAAAGCAATGGCGAAACCGGAACTTTTTTGATTGACCTTTGGCCACAGGTTCTTCCACTCGACACGTTTCAAATTTCCCCACACCCTGGTTTTCCACCTGCGTGGTTCCCCTTTCTTGGATTGATTTTCTGTCCTTAAGATGGGTGGTGGTAGTTTGACTTTTTTTTCGACCCTTTTTCCATTACTCCGTCGGACCCTTTTTTTTCGCTTATGAGTTAAATTCACTGTTCTTTTTTCTCCACAACAGTTCCCCCTCCTTTTCAGCAGAGCATGTCTCTCTTCCTTTCTCTCTTTTTTTCGTGTCTTTGTAGCGACGTTGATACATTTTCTTTTCGATGATAACGTTTGGGTTCTTTCCCCCAGCACCCCTCCCAACCCCCCTTTCTGGATTGCCCTGGTGAGATGGATCTTTTTCGTTGTCCTGCGACTATGCTAAAAAGGTCCTAGGAAATCTCAATGTCTTTGGTTGTTACGTTTATCACTGGGTTTTACGTTGCTTCATTTGGTCAAATTTCTTTTCCCTCCCAGAAAAACAAAGTTTCCCCCCGACAGAAAGCCTTTTTTGCCCCAAAAACCATGCTTTCAGCGACTGTTGGACACTTTATCCACAAAACCTTTTCCACTCCCCCAGTGCTTCCCTCAGCTCTCCTGAAACTTTCTTTTCGCCCCGGTCCTTTGACTGGGAAACGCGCGTTGTTCCCTGGTTCCCCAAAACCCCCGACAAGAGGCTTTTCTTTTTTTGGAAGTTCTTAACTACGGGCCCCTCCCCTTGGTTCCGAAGCCGGCATCGGGCCCCCGTACGGGTTACGGCCGCTCCCTTTGGTTTTTGGCGATGACTTCTTTCTTTGTTTTACTTCTGCTTGCTTCTTTGGTTGCCCCTGAACACATGCCCCCGTTTCGTTGCTCCTGGGCATTCGATCTTTCTGAGTGACTCAATTCTCCCTTGGACCTTTTCACTTTTTTTTTTTTTTTTTTTTCGCCGTGACGTTCGTTTATTGTCTCGGCCCTCTCTTCTATGGCGCTGTGTGGCAACCCCCCCCCTTTCTTTGTTAGTCCACTCGTCCCCCCTTTGAACGCTTTTTCCCTTGCTTTTGAAGGAGGAATCACCGTCACAAGCTTCATCAGAATTGCCTTGTTCGCATTCTGAAGGGTGGAGTTTTTACTCTGTGAAGTTCTTTTCTCCCCGCCTGTGGCGACCTCCGTTTTGTATTCTGGGTCCCCTAACAATTGGCCCGGTGTTTTTTTTCCCCCTGATTTCCACCCTGTGCTTGTTCCCGGCCGAACGGCAGGTAATCGTTGAATTCAGGGCTTCCCACCTTTTCCCAGGCAACGGCGTCGCCCCTTGGACCGGCTTTATCGTGCGGGGTGGGGAGGTGTTCTTTTTTCAATCTGGGCAAGGACAGGAAAATCTCCCCTCCTTTTCACGTTTCCGGTTGTTTGTAACCCCCTTTTTTCTTTTTTTGAAATACCCTTAATTGCCCTGTGGACCCCGTTTTCATCTGCCGTCATCAACTTTTTCTTTTTTTCCCCCCCCCTTCTACACAATTCTCCCCCCGGCGCTCTCGGGCCTTCCCTTTGTGAATCACCTGTGGCCCCGCCCTTCCACTTTAGGCTAAACTTCTCCAGGTTTCTGGTTTAAAGTAGGATGTGGTCGGACCCCGGTTTTCCCCTCGGTTGATGTCTTGCTCCCAGAACTTTCATTCGGCTTTGTCTCCATCTCGATACTGGCGACCTTCTCTGGTTTTTTGCAGGTCTCATTCTGCTCTTCTTGTCGATCGATGCCCTTGGGGCGTCTTTTTGCTCTTTTGGCCCACGGTTGGATGCTGTTCCTTGTTTCTTGAAATTTATCTTTCCAACCAGAATTAAGACACCCCCCTTTCCTCCCCTGGGAGTTGGATTGACCCACTTTCGGAAACCCACCCCCGTAACAAAACCCCTGTATGGTGTTTTCGGCCTTAAGGCAACGGCCCCCCTTCCTTTGATCAAAAACAACCTTCCCTTTTTTTTTTTTCATGCAAACTCACTTTTTTGTGCCCCCCGGTTGTTTCTCCCCATGGACTTTCCCCCCAAAACTGGACCTTCTTTTCTTCTTTTCCCGACGTTTTTATGCCCAAAACCACCTGGGACTTCCGCGGGAGTTTTTTTTTTGGGCCCCCTTCTTTTCTGTGGGATGGAAATGGTGTCTCCAGAGGAAGAACTTTGGAGTCCTCCTTGTTTTGTTGTTTTTTCCCCGATGAGGACCCGTTCCATCAACCCCTGCCATCTATAATTTCCATGGCCCGTAAGTAACTTGCCATTAATGAAACAATCTCTTTGTCGTTCTCCTTTGTTAACCGACCCATGGCTTCACCACCCCGAATGTTGCGTTTCCTCCTCGATTTTTTTCCTCCAAGGTTGGTCCTCAACCTGAAGGGCGGGGGATGCTTATCCAAGTGATTTTTCCAGAAAGGTTTTTTTTCTGAGTCCGTAAAAGACCAACACCCTTTTCCCTTTTGGGTGTATTCACTCTTGTCCCATTTCAGGGACTCTGTTTTTTTTTTTGCTTTTTTTCTTCACTACACTTGGGCCCCCCTTCTCTCGCACCCCTTTCAAATTTCTCCCATCCCCAGCGGACAAAGGATGGTGGTTCATTTTTTTCTCGCCCCCAACTCGCCCCCCGCATACGTCCGACCCCGGATAAAAATGTTTAAAACGCACCGGCCGGTTCAGAATGCGATCCCAAGTTCACTCCGTTTCCTCCAACCCCGCAAACTTTCGGCTGTTTTGCACCCTTTTCCCGGTTTTCAATTCCCGGAGCGCACGCGTTCTTCTCTTTTTCCCAAAAGTGATGCGGCCCTTTTCCCCCCCCCCCCCCCCCGCTACTGGATTGCCTGTCCCCTGTAACGAGTCCCCTTTTCCCACCACACCTCCCGTTTCTCGTTCCCAAATGAGGTACCTGTCCTGGCACATATTCCCTCTTCGGCACCGCGTCCTTGTCGCTCCCTCTGATCTTTCGTTCCCGCACTGCCGTGGCCGAGCCTGGCCGGTTCAACCCTTCGGTTTTTTGAGCACCTAGTGTGCCACCCAATACACTGCCAGCAACACCTCGGCCTTGTCTTGTCTCCCACATTCTAAAAGCCCTCTACCTCCCCTGCAATCTCCCGCTGAAATCATTCCCCCCCAATATTCCCCCATTCTCATTAGGCTTGTTTTTTTGACCCTTGTCTTGCTCCGCGTCGCTTCCCAGTTGTTTCCCTCTGCAACGCCGACTTTCACCCCACACCTTTTGCCCTCCCCCCCCCTCGCATTCCTTGTTTCCCCCATCCACCCGTCCACCCCGTACCTGAGGCCCCAATCCTGTTTCGCATTGATCCGATTTATTTCTCTTGCGCAGGCACCTTTTCATTCCCCCCCTACCAGAAGACCCTGGCAATCCTGTGGACACACTTCACTTTGCGCTTCTTTTTTTTTTCTCGGCCAGGCGTCTTTCCACTCCTTGAAACTGGCCACAGCCACCGGCCCATTCCGCTTTTTTCAGCACCCCCCTTTCTCTTTTCTGACACCACCTATGGCTGGTGGCCCGACCACGTGCGTTATTTCTTCTTTTTTTTGCAGATCTTGATTTTCCCACGGTGCGTTTTGTTTGATTCCCCCAACAGTGTCCATGGCTTTTTCCAGTCATTTCTTTTGGCAACACCCCTCTTAACGTTTATCTTCCTTGTTGATTGAACCCAATGTCAACCCCACCACTGATACCCCAACCCAGTTGAAGGTCGTCTCCTCCCCCCCGAAATCTTTCCTTTTTTTCTTTGACTTAAGGTACCACCCCCCTCAAACCCCCCCCTGACCCCAGTCTCGCCAGGGCCTTCCGTTTTAAGGCCGGTGGGCCGGTCCTTCCGTCCCACCCCCACCCGGATTCTTGCCGCTCCCCACTTCTCTCCCCCGCTCCCTCCTTGCCAATTTCTTGCGCGGTCCTAAAATCGTGTTTTTTTTCAAAACCACCACCCTCAGCTGACCGCGTCTCTTTTTTCATGCATCAACCCAGTTTTTGCAAGTCTTTTTTCCCCATTTTTCCCCCCGTCCCGCTCCTCCCTGCAAACACACCTTTGAGGCCTATCCCTTTCAGTTTGACGCGCGGTGCGAATCCTTGTCTTTTTTCCCTTTGTCAGCCTGGTGTTGTGCTCCTTTAGTTGATTTCTACCCCCTACTTTGTTTTCTGGGTGCCCTAAACAGTAAATGGGGGTGCGGCCAGTCCCACCCTGGCTCCGAGAACCATCCCCTTGTGTAGGGTGTCCCCACTCCCTCCCCGCCTTCAAAAAAAATGTCTTTTTGCTAAGGTGTTACCCCCCAAATCCACTGACATAGGGATTGACTAATCTATTATCTTCCTACTCCCTTTTTCCAGTTGTTTTTTTTTCTAGACTATCTCGTGCCTCTTGTTGTGCAGTGCACCGTTGGCGCCCACCTTTTCTTCTCACCAAGCCCTTTCTCTTTTTTTCCCCTCCTCGTACTTGCCCCCCTAAACCGACTTCGCGGTGCTTTTAATGTTTCATGGCCGCCATGTTACGGCTTGATGGGGGCGTGGAACCGGCGGACCCCCCCAACCGTGCTGGCAGGTTTCCATTCCACTTCCCCCCACTTGCTCGGTCCCACCCCCAGCTTGCGGTACACACGCTCCTTTCATCACAAAGTTTTTCATTTTCAATACACCGCTCCCCCCCTGCGGGATTTCCTTCCCTTTCTTGTGAGAGATGGATGTGTCCAGCGCTTGTCTGTGGCTGTCCCTTTCAATGTTGCATTCCCGACAGTTTTCTTTTCTTCTTTTTGGTCAGTTGACAATGGTCCCCTGGACGGTCGTAGGCTGCGTGTCAAGGGGTGGGCCAGCTGAAGTCTATACCCATGTCTTTTCGAAGTAAGCAAGCATCCTTTTCCGTTAATGCGTCTTCTCTCTTTTTTTATTCTTTTTTCGTTGTGTGGGATGAAATGAGGCGTTCTTTGTCCGGTTTTGGGGGAGACCACGAGCCCACCCAGGAAACAACATTGGTTGGTCCCTTTTTTTCAACCCCACGACCTTGCGTTCTTTAGTTTAAGGTTTCGTTCTACCTTTTTTTTGGCCCTTCTCTCTGATGGATAGTGCCCCCAAAGTTTGAGGCGGAACCCCGACGGTTTTGAGAACTGTTTTAAATGGGGGGAAAAAAAAGGTTGGTGGTAGCAAGTTTGGACTTTGGGTTTGCTTTTTTCCCGGGGGTCATGCCCCCACCTTGATTTTGCTCAACCTAAACGTGAGGAATACCTCCTTCGCGGTTCTGCCACAAGTGCCCCTGGTAGGGCTGCCCAATCCCATGGCCACTTACCACACCCCTCCCCACCCCCACGTTCTTTGAAAGAATTTTCGCAGCCTAAACCCCCTTTTCTCTTTTGCAATCAAATGGCGCCGTTCCACAGTGCCCCGAGTCGCCCCAAGGCAAGGTTCAGTCCCGCGGGTTGGCCCTCCCAAAAACCCACCCCCCCACAACACAACCAAAAAAAAACCCCCCAACTCGACACAGTCGTGTTCGGATCCACCCATAACCGCGGCAGGGCTTCCCACCCGGTACCCGGACATGTCCCTTTTCCTATTTACGCAACAGAAACGAACAATTCGTCCTGATTCCTGGTACACCGGAGGTAATCACGAAGAATGATCTCTTTTTTTGGATCTATGTCCCTGCCGTCTTTTGAGAGATATTCGTGTCCACCCCCACTTCTTTCCATTTGCCTGGGAAGTTTTGTTTCGTTCGGATTTTTTTTAGTTTTTTTGTATTGGGTCCGGACCCCGAGGACTGACTCCCCTTTTTTTGGCCCTTTTTTCTTTTTTCCTCGGCCCCCGCTTTTTTTTCACGCTTGAAACATTGTTTTTTCAAGCGAGGGTCCGCAAAGGAAAGTGGTTTCCCTTCCATCATGTAATTGGGCTCTTTTCTCCCCCCGGGGTGGTTTCGATGTTTGGTTTGATCGAGTGAATACTTCTTTTTTCACAGGCCTGTCGAATGAGGTCCCCTTTCCCTCAACTCCATAGCCCCAAAAGGGCCCCCTGTATTTTTTGAATGGTGTTTCTACCCTTCATTTTTTGGTTAGGTTTTCGGGACATTTCCTTACCTTTTTGACCCTGTTGTTTTACATAGCCCCTTTCCCACCTTTTTTCTCATTTCTTGAAACCCGTTTGCACTCAGAGGAGGACCTGCTAATTTTCAGTCCCCCCTTATTTTTTCTTTTGTGTGTAAGCTCTGTACCGACTCTAGCACTCACCCCCTTTTACAACTTATTCCGCCCCTAGTCCCGTTCCGCGTTTTTTTTTTCGGGCTATTTTTCAATTCCCTTTTTGTTCTTTTCCCTTCCCACTTTAGAATTCGGGAGCTTTTTGGCCATTTGTTCCCACTTTGTGACCCCTTTTGACAAAGTTTGTTCTTCGTGGGCAAAGGCCACTGGGGGTCATGATTTTAGAGATAAGTATTTCCTTTTCACCCTCACTATATTGTTTTCACGAGTTTTTTTTTGTCCCTTCCTTGAGG
>Ga0179593_1486806_pt1 | contig 20536 bp, 16 predicted proteins | sample CZODoug2_1_08_16_FD_185931 | JGI IMG/M metagenome (GOLD analysis project Ga0179593, IMG submission 185931) | Vadose zone soil fungal communities from Angelo Coast Range Reserve, California, USA - CZODoug2_1_08_16fungal (PacBio error correction) | ecosystem: Environmental > Terrestrial > Soil >... | reverse complement strand
GGGGTTCTTCCGTACCGTTCGGGCCCAGGGTTTTTCTAGCGAGCCAAGCTCGGCTACTACCGGACCGTGATTCTCCCCCCTCCAGGCTCTCCCTTTTTTCTTCCCTTCGCCCTCCTGGACCCCTGGGCATACCCACTAAACCGTGGACGTCACTTACGCGAACCATCCAAATGTTCAGCCGCGTCTCTCCAATTTCCCGCTTACCTTTTGGAAAGTTGCATCTTATTCCTTCTGTTTCGTGATTAGAGGACCACGTTTTTCTTTTTGTGCATTAGGATCCCTTCGCAACCACTTTTACGAAATCATTTCGGTGCGAAACTCGGTGTCGTTCTCAAGGAGCCTTCCTTATTCTAACTCCAGTTAAAGGTTTCTTTTTAGGGGATCCTCACCCATTCTCACGGCCCATCGATTTCTCCTCCATCTCTTTTGTTTTCTGTCCTTGTTTTAACCTTCTTTTTTTCAACCTGCGCGAGGCTCGCACTTTTCATAGACTGATAATGTCGCCCTTCTCGAGAATTAAGATAGTTGGGCTGAGCTCGGCCGGTAGTGCCTAGTGCGGTGGATTCCCATTCTATTTCCTCTCTTTCCCCTTCTCCTTTTTTCACCCATTAAACCAACCGCCCCATCATACCTGTATGTTTGATCTGATTAAGAGTTTAGCACAAAAGGGTTGAAGCGTCCCGCTTCCTTCTTACTTCGGCTGACATAGCATTTTCCCGAGAATCTCGCCTTTTATGATGAATTCATTGGCCAGTCGTCGCGAAGCTTGCGTATTCACTTCTGTCTCCCTCTTTTGTGAGTCCGTTCAAGTCGTCGAAATGACTTCGTTCAATCTGTCATCTGTGAGAATGGAGTTCCTACTTATTCGTCGAACCTCGTGTCTAAGGGCTAGCCGCTCCTTCTTGCATTCGCTCCCGGTGCATGTACTTCCGCTCGCTTCCCTCTTCCAAGAAGGCGCGATGCAAGGCCGGTTGCTTTCTTTGGCCGCCGTCGAGGAACATTCCTGTTTGACGCGGGCTTTCCTTCGACGGTTCAACCCCCCAGATCCGGTCAAAAAAAAACTCGTATCCCTCCCTTCATTTTCAAACCTCTTTTTTTTTTTTGGTCTATAGCGGGATCCGATTTTGCTGGTGTTATTCGCCAGGAGTAGTCTTTCCGCAAACCACAGAATCTGTTCTTTGGGCCTCCTTTTCATCTCCAAGTGTCCCTATCGATCGGACATACCCATTACCACCTAGCCGTCGGTAGGCTCTGATAGCTTGAGCTCGCCGTGTGTCCTTTAACTTCGCTCAATAGTTTTTTTCTCTTCTCTTCCCCTTGGTCCTGGGCTTATTGCGTGCTCCTGGTCCTTCTCCCCATGCGTCAAAGAGAGATTACACAGCCCCTTTTTGTTTGCGCAATGTACCATCGTCCTTTAGTGCCCTCCATCCACCCTCCTTCTCTTTGTCCCCAGGGTAGTTCTGAGTGCCTGACGTGTAGGCACTGCTCATCCTCGCCCCCATGTAATGACAGCATACTTTCGCACTGTGATGCTTTTGTTGCCTCCTCAGGAAGCAATGGTAGCCTTCGCTGATTTGCGTCTGCCCCTTTCCAATGATGACAGCTCGGCTTGCGTGTGCATTATCGCCGTGACGGTTTTTTCTTTCTCTTTGAGGTGATGCTTCAGGCTCAATACCTATACGGTGCGAAGACCTTTTGCTTCATCTTTCCGCGCTGTGCTTCCAAACAATATGGATGTGTCATTCGTAGCGACGCTTCGACAAATTCGGACAGCCAACACTCGTGACCGAACCGTGTCTTTCCTCCTTAAGTGTAATAGGAATGTTTAGCCGGGTCGCTTAACACCCCCTGGGGATTTCCCTGGTGTCTTTTGGTCCCGATACCTCCCCAGATCTGTGAACCCCCACGCCCTCAATGACCCCCCCTAATGGCCCTATGACATTTCAAGCTTTTTTTTGTCTTTTTTTGTACGCGGTAGCATGCTTTTTGCGACCGCGCCTTTGTTCTGCGCGGTAAACCCCAAGTGTGGCTTGTACACGTACGGATTCTTGCGCTTCGCGAGGCGTCATGCCTTTGTAATTTAACCATGCGTCTGAGGCACGGATCCTAGACCCCGGTTTTTGTTCTTCCTCTGTTTTGACGGCTAGAGGTAGTGACAGTTCCATTTCAGGTTTCCTTCCCTTATTAACGATCTTATAGGCGGGCACTTGCCCCTGTTCGTCTACTGAATTTTTCTCGCTTCCCTTTCACCCGTCCCCCCGTCTCCTTTTTCATGGCAGTCCAGGCTCTCAGCTCCCCCCCCATGCCGCCCCACCGGCCGTTCCATTTCTACTAGCCCTACCGGGATTTCTGTTGGAGTGAACTTTCTACCTCTGGGCTGCTGTTCCCGAAGGGGTTATTAGCAGGAGGACCCAACACTATTCCTCATTTTTGAGTTAGTCAAGGCGCGCCCAGACCACGTCCTTCCTGGAGAGATCGTTTGGCGCTTGTATAGCTTTTTTCTCTTGTTTTTACGGAGGCCCGGCCCTTCAACCTTGCCTGTCCAGTCGTACTCTAGAATGTAGACGTAGGCGGACCGCAACACCAAGGACGAATAGTTCGTTTATCTTCTTTTTTCCCCCCCTGCTGATAAGCGTCGCGGAGCGGGGATCGGCGCTTTCCCTTCGATTGTTATTAGCTCTTCTGGGCTGATCTTCTCTGGATATAGAAGCGCACCAGAGAGTCCAGCGTGCGCGCTCGGCGCGCTTGCTTCGTGCTCCCGTCTTTTTTAACTTAAGGTCCCGCCTTTTCACGAATTTCAGGGGGCACATTTTTGAGTCCGACGAAGAAGAGTTCGGGCAACCTTTGTTCTTTTAAAGGTCCTCGGGTCTTACTCCTACAGCCGACTGTTCCCGATCCCACCAGGTGACCAAAGTAGACTTTCAGGAGTTTGTCAGGATCCTTGCATTCTCTCGAACTGATACGGACCCTACCATCTTCCCATTTTACAAGAGGCTTCCCCCCAGCGTCTTTGTGTCGGGGTCTGCGGTGCCCGTCGTCAACATTTTTTCTTTTTTCGTTTAACCCCTAGTAATTCTCCCGCACACGCTCTTCGAAATGCCTCTTTTTTTTTCCCCCCTGCCGCTGCCCGTTTTGAGAAGCGAAGTGGCATTTTTAGTCAGGTACGGAGTAACAACCCTGCGCCGAGCCTGCCGCTGACACGCAGCGCCGCACCAGCTTGCTCCCAGCTGTTCCCTTCTTCGATCCAGCTCCTCTAATTCGCGCTCGTCGCTAGTAAAAACAAAATTCAGCGCCCGCGCTTCCGACAACCGATCCCCGTCCCCCTCCTCTCTTCCTCCACCGCCGGTCCAGACTCGGCAATATTCGTCCTTGATTGGCTGTTCGCCCTCCCGCTTCACACCTTACCTCTCTAGGACACGGCAAGTTTTTTTTCCGTCCGTCGTCCCCATTGTGTCCCCCAGAGTGGGCCCTCGGACAACGTCAGATATTTCCCAGCTACCTAAATCTGTCTTCACGAGTTCGGGGTATCTCCTTTGCAAGAACTCCCTTTGTCGATGATATATTGCTACGTCCCCTAGGAGCAGCCAGCACCCATCGTTCTCCCTACTTTTTTCCACCCCCTTTTAAAACTTTGCCTCCGGAATTACAGGCCCGGAAAATCCTTTTGGAATTCTTGCGCGTATACCTGTACAATGTTAGTGACCGTCCAGTTTTTCCGTTTAAGGCGTACTGTAGTTCGCGCCGAAAGCGTCGACCCCATCAACTTTTCCCTTTGCACGACTCTCCCCTATCGATTTTATAGCCGGCCCATCCCTCAGGAAAGTGTCAATCCCTTTCTCTGGCCTGCACTGTTGAGTTTTCACACTAGCCCTAGCGTCTTTTTTTTCGCTTGCGTGTTCCCGAAGAAACCGTTGTGTGAACTTGCGGCTGCTCCCCCCCCGCCCCACCGCCCCCGACTTCCTGAGTGTTCTCGCTTCACCCTTGGGCTGTCTGCGTCCTTCCCCGGATCAGTCCGGACTGTCGAAACCTGCTGACCGGCGCCAATTCTTTTTTGGTCTATTGCTCGGCTTGTCTTCTCGGTTTCACCCTGAGTCGGATGGTTCCATAGTATCTTTGGTTTGGTTCGCTACTTTCTCCCACCCCATGAGAGACGCTGCCCCAGTTTTGGCCGGTGCGGATTCACTCGTGGTGGGCCGAGCGCTTTTTCTTGTCAACCAGCGAGTCTCGACGATCTTATGTCCAAAGATTGGTCCATTTCGCCTTTCAACCGTCTGCCTACGAACCACCACGTCTTTCCAGGGATCGGGGCCCTTATCTGTGCTTGCGAAGACGCCTTCTCACGCAGGCCTTACCCCCTTTTCCCTGACGATCCCTTTAAACAACTGCCCTTGCTGGCAGGTCTATTCTTTCCTCCTCACGGCACATGAGGCACCATTTGTCCTTCGCCCCCCTCCCCCCGGATTACACACTTGCGTCAATCATCGTTCCCATTTCAATGCGCCGTTTTCCCTCTTTTCTACTGCCAGATCTGGAAAAAAACCCTTGGACCGCCTCCTCATTTTGGCCGCCGCCTCTTTGATTTTTCGCCCCACTGTATCTTCTTGCCTTGGTGCCGCGCTTTTTTTTCACCCCCCATCTCCTTTTTTTTCTGGAGGACCTGGCGCGGCCATGGCATACTTACCGACTTCCCTCTCCCACGCTTCTCGATGGGATGCTCCTGGTCAATGACCCTGCTTCTCGAAGACCTAGAGGAGATTAGCTGCAACTTTTTGTCCTTGGTTGGGCCTCCGGGCCATCCATGCGATTGAATTCGACTCGTTGCCCCCATATGATTCTGGTCTTATCCCCCTCCTTGGCTCCTCAGGCGGCACGTTGATCACGTACTAGGGCCCCCCCCCCCCCCTCCGGTTGCTGCCCAAATTCTTGGCCCGCACGATCGGACCTTCCCCCCTTCTACCTTTGAACGACCCTTTTCACCATCGTTTTCTTCCGTTCGCCCCACAACTGGCAACCTCCTTCATCGCGCGTTAGTGGGTTTGCCTCATGTCTTTTCCCCCTCTCGACTTTTCTGTCCCTGTTGCCTTCTTCCTGAATTCTGTCTCTGGTTTTCGATCCCCGGTTCCTCCAAGTTCGAGCAAATAAACCTATACCTCCTTGTAGCGACCGTATTCCGGATCTCATTTCCCCTTTCCCAGTACTGCCGCCGGCAAAAAATATGAGGCGCCTTTCCTTCCCGATGCGGCCGACGACTGGCTGAAATCCATCCGACCCGCTTATTGGTCCTTCCCATGCTCTATTTCCTACGTCTTCCGACTTCGCTCATCTGTTCCACCCCCCCCTATTTTCTTCCCCCGGAGGACTCCCCAAGGAAGCACTAGACCAATCGATTCTAGCTGTTGGTCATTTGACTTCTCCCTTTGGAATACAGCTTTACCATTCCTGACTTAAAATTCCCGCACTAGGCGACGCCCAGACCGCTCGCCCCTCGTCCTCCCTTTTTACTCTTCTTAAGATGCGGCCTGATCATTTCCCTTTTCCCGCTCGCTCGATTCCAGTTCCCGTTGTGAAACCCCGTCACCGCCCCCCAGCCGTATGCCCCCGATGAGAATTCTCCTGGCCACGTGGCGTCATTGTTTTTCTTAGCCCCAAATTCCCCTCCGACCTTCACTGATTTTCGCGACACTTTTTAGACGGCAGGCCAGCCTTCGCGCCCGGATTGATTTCCACGGTGTGATGATTGATCCTCTTTAATGAACCCCCCCGTGACCCCCTTTTCCTCCTAGCTCCCCACGAACCTCGAGAATAATATCCAACGTGCACTTTACGGGGTAATCCGACTCGGCTTTTTTCTCTTTCCGGGTGACCTTTTTGAGTTTTTTTCTTCGACTCATGACAGTCCCGCGGGTTGACGGGGTTCTGCAAATGTTCTTTTTGGTTTTTTTGGTCGGGGGTGGGTTGGACTTCAAGAAATTTTTGTTGTGCGATCCTGGAATTCTAAGCCCTGCCCTTTCGCTAGCCGCGCCTTCTCCCCGCATTTTTAAAAGAAACTTGTTTCCTTCTGTCTCCTTAGCTCCTCCGCTCTCTTTGTCAGTTAGACTTAACTTCCGTTTCCCTTTGCCCATTCGTGCCCCCTTCAAGAGTATTGCTCAATTCACGGTGAATGGCATGCCCCCTCCATGCCAAGCCGTTTTTCCATTCCATAGGTAGGATGGTTGCCTCGCTCAGGCAGAAGTAACCTTTTGTCAGTATCCGACGACTTAGACTTTACGTCCACGAACGTCGCATGACCGACAATCCGAGCCTTGCTTTTTAGTTGTTGCCCCGTCTTTTTACATTGGTCTCCTTTGAATCCTTGATTCGCTCCGCGTTCACTTCTCGGAAATTTTTTCCTCCCTCACGTGATCTACTGCTGAGTGATTTCTTTTCCCCCTCTGCGATCTTTGTCTCCTCGTTGAAGGCTCTTTCTCCCAGGGTCTTCGGTTCTTTGAGAAGAGACTGACCCTCGACTGCCCTCGTTCTGCCCCGAAAGAGAAGCGCTAAGTTTTATTCGTCCTTCCCGCGCGCATATCAGCGATCTCGCTTACCTGGCTCGTCTTATGTGCGGGCACCTATTCTTTTCTTTTCCTTTTTAATTCTCACTAATCTTTGTTGTGGTTTAGAGCTTTTTGAGCGCAATTCTTACTGAGAGGCCGCTCGTGTCTTCTCGCGAGCGCTTCTGGACTTTTTCAACCACCCCCTCTCTATTTGATTCATGAGTTGACAGTGAAGTAAAGGAGTTCAGGCTAGCAGAGGGTATATGAGCTTTCTGAAACGAAGAAAGGGCGTTCTTCTCTTCCTCTTTCCCTGTCTCCTCAAAAATTAGTTGCAGCGTGGAGTCTTTTTAACCCTCGCCTCTCACATTTCACGTCGGGCTTGAGTGCCTCGAGGATTTCGCGATCTCTTTTTGGCCCCGCGGTTCCCATGTCCAGCGGATCCACTTGTCACTCAGTGCCTCTTCCCCTCGACCATCACTTTATATCCATTGTATGGGCATGCTCTTCGGGGACGCTCATATGATGCCTCCGCGCGAACCACCTTTCCAGACGTCTGCCTGATCGGCGAGGCACATCCATTTTTTCCCGATTTCCGAGAAATTCCTGCTGCTGGTCCCCAATTCCAACACGTGAATGGCAACCCTATTCCAATGCACCCTATTGAAGGGTTGACGGCCTTCTAGGAGTGCTACCCCCCGGACCTTCGACTTTTTGCCGTCGGAGGGCTTTCCGCTACGTCTTGGGCAACCGTGTCCTGTCGTTGTTCTCCGCGACCGTGGCTTCTAGGAACGCCAGTTTTCTTATTGACCTTCGACTCAATCTTTCCCTTCGCCCCCTCCTGGACATATCCGCAAAAACGGCGGACGTCCTGAGTTCTCCCAATCCCAATGTTTCCAAGTCCGGACTTCCTTCTCTTCAAGAATTGTCCTGATCTTACTGTGGCCCGTTCCGCTTATTTCGTTCGTTCTTGGATTTCCTTTTGTTCCCAACGGTTTTTTGTTTTTTCCTGAAAGGATCAATCATCCCCACTAAATGGTTCTCCCCTTCAGTTTTTCTGAATGCCTTCCGCATTTTCGTTCTTTTTTTTCAACAAAGCATTTTGAAGGTAGAGGGGGCGCTTGGCTCCGGAAATATCATTTTCCCCCCCGTCGATCGACCCCTCAGAGAGGCATATCCCTTTGGTCTTTCTTTTTCAACTTCTCAAATGCGCGAGGCTTTCATCAGCATAGGATCTGACGCACACCGCTATCCCTCTCCTCTAGACCTCGTTGCTGCTCCTTCTTCTTTTGGGTCGGTGAGGGTTGAATTACCTTCCTATCATTTGGTTCACCCTCGTCTTGAATTTCCAAACCCCCCCCCCACCCCCCCCCCCCCCCCCCCTAATTCAAAACCGCACTAGAACATAGTTTTTTCTCTTTCTCATTTTCGTTAAGAACTTTCTCCCCCAACGTTAGTTGCCTGACTCGTTTGATGCTTCCAGTCGTGAATCGGTCTGCACTATCATGGAGAAGCGAAGCGCTCCTTAATTTCTCCTTTTCTGGCGTTAAAGTTCGCACGCTTCCCTGGTTGGGCTTGCGGTCCGTTCCTAGGAAAACGACTTTCCTCCCCCCTGGACTCCCTTTTGAGAATGAGCCTAGTATGCGTTCACAGAAGGGCCCGGGTTCTGAAGCCCCTGCGTCGTGTGCATGCTGAATCCCTTGCAAACTGTTCGACCATTTCTATCCGAGGCCCTTGGAGAAAAAAGCGTGCGAGGACTGGATTTGGGTCCTTTTTTCTTGTTCCCTGCCCCGTTCGAGTAACCCCCCTCTTTCGTTCCCTTGGTTTTAGGGTCGTCCGGTGGAAGCGATCTTTTTTTTTTTTAAATCTCTAGGAACTGCATTTTCCCACGGATTTTTCCCGCGCTTGATCCCTCTTTGCCCGAATGGATGTATTCAGCCCCGCGTCGCCCCAGCATCGGGTTCTTTTTGAAAGCGTTCGGGGCGCCCCTAATCTCTTTTTTTTTTTTTTTTTTCCAGTTTTTCGCCAATTAGAGCACTCACGGAATATTACCAAAGATTGGAGCTGAATCTTCCGCGATGTGTCTCGCAAGCTCAGCTGTTTCCTTGACCAATTGCTGCTCCCTCGATGTAGCGCTTTTGGCCAGGTCTTTCGTCTAGTCTCCCCATTTCTCGCAGGGTCCATGTTAGAACCATTTATAGTGCTTTTTTTTTTCCCTTCGGACCCATGCATAATAGTTCTTTTCCCTTTGTGCAAGAGTCGGGCGATGCCGTGAGCAACACCCCCCCCCCCCCCCCCCCCCCCCCCCTGTTCGGCCCCTCCCTGTAAAGGTGTAGATTTCTTTCGTTGACAGTCCAGCCTTTGACCCCCAGATCTCGCATTGACTGCCGCTAGTGGCCCCCCTGTGATGAGTGTTTCCCCGAGAATCGCCCGGTTTTAGTTTCTCGGGAAGGCGATGACCATTCCATTTTTTGAGCTGTTGGCTGGCTCTTGGTTTCATTTTTGCTCGCAGTGCAGGTTAGCCTCGTGAGCGAGTAGGAGTCTTACCTCTTCTCCCAATAAGATCAGGTGCGCCCCTATACGGCTCCTCGTTACGTTCGTCCGCTTTTGAGGGACCCTGAACCAATATGTTAGCATGTCGATAAGATTTTGTTTCAAAGAGCTTTTCAGGAATGTCCCATCGCTCTCCGAACAAAGGGAAAGGGCGGCCCATCGCATGACGGGTATATGATGACCCCGGCGAGTACGCGACCCCCCAGTCGGTGATGTGAAGATCCACTCTACTCCGTGAACCCCCTCTCCCTTAAAAGGCGATGCACCCCTTTTTACCACTCTTTTCCATAGAATTTTTTAGCCGTTAGCATGTATTTACCCGTCAGGTGGCATTCTGGTGCATCCCAATTTTTCCGAGACCACTGCAGGCTTTTCCCCCTGTCGCTAGAGGGAGCCGGTTGGACAAGTTTTCAACTATTGTTTCTTTTCCCACTTCTGAACGACCCCTCGATTCGGCGCTTTGTTCAAGCTTTAGTGGCGTTTACGTGTCTTGCCCCTTTACTATGAAGTCCCGTTGTCCGTTATTGTACCTACTGATAGGACGGGAAAGTCAGACGTTCTTGTTCTACGGCTTTCTCCTTCGGACCACCTGGCACTTACCTCCTTGGCTATGGAATTCCGGCCCCTTGAGGGACGCGCAACCTTCCGAAAAGAAGGATTGTGCCCCTGACCCCTTCCTCCCTAATCTTGATGTCGGGAGTGTAAAACTCTTTCCGGACCTATTGGGGCGGTTGGTCGAATAAGTTTACCAGTAGCAGGAGATCATCAACCCCCACGATTTTCATCATTTAGGTTCGGCCATGGTTTATACAGACCCTCCATCTTGGGAAGCGCTTCGTTTAGTTGGCTCTGCCTATTTTGCAGTCTTGAACCTCTTGACTCAGCCTACCACCTGCGTTCCGATCTTTCAGAAGAAGGTTTAAACAATTTAGTGCTGACCTCCCCACATTACAGGCGTAATTCGTTGTCCGTGTTGAAGTTTTTCCTATGTGGTCTCAGAGTGGGCGGGGATCGGGCTCGAGCAGAGTCTCGACTGCATTTTTCGCGCGCGGATTGAGAGATCGTAGCTGGATAGAGTACTGCTTGACGCGACATACTATACTCCTTTTGAGGCTGATGTGCGCTCTGCGGGAGTCTGTATTCCTTTCCCCTCTTGCCCCTCTTTTCAGATTCAGATTAATAGATGGCCCGGTCTCTTAACTTCTCGTTACGGTCAAGATGAGTCTGTCTCCGTGCGCTGGCGGATACTACTGACCTCTGACCTCCGCCTTCTCACAGCTACGGTTATGAGAGGTTGTGACAGGCGACGCTGCCCAAGTACTGGGGACGACCCTGCTTATCCACGCGATCCCCAGCCCTATCTATGAGAGCTTTCTCTTCCCCTTCCTCAACCTTTATTACTTTTGAGATGACCCGCCCATTGAGTCCATCTTCGATGCCTAACTTGCTTTTATCGGTAAAGAGACCGTTTACCTCGGACGGTCTTCTTGGAATCGGTGACTTCTTTCCGCGTCTCGTTTCCGGAACCCGCTTTTCCCCAGACTCCCTGCGCGCACTCGCTCTCCCCGCTTTGGCTCCGATGTTTCTGGACGTCCTCCGGCGTATCGCTCCTATTAGCTCCCCTTGTCCTTCTTTCGAAAAAAAACTCCAGAACTAAGCGCGGACGATTCCCCTCTTCCCCCAGACGCTGATCATCCTTGCCCAACGGCCGGCGATAAGCTTCCCACTATCTGCCTGGGCTTTTGGCACGGTCCGCACTCCCAGTTTCCAATTTCCTGCTCGGCAAAAACGCCTGTTTCTGTATTTTCCGCTGGGCCTAAGGAAATAGTCACGTCAGACAAGCTCAACTCAGATCGTTTTTATGGTTTGACTCGCCTGTTGCCAGAAAGCTCTGCTGCTCTTGTTCCTTTGGTATTCCTTCTACTTCCCCTTATTCGAAAGGAAGCCCACCATCAGGTCTTTTCAGGTGTTCCCGACCCGCAGCCGGCTTCGTCTTAATTTTAGTCAAATCCCGCGGTTTTAGGCACCCGTTATAGCAGGTCAATGACAATTTCCCGCAGGTTTCAGGGTAAGTTTCGGGCGCCGCCTTCCTTTGAAATGCCTGAGACATCCCGTTTAGAAGTTGCCATGATCATCAGTTTCCTCGGACCAATCACTATAAGTACCGTGCAAGACATCGAGCCTCCCGAGCTTTTTCGCAACTCGCAGACGCGATGTTCTTTTCGCCCCCTTTTAAGTGGAAAGCATTATTTGTTGAAAGGGAAAGGCTGCCTCCCCTTAGCGAGCCGAAACGAATTCCGCGTTTTTTATTGAGAAGGCACCTTGGGATTGCCCATTTTCCACGGCTCCGGTAGCCCCAATGAAGGATAACGGTCTGCAAAGTCATGAGCTTGTTCTTTGCAGCCTGGCTTTGAGGATATTGTTTCAGGCGATAGAGGTTTGGTATCGAGGACTCTAACCATCTGGTAGCCCTGTTCCCTCCAATGGTTCGCTTTTCACCGAGTTTTTTCAGAATCCATGAAGTCTTACTGAGCCGCCGCCGTTAGGTTTTTTCTATCCTCAAGTGATGCGCTTAAGAGCGCTTTGGCCAACCGCCTGCATCTCCCGTGAGCGCCTGATGTCGGTGCCTCCCAAGAGCGCCTCCCGGCCCTCTTAGCATCTTTGCGCCTCGTATAGATTTGCGATGTCAGCCTACTCTAACTCAGGCGAAAACCCCCTCCCCTCCTCCATGACAACAAAGCGCATTATTTGTGACTCCTTAATGTCATTTCTTCCATCGTAATCTTCCAATTGAGGACCTTCGCTTCACACCCCCATCACACTGTGGGCCCTTTATTCGTTCTTTACAATGTGATCGATTGTGTCAGCTTGCCCTTAAAAGCTAGACGCCTTTCCGACCCCTGGACACAAGGAGACGTCGAATGTGCTTCTTCTGAACGCATGATGGGACTCCACGATATGCCTGCCCTGGTTTGCCTCGCTTGAGCCGCCCCCCTCTCCGTGGGGCGCCTGGACCTATATTGAAATGGTCCCCAATCCAGCAGTACTTAAGTTCTTCCCGGACCCCGCCTCGCTGGGCGCGCTTGTAAAGGAAAACCACGGCGCTCTTCCTCCCTCTTTTCCCCTCGCTCTCGGCCGCTCGAACATTGGTAACTCTTGGCTTGGTTATATGCGCCCAAGAACGGCGTTTTATGAATGCGCAGCCGAAACGTCGTGTCCCCTCGGATGGCTGGTCGGTTCCTCGGGTGGATTAAGCCCAATCCAGGGCGGCCCCGCGATACACCGTCCGTCGCCACCCCTCCGGGTTGCGCAAATTAATTTCCGATAACTGATTTCTCTCCAGATTCCCCGTCCATTCCCGGAAACCTCGCAAATCGACGGCGTACCGCGACGCGGCGGACAAAATCACTCCCCTCACACCGTTCCTTTCATCGAGAGATTAGTGGCATAAGGTAAAGCCCTTTCCGACCGTCTGCACGGATCGATTGCCCGACTAGGTCGCTCCCCCGCGCCGACGTCTGTTCGGGACTCATAACTATGCGCCATGATGCCGCCGTCTCCGTCGTTTCGAGTCATTTCCCCTTCACTCACTCCGCACCCACCTTCGAAGCGGTGTCGTCCCAGCTTCGATACGTGCTGCCATTCCACTAAGCCCCTTCTAGGCGCGCCCCTGCTAGTGCTCTCCTTCTTTTTTTCCCCCTCGTAATTCATATCGTGACCCCCCTCTTTTCGACCCTTAGGAATCACGGCCGACCTCTTTTGCCCCCCCCCCTCTGCTTCTATTTGAGGTTTTGCCTTTGAATTCCTACGAGGAAGAGCGGCCCCCCCCCAAATGATCGGGTCTTTTCCAAATTTCACCCGCATCGGTTAAACTCCGAAGAGCAGCCCAACTCGTCTCCTTTCCCTCTCGGGCTCAGTGCAGGCAGTGACCCTTCGCTCTTTTTCGAATGCTCTACTAGCGAAGTACCGGTTGAACCCAACGGACCGAACCGACGATATGCCCTATGAGAATCTACTACGGCACGTGCGCCCTTGGATGGCCCCCTCCCCTCGACAGGCACTGCTTTTCGAAGACCGCCACCATGCGCCTTGCCGGCCGCCACCCTCTTTTCGCCCCCGCTGATTTCTCACCTTTTAGATTATCCTTGACCTGTTTTGCCAAAACATTTTTTTTTTTCACGTTTTTTTGAAGATAATCCCACGAACTCAGCCATAAGCTTTGTGGTGAACCCTTTTTTGCCCATGTCCTGACTCGACATATGCTGATATCTAGTCCGGCTTGACACCGATTTTTCCTCACGTCCGCAAGACTTGGTTTGAGAGATGGCTGACATTAGGAGAAGTTTGAAAAATGGTGCTCCCCCTGCCCTTCGAAGTAAAAATGTCCGGTTCGATAGACTGGAGATTCTCGTTTCCCCTGCCCCCCCCGAATTAGAGGAAGCTGCCGACTCAGCATTCGAAGGTTCCGGTCTTCTCTCCTCTCCTGCCAACCGGGCCCATAGGGCCCCTTGGACGCTTTAGTGTGGTGAACTTCACGGTGCATGGAGGCACCCCTTTCCCCTCCCAAGCCTTTTTTCGGAAAATTTAGGGATGGCCCTGTCCGAAGCATTTTGCTTTCCTTCTTTTTTTACAGGTGTCAGAGAGCTGAAATCAGAATGCTCGCCCCAACGACCCCTTTCCCTCCCGTCCAATGAAGAGCCTGTTTCTAGTTGATTACTGTATTCAGTTGTGAGCCGCTTTGCCCTCCGTTTTCTTTCTCCAAATAGCGACGATACGGACCGGCACTCAGGGGCGGCCGCCCTTTGATAGGAACCTCTGACGTGCTCTCATTTCGCCTCCCTGGTCTTCGAAGCTCTTTGCGCGCAGTTTGAACTCCTTTCTTCTAGCCGCACTGTTCTTGTTCTATTTTGCCGCGCAGAGACCCCCTCGATATCGCTTGCACTGCCCTCCGTTGCACGACCGGAGTCCTATAATACGCCTTTTCGTTCGTCCTTCCGCGTTCTCAGAGGACTCTATTCTCCGCTGCCCTGCTAGTAAGTAGTGCGGCACCTCTCCTCTCCCCCCCTTTGTGGTTGTGAGAGAGAGGAGTCCCAGACGGACGTCTTTTCGAAGGGTCAGCGCGATTCTGATTCTGTCCTGAGCGAGTTAAGGTTTACGCACCTCCACAGAGATACGTATTTATGCGTTCAGGCACGGATTGTCCTGGGCATCGAGAGTCTCGTAGCTGTAGCGCACTGCCACGGAATAACAGGTCTGATCGATCTCTTCACCTGCGCCCCCGCAAAGTCGGCACGCCTTTTCGCGAACTCCAACCTCCCTTTGCGTCCTATCAACTGTCGGAGATGAGTGGCCGACTACTTCTAGCGTGACTTTATTCTTGAGCACGCGGCTGTCCCCCCCTTGGATACCAATGTACAATACTTTTCCTCCAACTTCTCCCTACTTGCTCTTCATTGGAGGGCATTAGCCCTTTCGGGGCCCTAGAGGGCATTCTGATGAGTGATCGTCTGAACACCTGTCCCCTCGTCTTCCCCCATGATCGGAGGAGGCACAACCTCCATCTTCTTTCTGTCCCGCCACCTGTCTTGTGGATGTTCAATTCCCCACACAGGTAATTGCACTCCTCTTTCTTGCACCTCCTTCAACGTTCGCGCGTCCTCTTTTTCAGTCTGAAGACACCGGAGACCCTTCGCTGGCTGAGTCGGCCCCCCTTCCCGATACGTCGTTTTGACAAACCACGTGTGGCGGGTTTTGAGTCGAGAAGCTCGGCTCCCGACGCGACAGGTTTCTGGAATTTCCCTTCCTCTCCATTTTCTCGCACTCCCTGTGACCACCGCAACCCGGCGTACTTCCCTTTTTGAGAACATCAACCCTTTCCAAGGTCGGCCCAGGAGATCTATCCGCGCGATTCGCCTAAAGGCTTTTCCCGCTTATTGTCTCGATTGTGGAGTCGCTTCCCAACTTTGAGGGTTGGTTCATGTCTTTTCCGGATCAATTTTTTCCCCCGCACCACTTTTCTCAATCATCCGGTTGCGACACACTTGTCGGCTGCAAGGAGACTTTTCCTGTCTTAGTCCCCATTCTGAGTACCTGTTCGAGTGCTTGTGGCGCCGACCCTTTCCCTGGTCGACTTAGATTCGATTCTTTTTTCATAGCGCTCGGTGCTGGTTCTGGGCGTGGGTGTAAAGGCACAAGGAGAGAGGCTCTCTGTCTGAAAGCGAGATTGACGCAACCGTATCCCCTCGCAATGAGTCTCGCTTTTGCTGCGGAGGGACACGGTCGTCGTACTAGTGCGCTCTGAATTTTTCAAGTCCTCTCATTGGCCGTCGATTTCGCTTACTTTTTCCCCCAAATTCAAAACCACTCCCCCTTAGACTATAGGTTTTTTTCTTTCTCCTTTGATTCCGCCGTTCGCCCACCCTGAGGGCTCCCCCCTGAGATGATTCTAACGGTCGGGGAATCAGTCTCAATCTCCTGTCTTTCCGTACTAGATTCTGAGGAATTTTCCGCACTTTCTTGCGCGCAGAGTACGGTTTTAACGCTGGATCTGCATATTTTGTTCGGAAGGCAGTAGTAGCGAAATGCTTCTTAGACCCCGGCATAAGTCGCCCTGAGTTAATCTTATGCCTTCGAACCGAACCCGAGGTTCGGCTCAGGGAGAGCCCGACCAGTGGGGACGGCTAGAGAGTGCAAAAAGGGGCACGACACCCTTCCACGAGCCCCCCGATTAACTTTGAGGCCACACGACAAGGCTTCTTAGATCGAAGGATTTGTCTTTCTCCTTTTTTTACGCCATTCGAGCCACACCATTACTCTTTACGAGGGTTCAGGTGCTGTCTCCGCGGTTGTCTCCCGATACAGCACTAAAAATAGTTAGGGAAAGTTCAGGTTAGAAACCATTCTGGGGAGAAGATCGCGGGACATCCCCTGTCTTGGTCCGGATGTGCATGGAAGACAGGCAGTTTCTCTTTAAACAAGAATACAGGCTGGTCCGGCGTTCGGGTTTTAATCGTCCAGTTTGCTGGAAGAAGAGGCCTTCCCGAAGATCCCCACGATTTGTTCTCGGCGACTTTGATTCTTATTCTGATTTTAATAGACCTTTCTTTGACTTACCAGATTTCCATAGAGATCGATGGGCTTTCCGCGGGGAAGGAGGATTTCCCATTTTCTCTCCTTTGTCAATGGCGCCCAAACGTGATATTTTTAGGCTCACTCTTCTTCACACAGCCCTAAATAGCGTTCTGCATGTCCCAGAGCTTCGGCATCCCTCCCCACACAGTCGGCAGCTTGGTCCCTTGGGTCGTTAATTTTCTTTTTTGATTTAGTGGGAAAGCTGCCCCCTTCCCCCTCTTCGTCTTTTAATTTTTTTTTTTTATAGGCGCACCTTGTGAATTGAGTTTTTCCCGCTAAGTCGCCAAGTTTCTTCCGATTCCGTGCCGATGGTCCCGGAGTACATAAATGAGCCAGATAATTCTTTCTCTTGGTGCATTGCTCTCAAGTTTTGTCACGGTTTAGCCTTGTTTTTTTAGTTAGGGCTTCTGCGTCAAGAATCCCATTGCGTCCCCCTCTTCTCATGTCGGCCGCTGTGGCTTAACGACAATCTTCTGCTCATCGTCGGAGTCTTTTTGCCGTGAGAAACGCTCGTCCCGTCCCCTACTTGATCGTAAACATGACATTTGGCGGCAGCCCGTAATCCCCTTCATTCTCAGGTTCGCGCCCGCGAACGCCCCGCTGTCTACTAGAGGGTGATGTACATCTACCCTCGCTTGCCGTCATGAACCCGAGCCCTTCCAGAAGCTGACCGATTTTTTACACGCCAAGTACTTGCGACTTTTTGTAAGCATTGCTTTTAGACACGTCCCTTTTTCTCCGATGTTCGATCCAGAAGTGCCGGCTCTCCCCAGCAAGGAGTTCGTCTCTTTCGACGCGGTGCGCCGCCTTTGACCCGTTCCCCACCTATCTTCCTTCGCTCCAAGTTTCGCTCCTCCCAATCTCTTCGGCAGGCTAAAGATCGTGTGACGGCCATAGTCTTTTTTCGTGCACTCCTTATAAATGCACCGGGTATTTTCGATGAACGGCTGATCGGTCTTCCCCCTGTGAGACGTTTTTTCCTACGTTGAATTTAGTCGGCGGGGACCTCCTTTTTTCGCCTTTTCAAGCCTGCGTTCACTTTCACGTGCACCGGCTGGAGAGGACGCTCACTTTTCCCCTCCCACCTAGGATGTGACGACACCTTTATCCCCCCCTAACGCTGGCTGGCGTTCGTGACCGTCTAAAAGCTTGTTGGTTCGTTTTTGAGAGACGTTGCCGGTCTCCGGGTCATCAACAGCCTTCATCGGGCGTTCTTTACAGGACATGAAAGCCCCCCCCGCCCTCTGTCGCGAGTCTTTTTGAGTTTTGGCTTTTATCTGCCGATTTCCGGATTGTGCCCGCGGATACTCCGTCCCATTTTTTTTAGACTGTGAGAATTGGCTACGGTCGTGCGGTGCCAGAAAAAAGTCCCTGCCGACTCTTGCCCCCTCTGTTCGCCGGCCCTTTTGCTGATCATCGGCGAGGGAGCGGGCTCGGCCCCCGTTTTTACCTGAATTTTCCCCGCGCGCGGAGTCGAGAGGAGAGAGTTCGGAGATGAAGAGAGCATGGCGGCAGCGTCTTTCGCGCTTAGCTCTCTTCCGGGCGGCGAGGGTGTTCGAAGAACGTAACGCCTTCACAGACTCCTCTTCCTTGTCGGCCACGGGCTTCTGCAGGAGGAACGGAGAATGAATTTCCGGCCCTTTACTTACTTGCTGCCAAATGTCCATATTGGCAGTCTCCAGTACAGCGACCGATCAGCTTTCTTCAACTCTTGAAAGTAGGTTCGTTTTTGTTTCCTTTCGACGAGACTCATCGTACCTGCTCGTCAGATCCCTGCTCATTCAAGACGGCTTACCCTCTATTAGTGCTGCGCTCGGCGCGGTCCTTGGGGTTTCAACATTATTCTTCTGGGCAGCAGACCCTGTTAGAAGGACCCCATCGATCCTGCGATCGGTGAAGCGGACCTTTGTCACGCGTACGGTCAGTCTCGGTGAAGTATTTTTCCTGAGGCCCCCCCAGCCTCTCGGAGCCCTGCAGCGCTCAGACTACCTCAATTCCCCTTGACTCCGCTTGTCGCTTTTTAGATCTACGCACGTATTCGCTCCATAGAGGACCCCTCCTCGATCACCAATTTTTCCCTGCATTCGTGAGCCCCGGCCGATCCCCCGTCTTCACCGCGCCTCTTTATCCTCCTCCCCCCAACACGGCCGGCGAGTTCGGAATATTAATTTCGTGGATGTTTTTTTGGCGCTTCCGCACGTTCCCTTTCTTCCATCTCTCGATCTCGGTGCGACTCAGGTTGTTCTGGCGTCGTCCGCTGGCCCCTCTGCCATTCTTCCCTTCTCTTTGCAATTGCGCACGATTGCGTCACGATTGGGCGGGGCTTTCCTGCGCCGGTCCGCCACGCCATTGCATGATCCTGTTGAGCTTTTTCCCCCTGCTCCGTTCCCCAGCCCGGGCGCCCTGGAAAAGCACACGATTTTTCTGAAGCGGGTTTCATCCAGTCCCCGCGGCTTCTCTACTTTTCGGCACATCGTGCCGGCTTGCGGCCTTTAGAGATATAGCCTGTCACTACATAGTGCCCCTCCTTTTCTTGCCCTCTTTCCAGTTTTGGACGAGCCCGACGACCTTGTCCGGGAGAACCTCAAGCTTAAGTGCCCTAAGAAGTCGTTCATAGCCGGCGGTACTTATTTCCGTACGTTGCACGACCTCGTATTCCTTAACCCCTCTTTGAGTCACTCGCCGCCGACTATTTTTTCGTCTTGCTCCGTTGCAGAAGGACGCATCTTTCACCTTCGTGCTGCGCCATCGCGATCGCAACGACCCCTGTACAGTTTTTTTTTTTTTCGGTGCACCTGATGCGAATGGATCACCTGAAGAGTCGACGCCAGTTTGACCCTGAGCCAATCCCTCTCTGGGTTACCCTGGCCTCGTTCTTGAGGTCGGGTTCACGGCTGATCGAGTGGGTATAGGTCCCACCATCTCTAGCCATTGGGTTCTTTTCAGAACAGACCTTCCCCTTTTTTGACGATCCGCTCCGGGCCGGTTTTCGATCGATGGTTGACACTGAGCGCTTTGCTCCCTTTCTCGAAGACGCTTCTCCCCTATGTCGGTGCCGCCAAAGGCCGCCGAACGTGCCCCCCTCCTCTTCTGATCGGCGCCCCCCTGACTTGATTGCGCCTAAGCAGGCCTGCAGTTCCCCCCACCATGCGCTCAAGGACCCCCCCCGAGCACGCCTGCTGTTTCTCTTCTGTTCCGCGCCTGCGACATCTCAGGGGCTTTAAATGCGGTCCCCTCTCGTCCACCCACGGTCATTCACCCTTTGATCCGCGGCCTTTATCAAGCGAGCGGGGGTTGAACTCTTGCCCCCTCCCATCGACGCACTTCAGAGACCCTGGAAAAATTTCCTTCGCCGTCCCTTGGTGCTTCTTCCGGCGAGGGGGCCTTCTCCCCACTTATATGGTCCTGTGGTTTGCGCCCTCCTCTTTTGATCCGCAATAGAAGTGGTTGGCCCTACCAATGGACATTTCGTGACATTGGCCAATACACCTATTCCGCTGCCGATCCCGTCTCTCGATTTAGCGCGTTGTCCCTGTCCACCCCGGCTTCTCTACGATCAACGCGCTCTACGTTACCGACGCGTAAACATCTTTGTTACTTCGGCCGGCGTCTCTCTCTGAGCACTGTCTCTTCAGTGCGCCCCCCCAGCACGTCTTGGTTCCCAGGCCTGATGATGCTGGTCGGATCTCCTCCGGTTCTGTACGAACCACAAGGTCGTCCTCTGATACCGCGGTCGCCCAAAGCCTGGTGCAGCAATCCCCTTGCGATAGTTTCGGATCAGCTTCCCATTTTCCGGGACCCGCCCCTACTTTCACATCGAAGGTTCCCCCTTCGCGCAAAGAAAGACACCTTAATCGCGGTGCTTAGTTTTCTTTCTTTTCCCCCCCCCTAGCTAATGGTCGGTCCCAGTGGAAAAGTTCTCGCATTTTCCCTGATGGGTAGGCTATAAAGGAGCCCTAAACCGTCTGTTTCCTCGAACTCCTCATCACCGGCGAGACGTTATTCGTGATGTCGATCATTGAAGAACGTCCATGCAATCCCCCCCTTTTTTACAGCGTGCAGGAAACCCTCGCTCTCCTCCTTTTCTCAATCCTAAGAAAAGCTCCTTAGTCTCTCCCTGTCTGCTTCCCCTCTCGACTTTAGAATCATATCAGAGGACCCCCCGTCCTTTTGCGCACCCCTTTCCCTGACTCCCAACGGATCACGTTAAACCCCGAGGAGAGGGACGGGTTTTTTCCTTTTTGATTCACCCGAGTATCTTTCCCAACCACATGATCGACTTCCCCCCTCCCCGTTTAAAGAGGAGCAATCCCGCAGCGGAA
>Ga0179593_1473420_pt1 | contig 20536 bp, 16 predicted proteins | sample CZODoug2_1_08_16_FD_185931 | JGI IMG/M metagenome (GOLD analysis project Ga0179593, IMG submission 185931) | Vadose zone soil fungal communities from Angelo Coast Range Reserve, California, USA - CZODoug2_1_08_16fungal (PacBio error correction) | ecosystem: Environmental > Terrestrial > Soil >... | reverse complement strand
TCCCGTCGACGAACGTGATACTACTCCGCCCCCCTTTTCCCGAATGTTGTTCGTTTCGCTTTTAAGACCAATTTCCCTGCCAACTTCCAGCCTCACCCCGTTTCCCCCATTTTCTAACCCATCCCTAAACCCATTCATTATCCGTTTGCCCCCCGTATGGTGCAACGCGGAAAATACTTCCCACAATTCTACACGGTCAGTTATTCTCTCCTGGTGATGTGGTCTGTTTTTTCCGTCCCCCGAAGATATTCGTTTTAGAGAAGCCTCCCATTTTCCATAAGCCCTGCCCAACAGTGTTTCTCCTTTGAGAATCTAGATCAAAGCTCAATTCGTCTCTCGCCCCCCCGCAGCGCCAAATTATTCCCAGGACGTCCCCCCCTTAATCTCTCCAGCCCCCCCCCTCCCACACCACGAGTTGCTCAGAAGTTATATTCACACCGATTCCCCAACGACGGACCCTTTGCGATTTAGTTACCTGTTAGACATACCCCCCTTCCCCCTCCCGCTCTTCCCCCCCGCACCCTTCCTAGATCCCTTTTTAATAGCCGCCCAGGCCGTTCCCTCCCTTTGAACCCCATTTTCCCTCGTCCCCCTGACTATCACCCCAATTTTGCCGTTTTGTCGACTGTTACTTTCCTCGCTCGATCCTACGACCCCTTTTTCTCTTACTTACCCGAGATTTCCGCAACCCCCTTCCCGAACTGGAGCCCTTCCGCTACTGTTTGCAATCTTTCCCCCTCTGGAAGCCCCTTTGGCCGAGTTTTTCTATACATCCTTTTTTCGATTTCGAAAAGTATTCTGAGCCCTGAATTTTCCCCCTCCTCGCTTCATCGCGGCGGTCGTGATTTTTCTGTGACTCCCCCGTTGCTTGCGTGTGACCCACGCCTCACAGTCCGGCTGGAAGGTTTCGAATATCGAGTTTTTTCCTCAACGTCTTGCGTTTCGTGGTCGGCCTGTTACCCCGACTCGTACCTTGCCGTTCCATTTTAACAAACCCAGTTACTCGGTCCTACAGTCGGCTTGTTTTTTTGTGTGTGTGTTGATGCCGTTTGATGTTTGAGAGCGATCTTGTCCGATTTTCTTCCCAGAATTGACCTTATTTTAGCGAACCCTACACGCCGCACCTCGCGCTCTTAATGAAGTCTTTCCCCCCGCCAAGCGAACATGTTTGGCCTTCTTTTACCTCCCAGGCGCCCTTTTGCGTTTTTCCCCCCCTAAACGCCCTCCGTCTAATCTATTCTGTGTCCCATTCATGACCACACTCGTCCCTTCGGTTGTTTTAGTTCTGTCATTTTACCTGACAAAGCGCGCCCCCCACTTCCGATTTTACTTAGGCCCCGGAATTTTCAACCCCCCTTCCCTTCATGCACAGTTTGCCCTTATGAAGACGTGTCCCAGTAAAAATCGTGGAGTTTTCCTCAGATATTCTGTTGTGTTTTTTGTACCCCGAATTCTTACGCACACTTTGGTCTTCCTCCACTGTCACACCTCGCGCGAATCTCTCCGGGCTTTTACTGCTTCTTAAGTTCCGCCGTGTTTTGTGCTCGTCGAGGCTTTCGCCCGCTGCTTCCCATCACTTTGCTGATCGTAGCTTAGGGGACGACCATTTTTCGCCCGTTGATCCACCCTACTTCGAAATTGCTTCTTTTTTTACTAGGTGTTGGCTATTAAACTCTCCCCATTTTTTTTGGACCGTTTTCATATTTTCCTCCCCTCTGTTTTTACCTCTTTTCCCCCTCCCCCTGTGAAAGATAGAACACAGGATTCATCATTTAATTCGACCACTTTCTCCGTAAGAAACTTTTATTTAATTTCTTAGCGGTGATCGCCCCTAAAGATTTACATGCCCATCGTAATATAGTCCAGAGCTCTCCTCAGCGAAACTGTCCGCTCTTTTGCGAGTGTCGCATGCCGCCGACCTTCCCCTCTCGTAGCGTCTCTTTTTTATTGGAAGATAGGTTGTTGCTCCCCCACCCTACTAGCCTCCTGGCGTTTGGACAACATTTGTCGTCTATTTCCTTCTCCCCCCAGGATTTTGGTTCTATTTCAGCGTCTTTTTCCTTCGGCCCGATTGTTCCCTGAGTTTCTTCTTTATTTTTCCAGCTCTTTTTATAGCTTTGCCGGCCCCTTGCTTCGCAAGGACTCTTTTTATGATTTTTCTAGTAGACTGTGGTATTTTATTAATGCCTTTTTTTCCCCCGTGCAAGAGCTTGCCCCACCCCCCCCGTTCGGTGCCAGCGATTTGTGAAGATGACTCGGGGCCCTTGAAACCCCAGTTCCCGCCTGACCGTGAACCCTGTTTAACCCGATGAAGACGAACATACAAGTACCAGTGATGGTGTCCTCCCGCGTAAGACCGTTTATTTCGATTCAGATTTTTTTTTTTTGTTGCCCAGATCTTTCGTTTCCATGCCCCTCCTTTTTGTTGATTTCTCGTTTGTCCTTGTAAGAACTTACACGTGGAGCCCCACCCCCATGCAGAGATTCACGACGCTGGACCATCGATCCAGACCAAGGTCATGAGTCCCCCTCCCAGCCGCGCGCCGAGTGTATTCCTCCCCCTTTTACCCTACACCCCCCTGATATTCTCGCCAATGATGAACGCCGTTTGGCGTTGTTTTTAGTTGTGCTGCTTTTTCTGCAATGTATCTACCCAAGTTCCTCTAAACAAGATGATCGAGTTACATAATCCCCTTTGTGTAAACTAGTACTTTCCACCGTATACCTGTACGATGACTGAGACGATTTCCCGATCCCCCAGAGTTCTCCCTCACAGAATAAATGTATGTTTTTGCTTTTGGTTTATACCGTTGCCACCCCCCCCTGGCGTTTGCCTTACCCAGTTTCCCAGTTTGGCCCCATGAAGATCGTCGCTGCCAGTTCACTCTAGTTCTTTACCCAAGATTCGTTTCCCATGTGAGCCGTCCAAAGAATGATTTTAAAATTCCTAAAGAGAATGACTTTTGTCCGAAGAGTTGATAGTTTGGTGCGCCAATCTTTTATGTCTCCCCCCGAACGCAACAGACCCCTCCCCGACCCCCTTATACACGCCCTCCCTCCTCTCTTTTTTCTTTGTTCGCCCCAGGATCAACGCACTACCAACCCTCCCAACCCTGTTGGTACCTCGTCACGTTCTCCACTCCGTAAAGGAAAACTTCCTCCCTCTCAATTTGTGGTACGAGACACAGTCACCCCGGGAGGACTCAGTCGGACACAAACGCATAACTCAATTTAGAGCTTTCTTCAACCAATATGAGCTGCCGGCGGCAGGATGGGTGTGAACTTTAAGCAACTTGTGAATGCATGAGCATCCATGAGAATCCTCGAATAGTATTCAGGCTTTTACTCGCCATGGAATATTGCGAGGAGTACGTATTGCAGACCCCTGCCTCCTCCCGATTCCTTCTCTTCCCTCTTCGTTTTTTGTTTCTCCGCCTCCCCTTCCTCCTTTTCCCTTCTTTTTCCCCCCTACCCCCTCTCCTTTTTCTCCCTCTTCTTCCTCCCTTCCTATCTTTTCCTCTTGTCTCTTCTGTTTGATTTATCGACAAGAATAAGCAGGTTAACTACACATGGCGACCTGGAGATCCCCCATGTTCCTTATTTCCCGACCTTTTTACCGCCAATGTAGTTCTTCCCTTTTTGATAGCGGCGATGACCTTTCTTTGTGATCGATCCTTTGCTCGCGGCGAAATTGTCTTTTATTTTGAGCTTTTTCTCAGCTGCCTTTTTATACTCCGGTTAGTCTGGAACACCTTTACTTTCAGAGTCATCAACTTGGCGCATTTTCACCAATCACTTTTGACACTTTTTTCGCGTACTGGAGATTATCATGACCCTTCATCCGCCAGATAGACTTTTCTCGGATTTCCAAAGGTCTTTTGAGACACGACAATATTATTTTTCTCATCCTCCTGCGAAGGCTCGACCTATTACAGCTGAGCACGCAGTAACTCGAAGTGACCAGGACGGCCTCCCCCCCCGAATTTGGCCCCCCCAACGTTCGCTGTACTAATTGTGGCAGGCCTTGGCGGAAGATGGCAACCCCTTGCCATCTCTTTGGAAGTCCTAGTTCGGCGGCGACACCTTTTTTAATTCAGTACGTGTACGGCAGAGGTCTGCCCTAACTTCCCCCCACCCCCAAAGGCCATGTCGGTGGAGACCCCCCCTCTTCCTGGTTTTTGTTTTATTCTCTTTTGCACCCAATATCTGAACAACCTTCAAACATCGGTTTAACCACGCTTCGCCTGTGTGTGCGTGGGGCCAGACGTGATCAGTTCAACTCGCAAACGCGTGGACTCTTGAGATTCCTTCCCTTGATCCCTTGACGGCGAACCAAGATCGAAGTCCCCCAAACGATCACGTCGGTCATGGTGAGATTATCTGGTCCCTTACAGTCTTCTTTAAGCAGGGTTACTACAACCTGACATTTCCAGTTGTGTCCGTTTTCTCATAAGATTTCTGAAGAGAGTGTTCGAGTGCTACCCATTTTTGACCTTGTTGATGGTTCTCAACTTGGTTGACGACGCTCGTGCCGAGGGTTAAGGAGACTGGCCGCCCGATCAGCTCTTTCCCGGTTTGTGTGGTCTGCCTGTTGTTTGAAGCGAGTGCTTCGCATTTGAATTGCTTTCCGACTCAATTAATTGCCGTCTAGATGGAGGAACCCCGAGTGGGAATTTACTGGAAGTGTATTCCGAATATAGTTTACAAACAAAAACCCCCCCCCCCCTCCCCCCCCCCCCCACCAGAATGTTCTGATGCACGCATGTTTGATCAATACATACGTTAAGAATCATTGTCCTCACACTCAGGGAAGACGGTAACGAGCCATGGCTAGGTAATGACCTCCTGGCTTTGTGGATGTTGTGTCCCCTTTCAAGAAGTTTTCTTGCTTTCCTCATTGCGTTTATGACTTTTGTAGCATCTGTGACTGAAGCTGATCGTGGCCCACGTCGGAAGGATGACGCTCCAGAATATGGAATCCCCACTAGGCTCCTCCGAAGTGTGAACTTCTCTTGGGACAAGAGATCTAGAGGTCAGTCTAGTTCTAAGTGAGTTGAGAGAGATCATAAAAGTGTTCCCTGAGAAAAATCGAAAAACGTAAAACAGAAGGGCAGAAGGGTTGATATCCCCCTTCCGGTTTAATTGGAAGGACTCGCCGGGGGCCTTTCTGCGGGATGATTTTTTAAGTGTAAGTACGAACAGAGGCTTTCCAAAGGAGTTCAGAGGAGTGTCCGACTGGTTAAAGTTCCCGAATTGCGCCACAAGTACTGGTCTAAGATGCGGAACTCGGTAAAGGCACCTTGTCCCCGACGTTTACAACTGCTTTTGACTTGCTCCCAGGTCCTTTGTTTCCCCCCCCCCAACCGATGCGCAGAGGCGTACCCCGCGAATTTTTCAAAGGATGCGTCCAGTTGTGTTTTGTTGCGTGTTAGGATCTAACGTTCTATTGTGGAAAGGAATTTTTAAGTGCCCCTTCACTGTCTTTGACATATTTCCGCATCTGAAGTAAATCACCCTTTCTAGTATACCAAACTCCGTGAAAGTTTCAGGAAGGCCAACCCCCCCCCCACCCACCCCCCCACCCCCCACCCCCCCCCCCCCACCCCCCACCCCCACCCAAGCGTTTGATTTTTGGTACCCTTTCTCATGTCCTTCAGATGGCCTTAGTGTTACAACAACTTCTCAGTCTGTTTCCCATGCGTGGGTCGAACCCTTCTTTTTCACCAACAGGATCTTCCCTTTTTCGATGTTGACGAATCAGCAGGATGTTTGGAACGCCCCCCCCCCCCTCTCCATACTTAGTGCTACCTTTGTTTTTACTATGACCCGTCCCTGATAGGCATTGTTGTTCATCCGTGAATGGTCGCCGGAACCCCATCCGTGTTGTCTTAACCCCGTTTTTTTTGAGATATCCCCACGTCATTTTCCGTCTCAATTTACCTCCTTTGAAACCCAATCCTAACCATTAGGTAGGTCATAGCCCCCCAGTTCGCTCAGATATACTGAAGTACCACCCAGCGCTCTTCGCATTTTACCAATGACCCTCCCTCCCCCCGGGCCCTGAAACCGTTTTTTCTGACCCAAACTTAGTTCACATCACTGCATCCCTGTTGTTTTAATACTACTGGACCCCCCCCTTACTTTATTCTAACTTTTTCTTCACAACACTCGTTCACTTGGACAACGTTCCTTCCCTTTTTTACCCCCCCATTAAAGTTTCAGCGTCCGATTCTGCTTATTTATGCAACTCCCCATCCATTTCCTTTCAACCAAGCTTGCATGTGGACCCCTCAGAAACTCCCACCCCCCCGACCGTGAACCGGCAAAATTCTCGTACGCGACACTATTGTGTTTTGACTTCCTTTCCTTCCCTTTTTTTTTGAACTTTTACCCGTTGAATCACAATAATCGAGTTCCACTCCTGGGCCCCTCATTTCAACTTGATTTCCCAAAGCTAAATTTTCTACTCTCTTTCCTTCTCTTTTTCAAAGAAATACACCTCCACTTCCGGCCGAACCCCCCCGCTTCCTTTACTCCCATCTGCTCATTATTTGGCGCCTCTTAATCCTGTTGGCAGCTCAAACCCTTAGACATCTCCTTGATTTTCCCCCCCCCCCCCCTCTGCCAAACTCCCAAGTTGCGTCCTCATTGCCCGCTAGACATTCAGCGCCGTTTCCTGTCTTCTCAACCTCTTCAGCCCCTCTCCCAGTCATAAACGCATTTGCATGCGCCATGCCCCAACTCCAGCTCTCTACTCTTCCAAGCCCTAGCGCGCCCCGCTTCCAGATTTCTTCCCCCTTTGGGACTGCTCAACCATTCCCCATGAAGGCCTACTTCGCTTTCACTATTCTCCGCTTCTTAATATTCCCAACGTGGGCATGCTTCCATCCCCTCCCGTGGCCTTTAATTGAGTCGACAGCCCCTCATATGCACTCACGCTCCCCGAACCTATTTCTTTCTTCTTCTTTCCAGAACACGGAACCCTCCATCGCATGATCGAAACCGCCCCCTTCCTTTGATAAGTCACTGTCTATCCACCTTCCCCCTGACAACGCGCAGATTCCCTTTCTTTACAACCAGTTCGGCTCCCATCGTGTTCCTTCCCCCCTGCATCATTCAGATTGACCCCCACCCCCACCCCCTTCCCTTTCTTGGGACCTTTCCGTTTTCCTCTCCTTATTTCAACTAATCTTTCCCCCTCCTTGAGGTCAATCGACAACCCCCCCGTCCTCTTTCCGACATGCCGATTTTCCGGTCAAAGACCCTCCCTATTACACCCTTCCCGTCCCTCCTCTTTCTCCTTTTGTTTGAAAACTATGACGTCCTTTCTTGGAAGCCAGGAAAGGCATCCCCCTTTCTTTCAATAACCCCTACAAAGTAGATAAGCCTGCTTCTCCTCCATTTGGAAGCTTCTTCGAGCTTTCCTCTACCGCATAGATTGTGCATGTTAATTCAAGTAGTGCTCAGATTCTCCCTCTCCCGGAATCCTTAAAAGCCCCTTTTGGGCCGATCGCAGTCACCAAAACCCCTCGTCCTCTTGGACCTAGTTCGCACCTTGGGTCGAGATCAAATGTTCTCCCTTTTACCTCTCCTGATTCGCCTGCGGCAACCCTACGGTTATTTCAAGTCCAACCCTTCCTATCCCCCTCAGCGCCTTGCGTTTTAAGGAAGAAATACAAATTGCCCAGTCCCTGTAACTCCTGTTCTTAGATGTTCTTCGCGTTTTTCCCGAGTAAAATCCGCCCCACGTCTCTCCTTTTCTCCCTCTGATCAATTTTCCCTATGAATACCTATCCTTTTTTTTTTTCCATGGCCGATTTCCCCCCCAATTTTTGATCAGCTGCCCCCCCCTCTCTTCATTAGATGTTTCGATGATCGCCTCAAAAGCGTCTCAATTTTCAGCGCCGAGCTACCCCCCCCTTCTCTTTTAGACTTCTTTCAATCGTAATTCCCTCCCTTCCTCGCCTACAGTCATGTCAGTCGCGCGCCCCCCCGCGAATTTCAAGGAAGCGCCCACCGTTTGCCCCGCCTTTAATCTGTTTCTCAAAACTTGCTCTGCCCCCTTTGACAGAATGTCACCATCCTGGCTTTAATTCCTCCCCCAAACGCCAGACTGCGAAAGAGTTTCCCCAAACCCCCACACCTTCCCCTTTGAGGAGGAGAACCTTACTTTTCATCTGCAGAGGGTTTCTTCCTGTGCCTTCCTTCCACCAGCAAGTGTTAGTCTCCTTCCCCCTATCATTGTTCTTAGTTGACCCCTGTCATTCCCCCGAATCGCATCCCCCCCTTGTGCACAATTGCGTTCATATCGTTATTGATTCTCTCCCCAATTTCCTTCCTCAGTTGGAGACCTTGGATTTCCATGAAGTGTCTGTGTGTTTTTCTGTTTCTTCTCAGTTTTGTGTTTTGTTTTCCAGTTTTCCCGTTTCACCACGAAGCCCCCAAGCCTGGAACTCCCTATCGGTCCCCCCAAGCTTTGACCCGAAAAAGAAAAGCTAGTCTTCTTCACACTCTACCCTTCTTTTTTCAAGGCCGCGTTTTCCCCTGTGGTTCGGCGCCGTGACTGTCCGTAGATCTGAGCCTTCGATATGGCCCCCTTTTTTTTTCACCCCGCTTACAACCCACCACATTTGAACACAGTCCCACTGTCCAGCACTTCGACTAAAGGGTTCCTTAACCAAGATCTGCTTTCCCCCCCCCCCCCCAACGTCCTTCCCCTCTTGCGTTTTTGTTTTCCTACAGGTTACCGCAACTGACTAGACCTCGGACCGAATCCTTGGTCTGATTGGATCTGTTCACTCCCGCACGTCATCGCTAGAAAAGTGATCTTTTCCACAAATCAACCCCCCCCCGCAGCCAAGCATCCCGTTGCCCTTTATAAGCTTCAGTGACCCCCCCACGATGCTTTCCCCTTTATTCTTCGGCGAATTCGTTTTGAACTCCATTAATACCTATCTTTTTTCCGCGCGACGTCCTAACTTTTCTTTTGATTGCCCCCCCCCCCCCGCTGACAGGCAAGTTTCGCGAGCTCGGCGGGAATATTCCACAAAGTGTTCTCCCCCCCTCAACATTGATCTTCCCTTCCCCCCGGCCGAAGTTTCCAACCCAACTATTACCCCATCCCAACGTTTCTGACTTTGGTCCCCTTTCTAATTCCTTTCCAAGCATTTTCAACAAAGCCCTGGCTAGCAGCGACCTCCCCTCTTCTCCGTCTATGTTTCCAATCTTCCTCCCCGGAGATAGATCAAATCTTTCCTATTTTTTTGGTATTCCACCGTCTTCCTATTACCCCTTTCCTTATTAAAATTATCCCCCCACTACACGGATTTCGAACAACTCTGGGAACTTGTTTTGACTTTCCAAACCTGTGCCCTCTTCGAGCCTATTCCCTTTAATACCTCCTCTCCTCGAAAACCTTCATGGTTATGGAATTCTTTCCCTGAAATATTCTCAGCTTTTCTCGTTGACCCCGTCTCGTTCCCCTCATACAACGAGTTTCTGGTTTTCATGTTTTCACTCTTTTTCCTGACTCTCTACTATCTCTTTCAGATGGTCCTTTCCCAGTCTTCGGAATTCTACAACAGATCCTATTCCCCCTTGTTGTTGATCGATCCCCCAGACTTTTTCCCGCCTCCTTTGACGCGGCCGTACAAGAACCTTCGAGTTTTAGCGTCGGCTCGCTCCCCCAATTCCATTGACATCTGGGGAAGAGTTTCGCTTTGCGCGATTTTCTTCCCAGACTCTCCCTTGAGAACTTACCGTCATGCCCCCCCGAACCATTCCTTTTTTGACTTGTAGTCGTCTTTAATTCGTTTCCCGCGGCCAACTTTTCTAGCTACATGCTTGTCATGTCCCGTCCGCGCAATGCCAGTCTTTCCCCTCTATAAAAAACTTTCTTTGGTACCATTTCTCGGAACCGCCGTCGTGGATTCCCACTACCCCCCCCACCCCCCCGGCCTTTTCTCTCCGGTGTGCGTGTTCCATTCTCTTCCTCCTCCTCGCGTCCGCCTTTTCTGGTTGGTGGAAGTCTGAGTGTACCGGTCTTCAGGTTTCCCCCCTCCCCCTCGTCCAACTTCCCTCTGGTGAGCTTAGGAAACCGACACTTTTGTTTCCGGCCCCGAGCGGTTTTTTTTCGTTGTATATCTTCCCGCCGCGGGGTCGTCGAAAACCTTCCTTCCTTTTGTAGCCCTAAAGCGTCCCTTTTTTTAATTTCCTTTGAGCCGCTAACTCTCGTCCCCTACCTTCTAATCGAGCATATTCTGTCCTGAGAGCACGGAAACTCTTGTTTTAAAGACCCGCGATAGATGCACGGGTCTATATGTTTCTTCTTTTGTCGTATTGGTAAGAATCGGGGCAAAAAACTGTCTCGTTTAAGCTTCCAATGTAGTTCGTCTCTAAACAGGGTTGGTCTTTTTCTCTAGTCTCATGACGTCGACTTTCTCGTGACCCCCTCCCGCCCCCACTTTTCTTTTTTGGAGCCAGCCTGCCCATCTTGAGGCTCCTGGGTTACTTCGATTTGTCCCCCCCTAGAGGTGGGACTGGATTCGCGTATCGGGGGTATTTGTGAAGGCCCTTTTCCCCCCCGTTTCCCAGTTCCCTCCTTATCAAAGTACTGTCAACCCCTTTCCTCACCCCCACCTACAGAGCTGCCCTACTCCCCCCCCTGTGGAGAGTTTTCTGACCCTAGTCGAATTTTTTGTTGCCTGGCTTTCAAGCTTTTGAGCTATTTCTTTCGCTGTCTTTTTCTTTCCGTGTGGATTAGCAAGAACTGTAAGTCACACCGGCTCCCCAATGCGGCGGGCATTACAAGAAGAGGCTCTACGCCTCCCAATTCATTGGGCCTAGGCCGGGTTTCCCGTATGTTAATCGATTTTTGATGAATTAAATTAAAGCATTGACTCTTTTGAACGCCAGGTTTCTTTCTTTTTGACTGCGCTTTGTAACCCCAGGGGAGACGTCATAATCTCTGTTACCCTGGTCCGAATTTCTTTTTTAAAGTGATACTTAAAGTATATTACAGCGATACTTCTCTGCAAGAAGAGATTCTCCCTCGCGAAATTGCTTGGGGTTGGGGATCCGATGTATCGTGAGCCTGTTGACTGATTGGAAGTGGAGGCCTTACTCTAGCTGTCCAATTTTTTTGCTTCTTAATCTTCGCTGGAACTTTTGTTAGATTTCTAATCGCCCTCGTAATTTCCTCTTATTATCGTCCGCGAGTGACCCCGAGGGTAAGGAGGTGTCTTTCCCTCGGTAGACGGACTTGTTCCCCTTCGTGTCAGCGTCAATTCGCCCCAGAATAAGGTGACCTCCTTCCCTTCCTCTCATGGTACTTCTGTTGTGCTCGAGCACCCTTTCTGTAAAGCTTTCCAGCTTTACCCCACCCTTTTTGTCCCCCTTTTGGGACTTGAGCCTGGGCCTTTGCTCTTGGACCCTCGATTTACACTCAAAGCTCGTGATCAGCATCCCCGGTTTATTCATGCGAGTTTAAGGCCTTGTTCTTATTACTCGGTTTGTCTCTTCATTCCCACACCTTCTCTGGGAAAATTACGCCCCATCTCCTGTGAATTTACGACATGTTTCACCCCAAAGTCCATTTATTTTCTTAATTCTGAGTTTTTTGTGCTGTCCGAGTTTGATTAAGGGCGACGTCACCCTTTTTTCGTCTTCTCCTACTGCTCTCGGCCAGGCGAGAACTTTCGCAGAAATTTATCTCCCCCCCCTCCTAGAACCTCCAACATATTCGTTTTTCAGTGCCGCTCTTTGGGAACGTGTGCCCCCATATCTTCCTTTGCCCTTGCAATGGCGGGGAAACAGTCTCGTGGGATTCGCGCTGCGCGTCACTGAAGGAAGTGCCGGGAGGTACCCCCTTCCCTTCACGCTTCCTTTCATATCAGCTCTTTCTTTCCCCCCTTGATATGGAGAGCTGTCCCTTTATATTTATTCCTACGCTTGACAGTTCCCTGTGGACTGGCCGTCCCTTAAATTTCGGCTTCCCCTCTTTCCTTTTGCTTTCGGGTGCCATTGTCCTTGCTTTTGAAGGGGCTTTAAACCGGCCTCCTTTGTCCCCCTCGACATCCTCGAAATGTTGACTCTGGAGATTATATCCACGGCAAGGGAGCGACCCCTCTCCCCTTTCCAACACGTATCTGGATGCGAGAGCGGGCCCCCCTCTCCCTTCCCGAGTGACGATGTCATCCTCTTCCGTTTTTGCTTTTCGGCGAGTGAGCGTCGAGGCAAGTTGGAACGCGAATACCCCCCCCTGTTTTGCTGGCCTCTTCTTTGCTCGATTTTCCGGCGGATTGCTGGACCTCTCCAGGACTGAGTGTTAGGGTCCTCTTTCTTCTTCTCGGTTCGTGAATATGTCTCAATGGCCGACGTTTGTGATGATTGCCAGATGAGGTTCTCCCTTCTGAAGTCTGGCCTCTTTTCTATATTTTTACTCTCCAATACTTTGTCCCAGATTTTGTGATGTTGCTCATTCCCGGAAGAAAAATTGTTTCCCAGCTTTCTGGGGGAGAGCGTTTTTTTGAAGAGGCGCGGTTCTGGCCTTTTCCGGGAGACATCACAGAGCTTGCAGTTTGAAGAAGGTATCGTATCCCTTTCCCCCTCGATCCTTAAGCGGGCCGCTTTTCCGGGTAGGTGTTCCGCCTTCTTTTATCTTGAATCTTTTCCGCACTCGAAGACGTTCCCTGCGCGAGTTTTCTTTTAGAGAGCTTCTTGATCAGAGTGCCACCTTCTCTTTAATATTCGGATGATTGTGGTTTTTGCGCTTCCTGTTGATTGCGTGCTGATTGTCAGCTTTGCGATGCGTTGAGAGTTTCAATGATTTTCGGGTGCTGACGGAGGACTTTCCCTTAACTTAATTTTCTTTCTCCTAGTCCCCGGGGTACTTGGATTTACAAACTGAAGTCTTTCCTTCCCCAGTCCGGATTTTTCCCATTCACCCCCCCCCATAGTTTAGAGGAAGGCTTGAATTTTTGCCGGAGGACGATGTTCTTTGTTCTTCCAATTGACCAGGAGCGGCTGGCGACGTTTTTCGGGTGGAACTCCCGAGTACGGTTTCATTCCGAAGATGCGATCACCCTCTTGACCTCTACCCAACTTTTTCATGCATGTTTAAGGCGTGACGTTTGATGGTCGGGACTGCCTCTAATGGGCGTGGCTTTTTGTTGATTCCCCCCCCCCCACGACGTCTGATGTGATGATTCTTTTTTTTCAGAAGTTTGAACCGGTCGTACGTGTCGATTGTTTCCTCTCGTTTGCGACTGCTTTCATTATCTGGACAGGTTTGACTGCGATTCTTGCTTCTGGTTCTTTTTATTTACCGTGAATCTTGAACATGACGTGTTTCATTCTTTCTCATCCGTTTGTTGTTGCGCTGAGAGCCCCCAAACGGGCTTGGGCGAACATTTATTCCACCCCCTCCCCCCTCCCCAATAAGTTCTGTCATTTCTCCCCCCCGTTCGCCGTTACTGAGGTGCCGTCCCCCCCAAATGATCTACGACATACCCTCCTAGCGTATTCTGCCCCCAGAAGGTTATCTCCCCGGTAATAAGAACATCCGGAAATCGTCGTTGTGTTCCCCTCTGAAAATACTCCCTTTCCAGTCCGTAATTTCATTCCCCGTACCCCGGTTTCATGATTGTTTCCTCCCAGTTTAAGTTGCTCTCGGTTATTCTTTCCTTTTAACATCCATCGACAGCCCCTTCTGCCCATCTGTCCGTCAAAGTCCTTTAACGCCAAACACACCCCCCTACCAGACGTTGGCCAACCTTTCCCCGCCCTTAAACTTTTTTTTTCATTAAATCAGATTCACCCATTCCCCCTTCATTTTTCCAAGTTACCCGCCCTGAGGAGAAACTCGCTCCCCCCCCGGAGGGTGCATCCTCTTTCCCGCAAACCGGTCTCCTTCGCCGGCTTCACGGAATTCCAAAGCAATTTCCCCTACTCCCCCCCAAGTCTCGCCGTCTTGAATAGTGCTAGGCTTTTTCGCGATCACGCCACTTTAGACTCCCCTTCTCTTTCCCATTCCTTATTACCCGCCCGCCAACCATCATGTTCAACCTCCAATTCAAGTTGTCACTCTTCCTTTGCGCTCCCTGAGGCTCGCACTTTTCCCTCGAGAAAGTTTTGTATGAAAAGTAAAAAACTCTTTTGAGAGAAAGCCACTTTCTTTTTTCTCCACTAAAGACCAGCGCCCTTTCAATTAAAGAGTCACGGCACCTCCCCCGCCCTCTCTTTCTTCACCCTGTTCTTCCGTTCATGCTCAACACCAAATAGCCGCCCCTCTTTCTGTTCACTATCTCTTAGATTAGTACATTCATTTCCTTTGTCACACCACTTTCACTTGGCCTTTAAATTGACCAGAGCTTAACTTCCTCGCTCGTCAATTATTCCCCTCCACACTCAAGTTCAGTCCAGCCCCCTCCTGAGATCCCCCTCCACCAGCGCCGATCTTCCACAGCAAAACCAGTAAATTCCCTAAATGGCTTATTTCCCCCTCGAAAGTCGCGATATAATAGCGCAACCACCGCTGCGAGCGGGTTCCCTTTCCCCCTCCCCCGCGGATCCGAACAGTCCCTATTCCGCAATTAAGCTTCCTTTTTTTTTGCCCTCTAGTTTTTCCGCTAAATGCCCTTATATTAAATTAACCTCGTAAACACTTTCTGGGAGTAGTCTTAACTTTAGCCGCTTCCTTTCGTCATCATGACGCCGGGTCCTTTTCCAGCACCCCCTCGAACTGCACTCCCCCTCCGTTTTGGTCTCCCCGGAACCCTTTGCTTTTTTTTTCCTGGCCCGTTTTGGTTCCCCCCGGTTTAATCCCCCCCCATAACCCAGTTTTTTTTTTTTTGAGTTTTTTTTTTCTCCAGCTGATCAACTCCTGGTGCATGCATTTCCTGTTTTTTTTCTTCTTCTCCACCTAGTCATTCGCCTGTTTTTTTGTTAATGTTGACTGCACTCCTATCGTCGCGCAGAATGCCTTGCCTTCAAGCCATTGCTATCTTTCCCTTCCCTTATGTCTTTGAGCAACACATTTTTTTTTTTTTGCCCACAAAAACTTCTTCCACTCCATCTCCCTTCTTCCTAAAAGGATTTTTTTTTTTTTTTCTTATTCAAATTCTTGCTGCTCGCTTTCCTGAGATAGATATGTCCCCCCCCCCCCCATCCACCCCCCGCCTCGATAAATTTACCCCTCAGAACTTAACCCATCATTTCTCCCCCGTTCTCAGACTAAAAACGCCAATTGGCTTTGCCCCTGTACGGACAAGTTTTTTCTCACAAGTCCTGCTCCCCCGACCCGTTTCGATACCCGAGACCCTCCCTCCTGCCACCGTAACAGCGCCGTTCATAGAATTTTTCCACTTTTCATTTTGTAACTTATTGATTTAGATACCTCGCTTTTTTTCTCCTTCCAGCGACCATCCTTTTTTTTTTTTTTCGTGCCCTCAAATTGTTTGTTCTCCTTCTTTATTGGCTTTTGTGTCCCTCTCTCCTCGTGCGTTCACGCGAAAACGGCCTACTCAGAGCGCAAGTCCCCTTCCTTCGTTTGACTCCTTTCCGCCGCAAAGGATATTCCCCCGCTCAAGACCTGGTCCCCGCATTCCCTCCTCAGCTCCTTGAAATCTTCTTCAACGCGAACTGCAGCGAATCTCCTTTCTCTACACCCAAGGTGTATAGGCAGATCTCCTCCCGTCCAGTGGCCCCCGTCCTGTAATATTTCAACTCCCAGGCAAAGAGCACTTTTAGCACCCCCCCCCCCCCCTCTCGCGGTCGCCCGTCGGCTCACCTCGCAGCATCGGCCCCTCTAAGAGTTACTTTCCGTCAAAAAGAAGTGCTTTCTCGAAGTTTTCCCGCCAGTGTGACACACATCGTAGACTCCTACCCCCGTTTGCCTTTCACACTTGCGTGAATCCTTTTATGGATTACCCCCCACGTTCTGAACTCCTGTTTTTTCTCCCCCCCCTAGGGCGCCCCCCTGCCTTGTTTGAGGTTTTTTTCCCAAGCGTCGTGGAATATAGCCCCCGTCGTTGCTCTTCTTTTTTTCCCCCCCCCCACGTTTTGTTCTTTAGCACTAGGCACTAAAAATAGCTTTTTAAACGCCCTATGACCATCCCCCCCCCTGACCCCCCACCTTTTCGCTCGACGGCGGACACAGAGAGGATTCTGGAAATAGCCTTCCTTCTTTTTTTTTTCGGAGCGGCTTTTTCAAACCTTCTTCGAATTCCTTTGGTCCGGAAAACCCCTTTCCCCAGTCCCCCCCACCATCCTACAGAATTCACCCAGTTAGAGTCCCCTTTCAGTAAGACTCTACCCTTGGACGCAAAATTCTAGTTTTTCTCCAAGAACGGCCCATCAGTCTTTGAGTTTTCTAGCCAGTCGCCTCCCCCTGTCGACCCTCCTCCGACCCCCCATACCCCTCCCAAATACTGGTTCGATTATCCCTCCCCTCCGAACCCAATTTCCCGCCCCCGTCCAAGAGACTTTCCCCTATTCTAAACCAAGGAGCCCAGCTCCCCCCCCTTTTTTATAGATTTCACGCGTTCTTTTTTTTTTTTCTCAATACAAACGCGCGTGAGTTTCCCTTATCTCCTGCCATCTTCCCGGCGGGTCCCTACAGTCGGTTATTTTTCCGCGAAGCTCAGCGACTTTCCCAGGACAAGTTTGACCCCCTTTTAGTAACTGCGTGCCCTCTGAATGCGATTTTTTCTCTTTTACCAGAGGAGGGCATATCCCCAACTTTTTTCGGCCCACCCGCCGCTTCCCAAACCCGTTTTTCTCCTTTTCTCTTTGACACTTTCACCCCCGAAATTCCCTTAGTCTGTTCACCCCCAAGACGTACGCTACCCCCCCCCCCCAGCCCTGGAACTCCGTCGAACGCCTCTCCTTCACTCCACGGAGAGAAAACCGTCCAGGGTTTGCGTGGGATCTTTTCCTTTCTCAATTCGGAAGAACCCTTTTATGCCACCTACACGTCCTTTGTACTGAAAAACGGCGCGAAGACGAGTTCCTTTTTTTTTTCCGGTCGCAGCCGACTTGATCCCTCTTTATTTTCGTGGCCTTCTAGTACCTCCTCCTCCCTCTAGGAAAACCGCATTCTAGAGAATGCTTTCCATTTCCCCTGAATTGGGATCGGCTAGTTCTGTTTTCTAAAAGTACAGGCCTCTCTACACACCCTTCCAAATCCTTACTGGAATTTTATATCCGTTAAGTACGAATGGTTCGCGCTTTTTCCATATGCTTTTCCCTTTCAAACAAATCCACTCTTCCTCCGTTTGTTGTTTGCGACTTTTGCGAGTCCCTCTGACTATCGGCAGCGAACATAAACTTTCCCTAGCGATTCGTACGGTTCGACCCTTCCTCCTATGGTTTGCGGCTTGAACGGCTGCGGACTTTTGTAACAAGAATTTTAGTCTTCTCGATGTTTAAAGGACAGCAATTCGCATACCACTCCCTTCCCGCTAGTATCTCCGCTGGTTCTTTCCCTTTTCCCCCCTTCCATAGTCGCTCACCCCCTCGGTCCTTTTTTTCAAACTCCCCGCGAATGTCAACTGACCTTTTGTCCTTAAAAACCGTTTCTCCGATACCGTTTCCTTCCCCGGCCCCGCATTCTCCAGAGGCTCCCCACTCCCCCCCCCCCCCCCCTTTCCATCTTCTCTCCGGGTGGAGTGTCCTTTTTTCGGAGATTGCCGCAGTTGAGAGATTGCAGCTGCAAGATGTTTTCCTAGAGTTTTTTACTCTGAAACCCCGTTGGCTTGAATCCCCCCCCCTTTCTTCTTGAATAGGTTTTGTAGATAGGGAATCCTGGGGTTTAGAGGGTTGTTACTTTCGTCCAACGAGGTTCCATTCGCGATGGCGCTCCGTGTCAATCTCAGTTCGTTTGTTCTCTCCACTCCCCTACCTCGAAACTCATTTCCTTCGCTGAGCGCGTTTTTGCTAAACCTCTCGAAGTGACGCACCCCTTCTTCCTGTTGACGAGCCTCCCGTCCCCCGCTTGTTCTTATTTTTCCCTCCTCTTAACTGTAGCTTTTTTTTGTACTATTTTTGAATTTTTTTTCCCCTGTTGAGCGCCGGGGGGAAATTTGCGTAGTATACCCTCGAAACGGATAGTAGGTTTCGCCCTCTAATTTCTTCTACTGTCCACCCCCCCCCCTCTTTTGAATTTCTTTTATGGCTCTTCCTACTCTTTTTTCTCCCCTGGTGTCGCTGCCTGCTGGAACAGATTCCTCATTTGTCTTTTTGTATTTGTGTTACCTTTTTCCTTGTGACCACCTCTTCCTCCATCCCCTGTGCCGAAAGGTACGGGACCCCAAAGTTTACCGGTCTTTAAACCAAGCCCTTCTGCAGAAAGCCGTTGGCGATGGGTTCCGGTTCTTTTCTCCTTTTCCTTTTGCTTTTCAAGTTTGCCGATAGGCGTTCACCCCTATCTTTGGATGGCTAGAAGAAACTTTCACGTGAACAAGCGCCAACCCCCTTCTCTAATTCCCATCGCGGGAAACAATTCATGTTTCCCGACCCTTCCTTATCCCCGTGTTTACGAAAAGTTCTTAATCCTCCACCCTCCTCACGATCTTCCCCCTGGTTGAACGCCACTGGCGGTTCTTTTTTTTTTTTGAATGTCTAGTCCCTCCCCCTGCTCTCCGAACCAACTGTCGAGTTTCGGTCCCCCCTTTTTTTTTTGCCGCTCGTATATTTTTCGTGCCTGAGAGGTCACTAGACACGGTTTGTCGACAGCCCCTTTCCTTTTGGGGTTTGGGCTAAACGATTGTGCTCTGTTTGCGTCTACTCCGGGACATTCCTGGCCTTTTCTTTCTCTCCCAATGGTGGATAGAACCGGAAAGATTCGCTGCAACTTTTTGTGTGAATGGATTTAAATTAGCTTTTTTCTTGACATGAGGGAGACTCGGCGTAGAAGTGGAAGGTCCCCTTTTTCGGTGGAGTTTTTCCCCTTTTGAAACCTCGGGGGCCTGCGCGCTGACTTTCCGTTGCGCTTTCGCCCCCTGCGTCTTCCTCTTCCACCAAGACAATCGCCAATTCTGGGATGCGAATTTTTATTTTCTCAGATGACCCCCCGGAGCATATACTGTTTTCCCTTTTTTCCCTCTTCATGAATGCGGAGCTGATCACTTGTTTTTTTGTTTATAGTCTAACGTTCGGGACTCCCCGGGACGGCTGATTCAACGTCTTCCTCCCCCCCTTTGTGGCCTATTGTATGTATTAGCGCGCGCTGCTGGTGATGTGCTGCCTTTTTGTCATTGATAGGGAGAACTCTATTTTTTTTCCCCTTTTCGAAGCTTGGAGGCTACTGGCGCAGAACCTTGTCTTCTTCCCCACAGAATCGACGTGCGACTTCCCTTCTTTCCTTCCCTCTCGTTGGGCAAAGTGTGACTGCCCGATCGGTTTTCTTTGCTCACGGGAGGGGGAACCCCTTATGAAGCTATACCCCTATTCGCCGCTTGCGACGACGTGCCCCTTTCACTCTGCGATACACCAATCTTGACTTCCGTGCCTTGAATCTTTTTTCAGGCATTTCAACCAGCCCGTCTAAGTTACAGGAAACTGACCACCTTCTTTGATATTGAGTTTTTTTTCCCTTCATCAGGGGACTCCGTCATTATTTTCCCCCCCCCCAAAGCGGCGAAGTCCAGTCCCGTTTATCCCGGGGCTTTCACCGACGTGGTGTCGTTTGTCTTCCCCCCCCCCCCGTAATCGGCATGCGGACGAAGGACGCGTTTGTTGGGAGCCCCCTAAGCGCCGTCACATTCTTAGATGAGGGATAGAAATTCAGAGGCCCCCCCTTCCTCTGCATGTATTCGGAGCGTTTCCAGACCCCGGCTTCCTCCTGGACCCTGCCGTTTTGAGTTAAGGCGGGTCCCTCTCCTTTTAAGCTTCTTCCCATTTGAAGCACTTTCGATCCAAATGCGGTTCTTGTCCGCCTCAATGAGGGGTGCGGCGCGTTTTCCGTTCCTGTTTCTTGTCGTACTCCTCCCTTCCGACCTTGTATTTTGCTGGGAGCGATTGCGGCTCCATAGTTAGTGAACTTCGACGCAATTACGTTTGACGATGAGTTTTTGATTTTGCTCCTCCTTTGTTTTTTTCCCTGTAAGCGACCTCTTGAAAGCCTTGGACTACGGGAGTTCTGTTTTGCTGTTGAGTCCTTGCCTCCGGAAGACACGGTGCCCAGTCCCTTTTTTTTTAAGGGGTTATTGAAAGCCGGCTTTCTTTAATTGTGGGCGTCCCTCCCCTATCGTTGCTTAGCGGTGAGTCTCGATCGAAGGTTTTGCTGACCCCTCAGTCGCTGAAGGGTCGTTTCCTTTTTGGCTTTGATCACGGACTGACTCTTGCCCCCCTTGATGAAAAATCTCTAGTCGGAGAATTTTTTTTCTTTCTTTGTTCCCAGGGCGGCATAGCATCAGCATTTGATTAGGGGAGTCTCCCGGCTCTTTTCTTCTGTTCGGAAGGCGGTTCTTCCGTGGATCTGAGAGACTTTTATACCTTTAGTTCTGGACGCCAGTTCCATTTTTCCCCCGTTCACTCG
>Ga0179593_1327832_pt1 | contig 20536 bp, 31 predicted proteins | sample CZODoug2_1_08_16_FD_185931 | JGI IMG/M metagenome (GOLD analysis project Ga0179593, IMG submission 185931) | Vadose zone soil fungal communities from Angelo Coast Range Reserve, California, USA - CZODoug2_1_08_16fungal (PacBio error correction) | ecosystem: Environmental > Terrestrial > Soil >... | reverse complement strand
TTCCGCGCGCTTCACTTCTCCTTCTTCTCTTTGGTAGCCGCCATTAAGCATCATTCTAGTATTTAGTCCGTTCTTCGGTCCTTAATATTTGTAGGTCGCGTCTAAACCCCCTTTCGTGATGATGGTTTCTTTTTCTTGACCCCCCTTTCATTTCACTTCTTCTTCCCCCGTACAGCCGAAGAGGGCCTTTCTTTTTGTCTATTCTCACTTCAACTCAGGCTTCCTCTACCTGCTTGACATCCCCAGCGACCCGTGTCTCTTTTTTAGATTTTTGTATTGTCTTCCCTTGCCCCAGAAGTTCTTGCTGGAGCTTTAGAATTTGCTTTTTTCCCCCCCCCCCCGCCCCCACTTGTGGGTATGGTCGGGTTTTACCGGGACCAGATGCTCGGGTTTTCTTTTCCCTTTTTTTCCCTTTTTTTCCAGTACCCGCGAGCGGGATAAACACGCTTTCCGCTCGTTTTTTTTCCTATTAATTTTACTCAATCCTAAAATTTTTCCAGCATGAGCCTTGCTTGTTTTTGGTGAACTATTGGTCGATGAATTTTTTTCCTGGCTACCCACATGGTGTAGGCTTTTCCCCTTTTTTTTTTTTGCTTTTAATTTCCCGCTTATGACAAGGTTTTTGAACGTGGTTCCCAACCTTCTAAAGAGATTCCAACGACACCGAAATGAGCGACGAATATGGAGAGTTGTAGCAAATCTCTGCCCCGGTTTCTAACATGTCCCTCTGGCTCTCCCTGGGGTCTCTTTCCCCCCTTTTGTTCACAATTTGTTTTTGACAAGACTAGGAAAGGCTTTTAGTTATTGTTTCGCTAGCCCCCGTTGAGACGACGTTTCCTCGACTTGCCCAACCTTCTTGCATTTTCTTTTGCCCTTTTGTTCGAGTCAAATCCCGATTTTTTTTTGTTTCAGTTTTTGTCCCCCCCTTCGCCCGTGCGGCTCCGGCTGCTGCTTTTGAATTTTTCCATCCTACCTTCTCACCGTTTTCCCACAAATGACAAAAATTGATCTATCCTTTTCTTTTTCTTCTGTTCTTTTTTACCCTTGCCTCGGTCAAGGTTTTCTTAAATTTCAGTTAGTAGCCCAGAGGTTTTTTCTTTGATGTCTTTTTTTTTTTCCCTCTTTCGTCGAGATTTTTCTGAGCTCTTCTTTTTTTTCCTATTACCATCTCGACGCCCCCAAATAACCCCCGTTTGCTTTCTACTGTCTTGTTTCCTCGAGCGCGATTAGCTAAATTTTTAATGACTCACCCCCCTTTTCCTTACATTCAATTCGATGAACGTAGTCTTTGTTAACCCGGAGAAACATCCAGACTTCCCTTCGATCAGAGATTAGACACTCTTCCCTGCATGTGGCGTCTTCGTGTACCCCCCCCACAACCGTTGTTTTTGAACTTTTCCTTTTACTTTACTCAACAGAATTTCTTATTCACGAGCTTATTTTTATTAAAATCCCCCCCCCCTTTTTCGTCCATTTTCGGGACGCTAAAGAAGCCTTTCCCTTATGGGCGCGAAAGGCCTCTCGCAGAAGCTGTTGCCCTTTAGGTCGCTCTTCATTCCATGTTCTGGTCAACATCCTTTCCCCAAGTTTTTCCCCCAGAATTTCCTGAACCCCTTCGCTTTCACTGAGATTATAACTCTCCTTTTTGTATTTTCGTCAAGACTGCTGCGGGTTCCTGACATTAATAAGCTCTCCTCATTTCCCTGTTAGTCCTCCCCCCTTCCCCTTTCCTTTTGTAGAGACGAATAGAGCCTCACCCCCCCTTTCTGTTTACTACTACCGCATGGCGGCCACACCAGCATTCCTGTTTTTTAAGCTAAATTCCTTTCGCCTAAAGTCCCCGGTCTCTTTAGCTTCGTATAAATGTCACGTACAAGTTCGTCCCAACACACCCAAACTTTTTTCCCTACTTTCTTGGTTGACAGTCGCCCCCCCCTTCCTTTCTTTTTTTGTTTGGAGCCAACACCCCCGCTTTGGCATCCGTATTGAACAAGTTCTTCTCCATCTCCGTCTAAAGGCAAATCTTGTCCCTCTTTCATACCTCCACTCCTTGCCGTCTCTCTCTTCCAGTCCATTTTCCTTCCGGACAGACCGATTACTACGCTGTTTTTAATTCAACTCCCCCACCCAACTGCTCCATTTTTTTGTTTTGTTTCATCCGCATCCTTCCCCCAGACCCCCCCATCGGATTGCTTCCTCTTTTTCCACATTTTTTCCCTTGCATTAGAAGATGACTTTCGTTTTTTTTTTTTTTTTTCCTCCAAGAAGTCACTTATTCCCCCCCCCCCTGAATTTAAAGGATTTTACAAATGCTTGATTGGTCCCCACGGCTCCCCTTTTTCTTTCTTCACCCTCTTCCAGCTCTTGTCGTAATCCCCCTGGTTTTCCCGTCTTCCAGTTTAATTTTTTTTCTTCTCACACTGTCCACCAAGAGATTACGAGTCTGAATGTCTTTCCTCCCATATATTCCCCCCGCCCTTTTTATTTCGTATACAGAGTCACCCGACACTTTACCTTTTTTTCACCTCCCCACCCCTTTTTGTTCAGAAGAAAATACAGCGGACTTCCTTTTTTCCTTTAGGTTTTGCCCAACACTCAACCCAATGATTAATATTGATTGACTTCTACGTTCCCCACGTTTTTGGTGGGTTATTTTCTGTCGTTATGCCACTCTTATGAAAATCCCCGGTGTTAGTGTTTTGTTACTAATGTTGCTTCCCCTTATGCGGTAGAGAAGATTTGCCCCCCTTCCCTTTTTTCATTGTCTTTTTTTCTATTCCATCCCGCTGTCGTGCGTTGGAAGGGTTGACAAACACCTTCTTTCCTTGGTGAGTTTGTATTTTATTGTTGTCAACTCCCGGTTCCCTTCGAACAGTTCCCCCCCCAGGATGTGAGGACAGGATGTGAGCTTTATCCCTTCTTCGCTTCATTTTTCTTCTTCTCCTTAGGTCTTACCTCTCCCGTCTGCTGCCCGTAACCCTTGGACACAAGCCTCTTGTTGTCCAACCTTTAATTTTCAATTAGTTTTCACTATGCTGTATTCTTTTTCCCCTCCCCATTTTCGGCGCCTCAACTTCTTCGATTCCCCCCATCTCAAGTTGGTTCCTGTCGTTCGTCCCCCTCTACTAATCCCTTGCAGAACCAGGTTTCCTTCCAAAAACCCAACCCCTAAAGATCTCGCACCTTCGCTTCCTCTACTTTTCTTCAACCCTATTTGAATCTCTCCCTCCGATGTCCCTGTCTACCAGCTCTAGTGTAATACTTTACCTGAGTAGGAGTTGTTTCTTTTCCCCTCGTCTTCCCCCCTTTTGTCTCTATGTTCCCCACACTCCTTCGTCGTGGGCCGCTCTACCCTTCATCCTTGATCTTCTAGTTTTGTAATCCATTAAAGACTGAATTCGCATCCCCTCCTCCGGCCCCCTTGACAATAACTGCTTGCTTTTCTTTCCTTTCTTCTTTCCCCTGATGACACGTCTTTATCCAGTTTCATACAAATGCAGGTTCTCCGATCCCATTCCCCCTTTGTACGAAGGAGGAAGCCTTTCTTGGATAAGTTCCTCTTCTTCCCTTAACTTCCCCTTCCCCGTTTTTACTTCCCCGCTTCTTTTCCTCCTGCAGTGTTTTCTTAGAGCTCTCGCCACTTTGCTGACGATTCATCTTGAGTATCATGCCATTCTTTTTTTTTTTTTTTTTTTTTTTTTTGATCCTGAACAAGCTCTTGCAGAACAGTCCCCTCGCCTGACTTTATTTAAGTTTTTCCAGCATCATGTTTCGTGCCCTTGTCCAGTTTCCCATTACGAATCCTCACCCTTTCAGACCCCTACCACTGCTTATTTTTCACCGGAATCCATTTTATTGGGTTTTTTTCCTGTGTCTTTTAAGACTGCATTGTATGCCTTCCCCACCAGCGGTCCCCCCGAGTAGAAAAAGACTCCCCCTATCCTTCTTCACGCAACCTACACATGCACTCTTTTTTCAACACGCCCCAGTGAGATATGACGTATTAGGTTTTTTACACTTACTTTCCTCGCAGGTACAGAAGATCAGAAGGGCCCTTGTATCTTAGGCCCCCGTCCTTTAGAGAACAATACTTTCCCTCTGGCTTTCCCCATCCTTGGAACCTAACCCTTAAATGACGCAGAGATCTTCTCTTTTTTTTGTTTCGAGTTTAAGGACTTTTTTCTTTCTCTTCGACGCCATTCCCCCCCTTAGAGATGCTTTTGCTTGACAATTTCCTTTTCAACCATTTTTTGACACTTCTTGCCCCCCACTTCCTTTGAGAATAATCCTTTTGGATAAATACTCCATTCCCACTGTTTTCACACTTTTTCTTCTTTTTTATTAATTTACGTCCACGTCTCAGATCCCACAAGACCTTCCTCTCTTACTCCCCTGGAATTAAAAACTCCGATATAGAGTGCTCCCGCTGTTGTTCCTTTACTAGTTCCCCCCTCTTTTCCCCTTCGTGAACCAGCCCGAGACATTAGTACTCTAAGCCCCCCCCATGGTCACCCCCTAAAGAATTTCTACTGTCTCCATGCACCCACTTAGTCCCCCTTATGATCTCCCATTGTCCCCGTCCCTTTCCTCCGTTTTTTCGCATGCAAAACCCACTCCCGTCTTGCCCTCAAGCGTCCCTTAAATACCCCCCACAACCTTTCTCCCCTCCCTCTCTCACTCGCTTTCCAGTTCTGGATTTGATTTGCCCCCCCCCTCCTTTTCTGGTGAATGTCCCCCCCAACAGTTTCTGACTGTTAGTGGCTTAGCTACGAAATAAACCACGTTCCGTATCATGGTCTCCTTCGCCCCCTTCAGACTTATACCCATTCTATCGGGTTCAGTGCGCTACCCCGGGGTAACATCTTTTCCCCCCCCATGTTTTTATACCGCCCAAGAGGCTGCGCGCTTTTATCCCAATATTTCTCCTTTCCCCACGTTTTCCAGTGAAACCCTTGACGTTTCCCCCAATTCACTCTGACCTGCCCCCCCCTTCACTTCACGCTACTCCTTCCCCCCTTTTTCTTAAAAAGCTGTCCCGTCCTCTGAAGTTTTATTTTTGGCGGGGATTTCTTCTTCCTAAAACACCAACTCTCCATTGAGTGAAGATGCCTCCAGCTTCTCCTCTTCGATTTGCTTCAAAAACCTTATGGCGAGCACCCTGCTGTCGCTTTCTTGATTTGCCTTCCCCTTCGTTTCTAAAGATTTTCCTGCTGAAGGAGACGACCCCTTGCCCCCCGCCTCAAAAAGTTCTTTTTGGATTAGACAAAAATCCTTTGCATTCAGACTTTGCAACCCACCCTACTCTAGATTAAATTCTCAGACGTAAAGTAATATCCTAAATCCACCCTTTTACCTGTCCCCATCCCTTTTTAACCTTTCAAATACACAGATCTTTTATCGCCCCTAAGTGCACCCCCCTACCCTTGAGTGACTTGATCTTTTTTCATTAGAAATAGGACTACTTGAGTTATTTCCTTTTTTCCTAAATTCTTCTCCCTTATAAATTTTAGTAAATTAAACTCCTTACGGCCTGAGGAAACCAAAGTTTCCCAGTTCTTTAAGATACTCATCAAGCAAAACCTGAAAAGTTGTTCACTCCTTCCCCTTGGTTAAAACCTTCTTATTACATATCCAGGCATTCGCTAACTTGATCCATTTTTCCCTATCCTTAGCTCCTTCCCGTTCTCCATAAACCGCTTAGCAATGTTGGACTCTTCACCCCCCTGCCCCTCCCCCCCCCGTGGTAAGCGTCCCCCTAAGCTCTCCATTTTTCCCCCCCCTTTCACGTTCTCTGATGAAGAACCCACTTTCACCCGTGGGGGCACGGTCCCCCCCCAGCCCCCAGCAGACCTTTTTTCGACTTGCTGATTTGGACTGTCGGGTAACCCCAAGTTTTGTTTGTTTCCCCAAGACGCCTTCCCGCTGTAACCCTGGCTCCGCCCCCATGGTGAGTTTCCCCCCACCATGGCCGACCTGCAAATAGGACTTGCGGCCAAACACCCCCCCCTCCCCCTAGTCTTGGTTAGTTCGTTATTTTTTTGGTCCTCTCTTGGCAATCAAACGAGCCCGCTCTCCCCCCCCTTCCTCGGTTCAAGACCGCCGAAAACCCACCTCTCCCCCCCCCACAAGAAACCCTTTTTTATTTTGAACCTTTTCCTCAAAGGTCCCCCTTTCCGCGCCCCTTTTCCCAACCTCCTCAACAAGATAAGCTTTAGTCTTGTTTGTATTTAATGGGCAGGCTAGAAACTTTTCCCCCTCATGCCCTTCGCTTTCCAAGTGGAGATCTTCCAGAAGAATAAAAACCTCAGAGTGCTTTGCTCCGCCACCACCTTAACCATACAACGAAACCCCCCCACCCCCTCCCCCCTGTGCGCGTGGTCCCTTCTCCCAGTCGTGGATAAAACCCCAATTTTCTCTCCCCCCTACAGATACTGAATCTTGACAAAGAAGTGAAAGGACAAACCCCCCCCCTTCAACGTCCCCTCTGGACTCGTCCACTTCGATAAAATGACTAGCTCTTTCCCACAGACCTTCTATAACAGCGTTTTTTTAAAGCTGCGAAAGCGGTTTTTTTTTTTTTTTTTTTTGTTTTGCCTTCCCGTTCACTTAAGATTGCCACCCAAATCCACCCCCCCATGGTGTTTTGCTTTTGCCTATTCAACCTCCGACCAACCCTATTCCAGACATAACATTAGCTTAAGCTTCCTCATTGATCGCACCTGGATAATAAAAACGTGATCCCCTTCTTCTTCCCCACTTAAACACCCTGGTGCATCGACAACCCCTAACGCCCTCTTTTTCCGATTTTCCACCCCGCCCCCTCACCAAGGTTTTTGTCTACGTGTAACAACCTAATCGAAGCAGTTTTCCGTTTTCCCCCCTTCTTTGCCGTGCCTACCACAAAACCTCTCATGAGGTTACATGTTAGCACCCCCCCCTTGCTCTCTTTGAGCATTTTCTGTGAGCCTACAAGACCACCTTTTCCTCCCCTAACTCCTCCCCTCGTTCTTTTCCAATTTTGCCCCCCTTTAATGACCCTTACGGTTTTTAGAGAAAAACCATCCGCGACCCTTTTTTCCAGTCCGACACCCCCCATCCCTCTTATGAAAAATATGCCTTCTTACACCCTGACGTAAGCATGCGACTGAATGGCGACTCCCCATCCCCAGGCCTTCCTGTTTCAGACACCCCGCCAGGGTATCTCTTCTTTTAATCACTCTCTGTTTTTTCGAATTGGAGACCCTCTGATCTCCTCCGATTAGGCGCTTTTTCTCCTCCATATTCCCCAGCATCACATTTAGTAATGACGTACGGTCATTGAGATGTGTCGGTCTAATCACCATGGTTGTTTCATGGGCGTAGTTTCTGCCCTAAAACTTATGTTCCAATCGACCGTTGAAGCACTGTATGGTCGTTCCCTTTTGATTACTTTTTTTGCTTTGTCTGTCTTCCCCGATTCACCTTGTACAAGCACCTAAGATTTTTGTATTTGCCAAGAATCGCACGCCACTTAGAAGGCGTCCCGATTCTTGAGTTGTTCACTTCCCCTCCCCAAACCTTTTTGTATTGTAAGTGTATTTGAATAGAACCCTAGGTTCCCGTGTTTCAGTAATTCCAGTGGTCCCGCCATGCCTTAGGGCCTCAACCTTTTAGCCTTCTCAACATTTTCGACCCCCCTATTAGTTCAATGTCCCTCTTTCCCAATTGAATGATGCTGTATGTAGTGTCGTAGTATTTGTAGCCAGGATGCGGTCCAACCCCATGTTTAGGTTGTGATATGCTTTTCCCTTTCCCAGTAACCTTTTCAAGTTCGCAACATTCAACGATGGAGGGCCATTTTTCTATTTTTCCAACTGAGAAGCAACAGGTTAATTTTTTTGAATTGCCCGAATCCTTTCCCCGCACCATTTTTATTTAGGTGCACAGAGGATGAGGAACAGAAAAGGTCCCAATTATTAGATCCGGGGGCCGCGCCCCCTTGCCCCCCCTGCCGGAGCCACTTCGGTATCCCCTTTGAAACCCACTCCTCCTTGCTTGGTATTTTTAACTGGTCTGTTTTTTCAACATTCCTGCCTTTTGTTGGCCGCTGTTCAACCATCGCAAAGGCGTTAGTACGTGGTTTTTTGTTTCTTCTGTTTTCTCATAGCCGAAATCAATTGAAACACACATTACGCCTCTTCTTTCTCGATCGGCATTTTTTTGTACATGCTCGCCGAGGAAAGTGGCCGGTGGTTTTTTTTTTTTTTGAACTGAGTCCCCCGCACCTTTGAGACGGTTTCTTCTGGGGTGTCCCATTTAGAAATTTTGCCGAGTGGCGTATTCTCGGCCCGGTGTGTATTTTATACAGTCTCTCTGCAAAAGAAAAACGATCCCCCCCCTTTTTAGGCTGGGGTTGTGCGTTTTGCCCGCAACATGTTGGTCCGGGCCCCCCCCCCCCCCCCTGCTTCACGCATATCAGTTATTCGCGAAGGTATTAAATTGCACTTGACCGTATGATTCTTTACTTCCTTTTACAGCCATGCCCGTCGCTTTGTACAACCTACTGCGGTTCAAAAGAAGTTAACCTCGGTTCCGTCTGCTCGATCCTTTGCATGCCTGATGTGTAGACACCCCGGTTGAAGTCTATTCTATGAACCCGCCCTTTCTTTTTTCACGCGTTTATTTCCATCCGTCCCCAGCGTCCCACGTTGTGTCGTCCACCCCATCCCCTTCCTATAATCCCTCTTTTTGTCTCACCTTGACGCCGCTGACGAAGGAGGTACACAAATGTATATTAATCTCCATTTGTATTTTCTGCACCTCCCAGTTATGGATTCTCACATTTTCCGCGCTGACCCGTCACCCGGAGCACCCCTTTTTCCTTTTTTTTCGTACCCGAACTGATACTTTTTTTGCCGCTCCCTTGATCGTGATTGTAGAACTGAAGACTTTCCTCCCCCCCCTGAACGGTAGCGCTGTCCTTTTCCAGTTAGACTTTCGATGACTCCTCCTTTCGCACCACCCGTACTGGGCTGGTTCATTCCACGTAGTGGAAATTTCACACTCTTTTCCCGTACTCCCCACAGTCTTGCTTTGTTGTATGCTTTCAAATTAGGTTTTTTAGTCTTCGTGACGTCTATGGAAAATTTGAATAGCGTAGTTTTTCTCCCCACCCCTTTCGCCAATTCCAAGTCCTTGGCAGACGAGGGGGGCCTGCCCTCCCAAGATCCCGCTTCTTCAGGAAAAAAATTATCCCCCCTCAACCCTTCATCAACTCCCATCGTTTATCCGTTGGGTTTTTCCTCATTTGGTCCGCGTCGACTCCATCATCTCTCGCCGCTGCACTCCTCCACCAGAAATTGGTGAGTTATGTACTAATCCCGGCCCCCGACCCCTCAGGTCTATTTCCCGGGGCTTGGTACCCAATTCCTTGTAGACTTTCCCGTTCCGATTTTTCGCCTCAGTGAAGTGACCTACATAATTGTCCCTTTTTTTTTAATTTTGAGGCAGATCATGCTCCCCCAGGGTCCCTCTTTCACTCACCATTTTGACGTCGCTCCCGTCCTCTCCTCTTTCCCCAGAGCGTTGTTTATTATGATGCTCGGCCCTATCTGCGGCCTTCCGTTTTACTTTACGTAATGCCACGTTCACATTTTTTTCTCCCATGGATGCTCCTACAGCAGGTCGGGCAGGACCCCCAAATCACATGAGAGGTCGTTATCCCCTCTTTTTCAGCCAAGGCCGTTTTTTTATTGACATGCTTTCAACAATATGTCCCATCCCAGCGATTTCAGTTTTTCCCTGTTGCGGACCCGCCGAGCCCGTTCCTGCTTCCTCACCCTTTGTCTCCCTTGTGAACCCATTTTTGAATAACGATCTAAATTTTGAGTTGGCTTCCCTTGGTTGTCTTTCTCCTAACACTCAGTTGGGAGTTCTTGCCATTCGGAACTTTCCTTTTGTCAAAAAGCGTGACCTTCTCCTGCCCCCCCCCAGCAGTGCGCCGTCCTAATTGCGTGTTTTGTGTGTTGAGCCGTAGTTGGGAGTCTCTTTTTCTTTCGACTACGTTCGCAAGTACTTCCACGACGACCTTTTCTTTACCCCCCCGTTAACGCGCCTTTTTTCCCCACCCGATGCGTATTTTCCTACATTCTTTTGCCCCCCCCCCCCTTTCAGTCACCTTTTTTCCCTTCTTGCTACACCACATCTCGAAGGTGGGGCCTTTTGATCCTTCTAATCGGCATGTCCCCCCAGTTCTCCCAAACAGTTTTGCAAAAAGCACACTCTTCTCCTTTAGCGGCCGATGAACCGGTTATCCCTTATTTTCTCTACTTAACGCTCTCACTGGCCCGTCCCAAGTTTTTGAGGACCCGTTAGTTCTTTTCCACATGCGTCTCCTTCCACTTTTTGTTAGCTCCCTTCTTTCCCAAACATAGGGTTTATTTTTCGGTGGGGCCCCTCCCTCTCTGTGCTCTCGCCTGGTCCGCCCTTTTTGCCGCCTCCTTCACGCTCCAAAAAGCTTTTGCTACCAGATCCCGGCCATCCTTTCCAAATAACTCATGTATTTTCTTTCTTTCGCACGTATTTTTCGTGCCAACTAGGTATACAGCTCCACCATTTTTTGGCCCCCTTCATTCGATACCTGCTTCACCCTCGACTGTCGTAGCAAGTGGGCAGATTCCCCCGAAAGGTCTCCCCCACTTCTTTCCTATATATATATTTTACTAGTGTGATGAGTCTCTCTCGTAGCAGTTTTAGTTCGCGATTATTATGCAATCTGACACTGCACCCGGCGATATCTATGCCTCCAGTCTCGTCCTGAATTATGACCGGGTTCAGACAGCTGTGGGCCCTTTTCCCATCTCACTTCACAGACCACATACACCAAATCCCTTTATTTTTTCCCTTGCCTCCTCTGGGTGGGCTTTGAGAGATTTTTTCAGATCGTTTAAGAATTTTCTGATTCCCAAAAGAGGCTTTTTTGAGCTTCCCAAAGCCCGAAGAATGAAGCTTTTCAGCTCCCCGACCTGCACCCCCTATGTTGTCACATCCGAAACAAGTTTTTGCCCCTTCTGATATTCAGCCTCGCGCCCGTTACACCGTCTTGTAAGCGGGGCAGTGCTCTTTTCCTGGCGACGATACCCCATCTGGTTTTGAACCCATTTTCTTTCCCTTAAGGTGCGAGATCTTATCTTTTTTTTTAATTTTTTGCGGATATCCTGTATTTTTCCTAGATTTCCGAATCTCACGACATTCCATTTTTGAAGAATCTGCACGTTGTTTTACCCCCCTGAATTTTCTTTCATCATCCGTCCTCTTGTTGCTTCACTACTTAAACGTTACCCCCACAATGGTTTTTTTCAACCCCTTTTTTCGTTCCTCTTTTCCTCTTACTTGCGCCGAACGGTATCGTCAAAGAACTGTGCCCCGACCCCTCTCTCCGCTCTCAGCCTTCCTGGCCGTTTTTTGGCTGGTTCGCATTTCAACTTTTCTTTTCCGTACTTCCTTGTTCAGAGCACACTCCCTTTTTTTCGTTGTCCGTTACAGCACCTTTCCACCCTCCACGCATTGCTCCCAGGAAGCCATTAACGTGGACAGTAATTACCGCCTAACTTCCCGCCGCATAAGTTTCCCACATTTTATTCCCCCACCACCTCCTTTACAGCCAGAGGTGCCCCTACTATAGTACCATCCCCCCCCCCCCATGAAGACTAGCAATGTTTACAGTTTGATTCTTTGTTTTTCCCCCCCTGACACGCTAATTTAGGTTCCACACCATTGTTTCGAACTTCCTTGGATTACGTATCCGATACCCAACCACGCAGCTGACCGAAGCTACGGTGCCTCCCGTAAGCATTAAGCCCTCAGATCTGTTTTTTCCCCGTCCGCTTTTTACCGGTTTTTTTTTCCCCCAGACCCCCTTGTGAATTAAGACCAAATGTTTTTATGTTTTCACAATATCTCCCCCCACCCACCTTCCCGGCAAAAATTTTTTCCCTTTTTTGTTGCAGTTTCCCCTCCTTTTTTTTCTTAAGAACCCTGAACTTTCCAAGTCTCTTACCCTCACAATCTGTTTTCACCCACTTTGAGTCTGGACTTTCTTCATTCAAATCCCACAGGCATTTACAGTTTGGATGTTCCCACCAGGAGTCGCTCCTGCGCCCTCCCGACTAACCCCCCATGCTGGACGCGCAACGCTGTTCTTTTTTTCTTCCAGGGCGTACAGTTTTGACATGCCGCCGCTCTAGTGTTGACACTCTCCCGTTGGAGGCCTCCCCAACTATCCAAGTTTCCTTCGACCCGCCAACACACCACACTACGACTCATTAAAGTCAACGTGACTTACGCACCATTCCATACGTTTACCCAGTAAACCTCCGTTGTGGTTTTCCCAGCGATTTGATTCCGGCATCGTCGTGCATTTTTTTATCCAGCACCCTTTTAGGAGGGGGGCCACTGCCTCTCCCTCGGACCGATATTGCGATCACCCGAAATCTCGATCATGAGCAGAAATTTCCACCATCCCCTTTAAAGGGATCGGGTAACTTTCCCTTTGAAAAAGTATTGTCCCCCCCCTAATAGTCCCCCCGGCGGCTTCTCCTTTGTTTTAACGTATGCACCTTTGAACAATTATTCTGTGGGAGCCGTAAAGTCTCTTAAACTGAGAATTGCCCTAGGAGGAAGCCGTTAACTTTGTAAACTCAAACATTAGTATTCGCTTTTTACCTTTTTAGTCCCCCCTCCCAGGTTTTTTTTTTCTTCTGCTGGATACCCTCCGTGTCGAATTCAACTGCACGACGTGTGACGTAATTTTCCCCCAGTTGAAAGGCGCCTATCCATGCGCCTCTTACCGACTGCTACCTTTTCTTTGATACCCCCAGGAGATTACAAGACCTGATGTTAATTTGTATTTTGTTTTCCCTTGGCGTCACGCACCTTTTCTTCCTCAAAATCTCCCATATAGATCTTTTGCAACCCCCCCGCATCCACTTCGGCGGGGTCCTTTTTGATTCATCTCCTCACACGTGATGCGAATCCCCGGACTTTTCAAACTGCAGTTTTACAAACACCCCCCCACCAGCCCAACTCTCCACCCCCCCCCCTTTTCGCTTGAAAATTACGTCACCCACAAACCTGCTGCGACCCCCTCAAAATATCATCTTAGAGAGTGTCGAAGTTCCTACTTCTGCGTTAGCCACATTGTTTTTCTCGGAATTTTTCCAGCAGCCTCCCGAAGACAGGGGGCGGGTGTGTGCAGGTACCCCCCCCACCCAAACCCACATAAGCTTAGGCTCTCGACAAACCACTTGCAGCCATTAAAAAGACATGGCTTGGAAGTATAAAGTAGTTTGGATACATTTTGCTAGAATACATCTATCTTCTTTAATTATTGACATAAATATTTTCAAGGCCCCCACATACCCCCGTGTCGCGCAAAGGAGAGCCAAATTTTTTTCCTTCCGGAGAATGCCCCGACTAGACTCCCCATCGGTTTAGTTTTTGAGAGATGTCCCGCCGATCTACTCCCGACCCCCCCACCTTACACATACCCCCGGTGGCGTCCGCGCCCTCTTACCAATAATACCCCCTTAACTGCTCTTCGATGTTTCCCAATATACAGGCATAAGTCCCCCCTTTATTTCCCTCGCATGTACTAAACGTGACCCACCCTTTCCAAGACACATCCCCCCTCGACCGATTCCTTCAACCACTTCACCTACCACAATTGTGGGTCTTGTTTCCAATAACACATCCGACGCCTCCACAGAGTGGCCCATTATGTTGGGAAGGTCCTCCCCCCCTAAAACACATCTCACCTTGGACTGCCTTGAGTCCCCGCGCCGCGTTCATCAGTTCTGAGTCTACAATACAACCCGGGGAACTTCCCTAAATTCTGATTTCACGGAGTCCAAGTTCCCCTCCTGCTTAGCAACGTCAATCCAAAACCTAGATGGCCAACCGTGGATTCATCCCGCAACACCCTTCCTGACCTATTTACGTTATAACGTGAAGCTCAGTGACTTTTCTATCGTAGCCTCCCACAGCTAGCTTCCCTTGCAATCCTTCAGATCATCCTTCTCTTTTAATCTCCTCGTTTTTTTTTTTTTCCCCTCTGCGAGATTGATACGAAAGACCTTTCGGAGCTTTTAGCCTATGCCCATACTGCGTTCCTTTCTCGTCATAGGTCCTGAAGATGTGTAAGCTGTTCGGCTGAAGTTGCTCATGGATGTGCTTGATTCGTAGAACCCCTCCTGTCATTAGATGCCGTTGTCCAGCCGAAGGGCTTCCCTTTCTTCCCCTTGTTGAGAGGGTTTACTCTCTGCTCCGCTTATTTTTGACCACTTTGCTACCTTTTTTTTCTTTCCAGCGCAGTTTGTCTTGTTTAAAGTCACTCCGTTCTTAGCCGCCGTGATGAGTTTTTGTAACGTCCTACCCCCACTTGGTTTTCGTGGTTAATCGAAAATCGCCTCTTGCTGCTCGTCCCCGTGTTTCCGTGTAACGACCTGCGAGGGGGGCGTTGTCTTCTTGCGATTTTAAATTCTTACTCACCGGACTTGTAGGTCTGTATCGTTTTGGTGCGCTTCTTGGTTTGATTTCCCTCCGTACAACCCATGTTGCTAGGTGTAATGTTCCTATTTGACAGTGACCCCCCTCCACTATTCAGACCCAGGTCATCCATTTTTGATGAGCGAGTAGTTGTGCAAATGCGCCTTCAAGGTTACGAAAATGGCCCAGTCGCAGATGTTTCCATTCTGTGTTTGTATGTGCAACCATCTGGATGCACTTTCCAATGAACGTTTTTAAGATGATCCTCTCAAAATGTTGATCCACACTCCTTTTCATCATTAGGACAATCCTTTCTTTATTTGAAAGTGTTTTTGACAAACTCCCCCTTATGTTGTTTGGCCCAGCTTTGCCAACCCCCATAGCCAAGCCGTTTTACCGGCTGAATGAGCTTCATTGGATAATATCTCCTCCCTAAATCACTTCCCAGCCCCCCGTCATAATCCCGTGTTTGTTCTGCTTTGGTAAATGTCTCCCGTCACTTTGGGTTTTCAGTAAATTTCCGTATTCGCACAATTCGGGCATGTTCTTTCTCTTTGCCTGATGCTTTCTTTTTTTTGTCTTCTCCCTTCACCTTGTAAGATTTAGGTCTTGTGCTAGGTTCGTTTCCTCCGCCCCCCAGCAAAAATGACACCCCCACTTTGGATGGCGGTGGGTTTTTGCCCTTCTGCACAGCATGTTTGGTTACTTTTTTTGGACGACATGATTTCTTCAGTGCCTGTTCCCGTGCCCGTAGTTGTAATACTCCGTGGTTTTCCCAAGTAAGCGTAACCAGGAGGTAGGATATTCGATGTTCTTGCTGCTTTTCTGGAGCAACAAAGGCTGTTTGTTTTTGGGTGCTTGTCGTGTCTCCCCTACACTTTCTTTGATCCCCCTAGGTGCTTGCCTTCCTCCCCCAGTTTTTTACCCCACTTTTGGTCCGGTTCCCACCTAGAATCCACTGATTTTGAGGTTTGGTGAACTCTGGATCCTGAAGACACTGGCATGTCTCAGGCTCGACCCCTTTCTGATGCGCCATCCGCATGCCTGCCCCCTGCCCCTTGCGGAACCCCCATTTAGAAGCCCCGTGTCTGTGGCTATCGTACCATCGAATGCAGGAATTGTGGGGTCCCTCCCCCCCGTTGATTGAAGGTTCCATGGCTCATTCTCGATCCATGTCGGTAGGGCCAGTACCGTACCCTGTAGGTCGTTTCTTTCCTCGAGCCCGTTCACCCCCCTTTATTTGTGGGAATGTCCCGCGTCAAGCTCCGGTCAGTAAGGGCTTTGGTTGGTCCCGCCCGTCCTTGATGGATTCGACGCCGTGACGACCTTTTTTATTCTTGAGTGTTTGGCGGTCGCAATCCAACTTTTTTCAGGTTTCTCACGACGGTGGACAGCATGTTGACCGTCCGAGATCAGCAGTCCAAACCCATGTTGGTCCCCCCCTTTTCAATAAAATCATCGCCTTTGCCGCAGTTTTTGTACGCATTTATAAGATATCGGCGCTATGACCCCTTCCCCCCAAACCCCTGGACAGCTGTGGTGGTCTTTTCATCCTCCTCCGCACCCCCCACCTTCGGTGTGGTGTGCAGCTTGGTACCCCCAGGGGAAGTCTCTCTGTTAAAAGGTCCGTTGTTCGCCAGTAGTGGAAATGCCACACAGGTTTGTTTCCCTTGTACAAATGTTGAAGTATTCATTCGACCCCCCCCCACCCACCCCCCCTGAGAACCCCTTCGGCCAGCCGATTTTGTCGTACCATGCCCCATTGGGTGTTCTCAATTTTTCTTATGCAATGGCACACCTTGACTTTATCTTAGCATGCTACCGGTCTCCCTGACCGCTCGCCTTTTTTTCTTATACCTTAAGGCCACGTTAACGCCAATTGTGGGTTTCTCCCAATGCGGCATTCTTAGGTTTTACCTCCTCCCCCATTATCTCGGTGACCCCCCCTGAAGTTCCCTTTCCAGTGTTTTTTTTGGTATTCTGATCGAGGAGCCCACGTCGAAACGAGTGTTTTTCCATTTCTTAAAACGGAGCTCTTTTCATGTTCGTTTCTATTGTTCCATTGTGCCATTCGAGTTTGTAACAGACCAATTTCTTTTTTGACAGGGGTTGCTTTTTTTTTTCACCCGAGGCGTTTCGGCTTCTGGGAAAAAGGTGCCAGTCGTGCCAGGCCACACCCAGCAGGTCTTCCCGGAAGTGGGCGTTTTTACGGTGCCATTTGTTTTGCCCTCCCGGTTTCCCCTTTACCGTGGCCAATGTTCCCCCCTACTCTTACTTGTGAAACCCTTGTTAAACGTTAAGTTTGGACAAATATGTTCTTCTTATGCCGAAGTTAAACTGCCGCAACCCATCATCTCTAAAATGGGTGTTCCTCTTTGCAATTTTAGGACCCAGCTTCCTCCCCACCACGACCCAGTCATAAGTTCCCTATCTTCCGCTTGACCTGGTCCATTTTCTTTAGTATCCGCAAGTTGCACTGGCCCTCTTAAAGCGTGCGGTCCTCGGACTGAGGTAGGCTGGACACCTCTTTATATACTTGGCGATATGACCAACCTTCTTTCATGTCGTCTGACTTCTTATTTTTTCTCTTGGGTTCCGTTTTGCCGCACCCCCTTCCCTCTTTTTGACCTCCTTTCTCTTCCACCCAGTAGATCCCCCCCCTCCACGTCCTTTCTTCGGTCGTTCAACAGTAGGTACACATACCCCCCTTTGCTGCCCTAATTCCTTTCTATACTGCGGCGATCTTCGCTATTACTAGTCCCCAGTTTCTTGAATAGCGAAGCCCCCGTCTACTCTTCTCTACTTCCTGTTCGAAGATAGTTTTTCAGAGGTCCTTTTCTATGCTCTCTACAGCGAATCCCGCCGCCCCTGTATCTCTTATACAATCGGCAGCCAGCATGTGATGAAATGAACCTGTTTTTCCAGTCTACCTCCTGAAAGAGATCCCTTATTAGTTATTTTCAACTCTCCTCTCCTCTCCTTGGCCGCATCTGGGTGGATTCTCTTTTTTCCCTTCGTGAATGTTTACCGGCAAAAGCGGCCGAGTTTCCTTGCTCGAGAAGGGTCTCGCCCCGCCTTGCATCTCTTTTGCCACTACGCCATCTCCGCTTTTCCATCCTACTCGCGGTCCGGGACCATCCTCTCTTAAGCACTGGGCCCTTGACAGCTTGGGACGATCCACTTTTTTTCTAAGACGTCGGTCGATATTTTCCGAGATATACATTTTTTTTTATAGAATTTTACCTCCAGATCTCTACGCCCTTCCCCTAGAGAGATTTTTTTTTTTTTTTTTTTTTTTTTTTTTTTTTTTTTTTTTTTTTTTTTTTTTTTTTTTTTTTTTTTTTTTTTTTTTCTTTTTTTTTTCTCTTTTTAAGATTCCTTCCACTTCGGCAGAGTAGTAGACCCCGCCCTCGTCCCCTTCTTAACACTTTTTCCAACAAGCTTTCCTTCGGTTCACCCCTTTTCTCAGACCGGTCATCAAAGACCTCAGAGGAGCTACATTAGCACTCTCTACCGCTCTCCTTTCCGCACCTGGGTTTTTTTTACTGGAACCCCTCTTTTTTTTTCCCAGACGTTTCCCCAGTGCAGCGTTTTTGCCCTTTTCCTTCGTAAGCGAAAAACCCCCACCCCACTCAGGCTTCGTGGAAATCACTTTAGCATGTCCAAGTTATCCCCTTCTGATCGACCTTCCCTTTGATGAAGTTGAAGAATCCAACCCCCCAAAAAGACTACGCCTTCTTTCACGTTCCCGTAGTTCCTACCACCCCCTTGCTTCCCCCCCCCTTGTCACTATGCTCAGGTTTGGAGATTACAGACCCTTAATTCTTGTGTAGCTCAAAAACCGTGGTCGACGTCGTGGCTTTTCAGAGTTCTAAGTACCCCCAAAATGCGCAAGCTGGCGCCCCTTACCTCCCATTCCGAAATAAATTGTCTCTGGGTGACCCTTTTGGCCCATGCCCCACCCTTGAAACACATGTCTCCTCACGACCCCCATCGGCTCGAATCTGGGTTATCATTCTCTCATTTTCAACCCCCCTTAAGGCCCCCACCCCCCCAGTCTGGCAGTTCCACTCTTTTGAGAACCCCGTCCCCAACCCATTGTCTCATTCGTACCCAGTCATTCCCCTACTACTCCAAGGTTTTTTTTCCTGGCCGGATGCTATCCAACCAACTAAAAACTATTCAAGGTGGTGGCTTCCAGCGGCTAGATGTCCCTGGACCACCAGCAGGTCAATTTTCGAGGTCTTCTCCCCCGCGGGGTCTCACGATTTTCCTCCTCTTGTGATCAGACGCCACTGCCTCTGGTGACATAAGTTAATTGCGACCTAACCCACTAAGCTCTTCCCTTTCCCCCACTTCTAATGAAGCACCCCCTCTAAGTTTTACGGTGCCCAACTCCCTTTAAGATTACAGCGCTGGCCGCCAGTCGTTTGCATTCCCCCAGAAATAGGGTGGGCCTTCCCATCCGGTGCCCGCGAACCGGAATACCCGTGGACGCATTCTTTAATGCTCCATGGTCGCAAAAAATCGCAAGGTCCGGGTCACGCCCGTCGGCGTTCGGGCCCGAGTCCCGCCCGACCTTTCTGGTTTGTCCCGTTTAACAGGGGGAACCCAATTCATTGGGCCTGTCAGCATTCCCTCCAGGCCGAACGTGAGCCCCGCTAGTTCGCTTCCGTGTTCGAAAAACACCCCCGAGCTTTCGCTTATTTTGACGCGTCCCACGTTCCTTTTCCCCTGTTTTTGGGATGTTGTGTGACCTAAATCGTGATCAACTTGCGCGGCCTACGTCACCCGCTACACCCTTGGGCGGACCCCCCCTTTCCATAATCTCACGTTCCGAGCTAAGCCAATCACTGTGACCCCGGACTTCGAACACCCCCTATCCGTCTTAGCTTCAAGGGATTGTCCTCCTTTACTTCCAGCCAAGATCTGCGCGCGGCACCCACCCCCGCCCCCTCCAAAGGGCTTTTTTATTTTTCTTCGGTCTTTTTTTTTTTTTTTTCTTTTTTTTTTTTTTCTTACTTGAACCATAAGTGCTCCCCTTCTCGAAAATTGGGAACAGCGACCACCAACCAATCATAACCCCCTTCACCATCTTTTTCGACTCCTAACTTCCTAAAAACAAATCGTCCAATTTACACCACTCAACCCAGCTCCGCTTTCTCGCGTTTGCCTTCATTGATTTCGCTGCGATTTGAGCCCCAGGAACCCTTCAGATTCGCCCGTTGGTGATGGTGCCAGTTCCACCCCCTCAGTTTCTTCCGACACAACGTACACCCCCCCAATCAAGGAATTTGTTCCGACAACGTTGACCCCCCACCTTGGGGAAACCTCGCTTATATTTTTTTCTTGCCAGCCCCTCTTTGCCAGTACCATACCCGTGTAGCGACACGTGGAGCGCACATGTTCCCTGCCGGCGCATTTGCCCACGACCCTTTTGTATTCATTTTTGTCGTTGCCCCGAGTCCTGTCCGGTTCATAAGCGGTCCAAATTACCCTCCCCGTGTTTTTCCTGAGCACACTTCTACCATACGTACCACCCACGCTACCCTCAACATCATTACGAAAGCCGTAAACGCCCGCACGGGACGAGCCCACATATGTGATCCCCTCGCAGTATCAAAGGTTCACCCAACTTCTCCGAACCTGTCAACTCGGATTTTTCGCTGCCCCCACACTACCTACCCCGTTGTCCGACGGTGACACCCCCACTACATCGATCCCTTCCAGGCGTGCTCCCACTTCTGGGCCCTTTCTCCACCAGAGCTGCTGGTGGGCCAAATTGTTCGCAGTCTTCAGACGCTGAGTCCCTCCCCAAGACCCCTGTTTTTCCTGACCGGCGCTTTTCAGTTGCCGCAAGTCCCATTTCCTGATTTTTAAATGCCCCAAACAGATCCCCGTTTTTCTTCGGCCTCAAAACTTCCCCCTATTACTCCAATTATCACCTGACGCCGTATGGAGCTGAATTTTTCCTACCAAAGTTACCGACCAGTGTAGTCCCAGCACTCGCAGG